>OOAN01000817.1_pt1 | contig 20306 bp, 9 predicted proteins | sample 1671301 | NCBI WGS metagenome assembly OOAN01 (sample SAMN06348142, study PRJEB24527) | human gut metagenome | biome: human gut; feature: ankylosing spondylitis patient; material: feces | host: Homo sapiens | place: China | collected 2015-10
GAACAAATCGTTTATATTTGCGTTATAAATAGTACGACAAGTTACGTTTGGTAATCAACCAATTTAAAATATATATAGAATTATGGCTAAGAGTATTAAAGGAACTCAAACAGAGAAAAATCTGTTGACTTCATTCGCAGGAGAATCACAGGCTAGAATGCGTTACACTTATTTCGCAAGTGCAGCTAAAAAAGAAGGCTACGAACAAATTGCGGCTATTTTCACTGAAACTGCCGATCAGGAAAAAGAACATGCAAAACGTATGTTTAAGTTCCTCGAAGGCGGTATGGTAGAAATCACTGCCAGCTATCCGGCCGGTGTAATTGGTAATACACTTGAAAATCTTCGCGCTGCCGCAGCGGGTGAACATGAAGAATGGTCACTGGATTATCCTCACTTTGCCGACGTGGCAGAACAAGAAGGTTTCCCAATGATTGCTGCTATGTACCGCAATATCTCCATCGCAGAAAAAGGTCACGAAGAAAGATACCTGGCTTTCATGAATAACATCGAAAATATGACTGTATTCGCTAAAGAAGGCGAAGTGGTATGGCAATGCCGTAACTGCGGTTACATTGAAATCGGTAAGGAAGCTCCTGAAGTTTGCCCGGCATGTCTGCACCCACAGGCTTATTTCGAGGTGAAGAAGGAAAACTATTAATCTACGGATGAATAGATAAATCTCGAATGATTTAAATAAAGAAAATGCCGCTTGCAGTAATCTACAAGCGGCATTTTTTGGTAACGAGAAATACAAATTGCTATCTGAATGACAGATTGGCAGGATTTATCTATTGATTCCGGTAATCTTTGGGAGATACACCGTATTGCTTTAAAAACTCCCGATAGAAATAAGATTTATTAGAGAATCCACATTTAAACATAATCTCGGATACGGTCAACTTGGTTGTCCTTAACAACTTGGCTGCATATTCCAGTCTGATGCCTCGTACAAATTCACTCGGAGTCTTATCTATTATTTCTTTGAACTTCCGATACAAGGTAGCTTTGCTCACTCCTACAAATTCGGCAATAGAAGAAGGGCTTAATAACTCATCATCTATATTATTCTTTATGAAGTCTGTTACATTCTGTATTAATTCTTCGTCTTCCGGATGAAGAACAATCCCGTCTTTCACTTTCACAGAAGACATGCTGGAATTGAAATAGTCCTTTAAAAGCATTTGTCTCGACAGCAGATTTTCTATGGTGGAGATAACCTGCCTCGGGTGAAATGGTTTGACGATATAAGCATCCGCACCATGGTTAAAGGCATTAATCTGGTCTTCTACAGAAGCCTTTGCTGATATTCCTATGATCGGAATATAACTTGTTTTCAAATCGGATTTCAATTTATTAATCAAGCTCAAGCCGTCCATATTGGGCATGACAATATCACTTATAATTATATCAGGATGATTATGTTCTATCTCTTTCAAAGCCTCTACGCCGTCTTTTGCTTCATGTATCACATAATCAAAGAGGACATCTTTCAGCAGGTCTCTGATATTCTTTTCATCTTCCACTATCAGTATGACAGTATCTTTGCGAGGGGATAAGTGATCCTGCCCGTTCTTTTCTTTCTGCAACGAATCTTTTTCATCCGTTACAACAAGTGAATGATCGGATGGTAGAGAAGGAATCACGACTGAAAATTCAACACTTTTTCCCAGTTCACTATTTACACTTATCTGCCCGCCTAATAATTCAACCAGACTCTTTGTTAGATTTAAACCTATGCCATTGCTGACAGAGTTACCCAATTTTGGAGTATCAAATATTTTATACTTATCAAATATCTCTGCCATCTGTTGCTCGGTTAACCCCTTGCTGGAATTTCTTACGAGCAAGTATAAGGTTTTATCAGGTTCATTTTGTGATATTTCAACATGAATATATCCATAACGAGGAGTATATTTGAACGCATTCGACAGTAAATTGAATATAATTTTTTCCAAAGCATTGCGGTCGGAATAGATCTCTGACGTATCATGAGTCTCTACCTTGAAGTCTATTTTATTCTCTTTCAGGATATCCACATAATTGTTGGAAGCATATTCCATCAATGATTTTACGTTCACATTTTCAGGATGCAAATCCATATTGCTCGATTTAGTTTTACGAAACTCCATCAACTCACTAATCAGCTTCTGCATCCTTTCGGCATTATTCTTTATTATTTGGAGATATTTCTTTGTACTACCATCTAACCCGTCCTGTTCCAACAAGTGCTGTGCAGGTGTATAAATCAAAGTTAGGGGGGTAAAGAATTCATGTGCCACGTTAGTGAAGAAATTGAGCCGGGATTCATAAATCTTCTGTTCATGCCGTTTCTCTACCTGGGCTATAAGAACCTGGCGACTTAACCGTATGCGATTTTTGATAACAGACTTTGTGATATAGAAGATAATAATGCACAATATGGCATAGATAATCAATGCAGGAACACTAAGCCACCACGGATAACCTACTTTTATAGTTAAGCGATAAATGTTATCTCCCCATACTTTGTCGCCATTCGTGCTCTTCACTTCAAGCTGGTATTCACCCGGGGGAAGTTGGGTAAAGATAATATTCGGATTATTACCCATTTCCACCCAATCATCCGAGTGGTTTTTCAAGCGATAAGCATATTCACAGTTTTCATTGTTAATAAAGTCTTTGGCTATGAAATTGAAAGTCATGAATCTTTCTTCATAGCTAAGTTTCAACACTCCTTTTCTGATACGTTCATTAATGTCCTGTACCGTATTATATATCTTCAAACTACTTAATATAAGTGGAGGATTAAACTCGCGCAAATGTATATTTCGAGGATTGAAATAACTAAACCCGCTTACTCCTCCAAAGTACAAGAAATCACGATGATCCTTGAAGAAAGCTCCATCCGAGAATTCATCATTCTGCAATCCGTCATTCAAGGTATAATTATCTATTTTATTGTTTTTTACATTCAGGCTAGACAATCCCTGGTTGGTACTGATCCATATCTTTCCTTCGTGGTCTTTTAATATTCCATGAATCGTTTTATTATTCAATTTCTCGTCGGCATATTGTATCAGGTGAAAATCATTCTCCTCCTTTTTCAATTCGTTCAGTCCATAACTTGTTCCTATCCATATACCGGTATCATCACGCAGTAAGCACAATACATCATTATTGGTCAGTAAAATCCGACTGTCCATATCTTCCAATGATTTTATGCTGTTATCTTTCATATTGATACAGTTCAAGCCTCCGCCACGTGTGCCAAACCATAACATATTGTCTTCCGGATCGGATGTAATGGCATAAACAACATCGTTATTCAATGAGATATTCTTATCCGACGAATTATATTGCCTGAATCCTTTAACGTGATAACGACCTTGCTCTCTGGAAATATTTATTTTGATTAAACCATATCCTGATGTTCCCACCCATAAAAGAGAATCATTGTTCGTAAAATAAATGTTATACACAGCCTTGAAAGGCGGATATTTATCAGGTATCTCAAGCTTTTCCAGTCGCCCTGTAGCAACATTCAATATATTGATTCCGTTTCCTTCCGTTCCGATAAAAATGTCATTCGCTTTATTTCTTCTCAAGGCATAGACAGAATTGGAAATCAACCCTTTACTCTCATTCAGATAATCTGTCAATTCTTTCGTTGCAGGATTCAACAGTTTTATTCCGCTTCCTTTTGTGCCTATCAGAATATTACCATCTTCATCTTCACAGAAACATCTCACAGGGTGACTGGTGTGAACGGTTTCAAATAAAGAGTCGTAATGATAAAGTTGAATTAATCCTTGTCCGTCCGTTCCTATCCACAATATGTTCTGACTACCGGAATAAAGAGTGAAGACTGATAACTGACTGGATAGCTCGTTCAGGTAGGCAAAAGTATTCTTTTTTAAATCATAATGAATACATCCCCCTTCTATAAAGCTGACGTACATCTTGTTCTCTGCTAAAATAACCTGCGATACAGGTTTGCTACTATCCAGCTCAATGCATTGGGAAACTGTAAAGTCGGGATTTAAAAGGAAAAGTTTGTTGTCTTTGTTTAAGATAAATCTGCCTTTCGACAGAAATATCTTATCTACAGGAGTCTGTATGTCGACTGTGCGTAAATCACTCTGTTTTCCTTCGTTAACGAGTAGATTGTAAGTCAGATGCACGGTATTTCCATTATTTAAAAGGAAAAGCATACGATCAGAATCACTCACAGAATAATCCTTTATATGACTTGCAAAGTCTGTGTTAATCGGATTAAACTCATCTTCAGAATCATTGTAGACAAAGAACCCCAGCCCCTTTATGAGGCAGATAATATCTTCTGCCGCACTCTTTCCTAAAATAAAAGACTTTTCCTGATTGGGTACTTTATTATCTGTTCTTAAATAATACCTTGTTATCTGACGGGTTCGTTTATCTAACCGATTGATTCCATTATCTGTTGCTATCCATAAATTACCCTTACATTCAATAATTTGGCGGATAACGTTATTGCTTATAGAATTCGGATTGTTTTTGCTATATCTGAATGTCGTAATTTCTCTTCCATTATATGCATTCAGTCCATCCCATGTTCCAATCCAGATTGTATGTTCTGCATCTTCCAAAATACAGTTTACTGAATTATTTGTCAGTCCGTTAACATTTGATATGTGTTTTGCCACATTAAAAGCATAAGACTTTGTGGAAGTGACAAATGCAATAATCAGAATAAAAAATAATTGTGCGTATAAGATGTTTCTCATGTAAATGAATGTTATTTATACGGTTAGGATAATAGCAAATATAAGGAATTTATTTTATTCCGCGCATATTTTCATCGGTAACGGAGGATTTATACAATTGTGGAATAGTCAATCCGAATTACAAACGATAATCTACGATTTCACCGTCAACAATCAATTTACCATGCTTCTTTGTTTTCTTAGCAGAAGAAGGAATACAAACAATAGTTACGGCATTATCCGGATCCAGGATAATGCTTGTTTCGCCGGTACAATTCTTCTTTATGTATTTTTTGGATACCAGATCGTACAAGTCCGTTGGTTCCGTAAAGTGTTGATTCAAAGTTACCTCTTTGGCTTCAAAATAAGGATTGAATAAAAGATAAGTAGGATATTTTCTTGTGGAATAAAAGTCTGTGGCATTACAATCCAATTGAAGAATACATTCCACATTAGTAGTATCTACAATAGAGGCTAGCATACCCACCCAGGCCGAGCCATACAAGCAAATATCTGTAGCTGAAGACATGGTTTTTACTTGATCCCCAATAGCATAGGGACCCTCATCGGACAATAATCCCTGGAACGGTTCAAAGTGATTGCCATGATACAAATCCTTCCTCAATCCTTCATAGCAAATGACGTGTTGAGGATCACCTTCCCAGATAGAACTCGACTGACGGTTGCGGGGGTGCTCGTCTGCATAAAATAAGCGGCAGGCGTTTGCCAGGTTCAGCATCCACTTGCCTATTGTGGAAGCATAAGCCGGGTTGTATTTTACAATTGGAACAAGTGCGGCAGCTTGTGAAAAGGTGTTCATGGCAAAAGCATATTGTTCATCCTTTTTTTGCCCTACCAATCCGTGTACGTCATATTTGTTCCAACGCTCACACATCACTCCCCATCCGTCACGGTCTGAATTATCACCGTCGAAGCACCAGTTCAGCATTTTCAGCTCATCATAAGCAGTTCCAAGTTCCGCATTCATGCGCACTGCCAGATAAGCCCCATAGGGCATCATTATCTCATAGAAAGTACCTTCTTTCTGGGGACGGTTTTGCAAGAATGCCATGCATTGACGTGTAGCATTCAGATACTTTTTATCTCCGTATTTAATCCAGGAGATGTATTGCAACCAAGCAAGTCCTGCGGCTGCATCCGGTTCACGCCATACTTTATTATGGTACCCTTTACGGTTCTTAAAGTTGAAGGCGGTGAAGTTGAAGTCCGGATATTCTCTACCTTCACTTAAGTCCTGGATAGCAGCATACCAATTGTCGATAGTGATCTTCATCGGCTCCTGCATCTCTGTTTTTTGAGGATATAAATCTACCAGCATCGAATAAGCCATTGCCGGCCATATCTCATACCAGAAACTTTCTCCGGCTTTCCTGTCGAGTCCGTTCAATATAAGATTGGTTCCATTCTTCTTGTTGAAGAATTGCCGTATCATTGATACATAATCTTTTCCGTCATCATTGCTTTTGTCTACTCCTATCAGACTTGCACTAATGAGTGAGCCCATAGTGGGAAGAGATTCATAAGAATTTCCTCCTAACCGTCTTTTATCTACGTAGCTTGGAAGTCCGAAAGTACGGAATGGAAAGTTTATTTGCGAATCGTCCCACCAGATAAGAGGTAAGTTCTGTCCTTTGGCGTTGAAATCGTAAAATAGTCTGTCCTGTTTCGTGGCTATATCTTTCCAGTTTTTCATTTTATAGGGGAAAGGTATATTGGGCATATACTGTACTAAACGGATCTCTTTTTGTTCTATCGGCTTTTGTGCCGGCAGGTTGTTGAGAAAGAAAAAACCTGCTACGAGAAATAATAATGTCTTTTTCATGGTCAGTTGGTTGTTAAAAAAGGGCGGATTATAAAATCCGCCCCCTCATTTTATTCATATTAAAAACCCGGATTTTGGGAAAGAATATTGTTGCTCTTATCCCTTTCACCTTGCGGTATCGGAAACAGATAATCTCTGTCGTCTCTAAAATTGGCACCTTTCGATGTATTATATTTGGTTGCATAAGCACGCATAACGGTTCCGAAACGTTTTTGTCTCATCAGGTCATCCCGTCTCCATCCTTCCATTGCTAATTCACAACGACGTTCCTTCCAGATGATTTCTTTCAGACGATCTTGGTCGGTTTCTGTTATGTCGGGCAGTGTATTAGTTGTTGTAGCAGGGATATACGCCTGTTGATCTCTTCTCGGATCTATCGGATTAGTTTTGCGGGCTCTTTCTCTTACATCATTCAGGTAAGGAAGTGCAAGCCCTGGTTTTCCATTTTCGTTTAATACTTCGGCATACATCAAGAGAACATCGGAATAACGGATCAAACGAATGTTGTAACTAATCATCCAGACGTCGAAACCAGTTTTTTCTACTGCTGGCACAGTCATCTTGTAATCATGATAACCGCTTGGAGATTCAGCGTTGTCTTGCGCTTCAGTATCACCTTTATATCTGTCACCAGTTTGTGTGAATACATAAGTAATACGCGGGTCATCTGCATCAAAGGCATCATAGAGGTCTTGGGTCGGTACATGAAATCCATATCCCTGATAACCGGAGATGCGTCTGCTTGTGAAGAAGTGGGGAACATTGGTACCTGTGGCAATGTTTTTATCATATACTTTGTTGGCAATCTCAAATACTGATTCCGAACTGTTTTCATATTCAGTGCGCCAGTTCATGCCGTAATCACTCAACAATGTATAGTCTTTGTCCACTTCAATAATATCATGAAGTACCGTTTCGGCAGAGGTAAAATCACCTTTGAACATGTATGTTTTAGCAAGCATTGTTTTAGCAAAGCCACGTGTTGCACGATAAGCATCATCTTCAGAGTAATCTCCTTTTGCAGGAAGTGCGGAGGCATCGGTTAAATCATTCACAATACATTCATATACCTTCTCCAATGGGGAGCGGGGTATTTGCAGTATTTCAGCGGGTTGCATCGGCGTAGTGATTAGAGGCACTTCTCCGAATGTAGTGACCAGACAATAGTACCCGAATGCTCTCAATGCTTTAGCCTCGTTTGCATAACGTTTCAATAGTTCTTCGTTTCCTATTGCATCAGGAGCATAATAAATCACATCGTTACAGCGATTGATTAATCTGTACAGAATCTCCCAACGACGTCCTACTTCACCATTGGTTGTGTAGATCGTAAAGTCGGACAAGTCGCGTACTTCGGCACGGTCACCGTCATTTCCTCCTCCTTTTAGAGCATCATCAGTGCTGCAATCACCTACAAAATAATGATTTAATGCATATTCATTCCAAGTTGTACGTAATTGAAGATAAGCTCCAGTCAAGGCTTGTTCAATATCGCTTTCCTTCTGATAATAATTATCGCTTGTGGTTTTACCATAACTTGGTTCGTCGAGAGAGCAGCTATACAACCCCACTCCGGCAAGAGCCCAGCATATTATAAATAATATTTTTCTCATAATGTAATGTCTTTTTAGCTAGATTTAAAATTGCAAATTAACTCCAAAAGTGAATGTACGTGAAGACGGATAACGTGTAGTATCCACTCCCATATCCAATGGGTTATTGATACCCAGTTCCGGATCAAGTCCGGAATAACCGGTTAAAGTAAATATATTCTGACCGCTCACATAGAATCTACAACTTGAAAACAGTTTGCTCTTCTGGCAAATGTGACTCGGCAGTGTATAACCTATTTGCATATTCTGCAAACGCAGGTAAGAACCATTCTCCACATAGAAAGAAGAACCTCTCATATTGTTGTTAGAGTCAGAGTTGGTTATGCGTGGATATACAGCATCCAAATCCCCGTCTTTTGTCCATGCTTTTGTGTAAGCATCCGCCAACGCATTCTGGCGTCCTGCTGAAGCAAGGCTTCCTTTAGCAACGTTCCAGATGTCATTTCCAATAGTTCCTTGGAATGCCATGCTTACATCAAAGTTCTTATAACTAAATCCTAAGTTGAAACCATAAATGAGGTCCGGATTAGGATCACCGATAAAAGTACGGTCATCATCATCGTTCAATTCGCCTGATTCTCCTAATTTGGCAAACTTAAAATCGCCCGGTTGTGCATTAGGCTGAATCTTGGTACCATTCTTATCCACATAATTGTCTATCTCTTCCTGATTCTGGAATATTCCTATTTGTTTGTACCCCCAGAAACGTCCGATAGGACCTCCTACATACGTACGGCTGGTATTTCCACTCAAATATTCCGATGTAAGTTTGGTTACCTCTGTCTTATAAGTAGACATGTTCAGCCCTACATTGTAATTAAAGTCTTTTCCTATCTGGTTACGGTAGTTGACTACTATTTCAAAACCGGTATTCTTCAAGTCTCCCGCATTAAAGAAGGGGCTGTTAGGGAAGGCGCCAAAAGAAGGAATAGGCATATTCAGCAACATGTCACTTGTTTTCTTTACATAAAAGTCCATGCTTACATCAAGGCTGTTTTTAAAGAAAGACATATCTAAACCGACATTGGTTTGTTGGCTGGTTTCCCATTTAATATCTGCATTTCCCACATAAGTCGGAACGTAACCTTGTGAGTATCCGTTTCCAAAGTACCACTGATTCTCATTATTGGTGCCAATCAACATAAGAGGCGCGTCTCTATCAATTCGTTGGTTACCGTTCTGTCCCCAACCTACACGCAGTTTTAAATTGGAAATTGTATTTTCAATGTTCAGGTTCTTAAAGAATTCTTCATTGCTCACTCTCCAACCTAATGAAACTGATGGGAAATAGCCCCAACGGTTACGTTTTGCAAATCTTGAAGAACCGTCGGCACGGAAATTGACTGTAGCAAGGTATCTATCATCATATACATAGTTGATACGTCCCAAGTACGACAACATAGAAGATGTTTCTTTACCTCCCGAGGTGTTATCTCCAGCTGTTTGTGCATCAAGTATCTGATAGATTTCATCGTTACCTAAAGCCTTTCTCTTAAATGCATTAATGCCTTCGCTGCTGTTCTTCTCATAAGTCATGGCAACCATTGCATCCAGTTTATGCCTGCCTATTGTCGTGTTGTAGTTAAGGCGTTGTTCTACCAGATAATTAGAAGTAACAGCACTATTATTATTCAATTGAGTTTCTTTATTATATTTACTTTCCTGATTCGCTAAGTTATCCTCCGAAAAAGTAGACGAATAGACAGGGCGGAAATCCTTGAAAGTATCATGGTATCTTTCGAAGCTATATTGTACCCGATAGCTCAATCCTTTATACAATTTAATGTGGGCAAACACATTGCCAAATACATTGAATATGTCATTGTATCTATTAGGAAGTTCGAGCATGGCTACCGGATTAGGGTCGTAAGACCACTCGGTAGGAGCATATTTGTTATATTCGTAATTTTCAGAAGACGGATCTACCAACGGGCTGATAACAGGGGTAAAAGGATCGGCTTTTTGAATGAAATCGAATGAAGGAATTGCTCCTGCGTCACGCTTTCTTATCTTTGCCAGATTGACATTGGCGCCAACAGTGATAAATTTGTTGATATCATATTCAAGATTCGCCTTAAGTGAAAGTCTTTTGAATTCAGTAGTGATGATCGCACCCTGATCGTCTACATATCCTAAACTTAAAGAAGATCTCGAATTATCTGTCCCCTTACGGATGCTTAGATTATAGTTCTGGTTAAAAGCTGTACGGGTTACTTCATTCCACCAGTTGGTATTATAACCTTTCTGATACTGATTGGTAAACTTATCCTTCATTGAGTTTTGAAAGCTTGCATCATTTTCATACGCTTTCATGATGAAGTTGTAGTATTGGTCGCTGTTCATCATGTTCAATGCTTTATAACTGTTTTTTACACCTACATAAGCATCTAATGTTACAGTCGTTTCACCTTTCACCCCTCCCTTGGTAGTAATGAGGATTACTCCATTAGAACCTCTCGAACCATAGATAGCGCAGGCTGAAGCATCTTTTAATACTTCCATACGTTCAATATCAGATGGATTCAGGCTGCTGATGTTATCCATGAACTGTCCATCAACTACGTACAATGGATTGTTGTCATTGACGGTCCCTAAACCTCTCACGCGGATCACTGCATCCGATCCCGGCTGGCCGGAACTGGCGGCAACAAATACGCCGGCTGCCTTACCTGTAAGTAGTTCGGATGCATTGGACACTGCATAGTTCTTAATATCCTTACTACTTATAGAAGCCAAAGCACCGGTAAGGTCACTCTTTCTTTGAGTACCGTAACCAATAACTACAACCTCATCCAATTTATTATCGGACACTAGATTTACATTGTACGTTCCGCTATTTGTTACGTTTACAATTTCAGTTTTAAAACCTACATACGAGAATGAAACTTTATTTGACGATACTTTTAATGTATATCTACCGTCAAAATCAGTGATAGTACCATTGGTCGTTCCCACTTCAAGAACAGAAACTCCAATTAAAGCCTCTCCGGTATTACTGTCGTATACCACACCCGAAATACTCTTGGTTTGCTGTGCAAAGACATTTGTGCAAACAGCAAGAATAAGAATGAATAATAATAAATGCTTACTCATAGTTTATACACTTAGATTTAATTATATGAAATGATATTTTGTTTATTCGCAATAATCTTACCATCTTTCAGTTCTAATTCTGTTCCGGCGGGAAGTTCCACAATTACTCTTGCGTCGTTGGCCGGGATCTCAACGGAGCCATTTGTCTTTATATTTTTTGCTATATATTCTTTGGCAACAATATCAAACAAATCGCATGGTTGGGTAGCTTGATAAGTAATGGTTTTGGTCTCTTTATGAGGGTTATAATAGAGATAGACCGGATAAGGTTTCTCTGTATAGAAGTCTGTGACATTGCAATCCAATCGGAGAATACCCTCCACATTCGTTTGACAAACAATGGCCCCCAAAATACCAACAGGAGAAGAACTGTAAACGCTGAACATGCTCTCCGTCGGATTACCTTTTATCCATTTGGGACCATCGCCGATTGCAACCGGACTAACTCCTTTTAATGATGCTTTTCCATAGTCATCCGTTTTTCGTAAACCTTCATAAGAAACATTATCATAAGTAATGTCCTTCAATTCCGGAGCCCATTGATGTGTTTCATCTATTTCCCCCGGATAGAACAAACGACACGCACTTGCATTGTTCAACATCCACTTGCCGATAGCTTTTGCATATTGAGGCTGATATTTCACCATCGGAATGAAAGGCCAGGCGGGTTTGATACTGTTCATAAGGAATGCATATCCTCCGCCGTCTGTGATACTTCCTTGCAGACCACTTACATCATAATCACCCCATTTTCCTACAATAATCCCCCAACCGGTTCTTCCTGCAGGGCTTTTACATCCGTCAAATACCCAATCAAGAAGTTTGGCTACATCATAGTTAGCCCCCTCTACTGCATTCAAATAGGCTGCCGTATACACTCCGAGTGGTAAAAGAGCCTCGTAAAAACGGCTTTCTTTCTGGGCAAGCAGGGCTTCGATAGCACTTTTACTATGTTGCAGATAACGTGGATCGCCAAACTTATGATAAGCACATAGTAATACATAAGCATGGCCACCGGCGGCGTCTTGTTGCAATGGAATATGATTAACCATTCCTTTCATTTGTGCATAGTCAAAATAAGAATAGTCGTAATTTCCATTCAATACGGAATCTGCTTTAACAAACTGCTCCGCAATGCTTTTTTGTATCTTCTCTGCCCCGTCTACATTGGGGAAAACATCGCAAATAGCATAATATAAGGCATTGGGTAATACATCATACCACCAGTCGCGGGCATAGCCTCCTCCTAAAAGGGCTACTGACGGAGTCGTATTGTTCATGACTATATTCCAGCCGTTATCAGAATTGAAATAATTCTGCACCATTTTTACATAGTTATATCCGTCTTGATTCGTCTTGTCAATCCCTACAAGGCCGGCACCAAGAATAGCTGCCAATGAGTTCAGACTTTCATGGAACTCTCCGTTATTGGCATTCTTTCCCTGGCGAATATCTTTAATGGCAGTATATAAGCCAAATGTAGTCTGGTCCATATTTCTGCGGGCGTCATCTAACCAGATTAATGGTCCGACTTCGCTTTTATTATTCCAGTCAAAGATAAACTGGTCATACTTTTGGGCTTTTTGCTTCCAGTCCAGCATTTTATAAGTTTCAGGCATATCAGGCATAGAGTCTACCCTATGGATGGAAACCTGCTTTACCTTTTCACCAAAGTTATTTCCGTTGCCCGAGCAAGATGCCAGAAAACAAACGGTCATAAGTACAAAAACACCTTTACTTGTCATTTTCATGTTCAATAGTATCAGTTTGATTAGTAATATTCTTAGCTAAAGGATATGCCGCTAATTGTAATCCGGCAACAATCACCAGCGCATATTTCAATGCAAAATCCTGCGATACACAATAAGCAAGGAAGATAAACAATAGTAAACCGAAAGCTCTTCCAAGGAAAAGGCCGAACTCATGACTTAGGATATATGCATATTCGTTTCTATTCTCAATCTTTGCAACTGCATCAATTGTTCTCATCATAATGGGGAAGTAAGCCAGGTCGAACAAAGGCTGGAATATCACTTTGCAAAGGACGAAAAGGATCACTCCCGTAGCAGAGAAGAGAATACCGTTGAATAGTGTACCGACAAAGAATACGATTAGTCCTCCTACAAATATTTTCAAACGGTCTTGCGGGCGGGCCATACGTCCTAATACATACACCAGGACAGCGGTCAATGCTCCGCTAACTCCCTGAATCAATCCTAACGCTCCTTCATCTCCTACCAGCTTCAATACTAATATAGCCGGTGCCGTTACTAAAAAACCTTGAACCATTCCTTTCAATGCGGCTAGCCACAGCATCTTTTTCCAAAGTATGTTGAAGCGGAAATAGAGGAAGTTCGTTTCTTTGGGGTTCTCGAATTTACCTTTCCACAGTGTCATGCAGGCGATAACGGTAATGACTACTGCTGCCATCGTAACTACACAGTAAGAGGTATTGATATTGAAGAGGAATCCGAAAACTTCTTTTCCATCTATCTGGCTGATAAATGCGCCTATAATTAAAGGAACACCGATGGAGGTAATAGAAAAGAAGAAAGACTCTAGTCCGAAGAAATAGTTACGGCTGTTGTCGTTGGTATTATAGAGAGCCAGCAGGTATCGGTTGGTCCAGAAGAAACCAGAAGCTGCTCCCATTAAAAAGCCGGCCAGACCAAGTTCGACGAAGCCAAGTGACTTGATAGTCATCATACCGAACATGGAAATGCCACTTACCAGGATTCCTACCGAATAAAGTGTCTTCACACTGTATTTCTTTAGCAGATAGCCGTTAACAAGAGAGGTAGTAATGATGCCTATATACATTGCCAGCTGATAAAAAGCAACCATCACCGGATCGCTCGTGTTCCTCATGATATAGGCTCCCACAAAGATTTCTACTATCGGTAGTACCAATGCATAAAGCATATTGGTAACCAACAGTGTTCTCATGTTAGGTTCCTGTTGCTTAAAGAACAGATATTCTTTTTTCAGTTTATTCATTACTTCTCTTGTGTCTGTTTTAATACATTTAATATCTCTGAAATGGAAAGCTCTGCCTTACAAATCACTTCATCGCTTGCTCCATAATACATGGTTATCGTATCGCCGTCCACTAAATGCCCATTAGTGAAAACTACATTTCCGAAGAAACCTGTTTGCTCATAAGCGGCGATAGGTTCCATGATAGGTTCTTCACTTCTTGCAATCACTTTCGATGGGTCATTTAAATCGAGTAATAAAGCCCCCAAGCAATAACGGTGATTAAAATCGGCTCCATGATAAATCTCCAACCAGCCTTCTTCTGTCTTTATTGGAGCTGCCCCTGCCCCTACACGTGCGCAATCCCACATTCCGTCACGAGTGGTTGCCACACATTTGTGATTTCCCCAATGCAAGCGGTCGGGCGATTCTGCCAACCATATATAATTGCCACCAAGTTCGGGACTGCTTGGGCGATGAAGAGCGAAATACTTGTCACCTATCTTCTGTTCGAACAATGCACAATCTTTATTATGCGGTGGGAATATCATTCCATGCCGTGTATAGTTTTTCCAATCATTGGTGTGAATCAGTCCGACCCCTACAGCTACCGACGATACTTCTGTGAAAGTAAGGTAAAAACCATCTTCGGTTGTTGCAACACGGCAATCCTCAATGCCGAATGCTTCCAGCTCTCCTTTTCCGAAAATGGGTGGAAATTCCGGTTCATCTTTGAAGTGAATACCGTCGGTACTTGAAACCAATCGTAAGTAAGACATCGTAGTCAGATAATTCTTTCCTTTGTAACCGATAACGCGTGGGTCTGAAGCATCCAAATCGGGATCATTCTTTAAAAACGAAACCACTTCTATTTTTCCTTTTTCATTATATATAGGAAAACTGATAATTCCTTCTTTCTGTATAGGTCTCTCTGCGACGCGCAAAAGTAACCAAATTTTGCCTTGATATTTGAAAACTCCGGGATTTAACAAACATGTAATTTCCATTCCGTTGATTCCCGCTTTTAAATCTTTTGGAGCCAGTAGGGGGTTCTGCTCACATCTTTTAGCTATATCCATAATATTTCGATTAGTGATTATTTCTGTGAACAAAAGTATGAGATGAGAGACAGGAAAGCGTTTACTATATTCTCAAAGAGGTGTACACATGCTCAAGAACATGTTTTTAAGAGGATGATATTAGGGAATGATTTTAGAAGAGGCAGAGATATTCGTATTTATATGCTGTTGCTATTTAAATACTTGATTTATAGATGGATGTGCAGTTCGTTGAAGTGTATTATATTCTCATAAGTGTATAGTATAGTTTCTTTGAGGAGTGCAAAAGAAACATATAAAGATAAAAAAATAAGAGGCCAAACTCAAAAATATAATTTGAGGAAGCCTCTTGTTTTTTCTTTTTAATAAAAATAATACTGTAAATCCTATTTCTTCACGTGCGGATAATCTATCGTATAATGTAATCCGCGGCTTTCCTTACGCTCCATTGCTTGGCGCATAATCAGATAACCCACATTCACCATATTACGCAATTCGCAGATTTCTCTGGATGCTACGCTACGTTTGAACAGGCTTTCAGTCTCTTCGTAGATAATATCGAGTCTGTCCCAGGCACGTTTCAGACGGAGGTCGCTGCGGACAATACCTACATACGTACTCATAATCTGGTTCACTTCCTTCATACTTTGCGTAATGAGCACCATTTCTTCCGGCGAACGGGTTCCTTCATCGTTCCATTCGGGAATATCTTCATTATAAGAATATTGATCGACCACTTGTAGACTGTGCTTGGCAGCAGCGTCGGCATATACGACTGCTTCTATCAGTGAGTTGGAAGCCAGGCGGTTGCCTCCATGCAATCCTGTGCAGGAACATTCTCCCACGGCATAAAGACGTTCGATGGAAGATTGTCCGTCCAGGTCGACAAGGATACCTCCGCAGAGATAATGGGCGGCCGGGGCTACCGGGATATAATCTTTCGTGATGTCGATGCCCAGGCTAAGACATTTCTCGTAGATATTGGGGAAGTGTTTCTTCGTCTCTTCCGGATCTTTGTGCGTCACGTCCAAATAGACATGGTCTTCACCCCGTTGCTTCATCTCGCTATCGATCGCACGGGCTACGATATCACGGGGAGCCAAGGAAAGACGGGGATCATATTTATGCATGAACTCCTCGCCGCCAAGGTTTCTCAATACAGCTCCATATCCGCGCATCGCCTCGGTGATGAGGAAAGAGGGACGGTCGCCCGGATGATACAAGGCGGTCGGGTGGAACTGGATAAACTCCATATCTTTTACGGAGCCTTTCGCGCGGTAAACCATGGCGATACCGTCTCCGGTAGCTACCAGCGGGTTTGTCGTATTCCGGTAAACGGCCTCGCAACCGCCTGTCGCCATAACGGTTATCTTTGACAAGAAAGTATGTACCTCGCCCGTATCCTCGTTCAATACATAGGCACCGAAACATTTGATACCGGGGGTATGGCGGGTGACGATAATGCCCATATGGTGCTGGGTGATAATCTCTACCGCATAATGGTTCGTGAATACGGCGATGTTGGGATGGTTGTTTACCGTTTCTATCAAGCTCGTCTGTATCTCGGCTCCCGTATTGTCGGCATGGTGCAGGATACGAAACTCGGAGTGTCCTCCTTCTTTATGCAGATCGAATTCTCCGCTTTCTTTCTTATCGAAATTAACTCCCCATCGGATAAGCGCCTCGATCTGGGCAGGGGCCTCGCGCACGACTTTCTCCACGGCTGCCCGGTCGCTGATCCAATCGCCGGCGATCATCGTGTCTTCTATGTGCTTCTCGAAATTATCTACTTTCAAGTTGGTTACGGAAGCGATACCTCCTTGCGCGAAATATGTGTTGGCTTCTTCTTGTCCGGCTTTACAGATAAGTGCTACGCTCTTGCCTTCATTGGCTACTTTCAGAGCGAAACTCATACCGGCGATTCCTGAGCCTATCACTAAGTAATCGAATCTTTGTACCATGTTTTCTACTGTTTAGGCTCACAAAGTTAGGGATTAACTGATTAGGTTGTTCCTTTTGCGCTTGCTTTTCGTACAAAATAAATATTGACTACAGGTTTCCCGGATAGAGCCTTGCGGGTTGTGTTACTGCAACCCGGCTTGCAGTGGAGGTCTTTAGAATTGGACGGATAATCCCAGCGTGAAGGTACGGGCTACAGGATAGATGGAAGTGGTCTCGATACCGGGTTCTACGCCATTCACGTTGATATTAGCGGGATCGCCTCCGGTATATCCGGTAAGCGTAAATACATTATTTACCGAGAAATAGCAGCGTAACGATTGAATCCATTTATTGTCTGGGAGAGGAATTTTATATCCCAAGGTCAATTCTTCTAATTTCAGGAAATTACCGTTCTCCAGAAAATAATCGCAATAGATCTTGTCTCCCTTGATGGCGTCGTTACGGGTATAAGCGTCTTCTAAAAGATTGGTAACCGGTACGTTTTGTAGCCCGTAGTACATTTGTTTCAGATTCAACAGGTCGTACCCCAGCCAAGAGGTGAAAAACAATCGTAAATCAAAATTCTTCCAAGTAAACGTATGGCTGAAAGAGAGCTGCACTTTCGGTACGCCGTTGCCGGTAAAATTCTTGTCTTCCTCGGTTCGTTCCGTGGTCGGGATCTTTCTCCCGTCTTTGCTCCATACCAAGATATTACCCTCGGCGTCGGTTCCGGCATAGCGCCAACCGAAAAAGGAGCCGATTGGCTTTCCCTCCTCCAAGCGGATAGCCGGGCCGGGTAATCCGGGGGTGGGAAGATCATACAGATAGGTATAGCCTAGCTTGAACTGGTTGTTGGAAAGGCTTTTCAGCGTACTGCTCAATAGGCTACCGGTGAGGCTTGCCGAATATTGAAAGTTCTTGGTACGCACGGGCAGCCAGTTCATTTCCCATTCCAATCCCTTGGAGTCGATAGTACCTACGTTTGTCGTGATATTGTCATGGATCATGGGAGGCTTGATTGCGTTGTAGACAAACAGGAGATCTTTTGTCGTACGTTTGAATAGATTCAAGGAGAGCATGAGGCGGGAGTTAAGTAAGATCGCCTCGGCGCCTATGTTGGTATGCAGGCTTTTTTCCCAGCGTAAATCCGGATTGGGGTTATTGCTAGGTCCGAATACTTGTATCCATTTGCCATCTACCATGACTTTACCCGCTCCGGCGTACGTCTCTAGCGATTGGTAAGGGGAGAAATTATGGCGGCCCGATACCCCGTAACCAACCCTGAATTTAAGATCGTCCAACCATTCCGTTTGGAAGGCGGGTAACTCGCTCAAGCGTATACCACCCGAAAGGGCAGGGAAGTTGCCCCATTTATGATTCGCCCCGAATTTACTGGAACCTTCCCTGCGAAACGAAGCGGAAAGCATCAATAAGTCCCGGTAGGAATAATTAAACCGGGCAAAGACACTGATCAACTTGCTGGAATTCTTGAATGAGCTTAAAGTCGCTTTTCCATCGGTAAGGTAAGAACCGGTGCCTATGTTGTTCCATGTGAAGAAGTCGGTAGGAAAGTCGGCATTTCCGGCGTTCATTCCCGAATGATCCCAACGTTGGAATGAATAGCCTATCATCGCTTTGACCATGTGCTGGTCCCACGTATTATCGTAATGATTGGTCCAGTCTAGCGTCCGGTTTACATATTTGGAAGAGGTACGATCCGCTCGCCCTTTCCGGTTATTGTCTACGGATTCTTTGGCCCGTGAGGTCCAATAGACATTTTCCTCACTCTCTTCCCGGTTCTCGGCGAGCATAATGGTGGAGTAAAAAGGTTTGCTCCAGTTGATCCGTGCGGTTAGCGAGCCGGTCATAAACTGGTTCTCTTGTTGCCGGTTTTCCTCTTTTAGTGAGGCTACGGGATTATCCCGCTCGAAACCGGAAGGATAGAGATACTCCGTCTCCTCCTCATCGGTATAGATCGGGGCGGTAGGATTGGCTAGCATCGCCTGTTGGAAAGCTGTATGGTTACCTAGGCGCAAATGTTGTTTTTTGTAAGCGAGCGATACGGTTAGCTCCAGATAGCCGGAGAGGAGGTTTTGGCTGATATGGGTACGTAAGGCGTACTCCCGGCGGGAGGATACGATGTCTAACCCTTGTCCGTCCCTGTAATTCATGGAGATACGGAACGCCCCGCTTTTCCATCCGTTTTGAATGGATAAATCATGATTTTGTTCCAAGGGGCAGGAACGTATCAAAGCGGCTTGCCAATCCGTATGGTACCCTAGATCAGCGTCTCTCCCGGCTGCTACAAAGGCTTCGGGCGAAAGGACACGAGGTCTATTATATTCGTGAGCGGCCGCTAGGTAGGTTTGGTAATTGGCCTGCAACTTATCCGAGCTTTTACCGCTTTTGGTCGTTATCAAGATCACTCCGTTAGCCCCGTTCGATCCGTAAATGGCGGCGGAAGATCCGTCTTTTAATACCGATATGGAGGCGATTTCGGCTAGTGATAAACTATTCAAGGATACTCCGGGTACCCCATCTACCACGACTAGCGGCTTGTTTCCGGCCAAAATAGACCCGGCGCCCCGTATCTGTATATCCGGTATCGAGTTTATATCGGACAAGGAAGATCCCGAGATACTCATTCCGGCGATCAATCCTTTGATGCCTTGGATGGGATTGTTGACCTTCCCGGATAAGAACCGTTCCGAGGATACATAACCCACGGCTGATGTCAGTTCCTTGCGTGCCAAGGTTCCGTAGCCGATCGCTACCACCTCGTCCAAATTAAAGACGGCCGGTATCAATTGGATCTGTAAATGACGGTTATCGGGCCCCACCGTCCTTAGCTCCGGCTTATAGGCCAGATGGGAGATTTGTAGCCGGCACGAATCCTTATCCGTAAAGAAGCGGAAATACCCTTCCTCATTCGTTAGTCCTCCTTTACCGGAAAGAAGGTCGATTACCGAGACAAATTCCATGGGAGACCCTTTCTCATCCGTGATATAACCCGTAACCGGGACTGGATAGGGCTTGGGCTTCCCCGTATCGATCTTAG
>OOAN01000845.1_pt1 | contig 19769 bp, 17 predicted proteins | sample 1671301 | NCBI WGS metagenome assembly OOAN01 (sample SAMN06348142, study PRJEB24527) | human gut metagenome | biome: human gut; feature: ankylosing spondylitis patient; material: feces | host: Homo sapiens | place: China | collected 2015-10
CGAACTCGATCTGCGAGATCATATCCTTGACGCTGTTCTGCCAGTTGAAAAGGTCAATGATCTCATGGTCGGACACATCGATCGGCACATCCAGCCACGCCTCCGGCTTTTCGCCCTGGAACAGCATATCCTGATCCAGCTTGCGCTTGTTCTCCGGCGCCAGCACATACGCCATCGGCTGATATTTTGCAATGTCCAGCACCCGGTGCAGGCTGTAGGGTATACTTTCCAGTTGTCATAGATCAAGCTGTTCTGCTTCAGGAGGTCATCAGCGTATTTATTTTCGGACACCTTGCTAGGGTTGTGGTAGGTCTCACCGTCAATCTCGATTGCAATTTTGGATTCAGGCGATTCCAGCGCAAAATCGATATAGCGGTGCCGACCATAGATGTCCACGCAGGGGTACTGGACCTGCAAATTTTCGGTTTTCTCAGGCCCAAAAGCCTCACAGAACAGCTGTACAAACAGTTCCTCCGCACGGCTGTTGACACTAGTTGCTTTCATTGGCTCCATGGTGGCCTCCTAAAACGATATTCCCAATTAAGATTTATAATTTTATTATATCATACGCAAAAAGCTCTGTATAGTTTGTTTCTTTGGCAAGGTTTTCTGTCCTTGCTGCTTAATTCTATACCTTTATATTTATAAGAGAACTCATTGATTTTTTATTTGACTGACGTTTCCAAAAAATAACCATAAATTTTTTCTCAAAAGACTTAACTCTACTGCATCCATGGGCTTCTACTAAGCGAAGACACTTACAGTTGGAAGTGAAAGCGGGGTTTTACCATGGATTATAATGCAGTTTTGAATCGTGTACGCCCGATGCTGACGAACGGCAATCACCTGTCTGCGCAAGGCTTTGATGCGCTGTTTGGTTCCTGTTCTCAGCAGGAACAGGAGCATCTGCTGGCCGAGCTGGCGGGGCTCGGCATCCTAGTGGATACCAGCGCCGCTATACCCAGCAGCAGAAAGGCCACTTCTTTCTGCCGCAGCGACTTTACCTCCAAGCAGCTTTGGTCTATGACCAACGAGCAGCTCTGCGTATTGGCACAGCAGGGTGATGAGAGCGCCAAGGATATCCTCGTGCGCAAGACCGCCGGTTTTGTCCACCTGATGGCCCGCAGAGTTCCGCAGCTGCTCGCCCATAGCTGCCTGACCGAGGAGGACAACTTCCAGAACGGCATTCTGGGACTGTTTACTGCGGTCCAGCGGTTCGATGCGCTGCAGGGCTACAGCTTCCTGACCTACGCCGCCTACTGGATTCGCCAGTCCATCCTGCGCGAAGCCATCAATACCGGCCTTACGGTACGCATCCCGGTACACTATTTTGACACGCTCTGCCGGGTGCGTGTCGTCTGCACCACCTGCATGCAGCTGGATGGTCCGGATCTCTGGCGTGCCATTGCCGAGGCTGAAACCGGCAGCGGTCACCCCTGCACGGTGGAGCAGGCGCGCCGCTACCTGAGCGACATACTCGTTTACCTCAACGTTACCAGCCTGAACCTTATGGTCGGCGAGAGCCACGACACCGAGCTTGCGGAGCTTCTGGCGGATGACGTCAGCCCCGATCCTGTGGACACTGTGAGCGAGAACGAGACCGTTCAGGAAGTCCGGTTGCTTCTTTCTCAGCTTCCCGAACGCGAGTCCACTGTTCTCCGGCTGCGCTACGGTATCCCGGATGACCGCTGCCGCACGCTGGACGAGATCGGTGCGCAGCTGGGCGTCACGCGGGAACGTATCCGCCAGATTCAGGTGCGTGCCGAGCGCCACCTGCGGGAGATGCTGAAGCGCCGCTCCTCATCCACCCTTTTTGCTGCCTGATTTTTTGACCTGATGGAGGATTTTGCCATGAATACATTGCTTTGTTCTTATCTTTCCGCCCATGCTGCTGAGGATACTCTGTTTGTCTTGTGGGGGTTTTCTTCGGAGGACGCCGGTCTTCCGCGTCCTTCTCTGGATGCTTTGCTGCAGCAGCGCCTGTCCCGCTACCTGAGCAGTCTGCTGCAGCAGAACCCCTGTGTGATCACCGCAGAGGAGTTTGCCCTGCATGCCGATACCCTTGCGCAGGAGTTCCCGCACATCATTCTGGTGCAGAACACCTACTACCGCACGCTGCTCCCTGTGTCTGTGACGCTTACGCCGGAGATGCAGTCCGGCCTTCTGAGCCACTTTGACCCGGAAACGCCGCAGGATGCTCCGCTGCCTGGCATTGAGCCCTGCCTGCGGGTCTACTCCAACCTGCTGCATACGGAGGAAGGCATTGCCTGCTGCATTCCTTTGGACGCTTTGCTGCGTCAGTACCCACAGGTCGAGCGCGTATCGCTTGGTGCAGCACCGCATATGGTTCCCGAAACTACCGCCAGCAGCCCTGCCTTTGCGCTTACCGGGGAAGCCGATTATTTCTGCCTTGTGCAGCAGCTGCGTCGCGGCAAAACGCTCTGCGTTTCAGCCGACAGCTTCATCGGCGATGAGGCTGATCTTGCCGCCAGCCTTGCGGCGTTAGCTGGCGCTTTTCCGGATCAGCTTTCCAGAGCGCATGCGCAGACGATGCAGTCGGAGCGCCCCGTCTGCCCGGAGGCGCGCACCCTTCTGCAGCAGCACTGGGGTTACCCGGACTTTCTCCCGCTGGATGTCTACGACCTGGACGCTCTGCATCGCGGCGAGAAGAAGCTGCGCACCATCACCCAAGAGGACATCATCGATGACCTCATCCAGCAGGCAGAGCTTTGCCGCGCGGGGCAGACTTACCGCGACCTGTTCGTTACCGCATCTACCGGTGCGGGCAAGAGCGTGATGTTCCAAATCCCGGCGATTGACCTTGCCGAGAAGTACGGGATGGTCACGCTGGTGATCTCGCCGCTGATCGGCCTGATGAACGATCAGGTGCAGGGCATGGAGAAGCACCGCTACGCCAAGGCCCGCACCATCAACTCCGACATCCCGCCCATGGTCAAAAAGACCATTGCGCAGGAGGTGCAGGAAGGCCGCTGCGACATCCTGTATCTTTCGCCGGAGTCCCTGCTGAGCCGCAGCGATATCTCCGACCTGATCGGCGACCGTGCCATCGGCCTGCTGATCGTGGACGAGGCCCATATTGTGACCACCTGGGGCAAGCAGTTCCGCCCGGACTACTGGTTTCTGGGTGACTACGTGAACAAGCTGCGCAAACAGCAGCTGAACGGTCCGCACCAGCATGCCTTTGTCACTGTCACCTTTACGGCCACGGCCACCTATGGCGGCGAGGAGGACATGTACCGCGAGACCCTGCGCAGCCTGCACATGTCGCCGGACCCCATCGTTTATCTTGGCTGCGTGCGCCGCCGCAACATCGAGCTGTGCATCCGGGAGGTTCCCCGCGTGACCGGCCGCCGGGAGTACGAGCTGGACAAGTTCCAGGCTCTGACCGGGCAGATCGCCACCGCGCTGGAGCAGGGGCAAAAGACCCTGATCTACTTTCCCACCGTCAGTCTGCTGGAGCGCTTCTACACCCATTGCCTTGCACAGCGTCTGGGCAATGCTGTGACCCGCTACCACGCGCAGCTTTCCGGCGAAGCCAAAGCGGAGAATCTGGAGGATTTCCGCAGCGGCAAGCGCCGGATCATGCTGGCCACCAAGGCCTTTGGCATGGGCATCGACATCCCGGACATTGCCCTTGTGCTGCACTTTGCCCCCACCGGCAACCTGTGTGATTACACACAGGAGATCGGCCGCGCCGCCCGTGACCCGGAGATTCATGGCCGTGCCGTGTACGAGCACATGGCCAACGACTTCAAGCATATCAACCGCCTGCACGGCCTTTCCAGCATTCAGCTCTGGCAGCTGGTGCAGGTGATGCGCAAGGTGCTGCAGCTGTACCGCCAGCACCGCGCCAGCCAGCCGGCCACTGCCACCAAGCACCGCAACGAGCTTCTGGTGGACGCCGAGAGCTTCGCCTACATCTTTGCCAGCCCTAACGGTGAGCACCAGCAGGACCCGCTGGCCAAGGTCAAGACCGCCATGCTGCTGATCCAGAAGGACAGCGAAGCACGCGGCTATGCGCCCTTCATCATGCGGCCCTCTCCTCTGTTCACCCACGGGTATTTTCTGCTCAGCAGCGCCGATGCCGCCGCAGTCAACCGCATCTGTACCGGTGCTGCCACCCTGCAGGATGAGGCCGCCGGAGTCTACGACGTAGACCTTGCCCGCCTGTGGAGCAGCCGCTGGCAGAACGATTTTTCCTTCCCGCAGTTCAAGTATCTGCTGTACACCCACAGCGACAAGCTGCCGCTGAATGCTCAGCTGCACCTGACCCCCGCCATGCAGCTGACGCTGGAGTGGCACGCCAATGCGGATGCCCGTTTTTCCGTTCTGCTGCGCGCCCTGAAGGAGATCTTCTTCGAGGCTGCCCGCAGCGGCCAGTATCTCTACGATCGGAATGCCGCCGCCCGGCTGGTGCAGGCCACAGGCCTGAGCAGCACCCGTGCCACCAGTGCAGTGCGCGTAGTGCTGGCGGCTGTGCAGTCCTGGCAGCAGCATTCGCCCCGCCTGCAGCGCACCCGTGTGCTGCGCCGCGGCACCACGCAGGAAGGCGCAGAGTACAGTGTCGTGGACCCGTTCATCAGCGAGTTTTTTCACTGGCTGGAGCAGAGCTTTGCTGTTCTGCACAGCGGCGAGACCTGCCGCTATCTGCCGGTGAACGATTCCGCACAGAGCAGCGAGCGTCTGACCCCGGCTCTGGGCGTGCTGGAGGAGCTGGACCTGCTCCACTTTGCCCTGCTGGGCGGCTCCAACAGCCGCCTGTACCTCTATATCAACCAGACCCAGACCATGGAACTGGCTGACCGCGGCTTTTACCGCAACCACCTGCTGGAGCGCATTGCCCAGCGCCATACCGATGCTGTGCAGCTGATGAGCTGGCTGTTCACCAGCGGCTTTTCCAGCGAGCAGCTCTGGGACCGCATCGAGGAATACTTCCTCGGCCTGCCCATTCAGGGCTTTGACGCCCCTTCTGCCGAATCGAGGTGATCTTTATGCCTTATCTTTTCTGCTCCATCCGTGCTTCTCCGGTGTATAGTTCTTTTCTTTTGGCTCAATGTGTGGTATAGTAAAACTATCCTCCGTAAGGAGACGGAAATCGGAACGTGTCAATGGCTTTCGCCGCATCGCACCGGTTGCAATATATCCCCGCAAGGGGGCGAAAACAGATCTACCTTTAAGGTGATAATCTGTTCCATGCATTGCATTTATCCCCGCAAGGGGACGGAAACATGCGGTAATCCGCCCAAGCCTCCTGGTAACCGATTGCAATTTATCCCCGTAAGGGGACGGAAACCTGTGAGGACAATCCAGCTTTTCGCAATACTTGCAGATTGCAATTTATCCCCGCGAGGGGGCGAAGACGCATTTCCGTTATTGTTCACGTTTGCGAAATTGGCAATTTCAGTTTCTCCCCGCGAGGGGACGGAAACAGCATTACCATTGCGGCAATGTCAGAATACACGGCGATTGCAATTTATCCCCGTAAGGGGACGGAAACTTACCACACACGGGGCAAACGCTCAAACGGCAACATTGCAATTTATCCCCGCAAGGGGACGAAAGCGACATTGTTCTCATGACAATATCCCCATTCTCAGATTACAACTTATCCCCGCAAGGGGACAAAAAAGCACCTCTGCCACTGGCGTTTGCCAGCAGCGGAGGTGCTTTGCTTTTTCTTATATTCTATTTTACAGGTTGGGAGCTGCGCCTGCCGGAATCGTCTTTGTAACAGGCAGCGCCTTGACACCTTGTGGAACATCCGGCTTCATGGGGCGGATCTCCTGCAGATAATCTGCCACATCCTGCAGGGTCTGCTCAATATGGGCCGTGTCCAGCGGAAGAATACGGTCGCTTTGCAGACCAAAAGCCGTATCACTGGCATGGTTGATCTGGTTGCGGTACTGCATCACGCGCTGGTAGAACAGTGCCGCATCCTCGATCTGCCACCGGACATCCGGGTCGATCACCAGCTGACCGGAAGCGAGGATCGTATCCATATAGGCGTGCATTTCTTTCGAATTTGCCACGCCAAACAACATATTGCCATCTGCATCGTCCTTGCTGTGGGTCAGGCGCAGATCCGTTGTATAGGGATACTCCTTTTGCATCAAAGTCAGGCGGCAGAAATGGAAGTGGAACAGCGGATATACCCACGCCTTGCCCTTATTCTGATTCTGTGCCGCCAGATATGCCCAGCCGGTTTCCGTGGGCTGCACAAAAAGATGACGGCAGACATAGGCCGGCATCTGCTCGCACAGCAATGTCAGTGCCTGCTGATACATCCTGTGTTCTGCACACCAGCTTACCAGCGCAGGAAGATTGTTTTTGGGGGAAGCCAGCAGACCTTCAAATTCTGTGCGGAAGCGGTCATTCAGCAGGTGGAAGAACAGGCTGGTCAGATTTTTGCTCTCCTTGGGCGGCGCCTGCAGTGCCTGTGCGATCTGGCTCAGGTCTTCATTCAGCGCCTGCACCCGGCACAGCGCCAGATCATCTGAGAACTGGTTGATCCGGGCCAGCAGGGTGTGCAGAGCAGGGTCGCTCTCGCCCTCGCTCCACAGGTAGCCTTTCAGCTTCTGTGCAGTACCTGCGGAAAAGAACTCGTCCATTGCCGTGATGAGGTCGAACAGGCTGTACAGCTGACTGCTGTCATGGATGCGGGAAGTACCATCCGGAAGCAGTTCGGAGTAGATCACCCTGCGGGTCTCCACACCGCGCAGGTCACGCATACAGCGCGCTGCTGTTACCAGAAGCATCGCCGTGTCCCGCATGCCGCCGGAAAGGTCGATAGAAAGGGTATCTTCCGCTTCAATTTTTCCCAGCAGCAGAGAGATCGCCCGGAACTGCGCCTTGTCGTCCATGCTGTCCGGCACCGGGATCACTACAAGCCGCTCTGCCGGAATGCCCGCCGAAGGCAGGAATACATCCCGGAAATATTCCACGGTGGTGCAGGTTTTCCCGTCCGGCAGATGCACGGTAGGGCTGGTGCGCACCAGTTCACTGCACAGCGCCAGAATGCAGTCCGGCCCTTCCTTGTGCTTTTTCAGCTCCAAAACCGCCGCTTCATTGGTCTGGGTATGAATGTTCGGATTTTTGCCAAAGGGGCTCATATATAAAAGCAATACACTGCGTTCCATCTTATACCTCCTCCTGTTCCACCTGCATCTGCATCAGTCTCTGCTGCCATGTTTTGCGCCGCTGCGATACAGCCGCTTTGCTCACGCCGAGAAACTCTGCCACGGTCTTATCCTGTGCCGGGTTGCGCCCCGGCTCCAGCAGCGCATGGACGGCAGCGCATTCCAGCGCCTTGGGTGCATAGGGCGGCTGAACCGTAAACTCCACATACCGGTGCAGCAGCAGGATATCCCACAGACAGTTGTCCTGTTCCAGCGGACGCAGATCATCGCAGTTTGCCAGCCGCGCGGGCGCATCCTCTGCCGGGTCCAGCGCGTCATTGTTGCGCAGAAAACCCATCAGCACGCTGCTCCACAACGGGCCAGCTGTCTTGCCGTATTTTTCCTTCTGCTGCAGGTTCATCAGCCCTATGCCGCGGTGCAGCCATGCCAGCATTTCACTGCTCTGCTCCACCTGCTCTTCCACGCTTTTTTCTTGGGAGGCCACCCGGTCACCCAGCGCCGAATCCTCTCCGCCAGTGTCGTCCAGACTGAGTACCGACTGCTTATTGCGCAGTGCTTCCCGCAGGGTCTTTACACCCACCCCGACAATATCGGCGATCACCTGTTCTTTTTCCAGGTCACGACAGAGCACACTCTCTGTAATCCCGTTCTTTTCCATGTACTCCAGCGCTTTTTTGATCTTGCGGTTCGTTTCGCGTCCGAAGCCCATCACAGCCATTTCTTCCTGCTGCTGGTCGTGTGCCTGTGCATGACGGACAGCGGTGCGCAGATACATACTGAAGGTCTGCCCTGGTTTCGGTTTCCAAAGATCAAACGCATCCAGAAACGCATCACAGAAATCCGCGCTGCTCCATGCATCCTCTCCCCTTCCGGGAGCCTGTGCGGTTAGAAAGCATTCCGCCCAGAACGTACGGAACCGTTCATCATTGGCATCGTGCAGTTTTTCGCGCTGTTCCGGCGGCAGCTGCAACAGCGGCGAAGCATCAATGTCCGCCCATGTTTTCACGTCATTCATCGCTGCTCAGTCCTCCCGGTGCTCGTTCATCCAGATCAGCTGATGGAACACTTGTTCGGCGGTCTTGCTGTCACGCATGGTGCCTACCAGCCCGGCAAGCTGATACAGCGCTGCCATATCGTAAAGCCGCGCGCTGAGCACCTGCCCGTTTTCCCGCTTGACCTCGCCATAATACACACCGCCTACTTCCAGCTCCGTATGGGTAGCTTCGGCGCAAGTCAACGCCGTCAGCGTGACCACTGGGATGCTCTTGGAGCCGTAGGTGATGCAGGCATACACCCGGGTGACCTGCGGCAGAGCATCCACCAGATCCCGGCACAGGCCGATCAGCGTTTCCGGGCGCTGATCCTCGGGCAGGTGGAGCTGGTGCACCTGATCTTCTGCAATGCCCAGCTGTGCCAGCTCTTCCAACAGGCGCTGATAATTGCGGGCGGTATCGGCATTTTCCTGCCGGATGGCCAGCAGCTGCACCGTGTCCCTGGGTTCAAGGGTGTCCCGCATCACCTGCACGATGGGAAAACAGGTAGCCACTGGCGGGGTTACATGGTCCCGCTGATAGAACATGGGGTCCAGCTTTCCCTGCAAAGGCACGGTGGTGATATAAGTCTTCAGCACAGGGCAACACTCCTTTTTATAAGATCCATTATCTGCATCATACCATGAAACTGCCCCGCGCACAAGGCAGGCTGAATGAATTTATGGCCGTTCTTTTCAGCGCAAAAGCACATCATTCTAATAAAGTGAATATTTTCTAGCCATCCGGCTCTTCAGTTTTGCGGTGTTTTGTGATATATTTAGGGTACAATCCCCGTAAGGGGGCGATAACTGGGACGGCGAACAATTATTGGTGTTCTTATCAGTACAATCCCCGCAAGGGGGCGAAAACACACTGTAAGTCTGGTTCTGCATAGCCCACTTGATACCATCCCCGTAAGGGGGCGATAACTGTGCAACGGTCAAATGCGTGTTGTTTCTTTGTACAATCCCCGTAAGGGGGCGAAAGCTGCGCCAGCTGCTCCACCTCTGCGATGTCGTCGGTACAATCCCCGCAAGGGGGCGAAAACTGAACCGGAGAGCGCTTGTATATTCTGGAAGACAGTACCATCCCCGTAAGGGGGCGAAAACGGCTCAAATAGTATTTCTCCTGCGCGTTGACCTCCATTGCAATTTCTCCCCGCAAAACCCTCTCAGGCGCTGCGCGCCAGCTCCCTCGAAAGGGGGGAGCTTTTGCAGCTGCCGTTACCCTGTACTAAGCTCCCCCTTTTGGGGGAGCTGGCACGGCGTAAGCCGTGACTGAGAGGGTTCTCCCCGTAAGGGGGCGAAAACTCAACGCCATCGAGAACCTTTGCTTTATTCTTGGTACAATCCCCGCAAGGGGGCAAACCAAAACAAGACAGGGGAGATGATGTCATTCTATGTACACGCTTTTCATGTGTCTCGTTGCGTTGGGTGTAATGAGCATTATTTTTAAGAAAAAGTAATTTCAAGTTTTTTTGCTTAACTATCCGCATTCCATGGGCTTTTTCTCTTTGCAATGTCAAGGAGGAATGCCCTATGCTCATCAACTTTACCAATCATCCTTCTGCCCTGTGGAGTGCCGAGCAAAAGGCTGCGGCGCAGGTCTACGGCAAGGTGATAGACCTTGCCTTCCCTGCCATCGACCCCGCCACCAACGAGGCCGTGCTGGACTCCCTTGCCGCGGTATATGCCGACCACATCCTGCACCTTAACCCGGACGCCGTGCTCTGTCAGGGCGAGTGCACCTTTGTGTACCGGGTAGTCCAGCGTCTGGAAGCCGCGGGCATCCCCACGCTGGCTGCCTGCTCCCGCCGCAAGAGCCAGGAGACCACCTACCCGGACGGCAGCACCCTGAAGCGCAGCATCTTCGCCTTTGCCGGCTTCCGCCGCTATGGCTCGCCCTGAAAAGGGATTTCAATTTGTCCGCCGCCATGGTATAATGAGGCTGCCCCGCAAGGGGACGGTTACAACAACGTGTTGATCTTAACATTAGCCTTCATGAATTGCAATTTATCCCCGTAAGGGGATGGAAACAGATAGCGGCGCAGTATCTTGACGCACCACGCCTATTTTAATTTATCCCTGTGAGGGGACGGAAACGTGGCCTGTGCAGCCCAAACGTCGCCGCCGCTACATTTCAACTTATCCCCGAGAGGGAACGAAAACTCAGGTGGCAAGTCACAGTATATACTGTCTGTATCTTGCAATTTATCCCCGCAAGGGGACGGAAACCGCACCAGCGCCAGCCACGAGGGCAGCGGGGTGAATTTCAACTTATCCCCGCAAGGGGACGGAAACGCATCGTCCATGACTGGATATTTCGGCGTAGTCGTACCATCCCCGTAAGGGGGCGAAAACTTCTTTGCCATGCCATCAAAGTCCTTGTACCAGATTTCAACTTCTCCCCGCAAGGGGACGGAAACTTGATGCCCATGTAGTAGGGGTTAGGAGCATAGATTTCAACTTATCCCCGCAAGGGGACGGAAACGTCATCTGCTGTCGGTCAAGTCCTTGCAACGCAGATTTCGACTTATCCCCGTAAGGGGGCGAAAACGTTTCCTGAATCTGGTCTGCGTACTTGGAAAGTACCATCCCCGTAAGGGGACGAAAACACAACGCCGGTTACTTTCACGCTCATAGGTTCAGTACCATCCCCGTAAGGGGGCGAAAACTCGCCCAGATTTGCAAACTGCGGCACGTAGTAGGTACCATCCCCGCAAGGGGACAAAAAACTCCGCATCAAAAAAAGATGCGGAGTTTTTCTTTTGCAAACCTTAACTTCTTGTTTTCCGTGGGCTGTCCCTCTATGAACGGAACGATTGCAGCTGCTGTGATATTTTCTCTGCTGCGGCTTTTGCATAGCGACAAGATGTGTTATAATAAAACCAATTCCAAGCATCTCTTACAAAATTGACAAATACGTTTTCCGTTTATTGTGCAATTCTTCCGCAACCCGTAAAGGAGATGGTATTTTGAACGTTCTCACCCTGCAGTCCACCTATGGCGGGCTGCTGCACGACACCGGCAAAGCGGTGTACCGTGCCGGTGGGCAGCGCGGCAGCCACAGTGAACAGGGCTACCAGTTTTTGCACGGCGTTTTGCCCGGTGCAGGCTGGGCACCGGCGCTGGACTGTGTGCGCTACCACCACGCCGCTGCGCTGCGCAGTGCAGCAAAGGCTCTGCCAGCCGATTCCCCGGCCTATATCGTTTATCTGGCAGATGATCTTTCTGCCGCCGCAGACCGCCGGGAGGTCGAAGGCGAAAGCGGTTCCTTCCGGCGGGATCTTCCGCTGGACTCGGTGTTCACCCACCTGAACGGCTCCCACCCCGGCTGGATGATGCCTGCGCAGCCACAGGACGGCAGCCTGAAGCTGCCACGGCAGCAGCAGCCACTTTCCGCTTCCGTTTATGCAGATGCCGTGCGCAAGCTGAGCGAGTGCTTGCCAGATCTGCAGCCGCAGCCGGAGTGGATCAACTCGCTGCTGGGTCTGCTGGAAACGCAGTTCAGCTGTTTTCCGTCCAGCACCTTTACCGGCGAAAGCCCGGATGTTTCCCTGTTTGACCACGCCAAGACCACCGCAGCCATTGCGGCGTGCATCAGTGAATATGTGCAGGCAAACAACATCACCGACCTGCGCAAGGCGCTTTTTGAGCAGGAGAAGGATTTTTGCCAGAAGGACGTTTTTCTGCTTTACACCGCCGATTTTTCCCGCATTCAGAAGTTCCTTTATACCGTCCATACCGAAAACGCCCTGCGCTCCCTGCGCAGCCGGTCGTTCTTTCTGGAGCTGCTCATGGAGCACTATCTGGACGAGCTTCTGGCCGGGTGCGGCGTGTCCCGCGCCAACCTGATTTACAGCGGCGGCGGGCACTGCTATGTGCTGCTGCCCAACACTGCCGCCGTGGCCGATACCCTGACCCGGTGGAACCGGCAGTTCAACCGCTGGCTGCAGCAGCAGTTCGGCACCCAGCTGTTTCTGGCCAACGCATGGACGCCCTGCTCCGGCAACGACCTGACCAATACCCCGGCTGAAAAAAGCCCCTACAAAGAGCTGTTCCGCCGGGTGAACCGTCTGCTGGAGCAGCACAAATTCCACCGCTACACCGCCGAAGATCTGCGGCTGCTGAACAGCACCGCCGCTTACCCGGATGGCCGGGAATGCAAGGTGTGCGGCACCAGTGCCAACCTGAAGGATGATCTCTGCCCTTGGTGTAAACTGTTTGTAGATCTTTCTATCAAGATCCAGAACAAGCGCGTCCTGGTAGTAAGCCGTCAGCCCTCGGCTGCCGATGACTGCACGCTGCCTGCACTGGACGGCGGCAGCGAATATCTGTCCCTGACGGATCAGCTCTCTGCCCGCAAACGGCTGGCTTCCGGTGAACCGGTCACGCGTGTATACACCAAAAATGCACCGTTCACCGGCCTTACTTACAGCACCAACCTGTATGTTGGCGATTACGCCGCCAGCAACAGCATGGAAGAACTGGCAGAGCAGTCCGAGGGCGTGCGCCGCATTGCAGTCTGCCGTATGGATGTGGACAACCTCGGGCACGCATTTATCTCTGGTTTCGAGCAGGAAAACGAGAAAGACCCGGTCAAACGGATGCACTATGTTACCCTGTCCCGCACCTCGGCGTTCTCCCGGCAGATGTCGCTGTTTTTCAAGTGTTACATCAACGGCATTCTCGAAGGGCTGCAAGTAAGCATCGTCTATGCCGGCGGCGATGATGTGTTCCTTGTGGGCGCATGGAACGCTGTTCTGGAAGCGGCGCAGCGCATCCAGCGTAATTTCACCGCATTTTCCTGCGGTGCACTGACCCTCAGCGCAGGCATCGGCATCTTTGATGACCATTACCCCATCCGGCTTTCCGCCGAGGAAACCGCCGCGCTGGAAGAAGCCGCCAAGCATCTGCCCGGCAAAAATGCAGTGGCACTGTTCACGCCGGAGCGCAAAGCCGTCCGGGATGCAAAGGGCAATCTGCTGGTGCAGCCGGAGCAGGGACATATCTATGCGTGGGATACGTTCCGCACAAAGGTCCTGACCGAAAAGGTCGGCTGCCTGCAAAGCTTCTTCGGCAGGGATAACGCTGAGCACGGAAACGCCCTGCTCTACAACCTGCTGGCACTGCTGCGGGAAGCAGAAAACGACCGCATCAACCTTGCACGGTATGCTTACCTGCTGGCGCGGCTTTCCCCCAAAAAGAATGCGCCAGATTATAAACTTTACGAGCAATTCTCTCACAGCATGATGGATTGGGCCTTAGATGCCGTACAGCGTCACCAGCTCATCACCGCAATTTATATTTATGTCTATCAGAACAGAAAGGGTGGCGACACAGATGGCAGGATGGAATGATAATGACCGCAGCTATGGCGGCGGTGGCTATAACAGCAACCGGAGCGGATATAGCAACAGCTACAACGGAAACCGCAGCGGTTCCGGCAGCTATAACAGCCGTAGCAGCTATGGACAGCAGAATGAGCTGCCGCCGGAGATCACGCCGAAAAAGGTGCCGGAAGATTATGTAGACGAAGCCGAGCGTATTATGCGCAGCCTGATAAGCCAGCCCAAAAAAGTGACCACTAGCAAGATCCGCAACCTGCTGAGCCTTGTGACAGATATCTATAACGAGGAAAACATCCGCACCGAGGAGAAACTGCGACCCGAAAGTGTGGTCAAGCTCAACTTGATGCGGGTGCGCGTGGCTTATGAGTGTGGACGTGATGATACTGTAAAAAGCTTTGTGGCGCGGACGAACCTGCTGGAATACCTCAAGGGCATTTCCACCGACCGTGCGGATCTGATCCGCTTTGCACACTATATGGAAGCGCTGGTCGCTTTCCACCGCTACTTTGGCGGCAAGGAGGGGTAATTATATGTATGGAAAAATTCTGATCCGGTGCGATCTGGAAGTGCGCACCGGTATGCACATCGGCGGTTCCTCTGCCTTTTCTGCCATTGGTGCTGTGGACAGCCCGGTGGTGCGTGACCCCTATACCGGTTATCCCATCGTACCCGGCAGCAGTCTGAAAGGCAAACTGCGTACCCTGCTGGCCCGCAGCACCTGTCAGGATATTGAGAACATGCCTGCTTTCGACAAGGACGACGAGCGCATTCTGCGTCTGTTCGGTTCCTCGGAGCCGGTGCGTCGTTCCCGCCTGCAGTTTGCGGATGCCTTTTTGTCCAATGCAAAAGAGCTTTCCAACGTGGGTGTGACCGAGGTCAAGACCGAGAACGCAATTTCCCGTGCCAACTCTGTGGCCAATCCTCGCCAAATTGAGCGTGTGATCGCCGGTGCAAAGTTCGGTGTCAGCATCGTTTACGATGTGACCGACCCGGCACAGGTCGAGGAAGATCTTTCTCTTCTGGCCAAAGGCATGAAGCTGCTGCAGATGGATTATCTGGGCGGCCATGGTTCCCGCGGCAGCGGCCGTGTCAGCCTGAAAAACTTTGCGCTGGAAGGCTATGGCGCGCAGGTGGATCTCAGCCACCTGAAATCCCTCTTTGATGAGGTGGATAGTTATGAACTATTTTCTGTTTAAGCTGCAGTTTGACACAGCTGTTCATTTTGGAGGGGCCGACTCTGCATTATCGCTTTATACCTCCGAAGAAACCCTGCGGGCAGATACCCTGTTTTCTGCCCTCTGCCATGAGACCCTCGTCCAGCACGGAGAAGAAGCCTTAGAACAGCTTTGTGCGCAGGTCCGGCAGGGAAAATTCCTGCTCAGCGATACAATGCCCTGGTATGGCGAAACGTTTTACCTGCCAAAGCCCATTGCCGCGTCAGAATCCACCGAGGAGGTAGAAACCACCCTGCGTAAAAAGGTAAAAAAGCTAGCCTGGATCCCTGTGTTGGAATTCGACCGCTACGCCAGAAGCCTGCATGAAGGTCATTTTACCCCTGACGAGCAACCGGAAAGTTTTGGCACCCACTATGAGCAAACCAAGGCAGCCGTTCCTATGCAGGGGGATACCATGCCGTATCAGGTTGGACTGTTCCGTTTTGCGCCGGACTGCGGACTGTATTTCATCTGCGGATTTACCGAAGATGGTCAGGATGAAGATCTGGAGTATTTGCTGGATTGGCTGGGTGCTACCGGCATCGGCGGCAAAGTCAGCTCTGGTTATGGAAAGTTCCATGTCGTAGACAAGATTTATCTGAACGAACCTTTTGACGAGCAGACGGAGTGGATGTATCATGCTCTTTCTGCCGAGCACGCTCCTTATCTGCTGCTGAGCACCAGCCTGCCGCAGACAGATGAACTGGATAATGCATTAGAGGGTGCCTCCTTCCAGCTGGTGCGCCGCAGCGGCTTCATGGCATCCTATCGTGTGGAAACTCCACTGAAGAAAAAAACGCAGTATGCCCTTTCAGCAGGATCTGTCTTGCAAAATCGTTATCAGGGTGCTTTGTATGATGTTGGTTTGTCGGATGTGCATCCGGTATACCGCTATTCCAAGCCAATCTTTATGGGGGTGACATTATGATTCAGCAGGATCATCTGCAGATCTTTGACCTTACTCTGAATGTATGGGCACCTCTGTTTGTTGGCAATGGTAGCAGCTATACCAAAAAAGAGTACATGTACAACACCCGCAATGGCAAAGTCTCCTTTCTGGACGAGCAAAAGTTTTTCAGCTTTCTGGTCGAGCACAATCTGGTGGACAAGTACGGACAGTTTATGCTTAGCGAGCAGTCCAATCTCTGGGCATTTCTGAGCAAAGACTGCGGCATTTCCGATGCGGAGCTAAAAACGCTGACGCGCTATCAGATCGAGGTGGGAGATGCTCTGGATGCGGAGCACTCGCTGAAAGAGATCCATGCCTTCCAGCGTGATGCGCAGGGCCATGCCTACATTCCCGGCAGCAGCATCAAGGGTGCGTTGCGTACCGCATGGCTGCTGAGTGCGGTATTGGCTGACCGCAGTACCGGACACAGCCTTGCGCCAAACCGCCGGGCCACCTTTCCGGAAGAGAAATATGTCAACCAGCTACATCTGCACACTCTGAAAGATGGAAACATCGCTTCGGACGCCGTTAACAGCATTTTCCGTGGCATTCAAGTTTCCGACAGCCTCCCCATCCCGGATACGCAGATGGTCCTTGTCGGAAAATTTGATGCACTTGTGAACGGTTCTTTTGCGAAGGGCAGTAATCGCGGCATCCCCATGTGTCGGGAATGCGCAGCGTCCGGCACTAAGGTACGCTTCAAGCTGACGCTGGATCAGTCGGTGCTGAAAGGGCGCATTACCAAAGAGTCCCTTCTGGAGGCCATTCAGCAGTTTGATACTTATTACGAACAGACGTATAGCAGGCACTTCACTCCGCCGAGCGGTGCAGTCAACCTGCCGCAGCAGCCACACCTGATCCTTGGCGGCGGCTCCGGCTTTTTTGCCAAGTCGCTGGCGTACCCCTATCTGGGTGAAGAAGAGGGGCTGCGCTGGACGGCAGAACAAATGAAACAAATGTTCCGCAACCACAAGCATGAGCGTGATGCCGAAAATGGCATTTCCCCGCACACCATGAAATATGCTCGCTTTCGTGGTCGGCTTTATCCCTATGGATATTGCGGGGTGAGTATCTTATGATCCAGCAGATTCAACTGGTTTTATCTCCGCCCACTGATGTGCGGATCCCCCAGTCGTGGTCCTATCGTCTGTATGGCTGGCTGATGTCACAGATCTCTTCTGAATTTGGAGAGCAGATGCATCTGCAAGGGGAACATCCCATTGCGCATTTTCTATGTTTTTCGCCGGAAAAACAGTCTTTGATCTGGACGGTCAACCTGCTAAATGACGCTGCTCGACAGGTAGTTTTTCCCGTTTTGGAATCTGCAAAGGAAATCCCTCTGCATGAATTAACACTCCCCGTTTCAGAGGTTCGCATCTTTCCGGCAGTCTCCGCTGAAGAATTGATCCGTTCTGGGCGTTCCCACAGCGAAACCCGTGCCAAAATTGCTTTTCTGTCGCCTTGCGCCTTCAAGCAGTCCGGCCGCTATACTATTTTCCCGCAGGAAACTCTGCTTTTGCAAAGTCTGATTGCGCATTGGAACGCTGCCTTTCCAGAATATGCCCTTATCGATTCTGATGCACTGCAGGCTTTACAGCAAGGGCTTCATATTGTGGATTATAATCTCCATACCACACGTTATCTGTTGAAAGAAACGCGCATTCCAGCCTTTCAAGGCAATGTGACCATCGAGGCGCGCCTTGCACCGCCGCTTCTGGAACTTTGGAACGCGTTGCTCTCTTTTGCATCCCATGGCGGAGTTGGCATCAAAACCACTCTTGGGATGGGAGGCACTACTACGGATTTTTATAAAAAGACACCCGTTATATAAGTGAACTGCACCCCATTTGTTAGACAGTATGGTATACTGTTTAGGAAATGGGGTGTTTTTGTATGTCAAAGGGACAACGAAAGTACAACGGAACGCAGAAGGTAGAAATCATTAAACGAATCCACAGAGAAAACCTGAGCTTTAAGGGAGCGTCCAGAGAATATGGCATTTCGGACCGTACACTCAGGGACTGGGAGCGCATTTATTGGGAGGAAGGAGAAGAAGCACTTCTGGTAGAGCGTCGAGGACGAGCCTGTGCCGCCAGTGGGACGCAGAAAGGTCGGAAGCCAAAGCTGGATAAGCAAGTAGAAGAAGATCTTATTGCAGAAAATCAGCGACTTCGGATGGAAATCGACTACTTAAAAAAATTGAATGCCTTGGTGCTGGAAGAGGAACGCCAAAACAGAAAGCACAAGTAGTTCAGGAACTAAGGCAGAAATACCCTCTGAAAGCACTGCTGCAACTTGCCGGACTTCCTCGCAGCACGTTCTACTACTATCTGCACCAGTCTCAGAATCCTGCCAAATACCAGATGGTAAAGGAACAGATTGTTATAATCTTCAACGAGAACGAAAAACGATACGGATACCGCAGAATCACAAAAGAACTGCATAACAACGATATTTGTGTGAACCACAAGACGGTTCGGAAACTCATGAAGCAGCTTGGTTTAGTCTGTCAGGTTCGTGCAAAAAGGAAGTACAGTTCTTACAAAGGCGAAGTTGGAGAAGTAGCTCCAAACCTGCTGGAACGGCATTTCAAGACAAACCAGCCGAATCGGAAATGGGTCACAGATGTTACCGAGTTCAAAGTGAACGACCAGAAACTCTACCTGTCTCCAATTCTTGATTTGTTCAATGGCGAAGTTGTCAGCTACAATCTGAGCCGCCATCCGAACTTTAAGCAAATCACAGATATGCTGGAAGGTGCTTTTCAAAAGCTGCCGGACAAGGTTGACAATCTGATTCTGCATTCGGATCAGGGCTGGCAATACCAGATGAAGTCCTACCAGAATCTACTGAAAGCAAAAGGAATTACGCAAAGTATGTCTCGGAAAGCCACTTGTTTGGACAATGCTGTTGCCGAGAACTTCTTCGGACTGCTCAAGACGGAACTGTTCTATCTGGAAAAATTTGATTCCATTGACCAGCTTGAAAAGGCTATTGTCGATTACATCGACTATTACAACAACCGCCGAATTAAATTAAAACTAAACGGCCTGAGTCCTGTGCAATACAGAATTCAGACCGTTGGGGCCGCTTAATTCGTTTTTTGTCTAACTTTTGGGGTTCATATCATCCGTGCAGCGGGACATTGCTTTTTATTGCACGGAGCAGGCTGTGGAGTTTACACCTTCTCGATGGTGATGCTCCACTCGCTGGTCATGGCCTCGTCCGGCTCCAGCACCTCGTGCCTGCCTTCCTCGTTCACGCTGTTGGCCCAGCCGTTCCAGGGCTCCATGCAGACGAAGTTCTCGGCATCCTGCTGCCACAGCACGCCGTTGCCAAAGGTCTCGTCGGCGTCCACGGTCACCTTGTGGCCGTTGCCCTTGTCGGTGAAGGTCATGGGGAACTGCACGCCGGTCATCAGGCGGATGGTGTTGTCGGCCCCCTCCTTGCGGGTGAGGGTGATCTTTTCCGGGGCGGCGGGCTGCTCGCCCTTGGCGCTCTCAGAGCAGGTGGCACACTTGATGTCAAAGTCCACATTCTCCAGCTTGGAGGCCATGAAGTAGGGGTGATAGCCGAAGCTGAAGGGCATATCGGTGTCACCCTCGTTGATGACGGTCAGGCTGATGGCGGCCTTGTTACCCTCCAGGTTGTAGTTCACCAGCAGGGTGAAATCGAACGGGTAGAGGAACTTGGTCAGCGGGGTGGCTTCCAGCACCAGGGTCACGCCGTCCGGGCCGACGCTCTCCACGTCCCAAGCGCACAGGTCAGCCAGACCATGGTTTTCCATGGGGTAGGCCTTGCCGTCAAAATAGTGCACACCGCCGTCCGGGCCGCCGCAGTTGGGGAACAGCACCGGCACGCCGAAGCGGGGGCGGCTGCACTCGGAGAAGTTGGGGCGACGGGTCCAGATGTACTCGTCACCGTCCAGCGTAAAGCCGGTGATCATGCCACCGCGCTCCGGGGTAATGACCAATTCGGTCTTGGCAGCGGGGTCCGAAATGACGTACTGCTCATAGCAGGCGCCGTTCTCGGTGATGTACCGGGTGGTGATCTGATTCATAAGTAAGC
>OOAN01000858.1_pt1 | contig 19580 bp, 8 predicted proteins | sample 1671301 | NCBI WGS metagenome assembly OOAN01 (sample SAMN06348142, study PRJEB24527) | human gut metagenome | biome: human gut; feature: ankylosing spondylitis patient; material: feces | host: Homo sapiens | place: China | collected 2015-10
GAGCCACAACATCCCGTGCCGGTCGGCGCAGATGCTGCGGATTTCGTTGGCCATCCGGTCGAATGCATCGGGTACCAGTACGAAATAGTTGATATAGCGTTTCCGCAGGTCGAGGCGGATCAGCCCTTCGAGCGTCCCGACCCACATCACCCCTTGCGGATCGTCGTGGATGCAGCGGATGCGCAGGTTGTTGAGCAGCCGCAGCGAGTCGTTGTCCGCATGGTATTTCACGAAACTTTCCGTCACGGGGTCGTAGAGGTCGAGCCCCTTCTCGGTGCCGATCCACAATTCGCCCGTGCGTGTGAGGTGTATGCAGTTGATGAACGAGGCGCTGACCGACGTCGAATCCCCGGGGTTGTAGCGGAACGTTTCGAAATTGTAGCCGTCGTAGCGGTTGAGCCCTTCGGCCGTCCCGAACCACATCAGCCCCGTACTGTCCTGTGCCACGGCGAAAACCATTTTGTCCGACAGTCCCGCGTCGATCGAGAGGTTGGTGAAATGGAGGTTCGTGACCTGTCCCCACAGGGGCAGCCAGCAAAACAGCAACAGTCCGGCAGCAAGGTGTTTCATCGGTCGTAATTTAAGGTGCTACGACAAATATACCTGTTTTTTGCATCATTCTGCCTGTTTGTCCCACAGGAAAACCGCACACTCTTCGGCTCCGAGCCTGACGGAGACGCCTTCGGGCGACGCTTCGCCGCATAACCGGCGCGCCGAGGCGGGCAGCGGCCGCGAAAGCCCTATTTCGACGGCGTGCGGGCGTTTGTTGACCAGTACGGCCAGCCGTTGCGACGGAGACTCCATCAGACGCATCAGCACCCCGTCCGCCGGGCGGGAGAAGTGCAGCGGGGCACGGTCGATCTGCCCGCGGCAGTAGGTGCCGTAGAAATCCGCGACCCCTTTGTTGTCGCCGTGCCAGCCGCCCAGCTCGACGAGCGAGGGAAGCCACACGGCCTCGCCCTTGCCGTAGCGGTGGCGGGTGCCGACCACATCGTCGCCGTGCATGGCGATCGCCTGCGCCTTGTCGGGGGTGAGGATCCCTTTCCACAGATGCGCGGGCAGGGTCGTGGCAGGGGTGTCGCATGCGATCGTAAAATAGGGTGCGACGGCCTTGTACTCGCTGATCTGTGCGCCGAAGCACCTGCGCAGCGGAAAGTCGTCCATCAGGATGCAGTGCATGTTCTGGTCGTAGAATCCGGTGAGCCCCGTGGCGATCATCCGGCCGCCTTTACGGACGAAATCGTCGAGCCGTTCCCATACCTCCGAAGGCAGTGCCACGAGGTTCGTCAATACGATCGTTTTTCCCTGCGGGTTGCTCCAGTCGTATGCGCCCATTTCGCAGATTTCGGGAACCACGCCCCAGGCGGCTATGGCTTCATAGGCCCCCGCGAGCGATTTCATGGTTGCGCTGGCCTTGCGCCCTTCGTAACGGCCGTCGTCCGACACCGCCGCATTCTTTTGCTGCGTGCGGAGCGATTCGGTGTTGTAAAGGAGCGTGATGCCGTTCCGTACGGGCCGGGCCTCGCGGAAAAAGCTTTTGTGGGCTTTCGCCGTTCGGGCGACTTCCGAGGCCGCTGTCAGGCGGTCGCTCGGCCGCCCCTGGAAATCGAGCATACCCCATTCGCCGGCTTCGAGTGCCGACGCCCGCTGGTTCAGCGTCCAGAAGATCACCCCTTCGGCGCCTGCGGCGATACCCGTCCAGAGCCATTGCGTGATCTCCCGCGCCGTGGGGCAGAGTACCTCCCTTCCGCTGGCCGTGACGTTGCCGCCCTGCATTTCGGTGATCCAGAACGGGTTTTTCCCGGCTCCGGAGCGGATGATGTCGGCCATGAGCGAGATTCCCAGCGGGTATTGCGCCCGGGTGAAATAACCGAAGTGCCAGCTCAGGTGCATCGACACGCCCAGCGAGGTCAGAAACCCTTCATAGGCGGGGAAATCGTAGTCGGCGAGGTTGTCCAGAAGCTGGTGGGGATTGATGTGTTTGTGGTGCGCAGGGTCGTGCCGATCGACCTGCGATGCGATCCATCCCAGGTACCACGTCGTGAAATCGGTGTGGAACCGCTCTTGCGTGAAGTCGGCTTTCAGGTAGCCGTTGTCGTAGGCCGGAGTCTTCTGCGCGGCTTTCCAGCGTGCGAAAACCTCATCGGTCAGGTCGTTTCGCCCGGGCCCCGTTCCGCCCGTCCCCGGTTCGTTCTGCAACACCCAGGTGTCGAGGGCGGGATGCCCCCTGAAGTGACTCACGACGGCTTCGATGTAATCGGCGATTTCCAGCAGGTGGGCTTTCGAGCGGGGGAATTTGAATCCGCCCACGTCGCCCAGCTCGTCGGTCGGCGGGAAGAGCGTGGCGAAGAGTTTTACGCCGTGTTTCCCGGCGGCATCGAACGCTTTGTCGTAAAGCGTGAAATCCCACGATCCGTCCGGGCGCAGCAGGTGCGCCCCGAACATCCGGATGCGTGCCGTTTCGAATCCGTGCTGCGCGAGTATCCTGAAGAACCCGTCGATCTGCTTGTCGGTCTGCCCCGGTTCGATGAACACCTGCGCCCCGATCTGCGGGTATTCGGTGTGTTGCGGGTAAAGGGGCTGGCACAGGAGTCCCAACGCCAGTAACAGGATTGTCTTTTTCATGGGCTATCGTTTGTTGCAAAGCCTCCGGCCGTTGCGGATTGCTTCGGATTCGTTGTTGCAGGGAAGTAGCGTGAATTTGTAGGCATAGCGTTTTGCCAGCAGGCGGTACTGTTCCGAGGGGCGCGCATTCAGGCTCCAGGTATCGGTTCCCCCGACCCCGGCCTGCACGCAGTCTATGTTGACCGTCAGGGCATCCGGAAGCCTCTCCACTTCGGTGACGTGGCGTGCCCTGTCGAGCGCCTCCTGCGTGCAGTCCCATACCGACATGCTCAGGGGGCTGTCCCCCGCGATCTGGATGCCGCGTCCGTTGCCCTCCGTCAGCGTGAGCCAACGCACTGCGCAGCGGTTGCCGTTCTCCTGCGGGGTGATGTAGTCGTGCATGAAGTCCCCGGGCGTACCCCGGTAGAGGCCGAGCAAAGCACCGCACGAGCGGTCGGAGTAATTTTCCTGGGGCCCTTTGCCGAAGTAGGCCATCCTCCCCAGTGTATTGGGAACCCGGGTTCGTAGCCCCGCGCGCAGTGGTTCCGGCAACTGCCCGGCGATCTGCAGGTCGTACGACACGGCCAGCGCCCCCGTGCCGTCGAGCGTATAAACCAGCGTCAGCCGCACGCTGTCGGGAACCCCCTTTTCGACGTGCACCGTCCCTGCGGCTTCGTCGATGCGGATGCCTTCCGTCCGGATCCTTCCGGGCATCTCTTTCCAGCATCCGGCGATCTGCCCGGCGCGCCATCCGCGCCAGTCGTTGTCGGTCGACGCCCGCCAGAAGTTCGGCCGCAGGGTGTCGCATACCAATGCCTTCCCGCGTACCGTATAGGAGACCAGGTAACCGCTTCTGCGGTCGATTTCCGCCCGAACCCCCGCGGCGCTCAGCACGATGCGCTCCCCGTCCTGCGAGACGGCCGCCCTGCCTGCGGCGGGTTTATGCGCGGGTGCCTTGTAGAAAGGCAGCCCGAACTGCTCTTGCGCAGCGATGTGCCCGGCCCCGGCGTAAGGGGTCGCCCGTTTTTCCCGGGCCTGTACGCGGAGCAGATATTCGGCGCCGGGTTCGGGCTCGAAGGGGCGGAACCCGACGGTGGCCGGGGCGCTCTTGCCCGCGGGCGTCGTCGGCACGTCGAAACTGCCGCGCTGCAATACGCCCTTGTCGGTCGATATTTCCCAGGTGAAGTCGTAGCGGTCGGTCGGGGAGAAGAAATTACGGTTGTGTACGACAACCCTTCCGGCAGCAAGGTCGTCCGCCGTGAACCCGATGGGCTGGAATACATATTTGCACTCCAGTGCCGCGGGCTTCAGCGTACGGTCGGGGTTGACAATGCCGTTGCAGCAGAACGCCGCGTCGTGATGCTCCCCTGCCGGTTCGAAATCCCCGCCGTAGGCCCAATAAGTGCGTTGGCAGGTGTCTTTTTTGACCAGCCCCTGCTCTGCCCAGTCCCAGATATGGCCGCCCAGCAGTCCCTCATGGCTGCGGATGACCGTCCAGTAGTCGTTCAGCCCGCCGGTCGAATTTCCCATCGAGTGGGCGTATTCGCACATCAGCACGGGGCGGTCGATCCGCGGGTTGAGGGCCATGCGCTCCAGCTCCCCGACCGTGGGATACATGCGGCTCACGATATCCACGTAGGCGGGGTCGGTCGGATTGCCGCCGTCCTGCGGCTGTTGCGGGGTGCCAGGCTTCCCGTCTGCGGGGGCGGCACTGGTGAATACGGCCGCCGAAGTGCGCCTGAGGGGTACGTAAAGCGGGCTCGCAGGTTGTCCCTGCGCCCCTTCGTAGTGAATCAGGCGCGTGGGGTCGTAATCTTTGGCCCAGCCGGCTGCCGCCGCGTGCGCCGGGCCGCATCCCGATTCGTTGCCCAGCGACCACATGACGATGGAGGGGTGGTTGCGGTCGCGGACGACCATCCGGCTCACACGCTCCAGAAACGGAACGGCCCACTCCGGGTCGTTCGAGAGCTTCCCGCCCGAACCGTGGCTCTCGATGTTGGCTTCGTCGATGACGTAAAGGCCGTAGCGGTCGCACAGCTCGTAGAAATAGGGGTCGTTGGGGTAGTGGGACGTACGCACGGAGTTGAAATTCAGCAGTTTCATCAGCCTTACGTCCTGTTCCATCCCTTCGCGCGTGACGGTCTTTCCCGTATATTGGTCGTGGTCGTGGCGGTTTACGCCGTAGAGTTTCACGGGGACGCCGTTGACCAGCATCTCGCGTCCGCGGAGCCGGACGTCGCGGAACCCGACCTTGCAGCTGCGCGATTCGGCGACCTGCCCGTCATCGTTGCGCAGGGTCAGCACGAGGGTGTAGAGCGCAGGGTTCTCGGCGCTCCATTTTTCGGGTGCCGCGATGCGCTGCTCCATCAGTGCGAAGTAGACGTTGTCGCGTTGCGGGTAAGCCTCCGACAGGATTTCTTCGACCGGTAGTCCCATTTCACGGCCTTCGGGCGTCCCGTCGGGGGCATAGAGTTGTGCCCGCAGATGCCATCCTGCCGCCGGGGTGCCCTCGCGCAGGTCGATCGTGGGGCGTATCTGCAACAGCGCGTCGCGCATGTCGCCGTCGAGCAGCGTCCGCACCCCGAAGTCGCCGATGGCCACGTCGGGTTTTGCGGCAAGGTATACTTCGCGGTGTATGCCCGCCATGCGCCAGTGGTCGGCATCTTCGAGGTAACTGCCGTCCGTCCATTTGAAAACCTTCACGGCGAGCGTGTTCTCGCCCGGTCGCAGCAGGCCGGTGACGTCGAATTCCGAGGACAGGCAGCTGTCCTCGGCATATCCTGCCAGGGTGCCGTTGACCCAGACGTAATAACCCGAGTATACACCCCCGAAGTGCAGCACTACCCGGTCGCCTTCCCAGCTTCGGGGTACGGTGAACTTTCGGACGTAGCATCCCGTCGGGTTGTCGCGTGTGATCGACGGCGGCCTGAATTCGAACGGATAGGGGATGTTGGTGTATATCGGATACCCGTAGCCCTGCATCTCCCAGCACGAGGGAACCTCTATCTCGTCCCAGTCCCCGAGGTCGGCGCCCGGTTGCCAGAACCCTTCGGGGCTTTGGGCGGCGTCTTCCGCAAAACGGAATTTCCAGACGCCGTCGAGCGGCATCATCCGTGATCGGGCGCGGTCTCCCGCCAATGCATCCTGCGGGGTCTTGTAGGAGTAGGAGGTGGCCCGGGCGGGCAGGCGGCGCAGGGCGTTGACGTGCTGGTCGGCCGGGGCGTCCCATCCGTCGGCGGCTGTTGCGGCGCCGTATGCAAGCGTGCACAGGAAGATTGCCGTAAGTCGTTTCATAGTTCGGATAAGGTAGAGTTTTCGATGGAACAAATATAGGAATACTCCACCCGCCGGATTTGCACGGATTTATCAAAAATTAACAGAAAACCGGCCTTTCGCCCCTCCTGCGCTGTCCCGACGAAAATGTGTTAGCATCTGCTGAACCGGTTACATTCCGTGCGCGGGGAATTCCCTACTTTTATCCTGTCGCTCAAACCTAAGACTACGACCTATGAAACGACTCATCCTTTTGACCTGCCTCCTTGCCTTCGTGTCGGTAGCGGAGGCGTGGGCCAAGCGCCCCGGGCGCTCCTTCAGGCGCTCTTTCGTCCAGGTAAGCGCCCGGGATCCGCGTTATTTCTGCCTTTCGGACGGGCAGCCGTATATCCCCGTGGGATGCAACATCGCCGCGATGGGGTCGGTTGCCGACATGGAACATTACCTCGGGGAGATGCACCGCCACGGCGCCAATTTCGGCCGCGTGTGGCTCAACACGGGCCTCTTCGAGATCGAAACCCGCTACGGCGAGGTGGACAGCGCCAAGCTCGTGCGTATCGACCGCCTGCTGGAGCTCGCCGACCGGTACGGCATCAAGATCAAATTCTGTATCGAGAGTTTCCGCCATATCCGACCGGGCGTGAACAAGTGGGACACCAAAGCCTCGTACCATACTTCCAACGGCGGCCCGTTTGCCGATGCCGACGATTATATCACCTCGCCGCGGGGGGAAGAGGAGTTCCTGCGCCGCGTGCGCATCTTCCGCGAGCGTTACGGCGACCATCCCGCCGTTTTCGGCTGGGAGCTGTGGAACGAAATGAACGCCGTGGAGACGCCCGAGGAGCACCTGCGCGCGTGGAATGTCCGTATGCTGCCGCGTGTGAAGGAGATCTTCCCGAAAAACCTGGTGATGCAGAGCCTCGGCTCGCTCGACCGGGAGTCGAGCTTCCCGATTTATGAATTCATCAACCGCCTGCCTTCGAACGAGGTGGCGCAGGTGCACCGCTATATCGACGAGGGTGCCGAACTGGCCGTGTGCGGCGCCCCGGTCGACAGCATGGCCTCCGATGCCATCGCCGTGCTGCGCGGATACGGCCTCCGCAAACCGATGCTGCTGGCCGAGTCGGGCGCCGTGAAACCCGTGCATACCGGCCCCCATCCTATATATAAGGTAGATACGATGGGTTCCGTGCTCCACGACGTGCTCTTCGCCCCCTTTTTCAGCGGGGCCGCCGGGCCGGGGCACCTCTGGCATTGGGATCACCATATCGACAAGCAGCATACCTGGTTCCAGATGGGGCGCTTCGCGCGTGCCGTCGAAGGTGTCGACCCCCTCCGCGAAGGGTTCGAACCCGTGCGCCGCGATACGGCGGGGCTGCGGGTCTATGTGCTGCGGGGCGAACACACGCTGCTTGCCTGGTGCCGCGATACGGTGAGTACGTGGCGGCACGAGCTCTCCGAACGCATTCCGGCGCAGCGGCTGTCCGGCCTGCAGGTCGACTTCACACCGCTGCTCGGCGGGCGCAGGGTGAAGAAAGTGCGGATCTACGACCCCTGGCGGGACGAGTGGGTGCGCGCGTCCCGCCGTGCCGACGTATCGCTTCCGGACTTCACGCGCTCGGTGGTCGTCCGGATCGAATATTGAAGCGCAGGAGGGCGGATGATGAAAACGGACAAATAAATGATAAATCCGTTCTTTATATCCCTGTTCCGTCTTCCTAAATTTGTTGTAACGAAAATCCTGAAGCATAACCAAACCTATCAGCCTATGAAAGAAAAAGACGCTCCGACCTTTTCGATTTTGTGATCCGGCCCTCTCGGTGAACCTCAGTGCGGGCCTGTCCCGCGGCGGCGATTCTCCCCGCGGGACGCAATCAACCAACTACAACCTAAATACCTATGAAAATGAACCATTATTTGAATGTGCCGGGGCTTCTGCGCAGATTCGCGAAGATCGGGCTGGCTCTGCTGCTCGTCCTGCCGATCGCTTTCGGCGCCGGTGCGCAGGACGTCTCCCCTGCCAGGGTCTCCGGGACGGTCGTCGACCAGCAGGGCATGCCGATCGTCGGGGCCGGGGTGGTCGTCAGGGGAACCCAGACTGGCTCCGTGACCGACCTCGACGGGCGTTTCACGGTCATGGCGGCCAAGGATGCGACGTTGACAGTTTCATTTATCGGCTATACCACCCGGGAGGTGCCCGTAGGAACCCAGACCGATATCCGCATCGTGCTCGCGGAGAATGTTCAGAGCATCGACGATGTGGTGGTGGTCGGCTTCGGCACCCAGAAGAAGGAAACCGTCACCGGCGCCATCGGGCAGCTGTCGGGCAAGGAGCTGATGCGCTCTCCCGTGACCAATATTTCCAATGCCCTTGTAGGGCGTATCGCCGGTATGGCCGCCGTCCAGAAGACCGGCGAGGCCGGCTTCGAGGAGTCCACGATCCGCGTGCGCGGCGTGGGGACGTATGCCGGCGACCAGAATCCGCTGATCGTCATCGACGGCATCGTGCGCGACATGACGGCCTTCAACATGCTCGACCCGAACGATGTGGAGCACGTCAACGTGCTCAAGGACGCTTCGGCGACAGCCGTGTACGGCGTACGCGGTGCCAACGGCGTCATCATCGTGACGACCAAGCGCGGCCGCGAAGGCAGCCTGAAAATCTCGTTCACGGCCAATGTCGGCTTCACCTCCCCGACGACTCTGCCCAGCCTGGTCAATTCCTACGACTATGCCGTGCTGCGCAACGAGGCGTTCGCCAACGACGGCAAGCCCGACGACATTAAGGTCTTTTCGCAGGACGAACTGTGGAAATTCCGGCATAACCGCGACTATACGCCCTCCGAGGTCGAGGCGATGGGACACCTTTCGCCCGAACAGAAACAGGCGCTGCTCGACAGCCCCGCCATCTACTACGGCAGTACGGACTACATGAAGCGGATTTTCGACGCCGGGGTGTCGCCCCAGCAGCAGTACAGCGTCAATATCTCCGGCGGTACCGAAAAGGTGGCCTTCTTTACCTCGGTGGGGTATTCCAACCAGAAGAGCCTCACCAACGACTTCGGGTTCAGCGATGCGGCCTCCAACTCGGGCAGCCACAAATATAATTTCCGCACCAACTTCGATTTCAACATCATCCCGCTCACCGAGATCAATGTTTCGCTCTCGGGGCAGGTGCGCGAGACGAAGATCATCACCGACCGCAACAGCAGCGTGGACATGTGGGGCCGTTACCGCGACCTGATGCTCAACATCTACGAAGCCCCGCCCTTCTCGGCGCCGGGCGTCTCCGATGGCCGCATCATCACTGATTATGCCGGCGGTACGATCATGGACAGCAACAAGGGCGCATGGGGTAAATCCCCGATCGCCTACATGCTCGAAAAGGCACAGGCGCGCATCAACCAGAGCAGCCTGAATACCTCGATCCGCATCCGCCACCGGATGGATTACCTCGTCGAAGGGCTTTCCGTACGCGGGGCGTTGTCGTATGACCATTATTTTACCAAGACGCTGCGCGTCACCCCCAACCTGCCCGTCTATTCTATCACGCGCAACCCCGCCGATCCGGCCGAGCTGCTCTATTACGGCGGCGAACACAATGCCAAATCCTACGAGGAGACCGGCTGGGGCAAAAACCGCAAGGTCTATGTCGAGGCCGGCATCGACTTCAGCCGCGATTTCGGCAAGCACGCCGTCACGGCCATGGCGCTCGTCACCGGCGAACGCTACACCTCGCCCGGGCTGAAGTACAACGTCCCCCGCGGCTATTACGGTGTGGTGGGGCGTGTCACCTACGGTTACGACCAGCGTTACCTGGCCGAATTCAACATGGGTTACAACGGTTCCGAGAACTTCGCGCCCGGCAAGCGGTTCGGGTTTTTCCCGGCCGTTTCGGTAGGCTGGGTCGTGTCGAACGAACCCTACTTCCCGAAGAACGACATCCTCACGTGGCTCAAGTTCCGCGCCTCGTACGGGCAGACCGGCAACAGCGAGATCGGCGGCGACCGCTTCCTTTTCCTGCCCGGCACCTGGGGCAGCCACAGCTACGGCCCCTGGAACGGCACCCCGCTCGACGGGTATTTCTTCGGCTCGTCGAACGGTTCGGTCAATAACCCGGCCTTTCCCGGCAAATACGAACAGTCGACAGGCAACCCCGACGTCACGTGGGAGAAGAAGGAGTCGTACAACATCGCCGCCGAGGTGCGCATGTTCCGCGACCGGCTCTCCGTCACGGTCGACCTGTTCGAGGAGAAGCGCAACAACATCCTCACCAAGCTGGGGGTCACGCCGGGCATCATCGGCCTGAGCGGCGACGCCCTGCCGCCCGTGAATGTGGGGCGCATGAGCAACCGGGGTTACGAGATACAGGTCTCGTGGCGCGACAACGTCGGCACGGATTTCTGGTATGAAGTGGGCGGACAGGTCTCCTATGCCGTCAACAAGATCGACTACAAGGCCGAACCCTCCTACATGTACGCCTGGATGAACGAAACGGGCTTCGCCTACGGACAGTACAAGGCCTATTACAACGAAGGCTTTTACAATACGCCCGAGCAGGTCGCCAACCATCCCTACAATGCCATCGACGGCAACCGTGTCCAGGGCGGCGACCTGCGTATCGTCGACGTCAACGGCGACGGCATCATCGACGACAAGGACATCACCCCGACGGGCTTCTCGAACGTCCCGCGCTTCGCGTTCAGCAGCAACCTGAGCTTCGGCTACAAGGGGTTCGAAATATCCGCGCTCCTTACCGGTTCGGCGCAGGGGACGTTCAACATGAACGGCTACCTCATCACGCCCTTCGCGCAGGGCAACGGCACGCCGCTGAGCTATATGAACGGCCGCTGGACGCCCGAACGCCATGCCGCCGGCAAGCAGATCACCTTCCCGCGCATGTCCGTGAACATGGCCAACAGCCAGAACAACCAGAACAATGCCTTCTGGTTCCGTTCGACCGACCATATCAAGCTCAAGAACGTCGAGGTGGCCTATACGTTCCGGAACGCCCGCTGGATGCGCAAGGCGCATATCGGCTCGATCCGCGTATTCGTCAATGCCAACAACCTCTGTACCTGGGGCGGCAAAGACCTGGTCGACGGCATCGACCCCGAGCTGGTACAGGACGGCAGTACGTCCGAAGGCATCATCTATCCGCTCACGCGCGTGTATAACTTCGGTTTCAACATCCAATTTTAAGTCGCAGCCTTATGAAAAAGACCATTTATATGCTTCTCGGCCTGTTGCTGGCGGCCGGCCTTACGTCCTGCCAGGACTGGTTCATCGAGAAGCCCGAAGTGACGGGCATGGATCAGGACGAGGTCTTCAGCACGGCCAAGAACGCCGAAGGGGCGATCGCCGAGGCCTACGCCACGATCCTCTCCTCGGGATTGCCCGTACTGGTGTGGAACAACTCCCCGATCATGCCCTACGAGACGACCGAAGCCATCATGGGCGGCGAAGACCTTTGCCGCCTGACATGGGGATACATGGACAAGCAGGTCGTGGCGGGTATGCTGGCCAACAACGAGAATAACGGCGCCGGTTATACCGACGACTATTTCCCCAACAACTACGCCTACATCCGCAAGGCGTGGCTCGTGTACGAGAACATCGACAAGGTCGCCGACATGTCCGACCGCGACAAAGCCATCGTCAAGGCCGAAATGCAGGTGCTGGTGGCTTTCCGCTACGTGGAGATGCTCAAGCGCTACGGCGGCGTGCCGCTGGTCGAATCGACGCTCACCACGGTCGACGTGCGCCCCCGCTCTACCGTGCAGCAAACCCTCGACTTCATCGTCGGGCTGTGCGACGCGGCCGCCGCGACACTCGAAGGCGTGCGCTGGCCGGCCGACTGGCTGGGGCGCGTGAACAAGGGCGTGGCGCTGGCCGTCAAGGCCGAGGCGCTGATGTACGCCGCCCGTCCCCTCTTCAATGCCGACGCTCCCTACATGCAGATGGCCGACCCCGCGAACAATGAGATGATCTGGCTCGGGGGCTACGATGCCAAGCGCTGGGAAACGGCGCGCCTGGCCAATCAGGAGGTGATCGACTGGGGCAAGGCCAACGGCTTCGAGTTGATCGACACGGGCGACCCCATCAAGGATTACGGCACGGCCGTTGGTACGCCGTCGAACCGCGAGGTGCTGCTGGCCTACAAGCAGCAGCGCGAGGCCGACGACAACGGTATCTACAAGAACTACACCTTCATGCCGACCCACACCGGCCACGACCTGGGGCAGTACCGCGGCACCGGCTACGGTCAGCTCTGCCAGTACCGCAAGGCCGATGGTACGGATCAGACGTGGGCGGGCGTGGACGACTGGCGCCCGGCCGGCGAATACCGCGACAAGGCCGAAGAGTTGGAACCCCGTGCGCAGGCGTCGCTCTATTTCTACGGCGTCAACCCCAAGAACAATACCGGCAACAGCCGTTGGGATCTGTACCAGAACTGGCAGCTCGAATACAAGTGGCAGGACGGCTGTGCCAAGAACATCAAGTTCTGGTACGAAGCCGGTTCGCGCGAATGGTTCGAATTCCCGATCTACCGCATGGCGGAGTTTTACCTCAATATCGCCGAGGCCTACAACGAGGAGGGCAACCCGACCATGGCGCTGCGCTACCTGAACGACATCCGCAAGCGCGGAGGCATCCCCGACGAAACGCAGACCGACCGGGTGGGGCTGCGGCGGAGCATCCACCGCGAATGGGCCGTGGAATTCTACGAGGAGAACCAGTGGTATCCCCACGCCCGCCACTGGAAGCAGGGGGCGTCGATGGTCGGCGGGGCCAAGTACAAGTTCGAGTTCTCGCAGGCCGCCGGCGTGTCGTGGAACCCCCGCAAACCCGAGGAGTTCGCCAATTACACGCGCAAGCCCTCCTATGTCCCCGAATACACGTGGCACGAGCGCATGTCCCTTTCGCCCTTTACGCTCAGCGAGGTGAATAAGGGCTATCTGGTGCAGAACCCCGGATATTGATCCGCCCATACACAATCGTTTACCGAAAAAATCAGAATTACATGAATCCCAACCATATGAAAAGTGTGTTCCTCTCAGGCGCGGCACTCGCGGTTCTGGCCGTCGGTGGTGCCGGCCCGGTTTCCGCCCGGGATACCGCGGCTGCGGAACAGCCCGACAGTGCGGCCCTGGAATATGTGATCCCCGGGACATCGGCCCGCACGAAGGCGGTGCTGGTCACTTCGTCCGTCTCTTCCGTGACGGGTGACGAGGTGTCCATCCCCTCGGCCAATATCAACAACATGCTTTACGGACGTATCCCGGGGCTGGTCGTGTCGCAGACCAACGGGGAACCCGGCTACGATGCGGCTGCGCTCGGTATCCGCGGCGTGGCGACCTACAACAACTCGTCGCTGCCGGTCTATGTCGACGGCTTCCAGACCAATATGGCCTATTTCCAGTTCCTCTCGCCTGCCGAGATCGACCGGATCGAGGTGCTGAAGGACGCCGCGGCGCTGGCTCCCTTCGGCATGAGGGGCGCCAACGGCGTGATTTGGGTCACGACCAAACGCGGCCGTATCGGCCGCCCGCGCGTCACGGTCAATGTCCGGGGCGGCGTGCAGCAGCCTATGACCCTCCAGAAACCGTTGCGTACGGGCGACTATACCCGGCTTTACAACGAGGCGCTGAGCAACGACAACGGCAACGTCTGGACACCCTATTACACGGCCGACCAGGTCGCCCGACTGCCCGACGTGGACTGGTACCGCGAGGTCACCAAGAAGGCCACGCCCTATACCGATGCCGACGTGTCGGTCTCGGGCGGCGACAAGACCGTCCGCTATTTCGTGCTGTTCGGCTACATGGGGCAGCGGGGAATCTACGACACGCCTACCAACGACACGCTGGCCAACGCAGGCATCGACCGCTACAATATCCGCACGAACCTCGATATGAACCTCTTCGGTTTCCTGGAGGCCAAGGTCGATGTCGGGGGCCGGATCGAAGACCGCCGTTACCCCAACCGCGCCGCGGGCGACCTGTGGAACGACCTTGCCAAATACCCCAGCTCGGTTTATCCCGTGCGCAACCCCGACGGGACGTGGACGGGTACCCCGATCTACAATTTCAACCCCCTGGCCTCGATCAAGGCGCTGGGGCGCAATTCCACGCACGACCGTACCCTGCAGGCCAATTTCCAGCTCAAGGAGCGGCTCGACTTCCTCGTGGAGGGGCTCTACCTTTCGGAGGCGATGTCGCTGAGCAGCTGGACGCGCGACGGTGCGAGCAACACGCGCAACTATTCGCGCTGGCTCGACGGGGTGCAGCAGACCACCGATAACGACACCCCCTATACCCGTGGCGAGGACAGCGGTCAGAACCAGTGGACGTGGCAGCACTACAATGCCGCGGTCGGCTACGACGGCACGTTCGGGCGGCATGTGGTCTCCGCCTCGGCCGGGATACTCTACAATATCTACAAGACCGACTTTTCGCAGAACGGCGCTGCCGGCAAGATGGTCGAATACCGTCACATGACCGTCAACGGGGCGGTCAACTATGCCTATGACGACCGCTATGTGGCGACCTTCTCCTTCGCCGCCGACGGTTCGGACAATTACAGGCCCGGCAACCGCTGGGGGTTCTATCCCTCGCTCGGCCTTGGCTGGATCGTTTCCCGCGAGCGTTTCCTGCGGGACAGCCGCACGGTCGATCTGCTCAAGCTCAGGGCTTCGGTCGGTAAGAACGGCTGGGATCCGATGGGCGAGATGCGTTACCTCTGGGAGGGCTACTATACCGGCCGCGGCGGCCTCAATACGGGAAACTCCGAGCACACGTGGCACGGGGGAACGGCGCTGTCCTACCTCCCGAACCCCGGTATTTTTGCCGAAAAGAGCCTGAAGTACGACGCCGGCATCGACCTGCGCCTGTGGAACAGGTTGTCCCTGAACGTCGACCTGTTCCTCGAAAAAAGATCGGGCATCGTGACCCAGGACTGGATGATCCCCGGTGCCTCGGGCGTGGACAATCCGCCTTACCGCAACATCGGCAGGATGACCAACAAGGGCTTCGAAGTCCAGCTTTCCTGGGCCGACCGCATAGGCGATTTCAATTACGCGCTCACGGGCATGGCCTCGTATAACAGCAACAAGGTCGACTATATGGCCGAGGTCGTGACCGTGCCGACCGCGGCACGCACGGGACGGCGGCTCGACGCCCTGTTCGGATATGTGGCCGACGGGTTCTACGACTGGGACGATTTCGACGTCGGCGGCGAACTCAGGGAGGGGCTTCCCAAGCCTACGTTCGGTGCCGTGCAGCCCGGCGACATCAAGTATAAGAACCTGAACGGCGATACGGTCATCGACGAGAACGACCAGACGGCCATCGGCGACTCGTACCTGCCCAAGTTGCAGTACTCGTTCTCGCTGGCGGCATCCTACAAGGGGTTCGACCTCTTCGCCCTCTTCCAGGGGGCGGCCGGCCGTGACGTGAACCTGCTCGATGCGCCCTTGCAGAACATTGCCTTCCGCGACAACGGCAACGTCTACGGGATTGCCGAAGGCCGCTGGGCCTACTATCCCGAACAGGGCATCGACACGCGGGCTACGGCCACCTATCCGCGCCTTTCGTTGCAGGACAACAGCAACAACTACCGCAATTCGACACTCTGGAAGCGCAGCGGCGACTTCCTCAAGCTGCGCAACGTGGAACTGGGATACACTTTCGCGCAGCCGTCGCTGAGCAAGGCCGGCATCTCGAAGATCCGCATCTACCTGAGCGGTGTCAACCTGCTGACCGTCAGCAAGCTGATGCGCGACTACGACATCGACCCCGAAATCCTTTCCGGCCACCCGGCGCTGAAATCCTACAACCTCGGACTGACCGTAACCTTCTAAACACGACTGCCATGATACGAAAAAATATGAGAATCCTTTTCGCGGGCGCCCTCCTTTGTTCGCTGTCCCTGGCGGGGTGCGATGCGCTCGACACCAAGGAAGACCTGAACCTGACGGACGAGATGATGGCCACGCGCCGTTACCAGATGTTCGACTGGGGCTACCGCGTTTACGAACACATCCCCTACGGGTTCACGGCGATCGACGGCAACCTCTTCGCAGCCGTTTCCGACGAGGCGCAATACGTGACCACGTTCAGTTCCACGCAGCGGTTCAACGAAGGCAGCTGGAGCGCCTATTACAACCCCGACGATTGCTATACGAGCTATTACAACGGCATCTATGCGGCGCACGACTACCTCGATAAGTCGGTGGATTACAGGTATATCCTCGGTATGCACCGCGACACGCTCACCTCGAACGGCCTGGACAGCTACCGCCGCGACATCGTCGACGTGCAGCGGCTGCGCGACGCGATCGTCCAGCATCCCGACGTCTACGACATGGACACCATGCCGGCCGAGCAGTTCCGCACGGGCAAGTTCATCACCGTGGGGTTGCGCAACCAGATCGAGCAGGCACGTGCCAAGGGGATTCACATCCCCGTAGCGCGCACGATCCTCATCACGGGACTTGCCGACGACGAGATCTGGGTCAACATGACGCGCGTGAGCGGCGTCGATTCGACCCGTCCCGAGAGCTATACCTACGGGGAGATCGAAGGACGCAAACAGATTTACGAGATCGCGCGCTACCTGCGCGAATTCGTGCCGGGCTTCGCCGGAGCGCATCTGGAAAAAATCGCACCCTTCATGGGTATCCGCGAAAGCCGCGTGATCGTAGGCAAATACGTCCTCACGGCAGAAGATATTCTCGAAGACCGTCGTTTCGACGATGCCATCGCCGTGGCGGGCTATCCGGTGGACATCCACCACGCCAAGGGCGGCGACTGCACGCTCTACTGGTGCGACGACTGCTACGACATCCCCTACCGCACGCTGATTCCGGCCCATGTAGGCAATCTGCTCGTCGCGGGCCGCTGCTCGTCGATGAACCACGAAGCGATGGCTTCGACGCGCGTCATGTCGACCTGCATGGCGTTGGGCGAAGCGGCCGGACGCGCCGCACGGCTGGCCTTGAAGGCGGGCGTGCAGCCCGCCGACCTCGACGTGGAGGCGCTGCGCGCCGAACTGCGTGCGACGGGCGCCTACCTGCGCGACTGATCCGCTCCGTATAAAATGCGAGCGCGGGGTCCCGATTCCGGAGCCCCGCGCTTCGTCGTTTCCCCTTGCGCTTGTAACGCGACGGCGAGGTACCCGTATGCTGTTTGAAATACTTTCCGAAGAAGGACTGCGTACTGAAATTGAGGTGGTAGGCAATCTCCTGAATACTCATGCCCGAATATTTCAGCAACGACTTCGCTTCGAGGATGACCGATTCGTCGATCCACTTGGCCGCCGTCTTACCGCTCACCTCCTTCACCACCGACGAGAGATATTTCGGGGTAATGTTCAACTGCCTGGCATAAAAACTCACGTTCCGCTCCCGCTTGTTGTACCCGCCCAGCAGCTGCATGAACTGGTCGAAAAGCACTTCGCAGCGGCCCTGCTTCTGCTCGCTCGACTGCTCGCGCTGGTTCAACTCGGTAATCAGATAGAAAACCGCCGTGAAAAGCGTGTGGATGATCTCCTTGCGATACCGCTCCTTATCGCTCTGGATCACGGTCTTGATAAGCTGGAAAAACTGCCGGATTTCGGCCACGTCGCGTTCGGTCACCTGCAAACAAGGTTTGCGGCCGAAGCGCATGTGAATGGGGAGCGACGCCGAAATATCGACCTGGATGTCGCTGACGAACGCCTTCGAACAGGCGACCAGATAGGCCGTCGCATCGGACGAACAGCGGATCGTCCGGATGATGCTGCCGGGACGGAAGAATACCAGCATGTTGGGCCGGACTTCATAGGTCTCGGTATCGATGGAGAGCACCGCCGACCCGCTCATCATGATCATCGCCGCGAACCCGTCGAGCGACACGGGAATCTCCGACGTGGGATTGCGCAGATAATCGATGGTCGTAATGGCCAGATCGTCCGACAGAAAAACCGTATCCTGCATCTCCTGCTTCAACCGGGCGATGGACACCTTGCGCAGGTTGTTGGGCTTCACCATAAAACGTAACGAGAGTTCGACGTAACAAATTGTTGACCTTGCCTGCGGATTCGCCGTCATGGATTCACGTCGAACTCACGTTACGGGAACTCCGCCCCGAAATCCATCCCGGCGACTGCCGCGCATCCTCCTCCGACGAGAAAGATTTCCCGAACGTGAATCCCCGGAAGAATCCACATTTCCGGATTTTCGATCTACAATGATACGGAAATTCCCCGGAATTTCCTAAAAAATCCCCTTTTTCACCCCTTAAAAAGTAGCGATCCCCGATTGCAGCGTACAAAACCAACGCACGGGACTCCGGAATCGCCCTCTCCGCCCGGCCGCGCGGGCAGCCGCCGGCAGGCAAAACCGCGTAAAAGGCCGTCGCGGCCGACCGCATCGCCGGAAGATTCCGGACGAACCGGCCCTGCCGCATCCGGAAGATCCGCACCGCCGCCGGAACGATCGACCCGACCGGATAAAAAGGATGCAGGTTGGAAAATCATCGGATTTTCCAACCTGCATTCAATAGTAGGAGGATCAACGAGTGGAACGGAAGTTCCCGCTCCGCGAAGATTCGAACCGATTGCGGATCGCACCGCCTGCGGAAGGTCGATTCCCTGAACCGGAAATCCTTATCGGAAACCGTACCTCCGCCGAACCGCTCTCACCTACCAACAACACAAACACTTGCGGTCTGCGGAAGATCGAACCGGCCCTTCGCGTACTCTTTCGCTCCTCCTGAACGGTAAGACCGGCTTAGAGCTTCGGACCGGCAGCCACGAGGCTCTTGCCCTCGTCGTTGCCCGTGAACTTCACGAAGTTCTTGATGAAGCGCTCGGCCAGATCCTTCGCCTTGACGTCCCACTCCGAAGCCGACTTGTAGGTATCGCGCGGATCGAGGATCGCGGGATCTACGCCCGGCAGTGCGGTCGGGATTTCGAAATCGAAGATCGGGAGCTTCTTCGTCTTGGCCTTGTCGATCGAGCCGTCGAGAATGGCGTCGATGATGCCTCTGGTATCCTTGATCGAAATACGCTTGCCCGTACCGTTCCAGCCCGTGTTCACGAGATATGCCTTGGCGCCCGACTTCTTCATGCGCTTAACGAGCTCCTCGCCGTACTTGGTGGGGTGCAGCGACAGGAAGGCTGCGCCGAAGCAGGCCGAGAAGGTCGGCGTAGGCTCGGTGATGCCGCGCTCCGTGCCTGCGAGCTTGGCGGTGAAGCCCGAGAGGAAGTAGTACTTCGTCTGCTCGGGGGTCAGGATCGAAACCGGGGGCAGCACGCCGAATGCGTCGGCCGAGAGGAAGATCACCTTCTTGGCGGCCGGAGCCTTCGATACGGGCTTCACGATATTCTCGATGTGGAAGATCGGATACGACACGCGGGTATTCTCGGTCACCGACTTGTCGGCGAAATCGATCGAGCCGTCCGCGCGGACCGTTACGTTCTCGAGCAGCGCGTCGCGCTTGATCGCATTCCAGATATCGGGCTCGCTGTTCTTATCCAGATTGATTACCTTGGCATAGCAGCCGCCCTCGAAGTTGAAGACGCCCTCGTCGTCCCAGCCGTGCTCGTCGTCGCCGATAAGCAGACGCTTCGGATCGGTCGACAGCGTCGTCTTGCCCGTTCCCGAGAGGCCGAAGAAAATAGCCGTGTTCTTGCCTTCGAGGTTGGTGTTGGCCGAGCAG
>OOAN01000901.1_pt1 | contig 18855 bp, 8 predicted proteins | sample 1671301 | NCBI WGS metagenome assembly OOAN01 (sample SAMN06348142, study PRJEB24527) | human gut metagenome | biome: human gut; feature: ankylosing spondylitis patient; material: feces | host: Homo sapiens | place: China | collected 2015-10
GGAGGGGCAGCACCGCGAGGAGATCGTCAACGCGGGCTTCGACTCGGAGGTGGTGGAGAAAATCCACGGCATGATCATGCGCAACGAGAAGAAACGCTACCAGTTTCCGCCCGTGCTGCGGCTCTCGTCGTGCACGTTCGGACATGAGCGGCTGATGCCCCTCACCAACAAATACGGAGATTAGGGCGTGGCGGATTTGATCGAACACTGCGGCGTGGTGGAACGTACGGAGCGCGACACGGTCTATGTGAGGATCACCTCCCGGAGCGCCTGCGGAACCTGCAAGGCCCGCCAGGCGTGCGGCCTGGCCGAGGCGCAGGACAAGATCGTCGCCGTGGCGACCCCCGAGGCCGGGCAGTATGCCGCCGGCAGGGAGGTGATGGTCGGCGTGCGGCGGAGTGCCGGCGTACGCGCCGTCGTGCTGGCCTATGTCGGTGCGCTGGCCGTCCTGCTGGCCGTTCTGGTCGGGACGATCGCCGTCGCCGGATGGAGCGAAGGTGCGGGCGCCCTCGCCGCTATTGCGGGCGTGGGCGTTTATTATTTTGCGCTGTGGCTCTTCCGGCGGAAAATCGAACACACAATTCAATTTACAATAACAAAAATCTGATGGAAGTATTACTTTACACGATCCTGACGCTGTGTGCGCTGGGAGTGTTCTCGGCGGTAATCCTCTATTTCGTGGCCCGGAAATTCCGGGTCGAGGAGGACCCGCGGATCGACGAGGTGGAGAAGATGCTCCCCGGGGCCAACTGCGGCGGCTGCGGATTCGCAGGATGCCGGGGTATGGCCGACGCGCTCGTGAAGCGCGACGACATCTCGGCGCTCTTCTGCCCCGTGGGCGGCGGCGACTGTATGAAAGCCGTGGCTGCATACCTCGGAAAGGCCGCTGCCGAAAAGCAGCCCGAGGTGGCGACCGTCCGCTGCGGCGGCACGTGCGAGAAGCGTCCCCGCACCAACGAGTACAACGGGGCCAAGTCGTGTGCCGTGGCTTCGTCGCTCTATGTGGGCGAGACGGGCTGCGCGTTCGGCTGTCTGGGCTTCGGCGACTGCGTCGCGGTCTGCGCCTTCGACGCCATTCACATCAACCCGGAAACGGGACTTCCGGAGGTCGACGCCGACAAGTGCACGGCCTGCGGCGCCTGCGTGAAGGCATGTCCGAAAATGATCATCGAACTGCGGAAGAAATGGCCCAAGAACCGTGCGGTGTACGTGTCGTGCGTGTCGAAGGACAAGGGCGCCGTGGTGATGAAGGCCTGCAAGGCCGGATGTATCGGCTGTGGCAAGTGTGTGAAAGTATGCGCCTTCGATGCCATCACCGTGGAGAACAACCTCGCCTACATCGACCCGCAGAAGTGCAAGCTGTGCCGCAAGTGTGTGAACGAATGTCCTACGGGAGCCATCCGGCTCGTCGGCATGGACCCGCTGCCCAAAGCCCCGAAGGCTCCGGCAACACCGGCAACACCCGCCGCTCCGAAGGCCGGGGCTGCGCCGAAAGTTGAAAACTGAAAGAGACGAGTTGAGACTTTTCCATCCGCATTCCGGTTGACAATCCGGTCGCGGGCGATAAGTTCCCGTCAAGGCGGGGATTTAGAGGTGGGTCAAATGTATAAACGCGGCGTTGCGCCGCGATCACGACCTGCGGATAAGGAAAAACGAAACAGGTTTTTCGAAGCAGAAGCATAAAAAATAGAACCTTACTATATCTATGAGAACATTTCCAATGGGCGGAGTCCATCCGTCGGAAAATAAGTTGAGCTGCGCCAAACCGATCGAGGCGCTGCCGCTGCCCGATGTGGTGACGATTCCCCTCGCACAGCACATCGGCGCCCCGGCGGTGGCCAAGGTCGCCAAAGGCGATCGGGTGCTCACGGGCCAGCTCATCGCCGAAGCCGGCAGTTTCATGTCGGCGAACATCCACTCCCCGATTTCGGGTACGGTGACGGCTGTCGATATGGCCGTCAACGGCCAGGGTCTGCGCCAGATGATGATCACCATCAAGCGCGAGGGCGACGACTGGGCCGAGGGCATCGACCGTTCGGAGGCGCTGGTGAAGGTCTGCTCCTTCTCGGCGCAGGAGATCATCGCCAAGATCAAGGACGCCGGTATCGTCGGCATGGGCGGCGCGACGTTCCCCACGCACGTGAAACTCTCGGTTCCTCCCGGAAAGAAGGCCGAGTGCGTCATCATCAACGGCGTGGAGTGCGAACCCTATCTTACGTCGGACCACCGCACGATGCTGGAGCACGGCGAGGAACTGGTCGTCGGCGTCACGATTCTGATGAAGGCCGTGGGCGTCGGGAAAGCCTATATCGGCATCGAGAACAACAAACCCGACGCGATCGCGCATCTGACGAAGATCGCCGCCGGATACAAGGGCATCGAGGTCGTACCCCTGAAGGTGATGTACCCGCAGGGGGGTGAGAAACAGCTGATCGCAGCCGTCACGGGCCGTCAGGTTCCGCCTCCGCCCGCGCTGCCGATCGACGTGGGGGCCGTGGTGTGCAACGCCTCGACGACCGTTGCCGTCTATCAGGCCGTGCTGAAGAACAAACCGCTGATCGAGCGGGTGGTGACCGTCACGGGCAAGAGCGTGAAGGAGCCGAAGAACCTGCTGACCCGCATGGGTACGCCGATCTCGGCGCTGATCGAGGCCGCGGGCGGCCTTCCCGGGGATGCGGGCAAGGTGATCAACGGCGGTCCGATGATGGGCCGGGCGATGGTGAACCTCGACTCGCCCGTGACGAAGGGCTGCTCGGGCATTACCGTCATGTCGGGCCGCGACGCACAGCGCCGCGAGGCGACGCAGTGCATCAAGTGCGCCAAGTGCGTCTCCGCCTGTCCGATGGGACTGGAACCCTATTACCTCTCGAAGATGACCCAGAAGAAGGGCTGGGACGAACTGGAAGCGCTGATGATCACCTCGTGCATCGAGTGCGGCTGCTGCCAGTCGACGTGTCCGGCCTATCTGCCGCTGCTGGACTGGGTGCGCCTCGGCAAGCAGACCGTGATGGGCCTGATCCGCGCACGCGCAGCGGCTGCACCTAAAAAGTAAATGAAAAAACAGTATAGATATGGCTAATAAACTCATTGTGGCTCCCGCACCCCACGTGCAGACGGCCCAGTCGACGACCCGGATCATGCGCGACGTCGTGATCGCGCTGATGCCCGCGCTGGTCGTGTCGACGGTGGTCTTCGGACTGGACGTGCTGCGCGTTACGGCCCTTTCCGTGGTGTCGTGCGTGGTGATCGAGTACCTGATTCAGAAATTCATGGTCCGCGGTGCGACTACCGTCGGCAACTGGTCGGCCGTGGTGACGGGCGTGCTGCTTGCCTTCAACCTCCCGGCGTCGATTCCCTGGTGGATCGTCGTGATGGGCGCCTTCGTGGCCATCGCCGTCGCCAAGATGACCTTCGGCGGCCTGGGCAAGAACCCCTTCAACCCCGCGCTGGTGGGACGCGTGTTCCTGCTGATCGCCTATCCGGTGCAGATGACCACCTGGCCGCTGCCCGTGAACGGCTCGTTCGACGTTCTGTCGGGCGCCACGCCGCTGGCGGCCGTGAAGCAGGGGCTGGCGGGTCCCGGCGCCATCGGCGTGCAGGAGATGCTGCTGGGCAACATCCCCGGTTCGCTGGGCGAGGTGGCCGCTGCGGCCTTGCTGTGCGGATTCGTCTACCTGCTGTGGCGGCGCGTGATCACGTGGCACATTCCCGTGACGGTGCTCGCGACGATGGCTGTGTTCGCCGGGGTGGTTGCGATGTGCTCCGTGTCGTTCGACGCGCTTCCGCAGGCTGCCGACGGAACCTGTTCGGCCGGTTATAAACTGGGATACCTCTTCGGGACTGCGTGGAGGGCCGGTATATTCCATGTCCTTGCGGGCGGTGCGATGTTAGGTGCGATCTTCATGGCCACGGACTATTCGACCTCGCCGATGACCGTTCGGGGCGGCGTGATCTTCGCTGTGGGAATCGGACTGATCACCATGTGCATCCGTCTGTGGGGCGCTTATCCCGAGGGCATGTCGTTTGCGATCCTGATTATGAACGCCTGCGTGCCCCTGATCAACAAATATGTCAAACCCAAGCGCTTCGGCGTGAAATAAGAGGAGGTGACAGCATGAAAAGTACACTTTTGAACATGACGGCCGTCCTCTTCGGCATCACCCTCGTGGCTTCGGCCGGAGTGGGCTTCGTCAATATGATTACCGTGGAGCCGATCGCGGCGGCCAAGGAGGCCGCGACGCTGGCGGCCCTGAACGAGGTGCTTCCGGCGTTCGACGCCACGACGACCGAGGAGCTGACCATCGACGACATGCCGATCACGGTTTACACGGCGACGGCCGGGGGCAGCGTGAGCGGTTATGCCGTGCAGTCGATGACCAAGCAGGGCTTCGGCGGCGTGGTGCGCCTGATGGTGGGCTTCACGCCCGAGGGCGAAGTCGTGAACGTCAACGTGTTGGAGCAGACCGAGACTCCGGGTCTCGGTACCAAGATGGCCGACGAGGGCAACGTCCTGCTTGCGAGCGTCAAGGGCCGGAAACTCGAATCGAAGAAGCTCGTCGACGGCAAGCTGGCCGTGACGAAGGATGGCGGCGACGTCGATGCGCTGACTGCCGCAACGATCTCGTCGCGCGCCTATGTCGACGCGATCAACCGCGCGTGGATGGCTTACAAGAGCGTGGCGACGGGCGAAGCCCCGACCGACACGGCGTCCGGAGCGACGGCCGCCGCCGGACAAAACAACGAGCCTGCGGCTCAGGAAGGAGGTCAAAATGAATAAACTGCAAATTATATCGAGCGGCATCGTCAAGAACAACCCGACGTTCGTGCTGGTGCTGGGCATGTGCCCCACGCTGGGTACGACGACTTCGGCCGAAAACGGCATGGGCATGGGGCTGGCGACGATGGCCGTGCTGATCATGTCGAACCTGGTGATCTCGCTCATCAAGAACATCATTCCGGACAAGGTGCGCATCCCGGCGTTCATCGTCGTGATCGCCTCGTTCGTGACGATCATCCAGATGCTGATGCAGGCCTATGTGCCGGCGCTGTACGGCGCGCTGGGCGTCTTCATCCCGCTGATCGTGGTGAACTGCATCATCCTCGGCCGCGCCGAGGCCTTCGCTTCGAAGAACTCCCCGCTGGATTCGATTCTTGACGGCGTGGGCATCGGCCTGGGCTTCACGCTGGCGCTGACTGTGATCGGCGCCGTGCGCGAGATCCTGGGCAGCGGCGCCATCTTCGGCGTCAACCTCGGCTTTGCGGACGTCGCGCCGCTGATCTTCGTGCTGGCCCCGGGGGCATTCCTGGTGCTGGGCTATCTGATGGTATTGTTTAACAAATTAGCCAAGAAATAGTTATGGAGCTTTCCTATTTTGCAATCATCATCGGCGCCATCTTCGTCAACAACGTCGTGCTGGCGCAGTTCCTCGGCATCTGCCCCTTTCTGGGCGTGTCGTCGAAAGTCGAGACTTCGCTGGGCATGGGAGCTGCCGTAACCTTCGTGATGGCCATTGCGGCCGTCGTGGCGTGGCTGATTCAGACCTATGTGCTCGTGCCGCTGGACATCGTCTATATGCAGACGATCGTCTTCATCCTCGTGATTGCGGCTCTCGTGCAGATGGTCGAGATCATGCTCAAGAAGCTCTCGCCGTCGCTCTATCAGGCGTTGGGCATCTTCCTGCCCCTGATCACCACCAACTGCGCCGTGCTGGGCGTCGCGATCCTGATGATCCAGAAGGAGTTCAACCTGTTGCAGAGCGTCACTTATTCGGTGGCCACGGCCCTCGGTTTCGCCCTCGCGCTGGTGCTCTTCGCGGGTATCCGTGAGCGTCTCGATTTCGAGGACGTGCCCAAGGCGTTCAAGGGCATTCCCATCGCGCTGATCACGGCCGGGATTCTGGCCATGGCGTTTATGGGATTCTCCGGCCTGGTTTGATTTTCGATTTGTAAGCGGCTATTTCCGCACATCCCTCGAACGGGGCGAATGGAATGTACTTGAGGTACTATCCATCCGCCCCGTTCTTCACGATATACGGAACACCCCGGCTTAAAATCAAAAATCTGTTTCACGATGCACGGCATCTGCACCGCACTGATTGGAAAACGGGTTCGGAACCGGTGCGCATGCCGCCCCCGGTTACGGCCGGATTCAGTTGAATTCGAGGAGGAGATGCGTCGCCCAGAAAGGATCGGGGGCTTGGCCCGGCAGGGGAAGGGGAGGGGCGAGTTCCCCGGGAAAGAGCGTGCGCAGGGCATACCCGGCCTCCCCGGTGCGTTCGAGGATCAGTTGGCAGGCTCCGGTGGAGATCGTGCGGGAGGTGCGGACCGTGCGGACAGGGCATCCGTTGCGCAGGATGTTGCGAACCGCAGCCCGCTCGGCGGGCGTCAGCTCCGCGTCTGCCGCCAGTCCGCTCGTCCCGACGGGTTCGTCGTAGCGGAACGACAGGCGCACCCGGCCGTCGGCTCCGGGGTGCAGGGCGGTGAAAGATTCGGGGAAATCCCGTTGCAGCCGCGCGACGGCTTCCTGCGGAGAAAGGGCGAATGTGCGGAGGAATTTGGACCCGGGCATGCGTAGCTGGCCGTCGATCGCCTCGTCGGTAAATCCCGCCCGGCGCAGGCTGTCGCGCAGAGCTTCGTCCGCCGTTTCGAAATGGGTCAGGACGTGAAAAAGCGTTTCGGGCGAATAGGATATTCGTTCCATCTCCGATCAGGATTTGTTGCGCCGGTAATGCCAGACGGAGATGCTTGTGATCACGATTGCGGAGAGCAGGAGCGCGGCGAAAATCCGGAACGGGGTCGTGCCGCTTTCCCAGCCGAAATAATCCTTGACCAGCGACGCGCCGTCGTAGGTCGCCGAGCAGACGGTCAGCATCGTCAGGAAGAGGATAAGGCCCGCCAGCCGCCGCTCCGAGTTCTTTTCGAGACGTTCGGCCTCCTGTTCGAGGTGGCGGTGCAGTTGTTCGCGCTCGGTGGCGATGTCCAGCCCGGTGTCGATGGCCCGGTAGATGAGCTGCGGCAGGAAGTTGTAGGAGATGTTCGAGAAGGCGTACCAATGCTCCTGCTCCTTCATTTTGTGGAGCAGCCGGATGGACTTCCGGTCGTTGGCGGCCGAGCGGAATTGCCGGTTGACGACGAAGAGCAGCGTCTTCTGGTAAAGCGCATGGATGTAGATCAGCCGGAAATAGCTGTTGGGCCATACCCACATCTGTGCGGCCGTGCGGCCTTTTGCAACCACAGTGAAACTGTCGACCAGCGCCAGCGCTTTCCAGTTGCGGAATGCCGAAATCGTGTGGGTGCGGATGATCCGGTCGTAATATTCCTGGGAGGGGGAATATTCGTGTTTGTGGTCGGCGACGCAGCCGACGGGGCTCAAGGTTCCCAGTTCGAAGAGCAGTTCGTCCGAGAAGTCGTCCAAAATGAAGATCTGGAAACATTTCAGCTTGTTGCCGGTGAGGGTCAGGCCGGAGAAACGTCCCTGACGCGGGGATTCGGCCGACGGCCGGGGAGGGCACAGCCGCAGGATCTCTTCCAGCAGGGCGAGATACTCCGGGGCGTCGATCTGCGATTTCAGAATCCCCTGCTCTGCGATCTCATAGCAGGAGGTCTCGCGCAGAATGCCGTGTGCGGCGATCAGCGTGTCGAGCGTCGTTTCAGGCTCTTCGGCGATCTCCATGGCGAAAAGGCAGATGTCGTAGGGGAAGAAGAAGAGGTGGAACCGGCACAGTCTGAAGGCGTATTCCGCGGCGGGGAGCTTTGGGTGGCGCAGCGTGCAGAGCCGGTCGGTTTCCAGGGTCAGGTGCGCCGTGTCGGCATAGACCGCCCCCGAGGTCTGTCCGTCGACCTGCATGAGCGAATCAATGAAACTCTCGTAATAGATGCTGCTGAGCCGTTCGTAGGCCTCGCGGGTCAGGGGTTTTTCCGCCTGCCACCGCTTGTCGGCGGCCTGCACTTCGGAGGCCCGTCCGACGGCGGCGAGGTGGCCGCAGAAAAAGGTATGCGCGTAATGCAGTTTGTTATCCATGGATCGTTGTGGGTTAAAGCAGGGTTACTCGGACGAAGGGATGGCGCCGCTTCGGGTCCCCGGGGTTTTCGATGCGGACGACCGTCACCTCGGATATGGTTGCGCCGGGCTGCGGGATAAACTGGCCGACGCCTGTGAAGAAAAGTTTCATGTCGGCCTTGGAGATCGTGGCTTCGATCCCGGTGTCCCCGAGCAGGACGACGACGCTCTCGTCCGAGGAGCGCCGCACCGTGGCCGGATAACCGCTCCCGACGCCGGGCGTGTGTTTGAGGAAGGGATCGCCGACGGTCTGTCTGTGGCCCAGCAGCAGGCCGCCTTCCGCGGGCGAGAGGTGCAGTATCCGGCATGAAACCTTCTCGCCGCGCTTCCAGACACCGTGCCACTGGTCGCAGTACTGCCACATGATCTCGGAGCAGTGGAGGAAGCCGACGGCTCCGCCGCAGCGCATCAGGTAGCCGCCTGCGGTCGTCCCCAGCACCGTGCAGGGGAGCGTGTCGCCGGTCTCGCCGGTCAGCAGCGGGTTGGGGGTCAGTGCGCAGGCGTTGAGCGTCGTGTACTTTGTCTTGCCAATGATCTCTTCGCCCGTGATGACGGCGTTGATCCGGTCGCCCGGCTGGCACGGCACGTCGGTCGGGCGGTTCCAGTAGAACTCCGAGGACCGGATCGCCGCGTCGTAGAGCCTGCCCCGTTTGGGGAACGTGCAGAACACATGGTGCGCCGTGGCCTTGACTACGGTGCACTGCACGCGGGAGCCGACGGCCAGGTCGTTGTTGGTCGTGGGCGTGAGTGAGAATGTGATCTGCCGCTTCGTGAAACGGATGGCGGAAACGTAAACCGTTATGTTCGCATCGCTCCGGATGTTCATGGCCTTGATCTGCGCTTCGCTGACCGGAAACGTTCCGACGAGTCCGTTGACCCGGACGAGGCACATCGTTCCGAACAGGCTCTGCACCGTGCCCTCCGCCTTCTGACCCACGCTGAACGTGAGCAGCGGATCGTGCGTTACGGCGCGCTGCGAAACGTAGAAGATGCGTTTGACCTTGTCCACCGACAGTACGCGGACTTTGACCTCGTCGCCGCATTCGGGCGCATGTCCCGGCAAAACCTCCTCCCGGGGCATCGAGAGGTAGAGTTCTCCGCAGCGGAGCACACAGACCGTTTTGTCGCCTCCGGCCACCGTGGCTTTCACGATGTCGCCGTTGCGGAGCCGGGCCTGCTCGAACGGGTCGGTCGCGGCGCGGGTTCCGATCGAGACGTAGATCATCCGCGCATCGGGGTCGATGCGTTCCACGACGGCCTCCTCGCAGCGCGAGCCGATCGGGTAGAGCGCAAGCTCGGTCGCCGGCTGCCAGAAACGGCTCTCGGCGCACACCCGGTAGAAAAGATCGCCGTCGCGCAGCAACAGTCCGAAGCGCGGCGACCGGAAGCAGATTTCGCCCGAAACCCGGTCGCCCGGCCGCACCGGGATCTCCGACCAGTCGTTGTAACGCTGCTGCACGCTGAGCTTCAGCGTCCGCGTCTCGGGGTCGGCGGCTTCGACGACCATCGTCAGCTGTTCGCGCACCGCGTAGAGCATCTTGGCGTTGGCGATCGGGAAGAGGCTGGCGCGTTCGAGCGGAACCCGGCAATAGATGCCCCGGAAGCAGACCGTGATCGCCTTGACGGCCACATGAATCACCTCGGCGACATCGACCGTGCCTACGGTACAGCTGTCGAACTGCGAATAGTCGCTGACCAGTTCGGCCGATACGGTGAGCGCATTGGCCTTTTCGTCGATGCCCGTCACGCGCATCCGGACCAGCTGGCCCGGTCCGTAACGCTGACTGGGGCTCTCGTTCTCCCGGAACCCGGCATCGGTGTCGGACAGGAAGGCGCGATAGCCTTCGTACTCGGCCCACAGGCCTGTGGCGGTCCGTTCCGTCACGGTAAACCAGAGCCATTCGCCGGGGCTGAACCGTAGCTCTTCGCCGGACAGCTCTTCGCAGCGGCGGGTGAGCCGGATTTTTCGTTGCACGGGGTCGATGGAGAGAATCCGGGCGCGAAGCGCGTCGCCCGCCTTGTAGTTGCGGCGGATTTCGCCTGCGAACTCCGTATTGGCGATGTAGCACGGATACCCGCTGCAATCCACGTAGATGCCTTGCGGAACTACCTGCATGACGCTCCCCCGGACCAGATCGCCCTCCGCAAAGGGCATCTCCTGCAGGAACGGGTTGGGCAGAAGCTCCCGGACGCTGAATTTCAGAATGCGGCTCTCCCGGTCGAACCGTTTGACTTTCACCCGGAGCGTGTCGCCGTCACGGTAGTTTTCCCCGATGCGGAAAACCGGCAGCCAGCTCAACTCCTCGCGGCGCAGGGTCACGACGATTCCGTGGTAGTTGACGAAGAGGGCCGAATCCATCACGTAGTCCGCCGTCACTTCGAGCGTGTCGCCCTCCGTAAGCCGGACGCCTTCCCAGTCGGGCGTATATTCGTCTTCGGGCAGTCGGAACGCCAGGCTTCGCGTGTCGGGATCGACCGCCGTTACCTCGGCTTCGATCTCGCGGCCGGGACGGAAGAAGTTGGCGAGATTCTCGACGCCGCTCCAGACGGCGGCGTCGAGCGTGAGCCGCCCCGCATAATCGTAATAGGTCACTTCGGCGGCGAACTCCTGCGGGATGAATTTGCGCAGCGTCACGTCGAGTTTCTCGCCCGGGCGGATGTCGTCGAGCGACCGCGTGTCGTCGACCATGTCGCGCAGGCTCGCCTTGAAAGTCAGTTTGCGCGGCATCAGGTCGGTGACAACCGCTTCGATCTCTTCGCCCGGGCGGTAGGCCGCCGCCGAACGTCCGGCCCGCTCCCAGGCCAGGTCGCGGGCGAAGATCACGCCGCGCAGCGCCGGCATTTCGACGCTCTCGACGGTGAGCTGCTCGGGCATTTTCCGCGCCGCGGTCCGCACGTCGGTGATCCGGACGCGGTGCGCTTCGCCGATGCGCAGCGGCATGTCCGCCGGAGGAATGCCTTCGGCATAGCGGAGGCTCAACGCGAGGGAGAGGTCTTCGTAGTCGATTTGCAGGATCACCGCCGAAAGCCGCTGACCCGGAACGAACGTCGCGGAAGGTTCGCCCCATGCCAGCTCCCCGCACGGCACGACGCCGGCATAACCGGCCGCGTCGACTGTGAGCGTCCGGTCGTCACCGACCGAAACGACCGTGCATTCCACCGTGCCGTATTGCCGGAATCCGGCTTCCACCCACGGGCGGGGCAGGATTTTCACGAGCGAGAAGCGAAGGCGTCCCTGCTCCCGGTCGATGGCTTTGCAACAGACGGCCACCTGGTCGCCCGGAACGAGCGTCGAACCCAGTCCCGGGGCGAGACCTTCGATCAGGCCCGCATAGCCGGCGTATTCGACCGCCGCCTTCTCTCCGCAGTGCCCGACTACTTCGGCGACGACCGTATCGTTGTCCGACACCGGGCAGTAAAGCCACGGATTGGGTTGCAGCCGGCGGATGCTGAGCCGCGGAACTCCGCTCTTCTCCAGTCGTTCGACCACGGCCTCGATCTCTCCGCCCGCCGCGTAGCGGGTCGGCAGGTAACGTTCGCCCAGCCGGAAGGACGGGGTCCAGGTCGTATCCCCGAGAAGCACCGAGGCTTCCGTGTCGTTGCACTTCACCACCATGAGTTTCTCGGTGATGCGCGTGATCCGGGCGGAGAGGCGCGCTCCCGCGACGAACGGAACGGCGGCCCCGGCCAGCAGTCGCCGCCGGCTGAAGCGGCAGAGGCCGCGGGCGGCGTCGTAATCCAGATGGCAGACCCACAGCCTCTCGCCTTCGTCGTAGAGCGAGCAGGCCGAGTCGACGATTCCCCAGATGATCTCCTCCCGGGGGATGAATCCGAAGCACCCTTCGCCCGGACAGAAGACATGGATGCCCTCTTCGGTGCAGCGCTTCACCTCCACTTCGGCCCCGGCTCCGTTGCGGAATGCGTCGGAGAGCTGCGGGCGCGGCTCCGTCAGCAGCCGGCGCTTTCCGGCGTCGAATCTGGCGACATAAAGCAGGAAACGGCCGTCTGCCGGCAGCTCGTCGGCTGCGACCGACTCCAGCCACGGCTTTCCGGCGAGGATCGCCGTGTCGCGGGGCGAAAGCCACAGGTCGATTCCTTCGTAACGCACGATGGCCGATCCTGCGTCGAAGGCGACGAGCTGCGTTTCGATGAAGGATTCGGGGGCGATACGGAGCGATTTCCACGGATCGGGGATCAGGGTGCGATGGTCGAACAGCAGGCAGCCGCGTTTGAAATCGTAGGCCGCGGCCTGCGCCTCCAGACGCTCGCCGGGTGCGAGGCGCGAGGTTTCCGGCGCACTCCATGTGGCGCGTTCGAAGGAGAGCATGCCGCGGATGCCGCCGGCGGTTTCGACCCGGTACCCGGCCCGTTCCCTGCCGAGGACGGTGATGTCGAATCGTTGGCCGACCATCCGGCGGCAGTCCTCCCGGTCGGGCGAACCGACGTAGAGGCGCTGGTTGCGGCGGTCGATGCCCTCGATGCGTACGCGGCGTAGTTCTCCCGGGTGGAAGAGCGCGTCGGGCTGCACGTCGCCGCAGGCTCCGGCGACGAACGTGCGGGCCGTTTCGCGGGAGCAGACGCCCAGCCGGCCCCCGACATCGAAACGCACCTCTGACGCCGTGGCTTCCACGACTTTCGCCTCCGCCACGTCGCCTTCGGCGATCGGAACGCTCCACGGATCGGGCAGCACGGCCTTGCGGCTGAACTGGGCCACCCGCTTCGTGCGGTTGATGAAAATGAGCTGCGCCTCGATCCGCTCGCCTTCGGCGAATGTGCCTTCGGCGCTCGGCGGGGTGATCCACCCGATGCGTTCGCGGGGTATCTCGCCGATGATTCCGTCCAGGGCGACCATGACGGCCATGCGGTCGGTCCGCAATACCGTTACCTCATACTTCGAGCCGACTCGGTAGTTTACTCCGTTCCACGGGGATTCGGTGCCGCCGGTTCCGCTCAGGAACAGAACCCGGGCTTCGGGGTCGAACTTCACGAGCTGGACCCGGAGCCGGTCGCCGGTCCTGTAACGGTTCATTCCGCTCTGGAAATTGAACCACGAGACATTGTATTTCAGCACCTCGCCCACGATGCCGTCGGCATTTACGAGCAGGTTGCCGTTCGGCAGCACCGCCGCGACGGTCCCCTCCGTCGTGTCGCCCTCCCGGTGGGGGTAGGCCGGCCAGGGGTCTTCGAGCAGCGCCTTGCGGCTGAAGACCAGCTCGCCGCTCGCCGCGTCGGCCCGCAGGACGAGCGCTTCGACCTGCATGCCCGGGCGGTAGGCCGAGCGGTCGACGATCCGGGACGAATTCCAGTCGAGTTCGTCGTTCGGGATATAGCCGATCACGTCGCGGTGCGTCACGATCATCCGGTCGGGGCGTATCTCCGCGATGACCGGGTAGCAGCGGTCGCCTTCGCGCAGGCCGGCCTGCGCCCAGAGGGACTCCCTGTCGTAGAGCAGGCGGACCCGGCGGACGCCGTCACGCTCTTCGGCGCGTACGCGGACCCGGCTGCCGTGGCGGAGCAGGCACCCGGTGACGTAATCGGGCATTTCGGGCCGCTCCAGTTCGATTTCGATCAGCCGTTCCTGCTGCAAGGCCCACAGTTTGCCCGCCCCGGCGGCGTGGGCCACCACCTGAAGGTCGTATTCGGTCCCCGGTTCGAGACTGTCCGGAACGGTGTCGCAGTCCGTGGTGAAACACTCCAGCACAGCCTCCGACGGAGAGAAACGCGAGACGAACGCCTCGACCGTTTCGCCCGCCTCGGGCCGGCGGGCGGTGTAGGGTTTCAGAATGCCGAAAACCCGGTCGTAGCCGATCCGGATTTCGTCCTCCCGCACGTCGCACACCTGCACCCGGATGCGCTTCCCTTCGGCAATGCCGGAGAGGGAGTCCCAGGGGTTGACCGGCGGCTGCGCCAGCCGGAAAAAGGTCTTTCCGTCCGACCGTCCGACCCGTACGGCGATCCGCTCGCCGGGCGAGAAGGCGATGTTGCGGGCCATCGGGAAGGAGTAACTGCCGACGGGAAGGAACCCGAACACCTCGCCGGCCCGCCAGAGTATGATCCCGGCCTGCCCGTCCTCGAAGAGCACCTCGGCGTCGAGCGTCAGACCCTCGTCGAGAGCCTGGATACGGTCGGCGATCAGACTTTTGAACTGGAATTTCGGATCGCCGTGCTCGAAAAAGCCGCAGACGCGCACCTCGGTCTCGAGCGAGTGTTCCCGGAGGTAGTTGTTCAGCGAGTAGGGCAGCTCCTGCGGGTGGAGGTGGAACGAGCAGGAGCGTTGGTCGATCGTGGTTCGGATCTCGGTCGTGGCCGGGATTTCCGTCGGGGTGATTTCGCAGCGGAGGATGTCGCCTTCCGCCAGCCCGTAATCGACCGTTTTGTCGAGCAGCTCGAACAGAAAATGGCGCTGCTTGTCGTTGCGTCTGATCATCTTCACCCGCAACGGCTGGTTCGGGAGGTAGACCCCGTTGCGGAAGCGTTCCACGCAGTTGGGGATCGAGTTCCTGTCGACGGTGTGGACCTCGCCGCGATAGCGTACGGAGAGTCCGTTGCGGGTGACGTTGTTGACATGGACCGTGACCGTGTCCCCGACATCGAGCGTCAGCGAGTCGAAGGCGACCGGGGCGTCGTCCGTTACGGGGTCGAACGTGTACCGGAGCCGGCCCGACTGCTCGTCGCGGGTTTTCGAAAGGAGCTTCGCCCGGATTTTCATGCCGCGGCGGTAGGCGGCGGCGATCTCGCCGCTGCGGAAACGCTCGTCGTAGTTCGGAAGCGACTTTTTGTGGATCAGTCCGTCGTTTCCGCCGAAGGAGACGAACAGGCCGAAATCGACCGCCCGGTTGACATAGACATCGAAACATTCGCCTTCCGCGGCCTCGACGGGAGCGGGACGCACCGGATTCAGGCAGACCGGTTCGTCGACATTGGTTTTCAGTCGGTTGAAATCCGTATAGTCCCAGCATTGCGCTTCGATCCGCTCGCCCGCCAGCAGCCGGAAGAGGTGCTCGCCCGTGCAGTTCTTCGGGTTGAGCGTGAAATGGCAGCTGTTGCCCGGGGCGTAGACCCGGAAGCGTCGGCCCGAAGGGGCGTGGGCGGTCAGTTCGCTTTGCAGCCGCTCCACGTCCGCCGCGGCCAGTCCGACTTCGAGTGTCGTATGTTCGCGGATCGAGGCGATGAGCTGGTCGAACGATTGCTGCACGGCCTGCTGCTGCGAAACCGCGTCGCGCCAGGGGGTTGCCCCGGCGGCGATCTCCACCTCGACGAAGGCTCCGTCGGCGTAGCGCGCCGCGTCCGCGTCGGAGACGGCGATCAGCTGGTCGAATCCGCAGTCGAGGTAGCGGCGGCCGCCGACGCTGCACACGCGCCCCAGCAATCGGTCGGCAGGGGCGGCGGTGCGGATGGGTTGCAGGGAATTCCTATTCTCCATGTGCGTTTTCGGTTGAAGGGGTTTGTGCCGGGTCGGGGGTCAGGTGGAGATACCACTTGCCCTTGGCGATGAAGAAGGAACACGGGGTTCCCTTTTCCCAGGCGGAAATGACCGACCACCGCTGGTTCGACGTGTCGTAGAGCGTGATGGTCACCTGCGACCGGGGAAGGCGCTTGTCGTCGGCCGCCACGGTGAGTTCGAACAGCGTCGTGCCGCTCGCGGCGTCCTGCCGGGTGACTTTGTCCACGACGCGGCCCCGGTAAGAGGGCGCTGCGCCCGCATACTGCACGTTGTCGGCCATCATCGTTTTGCCGGCGTTGCGCCGCCGCTTGTAGAGCAGGTTCTCCGTGGCGAAGAAGGTAACCCGGTCGCCGGGCTGGAGCGTCTCGTCGTCCCGCATCGGGTAGTAGTAGTCCTCCGTCTCGTTCTCCACGGAGATAAAGGCGTCGCGGCGTTCGTTGTAATAGACCACCACGCCCGTCTTGCACCCCATGCAGGGCTGCCGCGGAATGTCGCGCAGCAGGCGGATGCGGTGGTTCTTCTCGAAGAGGACATGGCTGTCGGCCTCGTAGCCGGGAGCCGAAAAACCTGCCTCCGTGTCGCAGGTGCAGGCCGTGGTCTTGTGCAGGGGCGAATAGACGGTCAGCCCCTGGGCGTTGTCCTGGGAGACGATGCGGCAGACGTCGAAAACCTGACCGCAGGTTTTCATCCGGCAGATTTGTTCGAAGAACTTTTCATTGTCGAGCAACAGGTAGGAACGGCTCTTGGCCACGAAAAATTCGATGATCTGTTCGTTTATGATCGTGACCGTATGGGCCATTTCGCTGCTGACGACGTCGCAGATGTCCGCGTGGTAGCGTTCGGGACGGCCGTATGCGATCAGCGGGAAGATCACCCCGAATCCCACCTGCTCGGGTTCCGTGCCGGACTCCCCGCGGCGGAAGAAATGGACGCTTCCCGTGTTGAGGATGCGCGGAACCACGCCCGTTTCGGTCTCCACGCCCAGGCACAGGTACTCCACGCCGTCCAGTATTTCGGTGACCGGGTTGCGGGGGCGGCACATGATCTTGGTGTCGTCGAGCGAAAGCCACAGTTTGTCGATTCCGGTCAGCGGCCTGACGATCCGGATTCGGTTGCTGCCCGCCTTGTTGTAGCCCAGCGAGTGGATTTTGTACAGCGCCTTGTCGACCTTGGGAATGTCGATCGTGTTGACGACCGGCATCAGGATCTCCACCCGGAGCCGGTTTGCGGCGTAGTATGCCGCGGCGTCCGCCTCCGCGCCGCCCGGGAAATCGACGACCGCCAGCCGCCCGTAATTCGTCCGCCGAACTGCGTCGCCCGCCTGGTAAAGCTCCATCTGCGTCTGGCGTCCGCCGGACGACAGGGTGATCCGGGTCGCCTGCGACACCGTCCGGATGAAGCTGTCGCAGTCGATGGCCGCTTCTCCGGCGCACCACACGAGGAGCGTGCCCGTCCGTTCCCCGACGGTGAGGTTCCGGAAGCCGAACATGACGCCGGGGAACTCTTCGAAGCCGATTTCGCCCGATTCCGGAAAGCGCAGTTCGGCGCGCAGTTCAAGTTCGACGCACCACTGCACCGGCTGCGGCGTCTGCCGGATGCACAGGTGCGCCGTCGAGCCGGGGGCGCGCAGGTAAAGCCCTTTGGCGAGCGGCATGCCCGAGTCGGGCACGAGAAAGCGGGCTTCGCGGCCCTGCAGGTCGATTCCCGCACAGCAGACGTTGACCAGCATGGTGGAAGGGCCGCGCGATTCGCCGGTGAACGAGAGCTGCGCGGGCTGCATTTCGTGCTTCAGCGTGATGGCGAGCGAACCTTTGGCCGGAACGGCGGACTGCCCGTCGGCAAGCTCCAGCTCCAGAAGCGACAGTTTGGAATTCGGCTCGTAATACTCCGCCGATTCGAGGCGCAGGCTGAGTTTCCCGACCCGGAAATCGTCCTTCCCGGCGATGTAGCGGTCGCAGACCGACCGGTCGCGAATCCGGGCCACGAAATCCTCGTGGAATATGCGCAGGACGAACGTGGTGCGGTTCGAGAGGCAGAAGATATAGGGGATATGCTCGGTCGAACCGTCGGGGAGCGTATGGCGGAGCGTTCCCGACGGTTTCAGGTCCCATTTGACGGACGAGCGCAGGGTGAGTTCCGCGAAGCCCTGCTGCATCTTGCATCCCGCGACGAACCGGCAGGCGGCCGACTGGTTCCTGGTCCACAGGCGGACGGATGCGCCGGGGTAGCGGTCGGCGTTCATCAGCTTGTCGGTGATCACCAAGGCCTTGCGGCCGGCGTACCCGAAGAGGATGTAGGGGGTCTCCGGGGCTTTGAGCGGAGCCTGGGTGATCGGCTGGAACAGCCGGTGGCTGCGGTAACGGTTCTCCGGGCGCGTACGTCGGTCGATGACAACCGGTGCGGACCGGTCGTCGCCGCGGAAGAAGGTGATTTCGCCCGTGAAGCGGGGAAGACCGCAGGCTGCATCGCGCCGGAGCGTAAGGACGCGGTGGCAGATCAGCGGGGCGCTCACGGCGAAACGCAGGCTGCACTCCGCCGATCCGATCCGCACGCCGGTTCCGGCTTCGGCCAATGCGTGCAGCCAGGCGATCTCCGCCGTATCGTAGCAGGTCACCGAAATCTCCTTGTTGCTGGCCGAGGCCGCATAGGCGAGTTCCGTCCCGTCCGGTGCGACGATCTTCCCCGAGACGGGCAGCAGCGAGCCGTCGCGGCTGCTCAAACTGAAGGTCTCGCCCCGGGCGTCGACGTATCCGTCGGCCTCCACGCGGCAGAACATGCGCGTGTCGTCGGTCCGGATACATGCCGTCAGCCCTTCGAACGGGGTGTTCGCATCCTTGATCGCGAGCCGTATCCGTTCCGCGTTCACATCGAAAATGCGGTAGATCAGCCCGTCGTCCGACTCTTCGCTGTGCGTCTCCTGGGTCAGGTAGTCGTAGATTTCGTTGTCGTAGCGCTTGCGGGCCTCGCCGACCGGAATCTTTTCCAGCGGGAAAGCGTCCAGCAGTTCCGAGAGGTTGCCGGGGGAGATTCCCTTGCGGCCCGTACCTTCGAAAAGGAACTGCATCAGGCAGCGCGGGAAGTGGTTGCGGAAGATGTAGTAGCGGAAGAGATAAAGCGCCATCTGTTCCCGGTTCTGCAACAGTCCGAAGAAACGCTCGGTGAAAATGAACGCGGCCAGCCTTTCGTCGTCGTAGTTGCGCACCAGTTTGCGCAGCTGCGACCATCCGATCTTCGTCCGGGAGCGTTCCGCCGCGGGGAGATCGTATCTCGAAATCAGGTAGTCGACATCGTCGATACAGAGCAGCAGGGTGTTGGCGTCCTGCGCCAGATAGTGGTCGCCGCCCTGCCGCTG
>OOAN01000929.1_pt1 | contig 18453 bp, 9 predicted proteins | sample 1671301 | NCBI WGS metagenome assembly OOAN01 (sample SAMN06348142, study PRJEB24527) | human gut metagenome | biome: human gut; feature: ankylosing spondylitis patient; material: feces | host: Homo sapiens | place: China | collected 2015-10
AAAGGATTCAATTGACCGATATAACAATTACATTATCAAAGGAGTAATCTTTCAAGATATACAACAATATGATTCTGCTATCCATTATTTTACCCTAAGTAGTAAAAACCAATATATATATGCAAAAGCACTCAGTTATAGCTATCTGGGAGAAATTTATGAAAAAAAAGGTAACATTCTTAAAGCGTTAGAATTTATCAAAACCTATGAACTATTAAGAGATTCGATAGAAGATCAAAACCAAAGCGTGGCAATTATTAAAATGCAGAATCTATTTCAAAACGAAAAACTGCAGAAAAACAACAAAGAACTATCTAAAAAGATGGAAGAAATTAGTTCTCTTGTATATAAAATAAGTGCAATTGCAGCTTTCGTGTTACTAATTACAGGATTATGCTACTTCATAACCTACAAAAAGAAGAGTGAACGTATACGAAAACAAGAAAGAGAAATATCTCAAGCCAAAGATAAACTACAACAGCAAGCTATAGAAAATCTTCAAAAAGAAGAAAAACTATCTTCACTACAAGCTGACTTTTTACGCAGATTAGTGGCTATCAACATTCCATCGCTAAATAATAAAGCAAACGATCTCGCTATCAAACTTTCTAATGAGGATTTTGCTAATCTGGAAAAAGATATCAATGCTACTTTTGATCAATTTACAGTAAGACTAAAGAAAGAATATCCACTACTCGACAAAAATGAAATCCAGTTCTGCTGTTTAATAAAAATACAATTAGATTTAAATACCCTTGCCAATATCTACTGCAGAAGTAAAGCTGCAATTAGCAAAAGAAAACTTAGAATCAAACAAGAAAAACTAAACATTACAGATAAAAACACCTCTTTAGATGATTTTATTCAAAGATTCTGAAATATTTCTCCTTACATTAACATCTATTCATAATAAAAGCATTTAATTGCCATTTGTCCAATGGCAATCTATATCCATTCACATTAATATATTAATTATTAGCAATTTATATAATATCTATTGTCCAATGCTTTTTTTGTATTCATAAAGCATATTCCATAACTTTGCAATATCAAACGTAAGCAAAATCAGATTCTATAATAACATCTTGATTAAACTATTAATATATAATATAAAATGTGATATAGCAAAAAAATCAATATTAATTATTTAAAACTAGAATTATGAAGAACCTAATTTGGCTTAGCGCATATCTTATCATAAGCGCAATTTTCAGTTCTTGTTCAAAAGACGACGAAAACACCTCTATTATTCCGGAAGGAGAAAAAACAAATGTAAATGTATCATTAAATATTGCTCCTATCAACGCAATGGGAACCAATATAAATGATAACAGAACTTCTATTGAAAACTTTTGGTTATTAGAATTCGATCAACAAGGTAAGAATGTTGCAGTTATAAAAGAACTACGATTCAGTATCAACTCTGCAGAAACAGTAGAATTAGTAGCAGGGGCTAATATGAAACTGGTAGTAATTGCTAATGTAGATAAAAGCATTGTTTTCCAATTAGGAAAACAAACCTATGAAGCACTAAAGAATACTATTTATACATTACCAGTCAATTCATCTAACGCAATTCCGCTAGTAGGAGAGCAAGTAGTTTCTATTACCAAAGAAAATCAAACATTAGATGCTATCACATTAGAAAGAATTGCAGCTGAAGTAAAATTCACTATCAATAATACCTCTTCTGACTTCCAGCTAACTTCCATAGCATTAAAGAATATATATAAAATGTATTACTTTAGTAAGGGAACATTATCCCAAAGTAATATCGCAGACTATAGTGAAATCCCATGTACTATCGATGAAGAAAATTATACCCATTACATAGCGGAGAACCTGATGGGAACAAATTCTAATATCACAACAGACAAAGACAAGGTAACAGATAAATTAGCGACTTTCATTGAAATTGTTGGTGAAAGAATGAGTGAAGGCAATAAAGAAATAGCAACTTTCAAAATGTTCATTGGAGAAAATGAAAAAGATTTCAATGTAACAAGAAATAATGCATATAATTACAATATTAATCTTAATCTGGCAGATGCCAGTGATAAACGCATCACTATTGAAAAGATTCCATTAGAAGGCATTGCAGCTGAAGCTAACTGCTATATACTGAATCCAAATTCAGAACATGAGCTACTGGTTCCTGTGAAACGAGTAAATGCATTTTGGGGAACAGAAGAAGGCGGCTTCAAAACAGATCATATGTTGAATGACGGAAACAACCAAGGAAAAGTAACTAAATGGGTTGCCCGTATCATAACAAAAGATAGTTCCAAGGAATTACTGAAATTCACCACCCAACAAGGGAGCTCCGCCAATGATTATATAGGAATCAAACCTACAGGAAACGAAGGTAATGTATTAATAGGAATTTACGACGCAACAGCAGGAGAACCTGCTCAAGACGCTAAACCATTATGGAGCTGGCACATTTGGATTACAGATTATAATCCGGGAGGAGATATTAATGGAATAATTCCTGCAATTTCTCAAAACCCTGGAAAAGCAGATGTTACAGGAGGAGCTATCTACCGTTTTGGAGGAATTGATAACAATCAAACGAAAGACGCGTCCACACAGGCAATGATGGATCGCAACTTAGGCGCACTAAGTGCAACACCAACTGACGGTGCGAAAACGATCGGTATGTATTATCAATACGGTCGAAAGGATCCGATAATGACTGATTGGAGCCAAATCACTAAGTTAGGAACCAGCTCTTTAGGAGGAGACGTTTACTCCATTCATATTAAAACAGCAAAAGGTCCCGTATCTAAAGAAACAGCTGTGAAAAACCCGGATACCTATTTCTTGGGAGATGCAGACCATTTTACTTATAAAGACTGGTTAATTGAAGGCAGCGGTAGTACTGAACTATGGTACAAAAAGAGTGATGAAAAAACCAAAACACTATACGATCCATGTCCGGCAGGCTGGAGAGTGCCTTATAAAATGAACACTTATGATGAAATAAACGGAGAAGATGTTGACAATGGTATTTATCTTTGCCTTAATAGCTCCATAAAAGTATTTTACCCGTTTGGCGGACATTTAAATGCCATTACCGGTCAATATCCGGGAGGAAGTTTGTTTGAATACAAAACTGCACAAAATGGTTGGCTGGGCAGCTATCCGGACAATCCCAATAATGCCTATAATTATCATATATTCTCAGCAGCATTAGTGGACGAATATGACGGACCATTCTACCCCATCATGCCCAGCAATGCAGACGGCAGATACTTAGGCTATAGTGTACGTTGTATAAAAGAATAAATCACTAAAGAAAATAGGTACATGAATAAACACATTATTCTATTATTTATCATATTGTGCATTGGCCTTACAAGGGCCAGTGCACAACATAGTATTACCGGCAAGGTGCTAGATGCTACTAACCAGGAGCCTATTCCGTTTGCCAGTGTTACTATAAAGAACGTCAAGAGCGGAACAACTACGGACAATAATGGTAATTTTACCCTAAAAGTAAATAATAACGATATCCTTATCGTCAGTTTTATGGGATACGAAACCAAAGAGGTTAACATTGGAACACAAAAGAAAGTAACGATATTATTATCAGAATCCTCTGTTTTATTGGATGCGGTAGTAGTCACCGGGTTTCAGAATCTTAAAAAAACAACCTTCACCGGCTCTTCCGTTAAAATCAAAGCTGATGATATTAATTTGCCTGGTGAAACAGACATAAGCCGTATGCTGGAAGGCAAGGCAGCCGGAGTATCTATTCAGAATGTATCAAGTACCTTTGGTAGTGCCCCCAAAATACGTGTACGTGGTGCCACATCTATCAATGGAGAAAACAAACCTTTGTGGGTAGTAGATGGAATCGTATTAGAAGATGTGGTAAATGTATCTAACGACCAACTAGCAAGCGGTGACCCTACCACCCTGTTAGGCTCCTCCGTAGCAGGTATCAATACTAACGATATCGAAACAATTGACGTATTAAAAGATGCTGCCGCAACAGCATTATATGGAGCCAGAGCTATGAATGGAGTAGTTGTAATTACGACTAAAAGAGGAAAAGAAGGAAAACCACGTATTCATTATAGCGGAAACTACACAGTACGGACCAAACCACGTTATTCTGAATTCAATATTATGAATTCAGCCGATCAAATGTCTGTGTATGCAGAAATGGAACGAAAAGGCTTATTAACTTCGGACATTGTAAATAACCAGTCTTCCGGTATTTATGGAATCATGTATAATAGAATCAACACATGGAATGAATCAAAGCAACAATACCTTTTAGAGAATACATATGCAGCCCGTCACAACTTTTTGATGGAACACGCAGCAGCTAATACAGACTGGTTTGATATGCTATTTACCAATTCCATAATGAATGAACATACATTAAGTGTATCAAGTGGTTCACAAAAGTCGAAATCCTACATTTCATTAGGCTTTTTGAACGATCCGGGATGGACTGTTGCCGACAAAGTGAATCGAATCACAATGAACTTCCGAAATGACTACCAGCTAAATGACAAAATCGGATTTAGTTTTCAAACGGTAGGTTCTGTCAGAATGCAGAACGCTCCCGGTTCATTAAGTCGTTCCAGTGACGTTGTAAGCGGTATTTCCTCACGTAATTTTGATATAAATCCGTTCAATTATGCATTAAACACAAGCCGTGCATTACGAGCATACGACTCAAATGGAGAACGGGAATATTATACACTCAATTTTGCCCCATTCAATATTTTAGAAGAACTCGATAATAACTATATTAAATTGAATGTGATAGATTTAAAAGCTCAAGCCGAATTTAACTGGCAAATTATGAAAGGATTGAAATACAATTTTACCGGAGCTATCCGCTATGTACGTTCAAAGCAAGAGCATGAAATACACGAAAATTCTAATATGGCAAATGCTTATCGTTCAGCTGGCAATTCTACCATTCGAGAAAACAATCCCTACCTCTACAAGGACCCTAGTGATCCGTCAGCCGAACCGATTGTTGTTCTCCCTAAAGGGGGATTCTATAATACTGCCGAAAACTTATTATTAAATTATGATATAAGAAACTCTGTTAGTTTCAGCAAAATATGGAATGAGAAACATGAGTTCAACGCATTATTAGGACAACAAATCAAATATTCCGATAGACAAACGAACAGCAACACCGGCTACGGATTCCAATATGACATGGGAGGCACTGTTAGTATGAACTATCTTATAATGAAACAAATGATCGAGCAAAATTTTGATTATTATTCAAGAGCTTTGACATACGATCGTTTTGCCGCTTTTTATGCAAATGTTGATTACACCTATGACAGACGATATTCCATCTCCGGAACAGTACGGTATGACGGCTCCAACACAATGGCAAATTCCAGTTCAGCCCGCTGGCTACCTACCTGGAATATCAGTGGGAAATGGAATATAGGTAATGAAGCGTTTATGAAAGACTTTATCTGGCTGGATGCATTAGCGCTACGTGCCGGCATTGGATTAACAGCCAGTATGCCTCCATTATCAAATGCAACACCCATTTTTATAAATTCCAATACTACGCGCCCAAGTACGGACATCGAATCAGGCATTGAAATTTACACATTAGGTAATTCTGATTTGACATGGGAAAAGAGTTATCAATCTAATTTTGGTTTTGATGCCACTTTCCTTAAAGGAAGACTCGACTTCTCTTTTGACTATTTTATCCGAAACAGTTTCGACTTGTTAAGTGTAATAAAAGTCTCCGGAGTTGGAGGAGAAAGATATAAATGGGCCAACAGTGCCGACTTAAGCGCCTCCGGTTTCGATATAACATTGTCAGGAAAACCTATTGTAACAAAAGATTTCATGTGGTCAAGTTCTTTCACTATGGGATATTCCAAAAATGAAATCAAGAATTCAATGCAACAACCACAAGTCAACACGTTGGTAGGAATCACAGGAGGAAACAAAAACGGGTATCCGGTGAACGGGCTTTTCTCTATACCATTTGCCGGTCTGAATCCGGAAAATGGTGTACCGATGTTCTATGATGAGAATGGTACTATCACCAGTGATATCAATTTCCAAAGTACTTCAACAGATTACTTAAAATACGAAGGACCGACAGATCCCAAATATACAGGAGGATTTAACAATTCCTTTACTTGGAAAGGTATCTCATTAGATATTTTCTTCACTTTCCAAGCCGGAAATGTAATCCGGTTGAATCCTGTATTTAACAGCAGTTATAATGACTCTCAAGCAACCCCCAAAGAGTTCTTTAACAGATGGGAATTCAGAGGAGATGAGAAACATACTAATATCCCTGCAATAGCTGATAAAGATCTGATATCAGATTTGAGCAGTACTTATCCTTATTCAGCATACAATTATTCAGATATACGGGTAGCGAAAGGAGATTTCATCCGTCTTAAATCATTATCTGTAGGATATACCATTCCGCAGAAGCTTTTTAAATCGTGGAAGTTGTTCTCTGATATTCGTTTACGAGTAACCGGCAAAAACTTATGGTTACTATACTCTGATAAAAAATTGAATGGACAAGACCCTGAATTTGTCAATACCGGTGGTGTAGCCCAACCGATACAAAAACAAGTTATTTTTTCATTAGATGTCAGTTTCTAAATCATCCTTATACAATGAAGAGAATTAAAATATACTTATATATTGGAATCATGTCCTTTTGTACCAGTTGCTCTGACTTTCTGGACAAAGTGCCCGACGAACGTACTCAAATAGATTCTCCGGATAAAGTATCCGCATTATTAGTAAATGCGTATCCTAAAGTTTCTTATGCGGCTATTGTCAATACCCGTTGTGATTACATAACCGACTTCGGAAGCGTTTACTCTGGTGCACAACCAGGGGCCTTATTCAGCTTTATGGGGGAAAATTTCTTATGGAAAGACGTGATAGAAAATGGAAATGATTCCTTCGAAAACTTCTGGACAGGATGCTATGCAGCTATTGCAGTATCTAACCAGGCGCTTGTTTCTATCGATGAGTTAGGAACACCTGTAAGCACAATCAATCAAAAGGGAGAAGCACTCATGACCAGAGCCTTCTCACATTTTTGTCTTGCTTCACTCTTTGCCCAACAATATGACGAATCGACTGCATCGTTATATCCGGGTATTCCTTATGTAGAGAAACCAGAAACACAGCCAGTAGAACAATATGACCGGGAGACAGTGGCAGACACTTATAGAAAAATCACACAAGATTTTGAGGACAGCTATCCTCTTATGACGGATGGAAGCATTTATACAGCTCCCAAATATCATTTCAATAAGAAATCAGCTGCCGCCTTTGGTACCCGTCTTTATCTATTAATGAAACAATATGATAAGGTACTTGAATATGCCAATCAACTCATTTCCATACCGTCACAATTTGAAACATTGACGGATAGTAAAGGAGAACCTCTTAAAAATCAAGATGGCACCCCGCAACAATATATCTCAAAGGATGATCCTGCATTTTCGTTTGTAAGCAACAACTTTCATCCTTTTGCAACAACTTACATGGATGCAAGCGGATATATTGAAATGCGTTCGTATTTCTGCAGTTCTTCCACCAATGCCAATTTATTGATTACAGAAGCATTGTCTTCAATCGCCTGGGGAGAATTACCCTTCTATTCAAGATATGGTTTATCTTCTACTGACATTGGCAAGACAATCAATGCGGATAATGTTACAAATGGCATGTGGGCTATTCCCTATTACGGTACATCCAATTTCTACTTTATACCTAAATTTACCCAATTTACTAAACAAGAATCTTTAGACGCATCCAACTTTTTGCCGTATGCCAATATTCCTGTTTTGAGAATGGAAGAAGTGTTATTAAACCGTGCAGAAGCCTACCTAATGCTTAACCAATATGACAAAGCTATCGCTGATCTAAATTTATATGCCAGCCAACGTTTTGTTATAGCGAGAAGCCCGGCATCAAGCAGATATTATGATTCTAAAGAATTATGTATCACACGGGATAAGATACTCAATTTCTATAAAACCAAACTTAATAATACTGATCACTTTATCAATAAGTACAATCAGACAGACTCTTGGAGTGATTTGAAAAAAGGTATCCTACTTGCAATACTTGATTTCAGAAGTATAGAGTTTTATAATGAAGGACTTAGATGGTATGATATTGTACGCTGGAATATCCCCGTCACCCATACCCAAGCTAACGGCAGCAAGTCCAGCTTAATGCCGGACGACGACCGAAGGGTACTACAAATTCCGGAAATGGCAACTATTTCGGGAATAAAACTTAATCCAAGAAATAACGTAAATAATTCATGGGAATAAAATGAAAACAACAAATCACATTGCCAAATGGATACAAGCATATTTCATGCTACTATTCTGCATTAGTACTGTTATTTTCACTGCCTGTAATGAGGACAAACTCAATCTTGACCAAGAGATTTATGGATTGGGTGGAAATGACGAGCAAAAAAATGAACTGGATAAATGGTTATATGAAAACTATACCCAAGCTTACAATATCGAAGTGAAATATAAATGGAACAGTTATGAACTGAACACTACCGCCCAACTAGTCCCCATTATGGAACGCTTCGTAAAACCTTCTATGGATATGATTCAACGAGTGTGGTTTGAGCCTTATAAACAATTGGCAGGAGATAAATTTCTTAGAGAAATGACACCTAAGAAAATCATTTTGGTAGGTAGCCCGGAATATAATGCAGATGGCAGTCAAGTATTAGGACAGGCTGAAGGCGCTCGTAAAATTACGCTATTTGATGGCAATAGCTACAATCCGAGTGATGCAGACTGGATACGTTCTATCATGCATACCATTGAACACGAATTCGCCCATATTCTCCATCAAACCAAAATGTATGATTCCAGTTTCAAAGATATATCCGCCGGAGATTATAATCCGACAGGATGGACTTCTGAAACGGAAGTAAGTGCATTACTTGCCGGATTCTATTCCGCATACGCAATGTCGGGAGTTGATGAAGACTTCGTTGAAGTGGCATCATTAATAATGGTATATGGAAAAGAATGGCGTGACTATCGAATTAATTTGCTCGAAAGTTTAACAACGTCTCCTCCTTCAGAGGGAGAAACAGCAGAAGAAACAGCACAGCGTATAGCCCTTGCCAATCAGGCGCAAACGGCTTTAACCAGATTACTGGCTAAAGAAGAAATTGTGATCAATTACTTTAAAAATGTATGGAACGTACAGTTTTATGACGACGCAATGGGAAATAAAGGATTAGTATCTTTAGTACAAGATGCTATTAATCAAATTGTAAATGAAAACACTCCAGAATAAATAATTATGAAAATAGTTTATACATATTATCTTCTAACCTGTGTAGCATTGTGCAGTATATTTTCATCTTGCAATAATGAAACCGACATTTATATGGAAAACCCGGATAAACGGATTCAAACTAAAATGCAGGAATATACTGATATACTCACAGGAGCTCCCGATGGATGGATTGCAGAAATAAATACCCAATTAGGAGGTATTCACACCTTATGGATGCAATTCACTGCAGACAATCGAGTATCTATGATGTTCGATTATGTAGAATATTACCGCGACTTGAAAGCAAGTCCGTTTGAAAGTAGCTATATACTCAAACCACTACAAGGACCAACTATATCATTTGATACGTACTCTTTCTTATCTATCTTTGCAGATCCCAATCAGCTGATGAATGGTGCAGGACAAGCAGGAACCGGATTAGGAGCAGACTACGAATACGAGATTATATCCTACAAAAACGACCAGTTTCTCCTAAAAGGAAGAAAAAACAAAATGGAAGCTACACTGACTAAAGCTACCAATGAGGAAAGAGAGGCCATCCAAAATGGCGCCTTAATGGAAAATCAGGATCAGGCTCCTATCTATCAAAAAAAATACTTCACTTTCAGTTATAAAGGACAAGCGTATGATTTTGTATCTAATGGTAGAAAAACTGGTTTCTTATCCGCTAACAATGGAAATCCGACCCTACAAATAGAAGGTTCTAAAATAGACCTGAACGGAAATATCGTAATGATGAACCCGTTAATCCTTGATGGTTACGAAATTTATCAGTTCAACAAGACATCCACCGGATATACTACACAAGTAGGCAATGATATACTTGAAATTAAAGGAGGTACTACACCAATTGTTCCTCTATTCAATGCACCTCCAGGAGCAATTCATCAGACAATGGTAGTATACAACGATATGCAAAATCAATGGTCATCCGAATATTTTGATAAACATAAAGCTGCTGTTTCGAATTTATTTGCATTCACTCAAACTCAATTCTATATTGTGTATGTTGCCATACACATGTACACAGACGGAAGTATAGTGGAGATTGGTTATAAAATATATCAAAACGGTTCATTAGGAGCCGATACTTACGGATTCTATTATACATTCAACTATCAGAAGAATTCAGATGGTTCTATCACTTTTGGAGATTATACACCGTTCGATACAAGCAATCCTAATCACGAAGAGTTCGACAAATGCCTGTCACCTATTTTAGATGGTTACTTTAAAAAACACAAATTCTTCATTAAAAGCTGGCCGGCTTTGTACAACAATTCCAGCCAATATGTGATGTCCTCGCTAATTCCTGCAGAAGATAAGACACTTGGTGTCATGGTAGGCGTACCTATGACGTTCTAAAGTTTACTTTACATTTATAGGGATGCCTGAAAACGGCATCCCTTACTCATTAAATAGATATAAGAAAGAAGTATTTGTTTTCGAACCAATGTATATAATCTAAAAATGCCTATCTTTGCAGTCAGATTATCGATAACTAAATAAAAACGAAATAGATAAATGGCATTGCAATGTGGTATTGTAGGACTACCGAACGTGGGTAAGTCGACACTTTTCAACTGTTTGTCGAATGCGAAAGCACAAGCGGCAAATTTCCCTTTCTGTACAATTGAACCCAATGTAGGTGTAATTACCGTTCCCGACGAACGGCTGAATGCACTGGCAGAATTGGTGCATCCCCAACGAATTGTCCCTACAACTGTAGAAATCGTAGATATCGCCGGACTGGTGAAAGGCGCAAGCAAAGGTGAAGGATTGGGAAACAAGTTCCTTGCCAATATCCGTGAGACAGATGCAATCATCCACGTACTCCGTTGCTTCGATGACGAGAACGTGACACACGTAGACGGAAGCGTAAATCCCGTCCGCGACAAAGAAATCATCGACTACGAACTTCAGTTGAAAGACCTGGAAACTATCGAAAGCCGTATCCAGAAAGTGCAGAAACAGGCGCAGACAGGTGGCGACAAAGCCGCAAAACAGGCTTACGATGTGCTGGTTCAATACAAAGAAGCCTTGGAACAGGGCAAATCAGCACGTACCGTTACTTTTGAAACCAAAGACGAACAGAAGATTGCCCACGAACTGTTCCTGCTGACCAGCAAACCGGTAATGTATGTCTGCAACGTAGATGAAGCAAGTGCGGCAAACGGCAACAAATACGTAGATATGGTACGTGAAGCAGTAAAGGACGAGAATGCAGAAATCCTGGTCGTTGCCGCCAAGACAGAAGCCGACATCGCCGAACTGGAAACGTATGAAGACCGTCAGATGTTCCTTGCCGAAGTAGGACTGGAAGAGTCGGGCGTGGCACGTCTTATCAAATCGGCTTATAAACTCCTGAACCTCGAAACTTACTTCACAGCCGGCGTACAGGAAGTACGTGCCTGGACATACGAAAAAGGTTGGAAAGCTCCGCAATGCGCTGGTGTTATCCACACCGATTTTGAAAAAGGCTTTATCCGTGCCGAAGTTATCAAATACGATGATTATATCAAATACGGCTCGGAAGCAGCTGTGAAAGAAGCCGGAAAACTGGGTGTGGAAGGAAAAGAATATGTGGTGCAGGATGGCGACATCATGCATTTCCGTTTCAACGTGTGATTATCGGTAACTACCGACGACTTATTAATTACTAATTCGCTAACAATATGAAATATCTCATTGCAGGAACGGGAGGTGTAGGCGGCAGTATCGCAGGATTCTTGTCGCTGGCAGGCAAAGATGTAACTTGTATTGCCCGTGGAGCTCATTTACAGTCGATTCAAACGAACGGTTTGAAACTGAAATCGGATTTGAAGGGCGAACATACGCTCCGGATTCCGGCAACTACCGCTGAAGAATTCAATGGAAAAGCAGATGTGATATTTGTATGCGTAAAAGGTTATTCGGTCGATTCTATCGTAGAACTGATTAAAAGAGCAGCGCACAAAGACACGGTTGTCATCCCTATCCTGAATGTGTACGGCACAGGGCCACGCATACAAAAGTTGGTACCGGAAGTCACTGTCCTCGACGGCTGCATCTATATCGTAGGCTTCGTTTCCGGCACCGGAGAAATCACCCAAATGGGAAAGATATTCCGGTTGGTATACGGCGCTCATCGTGGCACAGTTGTAAAACCCGGATTACTGGAAGCTATCCAACAAGACTTGCAGGAAGCAGGCATAAAGGTAGACCTCTCACCGGACATCAACCGGGATACGTTCATCAAATGGTCGTTCATCTCCGCAATGGCCGTAACGGGTGCTTATTACGACGTTCCGATGGGAGAAGTGCAGAAACCGGGAAAGGTACGGGATACGTTTATCGGACTTTCTACGGAAAGCGCCGCCTTAGGCAAGAAGCTGGGCATTGAATTTCCGGAAGATCCTGTCAGCTACAATCTGAAAGTCATTGACAAGCTCGACCCCGAAAGCACCGCTTCCATGCAGAAAGACCTGGCACGCGGGCATGACTCGGAAATACAAGGCCTGCTCTTCGATATGATTACGGCAGCCGAAGAGCAAGGGATAGATATACCGACCTACCGGATGGTTGCGGAAAAATTCAAAGAATCTAATCATTAACATTAATCCAATATAGAATGAATACCATGCTATTATCCATCAACTGGAACCCGAACCCCGAACTATTCAACCTGTTCGGCATTTCTATCCGTTATTACGGATTATTGTGGGCAGTAGGAATATTCTTTGCTTATGTGGTTGTTCACTACCAGTACCGGGATAAAAAGATAGAGGAGAAGAAGTTTGACCCGCTTTTCTTTTATTGTTTCTTTGGTATTCTGATTGGTGCCCGCCTGGGACACTGTCTATTCTATGATCCGGGATACTACTTGTCTCATTTTTGGGAAATGATTCTTCCTATCAAATTCATGCCGGACGGAAACTGGAAATTTACCGGATATGAAGGACTTGCCAGCCACGGCGGTACATTAGGACTGATAATCGCCCTTTGGCTGTATTGCCGCAAGACGAAACTCCATTATATGGACGTGCTGGATATGATTGCCGTAGCTACTCCAATCACCGCCTGCTTCATCCGCCTTGCCAACCTGATGAACTCCGAAATCATCGGCAAACCGTCTGATGTGCCTTGGGCATTCGTTTTTGAACGTGTGGATATGCTCCCCCGTCATCCGGGACAGCTCTACGAAGCCATTGCTTATCTTATCCTGTTCTTCATCATGCTTTACCTATATAGGAATTACAGCAAGAAACTGCATCGCGGCTTCTTCTTCGGGCTTTGTCTGACTTATATCTTCACCTTCCGCTTTTTCATCGAATTCCTAAAAGAAAATCAGGAAGATTTTGAAAACAGCATGATGTTCAATATGGGACAATGGTTAAGCGTTCCGTTTATAATAATAGGCGTCTATTTCATGTTCTTCTATGACCGGAAGAAGAAAAAGTAGCTGAACATTGAAAAGAAAAACAATAGCATCCCGTTTACCACTAAAGAGATTCGGTAAACGGGATGCTATTGTTTTACAGGCTTGTGTGAAGCTATTTTATTCTTCCTCCAGCTCTTTGTCGTCGCAGTCGTCTTCCAGTTCAGACTGGAACATAAGCGTGCACACCACCGTATCACTGCCCTCCCAATAGCCGATACCCAGAACAACTCCGATGGTATGTTCCGATAGCTTGTCCAAATAAGGAATCATCTGATTATGCAGTTTGAATAATATTTCGCCTTCTGTGGTGTTAATTCCATTGTCGGAAGTTATGTCTATATAAAAAAGCTCTTCACCAATGATATAATCTTCCGAAGGAGATATTCTCACCTTTGGAAAATTAAATATAACCTCATCAGGGTTGATACGTTCGTCAGGCTCTGCTCCGTGCTGTCTTTCGGAACACTGCACATCGCGGATAAAATCATCCTTCGACAGGTATTCTTTGGAAGTAAACGTCCAGTAGGTGTCAATATCCGGGTTATCTTCGAATATTTCAAAATTTACATATTTCGGATCTACATTCTTTTCCCATTCGGTAGCTACCGGTTTGTTCCGGGGTTCAGAGAGTTTCAGCAACTTCCGCTGAATCGCATCCAACACGCCATTGAACACACCCCAGCAAAACATGAAAATCAGCAGGAGCAACAGACACATAAAAGATATCCAAATCAGATTCTGTATAAAGTATCTGTCATTATCGACGGACAACTTATGGGAATCCGAGTCATAACGCACTTTGATATTCTCTCGGTTTTTCTTCGGATAATCGTCAACATCTAAACGGGTATTTCCCTGATTCACAGCTATCCGGATGCTATCATCACCGGTAAAGACAAAATAATAATCTGTCTGGACATAGCTATGATAGCTGCCCCTATGACGGTACTGATGCCAATTGGATTCATCCATCAAAACAGCTATTTTCTCTTCTCCGTGTTTTCTTACCATGATGTCGTCCAAATTACGATAGATGCAGGATAATATAGAAAAAAGGACCCAGCCACCCAGGAGATAAATGGCAATATAAGGAAAAAGATAAGTAGGTCTTTCCTTATATACATGCGTTACAATCTGCTGACAGCAGTAATATACCACCAAAATAGTAAGCCCCCATAAAATCCAGGAAACGGCAGTACTTTTTTCTCCCTGCCTGTTGTCAAGAGAATCGACACGCGGCACGACTTTAATGGTTTCCCGCCATGTGCCATCTTTACCTCTCACACCTCCTACATAACTATACCGGATCGTATCAGCCTGTCCGGACTGAAGCAACTGCCAGATACTGTCTTGCTCTCTCTGCTCCGCCATCTGACGCTGCTTGGTCTTCTCATAAGACTCTTGTATGGAAAGAATCAGCTCTATCTTCTTTACATCCCGCGGATTGTCCCGCTTTACCAAAGAACTCGCCCACAAATCCTCCTCATTTACCTGCAAATCCTGCAAAATAAGTTTTATGATTTGCCTCGCCTCTTTCCTCACCGGAGCATTACTATAGGGAAGAGATACAAGCATGGTATTTATCTTGTCTTCGTCACTGACAACTACTTTCTTATTCAATAGCAAGTAGCGCAACATCTCATAGTTGTGGGTCATCCCACACTTGTAGATAGTAGACGTAGCGTTCCGGAATTTAGCATTCACGTCGACATTCATGGATAAGAACAGATCGACAATCTCCCTCCGGCATCCGCGTATAGCATAATCCAATGGAGTATCTCCAAATGTATATATGTACTTCTCATTGCGCTGGTTGACATCCGCACCTGCATTGATGAGCAATTTCACCTTTTTCAAGTCGCCTTCATAGGCGGCAAGCATTAGCAGCGAATTGCCTTTTTCGTCAACAGCATTGATGGAAATTCCCTCTTTCACCATCTGTTGCAGAGAATTGTTGTTTATCGCTTTCAAGTCGGCATACTTCGGTGGAAGCACCATCGACTGTTTTTGGGCATAGACGAAGGTGGGAGATAAAAACAAAGCTACTATAAGTAGCCGCAAAAAAGCACTTATAGCAGCTTGTCGTAATCCGTGCATATTATTTTGTTTGTTATTTCTTTTTTGTGTGTACAGAGAGTGTAGTAGGCGTTATTTTCCCCTTACTATCTTCTTAATATCATTCAGTTTATTCAGTGCTTCAATCGGAGTAAGATTATTCACATCCAAATTCAGAATTTCATCACGAATCTGACAGAGAATCGGATCATCCAACTGAAAGAAACTCAACTGCATACCGCTACGATTCTCACTCACTTCCGCCAGCGGTTTACCTGCTATGCCCTGTTGGCGATTATCAGATTCAAGCTGTTTCAATATCTCATTTGCACGTTTCACAATGCTTTTCGGCATACCAGCCATCTTTGCCACATGAATACCGAAAGAGTGTTCACTGCCGCCACGTTCCAGTTTACGAAGGAAGATTACCTTGTTATCCACTTCTTTCACCGATACATTATAGTTCTTGATACGCTTGAAGGATTTCTCCATCTCATTCAATTCATGGTAGTGCGTGGCAAATAATGTACGTGCTTTTGCTTTGGGATGTTCATGGATATACTCTACAATTGCCCAGGCAATGGAAATACCATCATAAGTAGAAGTACCACGACCCAATTCGTCAAATAATACCAGACTCCGGGAAGAAACATTATTCAGGATATCTGCCGCTTCATTCATCTCTACCATGAATGTAGATTCGCCGACTGATATATTATCACTCGCTCCAACACGGGTAAATATCTTATCTACCAAACCGATGTGTGCACTCTCCGCAGGAACAAACGAGCCGATTTGAGCCAATAGCGTAATCAACGCCGTCTGACGCAAAAGTGCAGACTTACCGGCCATGTTCGGACCTGTAATAATAATAATCTGTTGCGTGTTGCTGTCCAACATTACATCATTGGCAATATACTTCTCGCCTATCGGAAGTTGCTTTTCAATCACCGGGTGACGTCCCTGGCGAATATCCAGTACGTCATTATCCTCAATAATCGGACGGATATAACGATTCTCACGAGCCACATTGGCAAATGATAACAAGCAGTCCAGACGTGCAATCTGATTCGCATTAATCTGTATCTGTGGAATAAATTCCATCAATGCCTGTACTAAGTCCGTATATAGCTGCGTTTCCAGAACCAGAATCTTATCTTCCGCTCCCAAAATCTTTTCTTCGTATTCTTTCAGTTCCTGCGTGATATAACGCTCTGCGTTGACCAACGTCTGTTTGCGAATCCATTCGGGTGGAACCTTATCCTTATGCACATTACGGACTTCGATATAATAACCGAATACATTATTATAAGCTACTTTCAAGCTCGGAATACCCGTCTCTTCGCTCTCCCGCTGTTGTATCTTTAGCAGATAATCTTTTCCTGAATAGGAGATTTGTCGCAATTCATCCAAGTCTGCGTTCACACCATCTTGAATCACTCCACCTTTATTTATCAGTAAAGGAGGATCATTTTTAATCTCTTTGGCAATCCGGTCACGAATAGAAATACAAAGATTCAACTGTTCGCCAATGCGATTCAAGCTCGCATTATCAGCTTCCATACATGCCTGTTTTATCGGCTCAATTGCTTGCAAGGCAACTTTCAACTGAACGACTTCACGAGGCGACACACGCCCTACAGCCACTTTGGAAATAATACGCTCCAGGTCACCTATCAGATGCAACTGTTCTTCAATCAGTTCCTTAAAATCAGGCTGACGGAAGAAATATTCCACTACGTTCAAGCGTTCATTGATCGGCTTCTCATCCTTCAACGGAAAAACCATCCAACGTTTCAACAGACGCGCTCCCATCGGGCTGATTGTTCTGTCGATCACATTGATTAGACTACTGCCGCCATCATTCATATTGCCAATCAGCTCAAGGCTACGCACCGTGAACTTATCCAGACGGACGTATTTATCTTCTTCAATACGTGCCAATGAAGTGATGTGACCAATCTGCGTATGCTGCGTCATTGTCAGATACTGCAGGATAGCACCGGAAGCAATGATACCGTTTTTCAAGTGCTCCACTCCGAAACCTTTCAGATTCTTCGTTTCAAAGTGTTTCAGCAGTTTCTCACGGGCAGTTGTTTCTGTAAATACCCAGTCGTCCAGCTCGAATGTGAAGAACTTGTTACCGAAATTACCTTCAAACATCAGGCGTTTGCCACGTTCAAAAAGAATTTCCTTAGGGGCAAAGTTATTCAACAGCTTGTCTATATAATCAAAAGGTCCTTCTGCGGTAAGGAATTCACCAGTAGAAATATCGAGAAAAGCAACTCCACAGGAAGCTTTTCCGAAATGAACGGCAGCCAGGAAGTTATTCTCTTTATAGTTCAGAACATTATCATTGATAGAAACACCGGGAGTAACCAATTCGGTAATGCCACGCTTCACCAGTTTCTTCGTCATTTTGGGGTCTTCGAGCTGGTCGCAGATAGCGACACGTTTTCCAGCGCGAACCAGTTTCGGAAGGTAGGTATCAAGGGCATGATGAGGAAAACCTGCCATCTCGATAGTTTTTCCTTTCCCATTGGCACGTTTTGTCAGTGTGATCCCTAAAATTTCGGCTGCAACGATGGCATCCGTAGAATATGTTTCATAAAAGTCACCGCAACGAAACAGCATCACTGCATCCGGAT
>OOAN01000947.1_pt1 | contig 18127 bp, 9 predicted proteins | sample 1671301 | NCBI WGS metagenome assembly OOAN01 (sample SAMN06348142, study PRJEB24527) | human gut metagenome | biome: human gut; feature: ankylosing spondylitis patient; material: feces | host: Homo sapiens | place: China | collected 2015-10
CATACGAGATCGTACGGTGACTGGAGTTCAGACGTGTGCTCTTCCGATCTCTGCTTTCCACCAACGGCGGCGGCAACCGCGGCATCAAGTGGAACCTGGATCCGGAAATCTCCGAACTCTGCCAGTTAAACGGCACGGTGCAGGAAGGCGTGGCCAAGGGCCGTCCGAAGATGGAAACGGACATCAATGCCGCCAACTTCATCCTTCGCGTCTCTCCCGAAACCAACGGTGCTTTGTCCTTCAGAAGCTGGTCGTTTGTGAAAGACCAGTGCGGCGTAGATGCCAGCTTCCTCTCCGAAGGACACATTGCCGACAAGATCACCTTCGATGATCTGGCACATCGCCCGGCTAAGACCTTCAGTGCTCCTGACTGGTCCGGTACGGAAAACGATGAAATCCCGTATGTAGCCTTCTGGCAGAACAAGTATCTGCTTTTGCCGTGGCGCACGATTACCGGCCGCCAGCAGTTCTACCAAGACCACGCTTGGATGAGAGCCTTCGGTCAGCAGTTTGCTCAGTACAGAGCGCCGGCTAATCAGAGGGCGCTCTCCGGTTACCGTGACGTCGCCGACAACGGCAACAAGGCCATCATTCTTAACTTCATGACGGCTCATCAGAAGTGGGGTATTCACTCAACCTATTACGACAACGAACGCATGCTGACGCTTTCCCGCGGCGGTCCTGTCGTGTGGATGAGTGATATTGATGCGGCTAACGCCGGCATCGTCGATAACGATTGGATTGAGTGCTGGAACGCCAACGGTGCCGTTGTCGGTCGTGCGATTGTTTCTTCTCGTATGCCTGAAGGGCTCTGTGTCATGCAGCACGCAACGGAAAAGACGGTCAACACCCCGGGTTCGGAAGTCACGGGCCTGCGCGGCGGCGACCACAACTCTCCGACACGCGTTATTTTGAATCCGACGCACATGATCGGCGGGTACGGCCACCTGTCATATGCCTTTAACTATTACGGCACGATTGCCCCGAACCGCGACGACTTCGCTTGGGTCAGAAAGATGAATAAAGTGGACTGGATGGATGAAGAAGCGGACAAGAAAGGAGGTGCAGTATGAAGATTCGTGCTCAAATCGGCATGGTCCTGAATCTGGACAAATGCATCGGCTGCCACACCTGTTCCGTTACCTGTAAGAACGTTTGGACGAATCGTCCCGGAACTGAGTACATTTGGTTTAACAACGTTGAAACCAAACCCGGTGTCGGTTACCCGAAGAGCTGGGAAGACCAGCAGAAATGGACAGGCGGCTGGGAACTGCACAACGGCAAGCTGCGGCTGCGCCGCGGCACAAAGCTCGGCCTGCTCTCCGGCATTTTTGCCAACCCAAAACTGCCGCAGATTGACGACTACTACGAGCCTTTTACCTTTGATTATCAGAACCTTCAGAAAGCACCCCGCATGAAGACATGCGTGACCGCTCAGCCGATCTCTTACCTGACCGGCAAGAAGATGAAGAAGATCAACGGTTCTGCAGCCTGGGATGACAACCTGGGCGGCGTCGATATTAAGACCGTCGATGACGTGAACTTAAAGAACGTAGAACGCGAAATCTACGCTCAGTACAAGAACACGTTCCTCTTCTATCTGCCGCGTCTGTGCGAGCACTGCCTGAATCCGGCGTGCGTTGCAAGCTGTCCTTCCGGCTCTATTTACAAACGCGAAGAAGACGGTATTGTTTTGGTTGACCAGAACAAGTGCAAAGGCTGGCGTATGTGCATGAGCGGCTGCCCCTACAAGAAGGTCTACTACAACTGGACAACCGGTAAAGCCGAAAAATGCATTTTCTGTTATCCGCGTGTTGAATCCGGCCTTCCCACGGTATGCGCTGAAACCTGTGTAGGCCGTATCCGCTACATGGGTGTGATGCTCTACGATGCCGATAAGATCAAAGATCTTGCATCCACACCTAACGAAGGCGATCTTTATGAAGCTCAGCGTCAGATCTTCTTGGATCCGAACGATCCGGAAATCGAAGCTGCAGCCTTAGAAGCCGGCATCTCGCACGATTGGATTGAAGCCGCCAAAGCTTCTCCGATTTACAAGATGATTTCCAAATGGAAGATCGCACTTCCGCTGCACCCGGAATTCAGAACGTTGCCGATGGTTTGGTACGTCCCGCCGCTTTCTCCGATTGCGCAGGCAGTTGACGTAGGCAAACTCTCCATGAAGGGTTTTATCCCCGATGTCCATAGCCTGCGCGTTCCGATGCAGTACTTGGCCAATCTGCTCGCAGGCGGCAACATTAAGCCTGTCGTCGAAGCCTTAAGCCGTCTGCTTGCGGAAAGAACCATCCTCCGCAAATACTCAGACAATGCAGGCACCAGCCAGTTCCTGACCTGTGAAATTCTTCCCGAACAACTTCAGGGCATTGAAGAAACCAATGAACTCAAGGCATTGGGACTTACGGTTCAGGACGTCTGCGACATGCATCGTCTGTTGGCAATAGCAGACTATAAGGATCGTTTCGTGGTTCCGTCTGCCAACCGCAACACGGAAGCCGCTGTTCTTCTGCAAGGCACGCAGGGCTACAACCTCGGCGGCGGAGAAGACATGAGACGCCGTGCGGATTCGCTTTTCGGCGGTCCGATGAACCGCAAAATCATTCCTTTGTTTGAGGAATATCAGCGCGCTCCGGACTCTACACAGGAGGGCAAATAATGAGCAGCTTTACACTTGCATGGCACTTCCTGATTTTCGGAGTGCTGCCTTATGTCGTTATCGCCGTTCTAATACTCGGCAGTCTGGCGCGCTTTGTTCTGGCGCCCTTCAGCTGGAAAAGCCAGAGCAGCGAAATATTGGATAAGAAGGACATCTTCTGGGGTGCCAACCTTTTCCATATCGGCGTGATCTTCCTTTTCTGCGGACACTGCTTCGGTCTGTTTACACCGACCGAGTGGCTCAACGCTGCCGGTCTGACACCACGTCTGCACCAGATGATGGAAATTATCTGCGGCGGCCTCTCGGCAATCGTCGCAATTACCGGCCTGATCATTCTGACTTGGCGCCGTTTAACCAACGAGCGTGTCAGAGCGGCCTCCCGCCCGAGTGACTTCTGGGGTTTGTTCCTGCTTCTTGCGGTCATCATTCTCGGTATCGGCTGCGTCGTGAATTCCTACCTTTACGACAAGTCCGGCGCAACGATCATTCTGTTAGGAGGATGGGTTCGAGGTCTCTTCTCCTTTGATTACCAAGCCTGGCAGAACATTCTTCTCGTTCCGGATTGGCAGAAAGGACACATCTTTGTCGGTTTGATCATTTTCCTGATCGTTCCCTTCACAAGACTGGTTCACATTTGGAGCGGTTATCTATCTGTGTTCTATCTGATCAGACCGCATCAGATCATGCGTGCCAATAATGGCAAACCCATGAAGTAATTAGATAGGATCCTCAGTGCAAGAGCTCGGTTTCCGAGCTCTTGCTGTTTCAGGATTGCAGGTAAAAATCCTTGAGTTCGTAAAATTCAGTGTGTGGCTTCTTTAAGTGCCGTCCAAACTAACGCAGCTCCAAAAGCCCCGAATATCGCACCGCAAATGCCGTCGATCCATTTTCCGGATCTCCGATAAAAAGCTTTGGGCTTCGGCATTCCGAGAATTAAAGCCACGAAAGAGAACCAAAGAAGACTTTCGAGGACGACAACCGCATAAATCACGCCGGCTTCCGTGCTGCCCATATCTCCTGTAACGAACAAAGAAAACACGGAGCTAAAGTAAATCAGAGCTTTAGCGTTGGATAAATTCGTTAAAAGCCCAACGATAAAAGAACGCATGCCGGAACCGGCTGTCTGCACTTCTGCCTGAGGTGCTGTTCCCTTCTTAAATGCGCTCTTGAGAAGAAGGTAAGCAAGCCATCCTAAGTACAAGCCGCCAAGCAGCATGATCACTTGCTGCAGCCACGCAAAGCGTTCAAAAAGCCACTGCAGCCCGAGAAGCGACAAAGCAGCCCAGAACGCAACGCCCAATGTAATCCCTAAAACGCAGCACAGCGCTTCTTTTCTGGAGCGGCCGACTGCAGTCTGCATGACGATAAAGCAATCCGGCCCCGGAGACATAAGCGCAATCAGGTGAACAGCGGCGATCGTAAAGATGGTTGAGAACATGATTTGAGGTTCCTTTTTTCAAAAATTATAGTATTCGCGGGCAACTTCCTTTCCCTTCTCAGGAGCAAAACTCAGACTCTTCACCTATCCATGAAACCGTTCCAAAAAGAAACGCCTCGCTAAACTCCGCCGTTTTTAGGCCGGAGAGCGAGGCGTCACGCTGGTCTTCCAAATGAAGTCAGAAGGTATGGTGCAAGCCTAAGCCCAAGCTCCAGGACTTGAAATTCTCTTCAACAGCCTTTTCTTTAAACATCTTTCCGGCGGTTGCATAAGCGCCCCAGCCGTAAACAAAGGTACGTTTAGAGAGCGGATATTCATATGCCGCACCGACTGTGAAGCGATTGAATTTGTCATTGGAGAGCTTTGTGTCATCCACTACAACGCCGTCGGCAGACTTAACCTTGCCGAATCCGTAGTTGGCAGCAACTTTGAAGGTACCGCCGGCAGCCGGAACTTCTGCGCCTAACGTGAAGGCATTTTGATTCATGCCTTTGCCGGAAACCCAAACATCTTCCAGCTGATCCAGGGAGTGGAAACGATTTGCGTACTGGTAGCCGAAGAAAGCCTTGGCAACTTCAAAGTCATACGTTGCACTCAAGCTATAAACCATTGTGGCTTTGTTTTTGTCTTCTTCGGACTTATTGTCGAAGCGTTCAACGATACCCGCTAAAGACAATTTCCCGATTTCATATGTCAGGCCCAAACCGTAGTAGTGGCTGTTGCGGGACCATTTTGCTGTATCGTCTTCAACGCCGTTGGAGTACTGTGCGTGGATTTTCAAGCCGCCGAATTCAGGAGAAACATAAACGATACTATTATTGTTGATTTGGCCTGTCACGAACGTATTTCCCAATCCGGCCTGAAGATAGTCGGTACCGAAGGGAGACGCATCCCAAATCGAATAAGAACCTTCATAAGAGGCTAAGCCGCCCATGCGGCCGAATGCAAGTTCACCGAAATTTCCGGACAAAGAAAGGGTTGCCTGTTTGCTGAAGGCCTTGCCTTCTTCCCCGGCAGAGCCGCTATCCATAGCAAAACCGTTTTCCAAAAGGAAGCCGACGGAGTATCCGTTTCCTAAATCTTCACTTCCTTCGATACCCCAAACACTGCCTCCTGCGATACCGTCTTCGAGAGAAACAGTAGCGTCTCCTCCTTTTGCTTTGTTGACGACCACTGCTCCGTCGACTGTCCCGTAAAGCGTTACCTGAGACTCAGCGGCAGCCATCGAACCAACGGAAGCCAATGCTATGACCAAAGCTGTTTTTGCTAATCTCATACAACCTCTGAAAATTGTAAAAAAGAATTAAATAGGAACCATTCTCATTTTATCTCTCAAAATTTAAGAATTTCTAACTTGTCAATAACAATTGCTTCTCCATATTTTTGGGATATTTAAGTGAATCTTTCCGCAAATATTCAACAAGTTATAAATCTTCAAGATGCGAGATTCATTAAAGATCTAGCGAAATCCCTAATGATATTGATTATTATTTCTATTGCTGAGGAGTAACATTTTGATAACGATAATCGTTTTCATTTGATACTTTTATGATCGTCTCTTCATCTCATCGCCTGGTTCAGCTCCCGGTAAATGTTCAATGCAGAATCGCAAAACTGGGAAATATTTCTCCAAGTGAATTGAAACGTCTTCGGGATTTAGGTTTATACGTCGGGAGCGTGGCTTCCGTGATCACCTCCGCACAGAACGGCCCGCTTCTCATCGCCGTGGGTGACGCCAGAATCGCTGTAAATCGAGATGTCGCGGCGGAAATAAAAGTTGTTCGCATTTTCCAATAGGAGAACATCATGCAGCTTCGCGATATGAAACCCGGACAAAGAGGTGTCGTGAAAGGTTTTTTGCCGGGAAACACTGAATATCGGAAAAAACTCTTTTCTTTGGGCGTCCTTCCCAACACCCGATTTGAAGTCACTCGGGTTGCTCCGTTAGGAGATCCCGTCGAAATCAAACTTCGCGGATCTTTCATCAGCGTTCGAAAGGCTGAAATCGAAATCATTGACGTCAGACCCTTGTAAGGAAATATCATGAGTCAGAAAATATCGATCGCACTCGCGGGCAATCCTAACTGCGGCAAGACAACTCTGTTTAACGCTTTGACCGGGTCACACCAGAGCGTCGGAAATTGGCCGGGCGTTACCGTCGAGAAAAAGAGCGGAAGCTTTACACTCAATGATCAGCAGATCACGCTCGTCGACTTACCGGGCGTCTATTCTCTTCAGCCGTGTGACGCTTCCAGCGAAGACGAGCGCGTCGCTCGAGAATACATCCTCTCAGGCGAATCTTCTCTCGTCGTAAATATCGTTGATGCGTCGAACTTGGAGAGAAACCTTTATCTCACCGCGCAGCTCATCGAAATACAGGTTCCGCTCATTGTTGCGGTCAACATGCTTGACGTCGCTAAGAATCATTCCATCTCCGTTGATCTCGATAAATTAGCGCAGGAGCTAGGTTGCCCTGTTGTCGGCCTAGTTGCCTCTAGAGAAACGGGTGTAGATGATCTCAAACAAGCAATCAGCCGCCAGCTCGAAAATCCTACCGTTCCGGACAACCCGCTTGTTTTCCCGAAAGACATTGCCGATGAAATTCACACACTGACTCGGGAACTCTCTGAAAACAACGTTGAAAAGGCCCCTTGGATCGCCGAACAGATCCTTGAAGGCGACAAAGAACTGGGACTCCGAACTTTAAAGAGCGACTTTACTAAAGCCGAACTGCGAATCAATGCACTCAATAAGCACTACAACGGCGACCTGGATATGGCTATTGCCGACGTGCGCTACTCCTTTGTCAGCAAGGTCGCCTCTTCTTGCATCACACGAGACAACGAGGTCAAACAAACGATTACCGACAAAATCGACAGGATTGTTTTGCATCGTTGGCTGGGTGTACCTATTTTCTTGGCCGTGATGTACCTGATGTTCATTTTTTCGATCAACGTCGGCTCAGCTTTCATTGACTTCTTCGATATTCTTTTCGGTGCGATCTTTATCGACGGTTTCGGAGAACTTCTCACTTCCATCGGAACGCCTGAATGGCTTAAGACAATTCTTGCCGACGGTATCGGCGGCGGTATTCAATGTGTCTCCACATTCATTCCGGTCATCTTCTGTTTGTTCTTAGCCTTATCTTTCCTGGAAGACTCCGGATATATGGCCAGAGCCGCCTTTGTGATGGACCGTCTGATGAGAGCGCTCGGGCTGCCCGGAAAAGCCTTTGTTCCTCTGATTGTCGGATTCGGCTGCGGCGTGCCCGCTATCATGGCAACGCGCACTATGGAACAAAAACAAGACCGCATTACCACGGTTTTAATGGCTCCGTTCATGAGCTGCGGCGCAAGATTGCCGGTCTACGTTTTGTTTGCGACTGCCTTTTGGCCGATGAGCGGACAAAATCTCGTTTTCGGTTTGTATCTCATCGGCATCTTGGCAGCTATCGCCACAGGCTTCATGCTCAAGAGGACGGCCTTAGCCGGTCAGACAAGCGCCTTTGTCATGGAGATTCCTCCGTACCATCTGCCGACCGCAAAGAACATCCTTTTGAGAACATGGGATCGTCTAAAGAGCTTTATTTTCCGCGCCGGTAAAGTGATCGTTGTACTTGTGGCCGTTCTGTGCTTCCTGAACTCTTTGGGAACAGACGGCTCCTTCGGCAATCAGGATTCCGACAAGAGTGTTTTGTCTCAGATCGGCAAGACGATTGTGCCCGTCTTCAAGCCAATGGGCGTGTCTGCAGAAAACTGGCCTGCTGCCGTCGGCGTCTTCACAGGTATTCTTGCCAAAGAAGCCGTTGTCGGTACGTTGGATTCTCTTTACAGCGGAATCGGCGATAAAGCGGAAGAAGAGGCTGCTTTGGGCGAACCGGCAGCCAAGATTGAAGAGCAAGAAGTAAGCACCGGAACAATTGCCGCCATGAACAAGCTGTTCGACGGTGAGTTGGGTGCGTTTGCCTACCTGTTGATGGTTCTCCTCTATTTGCCCTGCGGCGCCGCTATGGGTGCCATCTACAGAGAGGTCGGAAGCGGCTGGGCCATCTTCTCTGCTTTGTGGACAACCGCCGTTGGCTACAGTGCTGCAACTATCGTCTATCAAGCCGGCTCTTTCAATGCTCATCCGGTGTATTCAGCAGTTTGTATCGCCGTTTGCACTGCGATCATTGTCGCAATCGTTGCAGGGCTTAGGCTCGCTGCAAAAGGAAACTCAAACGCAGAAGGAAGACTTGCCAACAGCAATGCTCGCTAAAAAGAGCTAATTTTCTTTCCGTTCCGCTCTTACCTTTGGGTTTGAGCGGAATTTGTTTTTGTTCGAAAGATAATAATCAGGGAAGCAACTCTTAGAGGTTCAAACTCGTTGTGAACCATCCTCTTTTACGCAACGACGTCGGTGCAGCCGCCGCTTGAGCTCTTCAATATCACAAGAATATATGTTAATTTTGGGTAAATTTCTCGTTTTTGGCAATGTTTACGACCACTTCGGAAAAAATAGAGAAGAATTCGCTTGTCGTGAATCTGAATCTTCTGAGAACGATTTTTTATCCTTGATGCGTACAAACTTATGAAAAAGCTTCTCCTTGCCGTAGTCCTGCCTCTTGCAGCTACCTCTGTCTACGCTGAAACCTCTGTCATGCTTTATGGCGGCGCCGACGGCGGCATAACTGTCCAAAAACTAAAAGGAAAATCTGCAACGGTTAGGTTTGCCAACGGCAGCTTGGATACCAATATGTTCGGCTTTACCGGAACGGAAGATCTCGGCAGCGGAAACAATGTTTTCTTAAGACTGGAACAAGGCTACGTCCTGTCAAACGGAAAAGAAGACGACGATAAAGGCGACAAGGCCTTTAATCGTCAGGCTTACCTGGGTTTTGAAAGCAGCTTCGGCCAGGTCGCATTCGGCAGAATCGGAGCACTTGGTTCCTACAACGGCGAATACTCCATTTCCGGTTCCTCCGCCTACAACACGAGCTTTTCGGTACTCAGCAATATCCACAGCGCTTTCATTCTGACGGACTGGATGAACAACACAATTGCTTATGTGTCTCCCAGCCTTAATGGTTGGAAGGTTCACGCCACTTACTCAAACGGCGTTAATGAGGACTCAGAAAAGTGGTCAAGAAACGAACACTATTACGGCATCGGGGCGACATATGAGGACCAAGCTATCAGGTTCGGAACTTACTGGGAAATGTTGGATAACAAAGGAACCGAAGATCTTTCAAAACCTAAAGCGACGAACTTATTCACCGTTCAAGCTTCTTACGATTTCGGAACTTTCAAGCTTTTCGGCGTTTACCAATATGCGCTTCATTCCATGAAACTTCCTAACAACACCGAAATCGAAGAAGCGCACAAAGGCGCAAACCAACATGCGCTTGCACTCTCTGTAGCGATTCCTTTCGCGGGCGGATCAGTTAAGTTCCAGACTCAAGGTGCATTGGGCAAACTTAAGGACACAGGCGAAAAGTACAATTCGTATTCTCTCGGCGCCGCCTACCTCTACCCTCTCTCCAAACGAACCACGCTTTACACTCAGGCCGGCTGGGGAACGACAGGAAAAGCTTTCAAAAAATATGATTCCGGTTTAGGAGGATGGGCCGCTACTTTTGGTTTAGGTCACAACTTCTAAATTTCCTGTCTTTAGTAACGATTTAGTGGTTAATCTTATTTAATTGCCGCCCAAATGAACAGAGCGGTTTTCCTTTACCCTTACTTTAATTTTAAATTTATCGTATTGGCGTGTTAATTTATAGTATAATTATCTATATTAAATGATTTTTCGGAGCATTCGATGTTTCTATCAATCAGGAAAATTCGAAATCAGCGTTACCTCTACCTCCTCGAGACCGTCCCTGGGAAAAAGAAGGGCACGCACACGAATCGGATTGTTAAGAACCTCGGCAACTTCGACAAACTCCCCGAAGAAGTCAGAAACGCTTACCTTGATAAAAAGGCAAAGCGGGAATTGGCAAAAAGCTTCGAACTCAAACTTCGAGAAAAAGACATCAGTTCCGCGGTCGATACGGTTGCAAAAACTGATGCGGCACCTACCCGGATAAGCAATTTCAATCGGCTCTTTCCTCTTAACTACGGTCATCTGGCGCTCAAGCCGCTCTGGGAGAAAGATCTGGGGCTGAAATATAAGATTGAGTACCTTCAAAAATCTTCAACAGAAATCAAGACCTGGCGTCTTAACGACCTCCTGTTCTACCTTTGTGCCCTAAAACTTATCGATCCGAAGTCCTACTTCAGCGCAAGCAACTCCAAAAGTAACTTCCTGTATTGTCCTTGGAACAATGTGGTTCAGGATAATTTTTACCGAGCTCTGGACTTTGTGTACGATCACAGGGAGAGTTTGATTAAGCACGCCGTCAAGAGCCGCCTGGAGCAAACTAAGGGGCAGATTAAGGTCGCCTTCTTCGACTGTACGAATACTTGGTTTGAAACGCCTTATGATGACATCACTTGGCAAGTAATCCGGTACACAAGAAAAACCACGCTTCGGCTGCGTGATCAATCTCTTTCTAACGAGGAAATACAAGCTTATTTGGAAAGCAATGAATTTCTGGAAAATCTTACTGATGAGCTTGAACTTAACAAAGAAGATGTTCTGAGGATGCGCGGGCGCTCGAAGGAAAGCCGCTTTGCTCAGCCTACCGTTACGGTAGCTCTTGCGATTGACCAGACGGGCTTCCCGATTGACTGCAAGGTCTATGCCGGCAATATCGCCGAGATACATACAGTCGAGCCGATGATCGAGAGCTTAAAAAAGAAATACTCGGTCAAAGACATTTACTTTGTGGCTGATAAAGGACTTAATTCCGGACAGAAGCTTGAGAAAATCCAAGAGGAGAAACTCGGCTTCGTCGTCGCTCAAAAGATTAACGCTCAGCAGGAAAAGTTCGAGAAAGAGATGCTCGATCTCACTGGCTATCGGAATTACATCGTCGATGACTCAGGCATGTTCCGAGTCAAGTCCGAAGGCAGCGTTGATAAAGACAAAGCCCGCTTCAAGGTCTGTGATCACGTTAAGAAGTTTTACGTTGAAATAGAAGGAACAACTAAAAGCGGGAAGCCAAAGAAAGAGCAGCGTTCTATCAATTGCAAAATCGTCTATACATTTAGTCCGGCTCGTCGGGAAAGGGAACTAAAGGATCTGGAAATGCAGATCTCAAAGGCTGCCAAGGCGGTCTCCGACGGCTACCTGGCCGGTAACCCTTACAAAAGCGGATGGCGAGCTTTACTTCAAACCAATAAAGAAGCCGCACAGACGCCGGAAGAAAAAGAGCAATATCGGGCCGTCGGGCTAAAACAAGACATTATCGAGGAACGGCGCAGAAATGCCGGTTACGCGGCACTTGTCTTCTCTCATCCCAAGAACAAGGATGCTGCTGCGCTCACTGACGAAGAAGTCCTGACGACATATCACCGCCTGGCAGGAATTGAAGACTGCTTCCGAGTAATGAAAAGTTCCTTCAGCATTCGTCCGGTTCACGTTCGTCTTAAAGAGCATATCGTTGCTCACTGCTACCTGTGTGTTCTGTCCCTGATGCTTATGAGACTGGTTCAGGAAAAACTTGAAGCTAAAAAATACACTTGCTCAGCTGAAAAAATAACCCATGCCCTGGCTCAAGCCCTGGTGCTTCCAACTCCTTCCTCTGACGGAATGCCTCAAATGTGGCTGAATATGGGTCTGGATCCGCAGTTCCATAGGCCGGAGTTCACCGGAAAGAAAAAAGCCCGTCTCAGCCAGAATGCTCTGGAAGATCATGGGTCTGTCTGGCACACCTACGAGAAGCATAGAGAGGAGACTCCGTTTGCTGTCGACCAAATTCTAGAAGCCGTTGGGTTAAATAAGCTTCCCCTGTACGGCTCAACGGGTGAAATCAAAAGAATCCTTGGAATCCACTCTGTGACAGAAGAAAACATGCTTGCTCCTGAGTATTTAGAGAACTACCGACATGTAGTGAACGATAACTTGAGGAGTTAACACGAAAAGAAAAAAATGAAAATCTACTATAAGCCCCGTCTATCGGGACTTTGCGCGATATAAGGGGCTAAACACAGGATACGACTATCGAGGAGAGACAAGCCGCGAAGAGGTTTGCAAACACCTGGATGTGTTTCTTTGAGCCTCAGAAAACCGAAGCACAAAAATAAGGGAGAGATTTTTTGGACCTCTCCCTTTCTTGGCAGCCGCCTCAGAAGAAGCGGCTTGGGTTTATGTTAGAAGCGATAACGGGCTTCAAGCTTGAACATATGGTCAGCCTTACCCTTCGTACCGCCGGTGAAGCCATAGCGGACGCCGATAGTGGCCGCGCCTTTGTCAGCCTGGACGCCTAAGTTCACGTTCGTACCGAACTTGCCTGCAAATTCGCCGGAGAGTTTGTCGCTGACACCATTGAAGTTGGACAGTTTGGTCTTCTGCTTCGTATCGCCGAACTGCGGGATGACGGTTACGTCGGCCTGCGGACGAACGTTCCAACCGGAGCCTGTTGCAATGTCGGTTCTGACCGCAACGCCAATCGGGAGCTGGAAGGTGTTCGTGGCATCGGCCTTGTTGCTCCAAACCTTCTTACCGTCAACCTTCGTATCGTATTTGCCCGACTTAGCCCAGACGTATCTGAGACCTGCGTGCGGAACGATATTGGCTTTTCCGGCGGAAATAGTTGCTTCGGCACGAGCGCCGAGGCTGAACATATTCGTCTTGACATCCGCATCAGCCTTATTGAATCCGGCTGCATTGATCGACTGAGTAATATCAGAGGAGTTGTGCATCCAGCTCAATGTACCGATGAGGTTGACCTTTTCGACCGGAGCGTAAGCACCGTAAGCGTGCAGGCCGAAGCTGTCATATTTGTTCTTCGTCTTCAGCACGTCGCCTGTGGAATCAAGCGAACCGTGGTTGTAACTGAAAGCGCCGCCTAAGATGACGGACTTACCGGCAAACTTGCGGTCATAGCCCATAACAAGACCGTAGGCGTTCGTATCGAATCCGGCTTTAGAAATACCGGTGGCACTTAGGCTCTTGTACTTCTGCTTACCCCCGATAACATCGACCCAAAGATCGTTTCCACGATCCCATTCGCGCATAACACCGTAGTCGGTAAAGGCTTCGTTTCGCATGGAAACTCTGCCCTCGATGGAGTCAGCAGCCGTGTTGAGGTCGTTCATCGCCACGGACATAGCACCGCCTGCAAAGGCGATATTAGCCACGGAGTTCAGAATCGTGGTCTTGCCCGCAACATCCAATTCTTTGTCGCGAAGTACGCGACAAACGAAGTCGGCACCCGGATCACCGGACTTGCAGTTGAGCATATCGTCGTTGGCGATATTCGGAATTGCAATGTCAGGATAAACAGTGCGAACGTCAGCCAATGTCGCATTCACCCAGATCTTGGACGGATCGTTGTGCAGCTTCAGGATCCAATTGATACCGGAGCCGTCCTGCGGCAGAGCGTAGAGGTTGTCACCAGTCCAACCGCCTGTCCACATACCATCGGATTCATTTCCGCCTGTGATGTAGCCGTTGACGATTGTGTAGTCGCCGACTTCTTCAATATTGCCGAGAACAAGGTTTGCACCCGGTTCGACTGTGACCTTGGCAACGTCGGAAGTTGTGTTGAATGCAGACTTGCCGTCGGTCAGGATGGAGCTGTCGATAACTGTCAGAGAATCCTTGGCGAAGAAGAGATCGCCGTTTCCGATCTGGACATGATTGTCTTTATCCGTCCAAACGTTGGGACCCACGGCAATGCCTCCTCCCGGACCGGTTGTCACGTTATTGGTAATAACCAATCGGCTCGGTGTGCCGCTTGGCACGGTCGGAGATCCGATGGAGTCAGCCCAATCGAGTCCGCCCTTAGGTCCGAGGTTCAGATCGCCGTTGTTCTTCACGTAGATATTCGTGTCGATAACGTCGTTCTTCGGATTGATCTCAGCCGTTACTCTGTTTTCAGGGGTTCTGTCCTTATCGTTGCCGATAACGAGGTCGCCGCCGTTCAGATCAGTTTCACCGGCATTGAGACTGCCTTCGCCGATGTTGACCAGACCGTCGTCTATCTTCAGTTTTTCGGTTTCAATGTCGCCGGTGTTGTTTACATCACCGCCTGCTACAACAACGTTGTTCCAAATGGACGTGCCGCTGTTGTCATGTTCACCGCCCTTGTCGATAGTAAGGATGTCGCCCTTTTCATAGCCGGAGTTGTCGGACTTGCCGCCGTCGCCGATGGTCATGTCGTCGTACTCGGACTTGCCCTGGTTGTCGAGATTACCCTTAACTTCAGTATTCTCAACGCCCTTGGCGTCAACTTCACCCTTATTAGTCTTGTCGCCTTCAATGACATACTCGTCATTGATGGTCTCTTTACCGCCTTCTTCGGTAACGGACGTACCGCCTTCCTTCACGGTCTGGTTGTTCCAGATCGAGGTTCCGGAATTGGTATGTTCGCCGCCGTCGGCAATCGTAAGAACGTCACCCTTTTCGTAGCCGGAGTTGTCGGACTTGCCGCCGGCTTCAACGGTCATATCGTCGTAGTTGGAGGTTCCTTGATTGTCGAGAGTACCCGTAACTTGGGTATTTTCAACACCGGTCGCATCGACTTCGCCCTTGTTTGTACGGTCACCCGCAACCACATAAGCGTCATTGATCGTTTCTTTGGCTCCTTCTTCAACGGTGGAAGAGGCTCCGTCCTGAACCGTAACGTTGTTCCAAATCGAGGTTCCGCTGTTGCTGTGCTCGGCACCTGTTGCAACCGTGAGGATGTCCCCTTTTTCGAAGCCTGCGTTTTCAGACTTGCCGCCGTCGGCAATCGTCATATCGTCGTAGTTGGCCGTACCTTCGTTGCGAAGGATGCCGGCGACATTGGTAACTGCGGTCTTGGTGGCGTCCAGAACAGCTTCAGCCCCCTTGTTGACGAACTCACCGAGAACGTCGAACACACTGCCGACATCGAGCTTACCGGCGTTTTCGCCTTTGCCGTTTTCGGCAACGGTGACACCGTTCCAGATTGAAGTGCCGGTGTTGGCGTGAGAGCCTTCAACAGTCAGGATGTTGCCCTGTTCGGTTCCGCTGTTGGTCGAAGATCCGCCTTCAGCCACAAGCATATCCTTGTAGTCGGCTTTGCCTTCGTTGACATGAGTACCTGTAACGGTGACTTTTTCGACCTTAGAGGCGTCCAGAACAGAGTTTTCGCCCTTGTTCGTAAAGGATCCTGCAACGTCAAACGTCGGGCCTGTGCCGTCCTTTTCATCCAAAGAGAGCTTGCCTTCGTTAACAGCAGCACCGTTTCCGGTCAGGCTGTTGGTATGAAGGATCGCGTTGGAGTGAACGTGAACGTTACCGCTGTTGGCAATCGTCCAGTCGGCAAATTCACCGTTCTTGGCTTCCAGGGAGCCGTTTTCTCCGATATTGGAAGAAAGAATCCAACCGACAGTCGGAGTGGAGCCGCCGTGGGAACCAAACGTAAACTTACCGTTGTTCACATCAATCGAACCGCCGTCTGCAGCGTCTTTCAGGAGCTTATTGGCGTCATCACCGAAAGAAGCTTCAGGAATAGCGTTTACAGCATTGCCGACCAATGCGAGTTCTTTACCGCCCTCAATCGTTACCTTATCCGCATGAGTAATGTCCTTGAAGCCCATGCTGATATTGATCGAGTTGGTATTTTCATCGTTGGATGCAGCACCGATCACCAAACCTTTAACTGTCTGGTTGGCGTCATTTTCCTTGTTGTACTCATCCGCAAACTCGTTGTGCAGAGTTGTGGTGTTGAGCACAATACCGGGGTTCAGAACAACGTCGAGACCCTCTTTTTCAAGATCATTAGCCGTTGTTACTGTGAACGGAGCAGTCATCTGACCAAGGAAGTTGATCGTCAGATCAGCAGCATTTTCAAATGCGTTGGCGATCTTGTCGGTCACGCTGACAATCAAAGAAGAGCTGAACCAATCGTCGTCAAGAGCGAGGTTGCCGCTCTCAACATTAAGACCGGTTTTGATCTCGTCTTTAACTGCGCCGACGGTAGTAGCAGAGAGCTTCGTGGTCGGAAGCTGTACGGTGCCTGTTTCGGCGTCCGAGGCATCAATACGGATGGCCTCAGTCGTTACAGAGCCGAAAATTTGATCCGCACTTGTCTGAAGAACGCCGCCCTTGAGGTTAATGCTGTCGGCCTTGGAACCGTCAAGCTTGATTTCAGCAACGTCAAGAACGCCGCCTTCCATGATGTTGACGGTTGTGTCGCTGTTGACGACACCTGCCAGCACCTGAGTCAGGTTGTCCCTGTAGTGAGCTTTGTCCTCAACGGAATCTTCGTTGTTGATAACCGGGGTCTTATTCGGACCGGAAATATTGACAACGTTGTTTCCAAGAAGACCGGTTACATTACCTTCGGCATCACGGACTTCAGAGGCGTCAAACACGCCGCCCTTGATGTTCAAAGTCGAATTTTCAAAGAAACCTTTATCGGCCTTGAAGTTTCCGGCTGTCTGGTTGTACACGGAGTCCTTGGCATCCAACTCGGCAATGTTGAGACTGCCTTCATGCAGATTGATGGTGCCGCCGGCAGATACAACTTGCTGGAGTGTGGTGTCTCCGTTTGCCGTGAGCTGGCCGCCAGCGCCGATTTGCGTCAGGACGATACCTGAAGTGTCGCCGGCTTCATTGACAAATTCACCGCCTGCGAGGTCGAGCTTATCAGACGTGGCTGTCGCTCCGGCTTTATTCACAAACTTATCACCATCACTCATGGCGATATTGGCAGCATCAACCGTGCCTGAGTTTTCGGTATTTGCCGAAGCAAATACATCGGAAACGGTGATAACGCCTTCGTTTGTAAGGTCTTTGAACCCGACGCTCGCAGCGTCAATTACGCCGTCAGCCTTCACAGATGCAATTGTTGTTTCCTTTACACCAACTGTACCGCCCGAGATCGTGCCCTTTGTGAGCTGAAGATCGGTCAGGTCCAGCAAGCCGCCGTTTTGAATTGCCACGTCGCCGGTATCGGACATAGCAATTTCCGTAACTCCCGCATCTTTAAAGTATGCAGAAGCGTCATTCGAAACCTGTCCGCCGGTGATGTTTAATCCTGTCAGAGCAAGGTTGCCCTTGTTGCTGACAAGTCCGCCTTCAACGTTCAAAGCGTTGGTGTTTTCCATTGAGCCGTTGTTGTTCAGCTCACCGTCTGCAACGGTAACGCTCTGAGTACCTTCGACCTTAATCGTACCGTCGTTGTTGACTGTACCCTGAAGTTCGGAGGCGTTGTTAAGGCCGGCAATCGTCAGAACTGCGTCTGCGGCGTTGGAAACAATGGATCCTGCCTCGGTCAGCAGAGAATCGAACTTGACAAGCGCATTGTTGATGAAGTTGCCTGCTTCCGCACCTTCAACGTCAGAGGCTGCTGCCTGAACGACGGATTTCTCGGCATTGAGTTCGCCGCTGTTGCTCACGTCACCTGCAACGGTCAGTTCATCCGTTACAGACAGTTTGCCTTGGTTATCCAGTTCCCCACGAATTGCATAGGTCCCTGAAGCTCCTGCCAATGCGTTACCTGCTACGGTCAGTTTTCCGGCTGTCAATTCGGCGTCTTGACGGTTCACTGTGCCGTATTCGCGCAGAGTCAGATCGTCAAACGATGCAGTTCCTTTGTTATCAAGATAACCGCTGATATCGGCAGTACCGATTTCAAATGTTCCATGATTGACAAACGAATTATTCGTATTGCGGGAAGCAATATTCTCAGCCTTGAAAAGGCCATGATTGCTCATAGCGCTGCCGTCAACAGCCGCATAGTTTGTGACAATCAATTGAGTGGTCGTGTCGTCAGCATTGCCAATGACGAGTCCTTCTCTGTCTTCGCCATAACCGGCCGAACCATTGTTCAAGGTATCAATAGTGAATACGCCGTTTTTAACGATTACCTGACCGCCTGCTCCGCCAAGTTGATTATTAACCGGAGAAATTCCGATATTGAGTTGTGCAAGGTGTCCCTTCGTTGCGCTGGCCGAGCC
>OOAN01000954.1_pt1 | contig 18021 bp, 9 predicted proteins | sample 1671301 | NCBI WGS metagenome assembly OOAN01 (sample SAMN06348142, study PRJEB24527) | human gut metagenome | biome: human gut; feature: ankylosing spondylitis patient; material: feces | host: Homo sapiens | place: China | collected 2015-10
TGACCGTGCGCTCGCGGACCTTGTCGATGAAGACCTTCTTCTCGTATTGCAGAAAACGCACCATGGCGTAGGTCGCCAGCGCGATGAACACCGAGTTGATGAAGAAGAGGTAGAAGGCGCCGATGAAAAAGCGGAACTGCCCCGTGGCCAGTCCGAAGCCCGCCGTACAGAGGGGCGGGATGAGGGCCGTGGCGATGGCCACGCCGGGAATGACGGTCGACGTGCGGTCCAGCCGCGTCTGCGCCACGATGCCCGCCAGGCCGCCGAACAGGGCGATCAGCACGTCGTAGGTCGTAGGCACGGTGCGCGCCAGCAGCTCGCTGCTGTTCGACGAGAGCGGCGAGATGAAGAAATAGACCGTCGAGGTGATGATGGCGACGATGAACATCAACGCCAGGTTGCGCAGCGACTTCTTGAGAAGTTCGAAATCGTTGATGCCCAGCGCGAGGCCGACACCCATGATCGGGCCCATGATCGGCGAAATGAGCATCGCGCCGATGATCACCGCGGCCGAATTGACGTTCAGGCCCAGCGAGGCGATCATCGTGGCGAAGATCAGCACCCAGAGGTTGACGCCGCGGAACTCCACGCCCTTCGAGACGGAGGCCACGACCTCGTCGCGCTGCGCCTTGTCCTCGTCGAGGCTGAAACGGCCCTTCATAAATTCGCGCAGCTCCCCGAGCCACGCCGAAAACGAACGTTTTACCTTTTGTGTATCGTCTGTACGGTTCTCTTCCATCAATGCGTTTCGATTTGAGTTACTCCTCCCCGTCCTCCCGGACGCGGCGGCCTTTGGGTTTTCCGGCCACGACGATCACGAACTCGCCCTTGGGTTCGGTCGTGCGGAAATGCCCGAGCACCTCGGCGACGGTTCCGCGCACGGTCTGCTCGAACTTCTTGGTGATCTCGCGCGACACCGAAACCCGGCGGTCTTCACCGAAAACCTCGGCGAACTGCTCGAGACACCGGACCACGCGGTAGGGCGATTCGTAGAAAATCATCGTGCGCTCCTCGCCGGCAAGCGCCTGCAACTGCTTCATCCGCCCCTTCTTCTGGGGCAGGAAGCCCTCGAAGCAGAAACGGTCGCACGGAAACCCGCTCTGCACCAGCGCCGGGATCAGCGCCGTGGCGCCGGGCAGCGTCTCGACCTCGATCCCCGCCTCGACGCACGTGCGCACCAACAGGAACCCGGGGTCCGAAATGCCGGGCGTCCCGGCGTCCGACACCAGGGCGGCATTGCGTCCCGCGGCGATCGCCCCGGCGACCATTTCGACCGTGGCGTGCTCGTTGAACTTATGGTGCGAACGGAGTTTCTGCTCGATGCCGAGGTGCTTCAGCAGGAACGACGTCGTGCGCGTGTCCTCGGCGAGGATGAAATCCACCTCGCGCAGGACGTTCACCGCGCGCAGCGTGATGTCGTCCAGATTCCCGATCGGCGTAGGTACGATATAGAGTTTGGCCATCGTGTCAGGCGAATTTGCGTTCGAGCAGTTCCATCATAAACTTCGCACCGTCCGAATTAGGATTCCAGGCGTAGTTCTCGGCAATGTGGATCATGCACTCGTCGAAATCGTCGAAGGCGTTGAGCGTCGCGATCGCCTCTTCATAGGCTTCGCCGTCACCACCGAACAGATCGCGGATCAGCAGGAACTTGTCGTTGATGCCGATGGCGTTGCGAAGGTCGGCGACCGGTTCGCCGCGGCGCAGTTCCGAAGCCATGTCGCGCCGCGGAGCGATCGTGTCGGCCAGCGTCTGCACGTCGTGGTTGATCACCTCGCCCAGCACGGCCCCGACAGGGACCGCAACCTCCCTCGCTCCGGATTCGGCCTCCTCCGGCTCGGCGGCGGCAGGCGCTTCCGAAACGGTGACGGGTTCCGCCGCGGACTGCGGCACGGACATTCCGGACTGCGGCCCGGGACCTGCGGACGCAGGCGCAGCCGCTGGTTCGGGAGTCGCGGCAAACCCGGGACGGACAGTCGGTCCGGGCGTCACAGCGGGTTCGGGACGGGCAGCGGGTTCGAGCGTCACAGCAGGTTCGGGACGGGCAGCGGGTTCGGGACGCTCCGCCGGTCTTTCCGCCGTTTCGGGCCTTGCGGGCTTTTCGGCGGGCGCAGGCGTATCGTAGAGCGACATGATGACGCGCTGTTTGTGACGGTGGCGGACGGTCTCCTCCTCCAGCCCGAACAGCGTGGGCGCGATATATTGGGGTTTCTCCGCAGGAGCGGGTTCCGGAGCTGGCGCAGGAGCAGGTTCCGGAACGACGACCGGTTCAGCCGCAGCGGCAGGTCCGGGCGCAGCGACCGGCTTCGCAGACGGTTCAGCCGCAGCCTCGGATTCAGGCGCAGTGACCGGCTTCGCAGACGGTTCGGGCACGGCGTCGGATTCGGATGCTGCGACCGGCCCGGATTCGGCGGCCGGTTCGGATTCTCCGGCGACGAATGCGGCTTCGGACGCCGCTTCGGGATCAGGCTCAAATCCGGATTCCCCCTCAAGTTCCGGCTCGGAATCCGACGCCGCAGGCTCCGCCATTCCGGGCGTCTCCGTATCGGGATTCCCCCCGGCAAACGCCCCGGCAGAATCGGCCGCGACCGTCGTATCGGGTTCGGAAAACGGCTCTGCGGGTCCCGCCTCCGCATCGAACGCGGGTCCTGAAACGGCATCGGGACCGGGTTCGAACACGGCTTCGTCCGTCGGGTCGAGCGAAAGCACCGCCCCGAGGTCGATGGGCACCGGAGCCGCCGCAGGCTCCGTCTCCGCAACCGGGGATTCCGGAAGGGATTCCACCTCCGTAAAGCGCACCGCATCGTAGAGCGTCCGCAGTTTTTCCAGCGCCAGGTCGCGTTCGAGGGCCGGAATCTCCCCGGAAGGCTCCCAGCCGTCGACAATCGCGGTCAGCTTGCGCAGTTCGGCACGTATCGTCTTCAAATCCATCATTGCGTACTGTTTTGACCTCCAAAGGTAGAAAAAATTTGCGAAAGCCCAGCCATTCCCCGGAACCTTTTGTCCGAAACATCTCCGAACGGGTTTTTCCGGGACATCCGGACCGTCCCGCCGGGCACGGAAAAGGGAGCGGCGGCCGAAGCCGCTGCTCCCTTGCAGCTGTCCCGCACCCGCGGCGTCGGCCGCCGTGCCGGAGAGACGAATCATTCGGTGATCCGGAAACTGCCGCCGAGCGTGCAGTCGGAGTCGTGCCCTACCCAGACATGGTAGTCGCCCGGCTCCTGGCCCCACTTTTTGTCGAGACGCCAGAACGAAAGGTCGTCGGGCGTCAGCGTGAAGGTCACCTCGCGGCTCTCCCCGGCGCGAAGCATGACCTTCCGGAAACCTTTCAGTTCACGAACCGGACGCGTCACACCGGACAGCAGATCGCGCACGTAGAGCTGCACGACCTCCTCGCCGTCGCGGCCGCCCGTGTTGGTCACGCGGACCGACACGCGAACCTCGCCGCCGACGGCGGTTTCGGGCGTCAGCACCCGCAGGTCCGAATAACCGAACGTCGTGTAGCTCAACCCGTAGCCGAAACAATACTGCGGCGAATTGGGTACGTCGAGATAGCGCGAAGTGTATTTGTTGGGCTTGCCCGACTCGTCGGCCGGACGTCCCGTGCTCTTCATGTCGTAATGGATCGGAACCTGCCCCACCGTGCGGGGAAAGGTCATCGGCAAACGCCCCGAAGGGTTGTAGTCGCCCGACACGACATCGGCCAGCGCCTCGCCCGCCATCGTGCCCGGATACCAGGTCAGCAGCAGGGCGTCGGCAAGTTCCGCTTCGCGGGCCAGCTCCATGGGACGCCCCGTAACCAGCAGGACGACAATCGGTTTCCCGGTTTGCTTCAAGCTCTCCAGCAGGTCACGCTGCGCGTCGGGCAGCGCAAGCGACGCAAGGCTTGCCGCCTCGCCGCTCTCCCCCGACTTCAATCCGAGCGCGACCAGCACCACGTCCGACTTCGCGGCTGCGGCCACCGCCTCCGAAATACCGCCTTCGAGGGCCTTGTGCGGGTCGCATCCGCGGGCATAGGTCACACGGTCGGCTCCGAAACGCGCCCGCAGTCCGTCGAGAAAGGTCGAGGTCCGACCGGCCTCGGCGAAATGAACCCATGAGCCGATCAGGTCCCACCGGGAATCGGCGAAAGGTCCCACCAGCGCGATCCGGCTCCCCTTTTTCAGGGGCAGCACGCCGCCGCGGTTCTCCAGCAGCACCATCGAACTGCGGGCCACGCGGCGCGCGGCATCGAGATGTTCCAGGGCGTAATAGCACTTCTCGCGCTCCTTCGCCTGGTAGCGGAAAGGATCGTCGAACAGCCCCAGGCGGAACTTCACGGCCAGCACCTCGCAGCAAAGGCTGTCGATCAGCGACTCCGGGATACGCCCCTCCCGCACCAGTTCGGCGGCATGGAACAGGTAGGCGGCGCTCATCATGTCCATGTTGACCCCGGCGCGCAGGGCCAGTTCGGCAGCCTGCGCATCGTCGCCCGCCACGCCGTGAGCTTTCAGTTCGCCGATCGTGCCGTAGTCGGTCACCACGAATCCGCCGAAGCCCAGTTCGTCGCGCAGCAGGTCGCGCAGCAGCCAGCGGTTGGCCGTGGCCGGAACGCCGTCGAGGTCGTTGAACGAGGTCATCACCGTCGCGGCCCCGGCATCGAGCGCCGCCCGGTAAGGCGGCAGGTAGCTGTCGCGGAAAACCCGCTCGGACATATCGACCGCATGGTATTCGCGCCCGGCCTGCGGAGCGCCGTAGGCGGCGAAATGCTTCACGCAGGCAAGAACCGACGAAGGGTCGGACAAGTCGCCCTGATAGCCCCGCACCATCGCTTCGGCGACACGCGCGCCCAGATAGGGGTCTTCGCCCGCGCCCTCGGAGACACGACCCCACCGGGGGTCGCGCGAAACGTCGCACATCGGCGAAAAGGTCCAATGGATGCCCATGGCCGAAGCTTCGCGGGCCGAAACGCGGGCCAGCGACTCCGCGGCGGCAGGGTCCCACGAGGCGGCGACGGCGAGGTTGATCGGGAAGATCGTCCGGAAACCGTGGATCACGTCGGCGCCGATCAACAGCGGGATGCCCAGCCGGCTCTCCTCGACGGCGATCCGCTGCAACCGCTCGGTCTCCTCGAAGGACTTGATGTTGAATACGCTGCCGCAGCGCCCTTCGCGGACCAGCCGTTCGACGGAAAGTTCCGTCTTGTCGGGTCCCGTGACGGCGCCGCCTCCGCGCTGCTGGACCAGCTGGCCGATCTTTTCGTCGAGCGTCATGCGTTCGACCAGTTCCGCGGCGCGCCGCCGGTCCTGCGGGGTGACGGGCTGCGCCCCGGCGGGATACAGCACGAGGGCCGCCAATACGGTAAAGATGCTATTTTTCATCGGTAAAAGTTTGAAAAGACATGCGAAGGTAATGAAAATACCGCAAAAAAAGGGCTTCGGAACGGAATAAACTCACTCACTCCCGAAGCCCCCGCGATCGCAGCGGCGTCACTCCTTCACGCAGCGCATGCCGTAGGCTGTGGTCATCTTCCGTTCGTAATAGGTTCCCTCGCCCGTGGCGTCGCCCGCCTTCCAGTCGTACATCGGGAGCGGCTTGCCGCCGGCGAGCGTCGACGAACAATAGGCTGCCGAACGCCCCGGATAGTGGATGCGGCCGTTATCGCCCTTGCGGAACATCGTCGACGGGCCGATGAGGGTTCCGCCCGAATTGAGCACATACCAGCGGCTGTACGTGTCGCCCGAGTCCTGGTTCTTGGCGGCGTTGCCGTCCACGTAGGCAAGCAGCGACTGCCATTCGGCCGCCGTCGGCACCCGGTATCCCACCGGGCAGGGATCGTTCAGCCCCTTGCCGCCCTCGGTCCAGCCTTCGGACATCGCTGCGGACGACCGGGTATAGAACGTCGTCGGATTGCCGTTTGCCGTTGCGGCGGTCATCTCCTCGCCGCTGACCTGCCAGCCGGCGGTGCGGGAGGCGTTGAAAACCACCTCGCGCGTCATCGCGCCGAAAGCATCGGGATACTCCGCATGCCCCTCGTAATATTTGTTCTTCGAGAGGATCTTCGCGCCGATGAACGGCTCCTTGCGGCCCCACTGATAGAACAGTCCGTAGGAGCGGAAATCCTGCACACAGGCCTTCGGATCGGTCGAATGGTATTCGGCCCCGACATTGCGGTCCTGCCAGGCGATACCGCCGACGGTCACGTCCGAAGGCATCTTGTCCACGACCCAGACCAGCCACGACCAGACAACCGCGCCTCCGGCGTCGAACAGCGCAACCAGCCCGCTGCCCTGCTTCGACTTGGCCGCAGTGCAGATGATTTCATTCCGGGAAGCGTCGTAGTCAAGCCCCGAAAGCAACTCTGCGTCGGTGGTCCAGACCCAGTCCGCCGCAACGCCCTTCACATACGCGCCGTCGGTGCGCCGCGCCGGAAACGCACGGGTTTCACCCGCCCGGACCACGACCGTATTCGCTCCGGTCGACCGCTGCACGACGGTCACCTGCTGCGGTTCGACGCCCTCCATTTCGGAGGAGACGGTCAGCGTCGCGCTGCGCGGACGCACGCCCTCGCCGTCGTCGGTCAGCAACAGTTTCACGACCGAACTTTTCGTCCCTTCGGACTGCGACACGGCGCACCAGTCGGTCGCACCCTCGATTTTCCATGCCACGGATGCACGCAGGTTCAGGGCCGGTTCGCTCCCGGCGCCGTAGACGGTTATATCGGCGCCGTTCTCCGCCAGCACGAGGATCGGCTCGAACTTCTCCTGCGTCACGGTCACGGTGTGCTTCTCTTCGCCCGCGGCGTAAAAACGCACCGCGGTCGTGCGCTCCTCGGGCAGGAAACTCTGGTCGACCGTCAGAACGATCTTCTTCGTGTGCGAACCTTCGGCGACGTTGGTGCGGCACCAATCGTCGTCGCAGGAGACCGTCCACGGCGAATCGGCCGTGATTTCAAGGACGCTGCGCCCTCCGAACATATCGAACGTCACGTTATCCTCGAGCAGTGAAAGGTCGGATTCGGCGACCTCGGGATCGTCGCTGCACGCCGCACAGCAAACGGCTGCCGCGACGGTCAGAAAAAGAAAAAGTCTCTTCATCGTTGAAGTTGTATTTAAGGTTTTGTTCGAATGTCGTATTTACCAGGACACGGACGATTCGTAGGTATGCCCGAAACTGTCGGTGACCCGCACCATGCCGCCCCGCTCGCTGCCCGGATCGACCCGGAACATATGCCACGTATTGGTCGGCGTCCCTCCGCGCACACCCGTCGCCAGCACCTCCTCGTAATAGGGATCGGTGCGCTGCGTCCGCTCCATCGCCACCGCCTGCCCGCCCGAAGCGGGAATCCACTCCACGGCGCTCCAGGCCGTGTCATAACCCCAGACATTGGCATAGACACAGGCCGAATTGGTGCGTCCGGGTGCATAGAGGCGCATCTGCATATCGCGCTTCCCGCCCGCCGGCTTGTAATACCACGAGAGCCGTTCGCCATCGACCTCGACCACGGCACAGCCACGCGGCGTGCCGTCGCAGTTGACGTCGCCGTTGATGAACAGGTCGCCCGGCGTGCGGGCGATGCAGTGCATGACCTTGCGTCCGTCGTCGTAACGGTAAATGTCATGGTAGTGCTTGTGCCCCCCGAAGGCATGGACCTTATAGGGGCTTATCGCATCGAGGAAACGCTGGAAATTGCGGTGGTTGCGCGCTGCGGTGTTCTTCGTGTGATAGAGAATCGGGCAATGGGACGAGACGACGAGCGTGCTGCCCGCCGGAACGTAGCGCAAATCGGCTTCGATCCAACGGCAAATTTCGTCCGTAAGACCGATCGTATACTCCTCTTCGGCGGTCGGCGCATGGTCGAAAAGGATGTTGTCGAGGAACAGATAATGGATTTTCCCGATGTTCACCGAGTAGTTCGCCGGACCGAAATAGCGTTCGTAGCTCTGCAAGGCGAGCGAATCGGTCAACTCGGCCGGATCGTGATCGTGGTTGCCCGGCAGGCTGAAGGTCGTGAAGCCAAGCGTCTCCAGCCCCTGACGGTACTTCGGGAAAAGCGACATATCGTTCCAGACCAGGTCGCCCAGGCTGACTCCGTAAACCTCCGTCGGAAGCCCCTGCACGGTTTTCAGCACATCGGGAACGACATGACCGAGATAGGAATCCACCGACGTGTTATCGGCAGCCAGCTGAATGTCGGCCATAACGATCAGCGAATGGCGGTCGGACGGAGTCTTGCGTCGTGTCAGCGTAAAATCGGCCCAGTTGACGGCCTGTTTGCGGTCGATTTTGCGGTAGAACCGCGGACAGCCCTGCGTGGCGGGGATCTCGCAGTCGGCAGGCACGGAGACAAAGACGAAATTGCGCCGCGCGAGGTCGGAGGCCAGATAGTAAATCCCCCGTTCGTCGGTCGCCGTCACCTCCAGGCCGTCGCTCACCACCACCCCGGCAATGCCATTGCCGGCGCTGTCCTTCACGATTCCCTTCACCGTCATTCCGGCCTTATCGGGAATCTGTCCGGCGGTCGGGCCGTCGTCACCGCCGCCCTCCGAGGAGGAGCAGGCCGCCAGGACAAGGGCGGCGAGGCACACCGACAGAAGCCGCATGTAGAATTTTGACATATTTTTTTGCATTGAGGATGCGGAGGAGGCCGGACCTCCTCCGCATCACGGTTATTTCATCACGACCCGGATGATTACGCTGTTCTTTTCGGGACGCACCTTGCCCTGATCATCGGCCCTGACGGAAAGCGGCAGCACATAGGAGGAATCAATGCCGTCGGCAAGCATCGAAGCGGCATCGAAGCGGATTTCGGCGCGGTCCATGACCCTGTCCCCCGACAAGCGCACTTCGGGGTCGAAGGCGAAATACCTGTCGGGCATCACCTTCAGTTCGAGTCTGTTTTCCACGTTATAGACATCGAGCACGGAGGGGTCGACCACCAGTTTCACGGTGATTCCGTCGTCATTGTAACCGCCCTTGTAAAGATAGAGATCGTAAACGCACGCCTGGCCCGAAGCGGCATCGTATTCGAGGACCTGGAAATCGTTCTTCGGGATGCAGACCATAGTGTCCACCGTCTCGTAGACGACGTAATCGTCGCCGCACCCTACGGCTCCCAGCAGAAGCAGGAGGCATATCGCAAGATTCTTCATCGCAATCGGATTATTAAGGTTAGTAACCGGGATTCTGCACGAGGTTGTAGTTGATATTGATTTCGCTCAACGGAATGGCCATCCAGTAGGTCTTGGGGGATTCGAACGTGCGGACGCCGCTCTCCTTCATCGTGGAGACCCGGTAGAAATCGGCCGCCGTCCTGCCGTCGAGGTTCCACGCCTTGGGACGCCGGGACATCGCTTCGCCCGCCTCTTTCCAACGGCGCAGGTCGTGGTAGCGCATGCCCTCCATCAGCAGTTCGATCGAACGCTCCCGGTGCAGCACCTCGCGCAGTTCGTCGCCTGTGGGAATGCCCCCGGCCAAGGCCCACGAATCCTTGAAATCGGGCAGCCCCGAGCGGCGGCGGACCAGATTCAGGTAATTGAGGCTCGCGTCGCTCAACGACCCGTTGTATTCGAAATCGGCCTCGGCATAGCTCAGGTAGAGTTCCGCAAGGCGGATGTAAGGATAGGCGTACTTGCGGTAGGTCCACGACTTGGTGTCGTAGTTGAAGGCCGACTGGCGGTGAATCCACTTCTTGAGAATGTAGCCCGTACAGCTCTGGTACTCCTTCGAGGCGTCGAGCACGCTGCCCTGCATCTCGCCGGCGCGGCATTTGAGAATGAACTCCTCGCCGTTGATGGCGTACTTGCCGCGGTCGTAGCCCACCGACGCATAGAAGCGCGGCTCCTTGTAGACATGGAGGTTGGCAGTCTCCTTTTCGGCATTATAGGCATAGGGGTCGATATGCATGGTCTCGGGGTCTCGGTCCCACGGCAGGCCGTTGTGCGTGTAGTACATCTCCACGCACTCGAACGTCGGAACGATGTTGATGCAGAAGCCGTCGGTACTGTACGGCAGCTTCAGGCGTGCGCCTCCGTAACGCTGCAAGTGCTCGATGCCGGTCTGGTCGCCCATTGCCCAAAGGTACTCGGTCGTGTTCCAGAGCGGTTCGACGAAGCAGTCGTGGTAGTTGATCTCGCCGCGCTCGGCAGCGGTTGCAGCCGCAGTCGCGTTCGGGCTTTCGTAGAGCCTGTGCCCGTTGTCCTCGGCCAGAGTGATCGCTTCCTGGCAGGCGTCGAGCGCCCACTTCCACTTTTCGGGATTGTAGGTCTGGCTCATCAGCGGCGTGCCGTCGTTGTTGCGGAAACGCGCGTAGAACTCCGTGTTGCCGTTGCAGAGCGGACTGGCGGCATAGAGCAGCAGCCGGGCCTTCATCGCCTTGGCCGCCACCGAGGTGGCGCGCCCCAGGTCGGCATCGGGACGCGTCGGATACCCGTGCAGCAAATCGGCCGCGCGGTCGTAGGTCTCGGCGATGAACGTCACGCATTCGTCGAACGGACTGCGGGCCACATAGACCTGCTCCTCGGGAAGCCCCATGTCCAGCTGCCCCCTGACGAGGATGACCGGGCCGTAGTGAGTCAGCAGCACCCAGTGGTAATAGGCGATCAGAAAATAGGCTTCGCCCTTGAACTCGTCGGCCACGGACGGCGAGATGCCCGGGACTGCGTCGATATTGTCGATCATAATGTAACAGTAGCGGATGCCCTTGTACATGTCGTAGTTCGTGCGCCCGGACGGGGAAGAGGTCGTCGCGTCCCACAGACCGTAGTAGGTCTGGCTGGCGTTCTCCTCGTTGTAGAGCATGCTCTTGTAGGGGAAATAACGGGTCTGGCCGTTGGTGGCGGTGATAATGTCATCGCCGGCGCAGAAGTCGGGCATGTAGCGGTAAGCCGCGATGTTGGGGGCGTAGGTGTAGAGCGTATTGAGGTACTTGCGGGCCTCCTTGGAGGTTTTGAAGATGTCCTCCTGCGTCGCCTGCCCCTCGGGAACCACGTCGAGGAAATCGCACGCGGCAAGCGCTCCGGCGCACGCAAACAACAAAATGGATATAATTTTTTTCATGTCGCTCGAATTTTAGAAGTTATACTGAAGGCCGAGTTTCACCACGCGCTGCAACGGGTATTTCAAGCCGTTGCCGCTTCCCATTTCGGGGTCCCAGTATTTGAAGGGCGAAATGATGAACAGATTCGTGCCGGCCAGATAGGCGCGCAGGCTTTTGTACGTGAAACCCAGTTCGACGCTCTTCAGGCGCAGGTAGCTGCCGTTCTTGACCCAGAACGACGAGGTCTGCGTGTTGTTGGCGTTGTAGCGGTAATCCAGGCGCGGATAGGCGGCATTGGGATTGGGATCGGCTTCCGACCAGTGGTCGTCGGCAACGTACTGCGTCATGTTGAAGCCCGAATACTGATTGTCGCGGAACGGATGCATGTCGTACATGCGCAGCGAGACGCGCGCCGTGCCCTGGAAGAAGAACGAGAAGTCCCAGCGTTTGTAGTTGACCGAGGCGCCGAAGCCGTACATGATCTCGGGCACGGTGGGATAACCCAGCGACGTGCGGTCGTTGGCGTCGATCACGCCGTCGCCGTTCAGGTCGCGGTATTTGATGTCGCCAGGCAGATAATCGGGCATGAAGGTCTGCCGGGGCGAGTTGTCGATCTCCTCCTGCGAGGCGAAAAGGCCGTCGGCGACCAGTCCGTAAACCGAATTGACGGGTTTGCCCAGCACGGAGTTGTATTTGTTGGGCAGGTATTTCGCCTCGTCGCGGGCCTTCACCTCGTTGTGCGCATAGGTGAACGTTCCGCGCACGGAGACCAGCAGGTCCTTGTTGAACGCCTTGTTGTATTCGAGCGAAACATCGACGCCGCGGTTCTCCACCTCACCCAGATTGCCGTAGGGCGTGACGCCCGAAAGGCCCATCGTCGAGGGCAGCGAACGCCGCTGCATGAAGATGCCGGTACGATTTTCCTTGTAGACGTCGACGTTCAGCGTCAGGGCGTCGAACAGTCCCAGTTCAAGTCCTACGTTAAGTTTGGTGCTCTCCTCCCACGTGGCCAGGGGATTGCCCACGGTCTTGATCTCGTGTCCGGTCTGCTTGACGAAGTTGGGCGAAAACCACACGTAGAGCGCCTTGTTCATGTTGACCGTCGTGAGATAGGGGAAACGGACGATGTTGTTGCTGCTGTCGGCCAGATAGTCGTTGCCCGAAAGGCCGTACGAAGCACGGATTTTCAGCAGGTTCACCTTGCTGCGGATACCTTCCCAGAACGGTTCGCCCGACACGACCCACGCTCCGGCGATCGAGGGGAAAAACCCGAAACGACGACCCGATATGAAGTTCTCCGAACCGTTGTAACCGAAGTTGAACTCCATCAGGTAGCGGTTGTCGTACCCATAGGTAAAACGTCCGGCAAGACCCTGCTCGCGGTAAGGAAGCACCTTGTACTCATCATTGGTGGGCTGATTGTCGACCTTCTCCTTCTGGTGGTAGACGAACAGGGCGTTGACATCGTGTTTGCCGAACGTGCGCGAATATTCGATCTGCCCCTGCAACGAGATCTCACGGTAACCGTTCCGCCCCGTGGAGGTTCCCAGATAGGACGATCCGGGCGTGCCGATGCTTTGCAGGTTGTAGTCGAAAGTCCCGTCGCCGTTGTCGGTATAGTCGGTCATTTCGTAATAATAGGGAGAAAAAGAACGGTAAGTCGCCGCATAGGTCTTGTTGTAGAACGAGACCATGCCCCGGACCTTCAGTCCCTTGGTGACGAAATCGAGGTCCTGGTCCACCGAGAAGGTCGTGGTGATGTACTGCGTATGGCGCTGTCCGTATCCGCGGCTCAACAGGGCATAAGGATTGATGTCCGTAGAACCACCGTCCCACGAAGGGGCATTTCCGAAAATCGGGTCGTCGAGATCCTCCACGGAGCCTTTGGGATAGATGGCCGGAAAAGCGACCGGATTGGCGCGCATCGTATAGTAGAACAGGTCTTTCACCTCTTCGACGGGACGGTGCCAGAAAAGCAGCTGCGTGTTCATCTTCAGACTCACGCGGGTCGTTCGGGTGAGCTGCGCGCCGACGTTGGCCTGGAAAAGGTATTTCTGCGAATTGATGTTGGTGTTGAATTTCGACTCCGCGGGCTTCTTCAGGATACCGTTTTCGTTGAAGATCGAAGCATTGAGGAAATAGTCGACCACCTTGCCGCCGCCCCGCACATTGAGATTCATGTTCTCGTTGACCGTAAAATCCTTGAAAAGCATCGAATACCAGTCATTGTCGGGATAGACGTAGGGATTGAGCCGGTTGCGGGTGCCCGTGATCTTCTCGTCCGAAAAGTGCTGCACATAAGTTTCGCCCGCCGGGGTGCGGGTGCGCAGCGCCTCGTTGTAGTTCTCCATGTAAGTCACGCCGTCGGCGATGTCCTGCACGCGCGTCGGCATCGAAATGCCCGACTCGAGACGAACGTTGATCGCCATCTTCTCCGACTGGCGGCCGTTTTTGGTGGTAATGATCATTACGCCGTTGGCGCCGCGCGAACCGTAGAGCGCCGTGGCCGTGGCGTCGCGCAGGATCGAAAACGACTCGATCGCCTCGGGCGGAATGTTGTTGAGCATCTCCGAGACGATCTCCACGCCGTCGAGAATCAGCAGCGGCGATTTGTTAGCCCCGAAGGTCGAGATGCCGCGAATCCAGAAATTCGCACCGTCGGCGCCGGGTTCACCCGACGACTGGGTCGAGATGACGCCGGCGATCTTGCCCGCGAACGAGGTCGAGAGGTTGCTCGACGTCACCTTGAGCGTACTGGGACGCACGACCTGCACGGCTCCCACCAAACTCTCCTTCTTCTGCGTGCCGAAGGCCACGACCACCACGTCGTCCATAACGTTCGACGCCTCGATCAGCGTCACGAGCTTGAACAGTTCGACATCGGCGACGGCGATCTTCTTGGTGTCGTAGCCCAGAAAAGCGAAGGTGACGTGTTTCGTTCCCGCCGGCACCTTGAGGGTGTAGTTGCCGTTGATGTCCGAGGTGGCGCCGATGGTCGTCCCCTCGACATAGACCGAAACACCGACGATGGGCTTGTTGTCGGCCGAAGAGATCACCGTCCCCTGCAAGACGATTTCCCTACCGGAATTCGCAGCCGGGAGGGGGGGGGTGACGGCGGCGTTTTTCCGGGCGGGCGCTTTCGAGATGATCACCTGGCTTTCGCGCACCCGTCCGGTCAGCTCCGTTCCCTTGAGGACCGCGGACAGCAGTTCGTCGATGGTCGCAGACCTGACCGAAACCGAAACCCGGCGGTCGAGCAGCGGCCGCACGTCGTCGGTGTAAATGAAGGCGTAGCGGCTGGTCCGCTCGACCTCGGCAAAGACGCTCGACAGCGTTGCGTCCTTCATCTTCACGGTCAGCGACGATTTGGCCCCGGCGTCCTGCCGGGAGGCCCGGACGGGCTGGAGATTCACCGGAAGCAACAGCATCGCCGCCGCAAGAATCCGCAGCATACGGCATGTCGAGCCACTCCTCACAAAGAAAAGTTTCTTCATAAGTAACAGTATTAAGGTTAGTATTTAAGACTGGAATTGGTTGTCAGCGATATACGGCGTCGGCGCAATCGTCGGGGGCAGGCCTCACCGCCACCGAGCCGTCGGGCCCCCGGACGTAGGCGATCCGGAAAATGTCGGAGAGCACGTCGAGCGTGCCGTCCAGGTCGTCGAACAGGATCAGCTTGCCGGTACACTTCCGGCTCCCGATCTCCCCGGAGCAGGTTATTTCGATCTTATAGAACGCAGCCACCTTTTGCAGGACTTCGAACAGCGTGTTCGAGGTGAAGAACAACAGTCCGTCCTTCCAACTGATGTATTTATAGGGATCGACCTCGTAGACCGAATAGCTGCCGTCCTTCATCGAGAAGCGTTCCGAAGGATTCAGCGTCACCGATTCGCCGTTGGCCACGTCGATGGCCACGGAGCCTTCGACCAGCACCACGGCCGACGAACCGTCGGCCCGGGGCGCGGTCGTCACGTCGAACGACGTGCCCAGCACGCGGGTCGCAAAATGGTCGGTGTGCACGATGAAGGGACGGTTCGCATCCTTCGCCACCTCGAAATAGGCTTCGCCCTCGACGAAGACGTCGCGCGTGTCCCCGAACGCCGACGGGAAACGGAGCACCGACGCCGAATTGATCCACACCCGCGTCCCGTCGGAGAGTTGCAGATGTGCGCGCTTGCCCTTGGGGACCACCAGTTCGCTCGTATGCACGCGCACCTCCTGCCGGGGCGTCCTGCGATCGGTCTCCGCCCCTTCGTTCTCCTTGCCGTCGATCAGGATTTCGCCCTTGGGCGTAAGGCTGATACGGGCGATGTCGTCATACACCTCGCGGCTGCCTTCGCGGGTCACGAGCGTGATGTTCTCATAGGCCTCGGCCGAAGGCAGTCCGGAACCCGTGAAATCCGCACTCCAGAACAGGGCCGCCACGACGCCGGCGACCAGCAGGGAAGCGGCGGCGAAGAGCGCCGCCCGGTTGCGGCGGCGGGGAGGGGCTGCAAAACGGCGCCGGGCGTAATGGTCGGTCAGAATGCGGTCGAGCAGCAACTGTTTCTCCACGGACGGCAGCGCGGGATGGGTCTTGCCCACACGGCGCACCAGGCTCACGGCGCGCTCGAATTCGAGCAGGTCCTGCGGATGGCGTTCGGTGTAACCGCACCAATAGCCGTCCTGCGCCCGCTCGGGATCGAGACACCACAAAACGAAGTCCGGGTCGGAGGTGAAGAACTCCGCCGTGTGCTTCTTAATATCGTCCGGTTTTATCATTGATTCCAATCGTAATCTTCAAACTGCATGCTGCGGCTGCGGCGCCGCGCTCTTCCCTATGACGGCGAATCCGCCGTTTTGTCCCCCTCGAACCGCAAAAAACAGCGTCCGCCGTGTCAAGTGGCTATTTTCATCGTCTTGCCGCACTCCCTGCCCTTCCGAAGTTTGCCCAGCCCCTTCGACACGAACTTGCGGACGGCGTGGGGCGTGGCGTCGAGTATGACGGCGATGTCGTCATACTCCATCTCGTAGACGAAGCGCAGCAGCAACGCCTCGCGCTGCTTGGGCGAGAGCTGGTTGAGCAGCGACTCGATCGTTTGGCGGATGCGCAGCACGTGCTCCGATTCGATCATCGCGTCGAGCGAGGTCAGCGACACCCGCAATCCCGGCTCCCGGTCCGAAAGGTCGCATTTGTCCACCCGCGAACGGTGCAGGTCGACCAGGCGGTTGTGAACGATCCGGAAAAGGTAGGCCTTGATGTTGACGATGCGGCCCAGGTCGACCTGGCGGGTCATAATGTCGAGGAATATGTCGTGGATGACATCCTTGACCGTTTCGTTGTCGAAACCGAACCCCATGCCGTAGGCATAGAGCGCATCGGCGTAACTGTTATACAACATAACATATACGTCGGTCTCTTCGGCATACTGCCGGTCGATTCGTCGGGTGTCGTACTTGCGTTGCCGAAACATTCGGTTCATTGGTTTGGTCGGTCATTTGATATAACGGAAAACCGTCCGGTTTGTCCCCCTGCAAGCGGTAAAAATCGAATAAAAAATGCGAAATAGCAAATTTTCGCTCCCCCCGGGGGACAAAACCGGAAGCGCTCCGACTCCGGGCAAAACGCAACTCGGCCCGAGCCGAGAGCGCCAAACCGCTGGTGGACAGAGTGCGGGAGATCGCAGGCGGCAAACCGGCCTTCTGCACGGACGGCTTCAACTCGGGCCAAAGCACCGAAGCCTGCAAAACAATCGCGAGCGTCTCCGATTATTGAAAAGAAATTCGTATCTTTGTGGGCTTGTTTCACGATAAGCGCAATTTGTCTGACAGCAACATAAACGAAACGAATAAATGGCGTTACAATGCGGCATCGTCGGCTTGCCGAACGTGGGTAAATCGACCCTTTTCAACTGCCTGTCCAATGCAAAGGCACAGGCGGCAAACTTTCCTTTCTGCACCATCGAGCCCAATGTGGGCGTGATCACGGTCCCCGACCGGCGGCTGATCCGCCTCGCGGAGATCGACAACCCCAAGCGCGTGGTCCCGACGACGATCGAAATCGTCGACATCGCGGGCCTCGTGAAGGGCGCCTCGAAGGGCGAAGGTCTGGGCAACAAATTTCTGGGCAACATCCGCAACACGAATGCGATCATCCACGTCCTGCGGTGCTTCGACAACGGCAACATCACCCACGTCGACGGCTCGATAGACCCCGTGCGCGACAAGGGCATCATCGACACCGAATTGCAGCTGAAGGATCTCGAAACCGTCGAGAACCGGCTCTCCAAGACCCAGAAGCAGGCCACCTCGGGCGGCGACAAGCAGGCCAAGCGCGCCGTGGAGCTGCTCTTGCAGTACAAGTCGGTGCTGGAACAGGGGCTTTCGGCCCGCACCGTGGAACTCGACAAGGAGGACCGCAAACTGGTCGCCGACCTCAACCTGCTGACCGACAAGCCCGTGTTGTACGTCTGCAACGTCGACGAAAAGAGCGCCGCGACGGGCAACGCCTACACCGAGGCCGTCCGGGAGGCCATCGCCGGCGAGCGGGCCGAAATGCTCGTCATCGCCGCCGCCACGGAGGCCGACATCGCCGAACTGGAAGACTTCGACGAGCGGCAGATGTTCCTCGAAGACCTGGGGCTGGAGGAGTCGGGCGTGGCGCGCCTGATCAAATCGGCCTACAAATTGCTCAACCTCGAAACATTCTTCACCACCGGGGCCGACGAGACCCGCGCCTGGACCTACCTGCGCGGCATGAAAGCCCCGCAGACGGCCGGCATCATCCACACCGATTTCGAAAAGGGGTTCATCCGCGCCGAGGTCATCAAGTACGACGACTACACCGCTCTGGGTTCGGAGAAGGCGTGCCGCGATGCGGGCAAACTGTCGATCGAAGGCAAGGAGTATGTCGTCGAGGACGGCGACATCATGCACTTCCTGTTCAACGTCTGACGCCGCAAACCGGGATCGTAAAAAAATTAAAGAATACAGCTATGGAAAGACCAGTTCGGGTGCGCTTCGCG
>OOAN01000955.1_pt1 | contig 18015 bp, 15 predicted proteins | sample 1671301 | NCBI WGS metagenome assembly OOAN01 (sample SAMN06348142, study PRJEB24527) | human gut metagenome | biome: human gut; feature: ankylosing spondylitis patient; material: feces | host: Homo sapiens | place: China | collected 2015-10
GCTGGAACAGATTCTGAAACAGCAGATCGAATGCGGTACGTACAAAAAAGGAGATTTTCTGCCAACAGAAAAAGAGCTGATGGAAAAGTACGAGCTTTCGCGTGTGACAGTACGCCAGGCGATGGCGAATCTGGTACAGAGCGGTTACGCACGTGCACGGCGTGGCATCGGAACAGATGTTGTCTACGAGAAAGTCGAAGAGCAGATGGAAGGTGTCATCAGTTTCACGGAAGAAATGAAAAAGCATCATATCGAAATGCAGACAACATACTGCAAGATGGAACTGATAAGTCCCGGGGAAACGGTAGCAAGAAGTCTGCAGATTCCATTGACGGAGCCATGTTATTGCCTGAAACGTGTGAGGAATGCTGTGGGAAAACCCATGGTCTATACCATTACGTATCTGAAAAAAATCTGCGAACTGCCAACAGAGCCGGAGCCATACATGGAATCGCTGTATCAGTATCTGCGGGAGGAACATGGAATCTATATTGAATCCGGCCGGGATACGCTTGAGGCGGCACTTCCATCGGAAGAGGTGCAGAAAGCACTGAAAATTGATGCGCAGATGCCTATTTTTATCCGGACACGGCAGACATTCCTGAAGGGCGGCGAGGTTTTTGAATATTCGATCTGCTATTATCCGGGAAATCGTTATAAGTACACGGTGGAACTGTAAACATATGACATGTAAAAAAACGAAACCGGACAGAAGTGCGAAATCCGCCAGATGCGAAAGCGTTGAAACAAAGATGATAGGTCTGATCGGCGCAGGAAACAACCCGATGGTTGGTATGACTGTAGCCGTTGCAGTAGCTGTAGAGGAAGCTGCTAAGGCTGGTAAGTTCTAAGATAAATTTAAAGCATAGAAAGAAACGGGATTTTTGTATTTGCAAGAATCCCGTTTCTTTTTTTGTATAAATTTATTTGAAATTCGAAATCAGTACCTTTTGGAGGATATTGCAAAGTATGGAAAACAAATATATTAGCAGAAGAGTATTTTGAAAAGGGAATACAGGAAGAAAATATTTTTATTTTTCAAAAACAGGGTGATAATCGAACATATTTTCTGCTATAATAATATCTATACCAGAAAAACAGAAAGCGAGGCATCATCCGGTCATGAGTGATTCATCCCATATCTATATTGCAATCGATCTCAAATCTTTTTATGCATCAGTAGAATGTGTCGAACGGGAATGCGATCCGCTGACGACAAATCTTGTCGTCGCAGATGAGAGCAGAACAGAGAAAACAATCTGTCTTGCAGTATCACCGTCACTGAAAGCATATGGAATTCCGGGGCGTGCGAGGTTATTTGAGGTCGTGCAGAAAGTAAAGCAGATTAATAAAGAACGGAGAAGCAGGATCGCCGGAGGTGTGTTTACCGGAAAATCAGCAAATGCGGAAGAACTGAGAAAAGATCCGACACTGGAACTGACCTATATTGCAGCGCCGCCGCGCATGGCTCTTTATATGGAGAAAAGTAACCAAATCTATGATATCTATTTAAAATATGTGGCACCGGAAGATATGCATGTGTATTCGGTGGATGAAGTATTTATGGATGTAATACATTATCTGAAAACATATCAGATGAGTGCGAGAGAACTGGCAGAGAAAATGATCCGGGATGTTTTAAAAGAAACAGGGGTTACAGCAACCGCCGGCATCGGCACGAATCTGTACCTGTGTAAGGTTGCAATGGATATCGTTGCCAAACATGTAACGCCGGATGCAAACGGCGTGCGGATCGCAGAACTTGACGAAATGAGTTATCGCAGACTGCTGTGGGATCACAGACCACTGACGGATTTCTGGAGAGTCGGTGGTGGTTATCGGAAAAAACTAGAGGCGGCAGGACTGTATACGATGGGGGATATTGCACGCTGTTCCTTAGGCGGTGAACAGGATTTTTATAATGAAGATTTTCTTTATAAAATGTTTGGTATTAATGCAGAACTTTTGATTGACCACGCGTGGGGATATGAACCGACCACGATTGACCTGATCAAAGCGTATAAGCCGGAGACAAACAGCATCAGTTCCGGGCAGGTGCTGCAGAGTCCTTATGAGTTTGAAAAAGGAAAACTGATCGTCCGGGAAATGACAGATCTGCTTGTGTTGGATCTGGTGGAAAAGCACTTAGTCACAGATCAGATGGTGCTTACGATCGGCTATGATATTGATAACCTGACGGATCCAAAGCGGAGAAATGCGTATCACGGGGAAGTGACCATTGACCGCTATGGAAGAAGGGTGCCAAAGCACGCACACGGAACGATCAATCTGAAAAACCAGACATCCTCCACGAAACAGATCATGGATGCAGTGATGGAGTTGTATGACCGTATTGTAAATCCGAATCTTCTGATCCGCCGGATCTATGTGGTAGCCTGCAGGTTATCGGATGAATCATCGGCAAAACAGGAAGATACGTTTGAACAGCTTGATCTGTTTACGGATTATGCGGCATTAGAACAGAAAAAGCAGGCAGAAAAGGTAAAGAAGGAAAAAGAGAGAAAACTGCAGGAGGCAGTCCTCAGTGTGAAAAAGAAATATGGGAAAAATGCCATGCTAAAGGGGATGAATCTGCAGGAGGGGGCTACCAGTGTGGAGCGTAACCGGCAGATCGGAGGGCATAAAGCATGAAAGGGAAAAATATATTTCAGGAAAAAGAAACACATAAATATGATGATATCATCCATCTGCCACATCATGTCTCAACAAAACATCCGCAGATGGCGTTATCAGACAGGGCTGCACAGTTTTCGCCTTTCGCAGCACTTACAGGGCATGAGGACTCTATCCGTGAGACGGCAAGACGAACAGAAGCATTCTTAGAACTCGATGAGGACAAAAAAGAACAGCTTGATGAAAAAATGCATGTTTTACAGGAATATTTTTCGGAAAAGCCGGAGATTATGGTTACTTATTTTGTGCCGGATGAAAAGAAAGCCGGTGGGGCTTATGTTACGCATCTTGGCAGGATACGGAAAATAGATACTTATCTGCGCAGACTTTTATTTGAGGATGGAACGGAAGTTCACATGCAGTATATTTTTGAAATGGATGGCGAAATATTTGGGGATACAGAGTGAAAAGGACAGCTGGGTAAATTTGACAATCAATATTTCGGATGGTATAATCTCCCCGATAATAGGGACTTTTGCTCTATGAAAGAATATGGATGAGTTAAGGAGCTTGTGAGGCATGAAAAATATATGGCGTATTTTTAGCGGAGATATGAAGAGACTGGTGCGGAATCCTTTTGCGCTGGTGATCGCGATCGGTCTTTGTATCATACCTTCGTTGTATGCGTGGTTTAATATATACTCAAACTGGGATCCGTACGCAAATACCAAAAATATCAAGATTGCAGTAGCCACAGAGGATACAGGTTACCAGATGGATGACGGAACTACTGTTAATATGGGCGATTCGGTCATTGAGAGTTTGAAGGAAAATGATAAGATCGGATGGGTGTTTACAGATACAAAAGATGCGGCTTTAGAGGGTGTATACAGCGGCGAATATTATGCAGCGGTCATCATCAGCTCTGACTTTACATACAGTATGTATAATGTATTTCGTGAAGATTTTAAGGGACCGACCATCTCTTATTATGAAAATGAAAAAAAGAATGCCGTGGCGACAAAGATTACGGATTCTGCAGTGTCCACCTTAAAACAGAGCATCAATGAGCAGTTCATAGAAGTACTTGCAAGCAATATATTTGAGCAGACAAATCATATTTCCGAACAGATGGAAGAGAACGATAAGTTTGCTTATTTTCAGAATAAACTGGAAAATCTGAATGAAAATCTGATCGGTTACAGTAAAATGATCGATACGTTCATTGCCGGAAATTCGGAACTTTCCCAGGCGGTTGCAGAGGCGAAAGGCAGCATCCCGGGACTCAGTGACAAGGTATCCGACGGTGCAAAGAGTTTTGGTACGGCGAGAAGCAGCCTGGATGATACAAAGACATCCTTAAAATCATTCAGTGAAAATGTGAACCAGACCATGACAAGCATCAATGATTCTATGAATAAAATTCAGGGGAGTATCAATGCGACGAATCTTGCCGGGGATGCACAGCAGACGGCAGACAGTCTGAATCAGGCAGCACTGGATGCAGTGGAACTGCAGCGGGAACTGAACCGTTTGCAGGAACATTTAAAAAAAGTGGTCGTTGAAGATAGCGTGTCGGATGCAGACCGTACCGTCATTCAGAAAATCATTGAGACGATTGAATCGATCAATGGCGGGGCAACAGATATTGAAAAAGCGATCAGCAGCATTAATCAGATCGCAATGGGATTCTCCGGAGATTCCCAGACGGATACAATCAATACACAGGTATCGGGCAGTATGGTTGCGGATGCAATCAACAAATCGTTGTCGGATATGACGCAGGTTCTCACCACCTGTTCACAGGCAATCACAAATATGCAGGAAATGTATACGACAAGCCTGGTTCCACAGTTAGATAATGTGATCGACAGCATGAGTCAGATGTTGAACAATGTATCAGATATTCTGACAAGACTAGATGACACGTTAGGAGATATGAATTCTGTATTTTCCGGCATTGAGACGACCGTTACAGGAGCAAATGACAGTTTAGAACAGATTCAGACGGTTATCGATGGTGTGAGTGAAAAATTAACGAAGCTGTTAAACCGGTTAAATTCGGTTGAGGATGATGAAAAAGTACAGGCATTTATGGAGTTCATGAAGGGCGATCCGGAAGGATATGGTGAGTTTTTCTCCCAGCCGGTGCTGGTTACGACAGAGGAGGTTTATCCGATTCCAAACTATGGCTCGGCAATGACTCCGTTTTACACGATTCTTGCGATCTGGGTTGGAGGAACGATTCTCGTCGCGCTGATCAAGGTGAAGGCAGAGCCGAAAAATCTGAAAAATGTAAAATCCTATCAGCTCTTTTTTGGAAGATATCTGCTGTTTTTTGTGATGGGACAGTTACAGGCACTGATCATTGTATTAGGCGATATCTATATCCTGCATTGTCAGATTTTATATCCGGGGTGGTTCTGGCTGGTGGCATCGCTTGCCAGCGTTACATTTACACTATTGATCTATTCACTTGCCCTTTCATTCGGTGATGTGGGTAAGGCACTTGCGGTTGTGATCATGGTAATTCAGATTGCGGGATCCGGCGGAACGTTCCCAATTGAACTTTTACCGGCAGTTTACCGGAATATCTACATATTTTTCCCGTTCCCATATGCGATCAATGCCATGCGTGAGACGATCGGTGGTATGTATGGAAGCGATTATATGAAGAATCTGGCGGAGCTGATGATCTTTGCGGTAGTTGGACTTCTGATCGGACTTGTAATCCGTATTCCGTTTGTGAAACTGAATCACTTTGTGGAAAAACGAATGGAAGATACAAAAATGATGTAGCGGAAGCAAAGCGTGAAAAGCAAGTTTTTTTTATAGATAGCAGAATTGGAGAGAGAAGAATGGAAGAAAAAAGCAGATACGAGGAAATGTATGGAAAACTCGTTGCATATGAACAGAATATCCATTTGCAGAACCAGAAACGGATCAAGATCGGACTCAAATGTATTGCGATCATTCCGCCTATATTTTTGATCCTGTTATTCTGGACAGACAGTAACAAGGTGGTTTTCCTGATTTTATGGATCGTATCATTATTTGCACTTGCAACTTATCTGATCCTTGTAGAGTATGTAGATTATAACCTGCAGGAGAAGCTAAACGAACTGCGGGATGAAGAGGATAAAGCTGTGGATGTTCTTATGGGAAAACAGCTTGACGAAGTAGAGGAAAATATTAAGAATGCCATTCAGAAATTAGATGAAAAGTTTAATTCCGAGGCAGAGATACCCAAAATAACAGAGAGTGATACAAAGGAGAAAACAGAATGAAAAATATATTTAAAATCTTTATCTCCGATGTGAAACGGATTTTCCAGAACGTGGTTGCGGTTGTGGTTATCATGGGACTTTGTGTGATTCCATGCCTCTATGCATGGTTTAATATATTTTCAAACTGGGATCCGTATGGTGAAAGTTCGACTTCAAACCTGAAGGTTGCAGTGGTATCAGAAGATGAAGGTGTAACGGTGGCGGGTATTTCTGTCAATATCGGTTCATCCGTTGTTGAAGCGTTACAGGAAAACAAGGTTATGGGATGGGTATTTACTGAGACATCCGACGAGGCGGTGGATGGTGTATACAGCGGTGAATATTATGCGGCTCTTGTGATTCCGGATGATTTTACGGAGGAGATGATCAGCTTCCTTGGCGGACAGATCGAACACCCGGATATTATTTATTATGAAAATGAAAAGAAAAATGCGATAGCGCCGAAGATTACCTCAAAAGCCAAAACGTCTGTTCAGGAACAGGTGAATGCAAGCTTCGTGAGCACACTTGCGGAGGCAATGATGCAGGTCGGGGATGCAGTTGCGGGAAACGATGTTGACGGAGGTTCACTTGCGGATACAATTACGCAGCGGTTAAACGATGTAAGCGGTGATCTGCAGAGCTACATCAACATCTTAAATTCATTTGCAAGTATTTTAAATTCTGCACAGAGTATCGTCGCAACAAGCCAGGTCATGCTTCCGGGACTTGATTCCATGGTTTCTACAGGTCAGGACACGGTAAACAGCATGGAAAGTCTGATACTTGCCGGAAATGCAACGACGGATACGGTTACCCAGATGGTTACATACAGTTTTGATCTGGTTGAGAACAGCCTGAATAATGTGTCCATGGTGATACAAAATGACATGGAAAAACTGGGAAAATACGAAGATGCGGCAGGAAACGGACTGAATGCGACAATATCCGTAGTGCCTTATCTGGAAAAAATGTTTAATGACTCGGTTTCAAGCTGGGAGGGCACAGCAGATGACGAGACAAGAATGCAGATCCAGGGTGTGCGTGACCAGTTAAAGATGATTGAACTTGAACTGAACGGACTTGCAGAAAACGGAACTGCCACAGCGGAGGATATCAATACCTTAAAAGGACAGATTACAACCGAGATTGGAAATTGTAAGACGGCTCTGGATGCGCTGCAGCATACGTTTGAGTATACCGTAAAACCACAGCTTGATTCCACGATGAATGCAATGCAGAATTCCATGATCGCAACGACATCGATTTTAAACGGAATCAATGCGGATTTTGGCGATGTGGAAAAGGTGCTGTCAAAATACGAGGACACGCTCTCAAGGGGAAGTGCAGATTTATATGATTCTTTAGAAATGGCGCAGGAGTTATATAATAAACTGACGCAGATCATCGCGGATTTCACCACATTGAGACAGGATGAACAGTATCAACAGTTTATGGAGATATTAGAGACAGATCCACAGCAGCTGGGCAGTTTCATCTCTTCTCCGGTAAATCTTGACACTGTCGGAATTTATGAGATTGAAAATTATGGCTCTGCCATGGCTCCGTTTTATACGATTCTGGCATTGTGGGTAGGTGCGCTGATTCTGGTTGCGATTATTCATGTGAAAGTAGAACCGGAAGAGGGCATCACGGATATAAAGCCATATCAGGCATATTTCGGGCGCTATATCCTGTTTTTCCTGATAGGGCAGACACAGACACTGATCACGGTGCTTGGAGATTTGTTTTATGTGCGGATACAGTGTCATAATCCATTCCTGTTCTGGCTTGCCGGAGCAGTCAGCAGTTTTGTATTTACGCTGTTTATTTACTCGCTTACCGTTGCATTTGGAAATGTCGGTGAGGCACTTGCAATCGTTGTTATGGTTATCCAGGTTGCCGGTGCGGGCGGAACATTCCCGATTGAGACATTACCGCAGGTATACCAGTCACTTTATAAATATCTGCCATTCCCGTATGGAATGAATGCCATGAGAGAGACAATCGGTGGAATTTATCAGATGAACTACTGGATCTATGTTGGAAAACTTGCAATTTATCTGGTCGTTTCGCTGGTCATTGGACTTCTTATTGCGATACCGTTCCGTAAACTGAACCATGTCATTGAAAAGAGCAAGGAAAACACGGAGATCATGATCTGATCCCACACGAAGGAGCTTAAAATGTTACTGATTCGAATGGTATTACTTTTGACAGGACTTCTTATGACAGTTGTGCCGGGGGCGTGCACGAGAAAAGACCAGAGAGGTGATCTGAATGCAGAAAAAAGGATACGGCAGATTGGCATCTGGTTTGTGGCAGCAGCGGTCATATGGATTATTACCGCAAAATTTTTCTGAAAATCGACTATGATTTCGGGCAGATGAAAAATTGTTTATTGACAAAATATTTCGATGTGATATCATAGCTTTAGTGTGATGTGTGATTAAAGTATTAAACTATTGGAGATGCAGAATGAGAAAACAGGTATTATCTCTATTAGTGGAGAATAACCCGGGCGTGACAAGTCATATTTCAGGACTTTTCAGCAGAAGAGGTTACAACATTGACAGTTTTTCTTCCGGCGTGACCGCAGATCCGAGATATACAAGGATTACGATCGTCGCGACCGGCGATGAACAGATCTTAGAGCAGATTGAAAAACAGCTTGCGAAGCTGGAAGATGTTGTAGACATCAAAAAACTTGAAAATGGTTCATCCGTGACGAGAGAGCTGATCTTAGTAAAGATTCGTGCGAAAGATACAGAACGTCAGCCAATCTTAAATGTGACCGAGATCTTTCATGGAAAAGTTGTGGATGTAACCCACGATTCGATGGTGATCGAATTGACAGGCCATCAGGACAAGCTGGATGCATTTTTAGATCTTCTGTCCGGATATGAGATTTTAGAACTTGCGCGAACCGGACTGACCGGATTGTCGAGAGGCATTTCCGATGTCGTTATGTTAGACGAAGACGGCAAAAGAGTATCATTATAACAAAATAAGCAGATAAGAATATGCAAATACATATTTTTTATTAAGAAACCAAAATTGGAGGAAATTAATTATGGCAGCAAAAATATTTTATCAGGAAGACTGTAACCTTTCACTGTTAGACGGAAAGACGATCGCAATCATCGGCTACGGCAGTCAGGGACATGCACATGCATTAAACTTAAAAGATTCAGGATGCCATGTTATCATTGGTCTTTATGAGGGAAGCAAATCCTGGGCAAAAGCTGAGAAACAGGGATTTGAAGTATATACAACAGCAGAGGCAGCAAAGAAAGCCGACATCATCATGATCTTAATCAACGATGAGAAACAGGCAGATATGTACAAAAAAGATATCGAGCCAAACCTTGAGGCAGGCAACATGTTAATGTTCGCACATGGTTTCAATATTCATTTCGGATGTATCGTACCTCCAAAGGATGTAGATGTTACCATGATCGCTCCAAAAGCTCCGGGACATACCGTACGTTCTGAGTATCAGGTTGGAAAAGGAACACCTTGTCTGATCGCTGTTGAGCAGGATGCAACAGGAAAAGCACAGGATCTTGCATTAGCATATGCACTTGGTATCGGCGGAGCAAGAGCTGGTGTTCTTGAGACAACATTCCGTACCGAGACAGAGACAGACCTTTTCGGTGAGCAGGCAGTTCTCTGCGGTGGTGTTTGTGCATTGATGCAGGCTGGTTTTGAGACATTATGCGAAGCTGGTTATGACCCAAGAAATGCATACTTCGAGTGTATCCATGAGATGAAACTGATTGTAGACTTAATCTACCAGTCAGGTTTCGAGGGAATGAGATATTCTATCTCCAACACAGCAGAGTATGGTGATTACATCACAGGACCGAAGATCATCACAGAGGATACAAAGAAAGCAATGAAACAGATCCTTTCCGATATCCAGGATGGTACATTTGCAAAAGATTTCTTACTTGATATGTCTCCTGCAGGACGTCAGGTTCACTTCAAGGCTATGAGAAAGAAAGCTGCAGAGCATCCATCAGAGCAGGTTGGTAAAGAGATCCGTAAACTGTACAGCTGGAACAACGAAGAGGACAAACTGATCAACAACTAATTTTTAGCTGAGTAATGAGACAATGGATATTATACTTTAGAGTATAGATTTATTGTTGGAAAGATAAAAGAAAGAATCATCATGTGGTACATTTCATATGATGGTTCTTTTTTTACCTTAAGAACTTGTGAACCGGTATCAGAAAAACTTTTATGACAGCTGGAGGAAACGTTTCCGGCAGGGCGGTTGGTACTTGACAAAACCATGGTATATGATAAAATAAATCATGTTGTGAATAAAATACATCAGACTTTGATAAGGAATAGTAAGAATTTTTTATTTTTCAGAGAGCTGCCGGATGCTGCGAGACAGTAAAGAAAAATTCCCAACTCGCCTTTGAGTCCTTTTGCCCAAGCTATCAGTCAGGTTTATAGTGTGTAAGCAAAAGCGTGTTGTCCGCGTTAAGGATCATAAGAGCGTATTGTCTTGTTTTCATGTTAAAATTGATCTGACAGATGAGCAGATGGATTTTAAATATTGACAGATGGGAAATGAAATCAAAAGAATACGAATTAGAGTGGTACCACGGAGTAAGATAGACTTCGTCTCTAAGAGGATGTGCAATTTTAAAAGCATATCTTCGGAGACGGAGTTTTTTTTCGCAAAAACAAGGAGGAAAATCCTCTCCTCGCCATAGGGCTCGGATTTTGCTCCGCAAAACAAGGAGGAAAATCCTCTGCTCCTGCAAGGGCAGTCGCATTTTTCTTCGCAAAACAAGGAGGAAAATCCTCTCCTCGTCAAAGGACTCGGATTTTGCTCCGCAAAACAAGGAGGATTATATGTCAGAACTTTACAATCACAAAGTCGTTGAGAAAAAATGGCAGAAAGTCTGGGATGACAATAAGGCTTTTGCTGCGACAGACGACTACAGCAAACCAAAATATTATGCACTGGTAGAATTCCCATATCCGTCAGGACAGGGACTTCATGTAGGTCATCCGAGACCTTATACAGCACTTGATATCGTAGCAAGAAAGCGCAGAATGCAGGGCTATAACGTACTGTATCCGATGGGATGGGATGCATTCGGACTTCCGACTGAGAACTATGCGATCAAAAATAAGATCCATCCGAAGATTGTAACCGAGAATAACGTAAAGCGTTTCAAAGAGCAGCTTCATTCTTTGGGCTATTCTTTCGACTGGGACAGAGAGATCAACACTACAGATCCGAGTTATTACAAATGGACACAGTGGATTTTCTTAAAACTGTTTAAAGCAGGACTTGCTTACAAAAAAGAGATGCCGATCAACTGGTGTACTTCCTGTAAAGTAGGCCTGGCAAACGAGGAAGTTGTAAACGGTGTCTGCGAGCGCTGTGGTGCTCCGGTTGTCCGCAAGGTAAAGAGCGAGTGGATGTTAAAGATCACCGATTATGCTGAGAAGCTGTTAGAGGGATTAAATGATGTAGATTATATCGAGCGTGTCAAGGTTTCCCAGAAAAACTGGATCGGTAAATCACAGGGTGCAGAGGTAGATTTTGCGATCGCCGGAAAAGAGGACAAACTCCGTGTTTATACGACACGTTGTGATACATTATTTGGTGCTACTTACATGGTTGTATCTCCGGAGCATCCGATCATTGATAAATATAAAGACGAGTTAAAGAACTGGGATGCGATTGCTGCATACCGTGAGGAAGCTGCAAAGAAATCCGATTTTGAACGTTCAGAACTTGCAAAAGATAAGACGGGTGTGGAGATTGACGGTCTTATGGCAGTCAATCCGGTAACCGGAAAAGAAATCCCGATCTGGATTTCCGATTATGTATTAATGTCTTACGGAACAGGCGCGATCATGGCAGTACCGGCACATGATGAGAGGGACTGGGAATTTGCCAAAAAGTTCAATATTCCAATGGTACAGGTTGTTGCAAAAAATGGTGAGGAAGTTGACATCAACGAAGCGGCATTTACAGATGTTGCAACCGGTGTTCTGATCAATTCTGAGTTCTTAAACGGACTGGAAGTAAAAGATGCAAAGGCAAAAATGATTGCATTTTTAGAGGAAAAAGGCATTGGTACAGCAAAGACTAACTATAAATTAAGAGACTGGGTATTCTCCCGTCAGCGTTACTGGGGTGAGCCGATCCCGATCGTTCACTGCGATAAATGCGGCTATGTGCCGATTGATGAGAGCGAGCTGCCACTGATGCTTCCTGAGGTAGAGAGCTACATGCCGACTGACAATGGAGAGTCACCGCTTGCTGCCATGACAGACTGGGTAAATACGACCTGTCCTTGTTGTGGAGGTCCTGCAAAGAGAGAGACAGATACAATGCCGCAGTGGGCTGGATCTTCCTGGTATTTCTTAAGATATACCGATCCGCACAATGATGAGGCACTTGCAAGTCCGGAGGCATTAAAATACTGGATGCCGGTAGACTGGTACAACGGCGGTATGGAGCATACAACACTCCATCTGTTATATTCCAGATTCTGGCATAAATTCCTCTATGACGAGAAAGTAGTTCCATGTCCGGAGCCTTACCAGAAACGTACTTCCCACGGAATGATCCTTGGTGAGAACGGAGAGAAGATGTCAAAATCCAGAGGAAATGTCGTAAATCCGGATGATATCGTAAGAGAGTATGGTGCAGATACCTTAAGAACTTATGAGATGTTCATTGGAGCATTTGATTTAAGTGCATCCTGGTCTGAGGATGGCGTCAAGGGCTGCCGTCGTTTCTTAGAGCGTGTATGGAAGTTACAGGACATCATGACAGAAGAAACCGGATATTCCAAAGAACTTGAGACAAAGATGCATCAGACCATCAAGAAAGTCAGCAGCGATTATGAAAATCTGAAATACAATACCGCGATCGCTGCAATGATGGCTTTGATTAACGAGTTCTATAAGAAAAATGCTGTGACTAAGGGCGAGTATGAGACACTCTTAATTCTGTTAAACCCTGTTGCTCCGCATATCACAGAGGAACTCTGGCAGATCATTGGCGGAACAGGTTATGTATACCAGCAGAAATGGCCGGAATTTGACGAGGCAAAAACAGTTGAAAATACGGTTGAGATCGCAGTACAGATCAATGGAAAAACGAAAGGAACATTGGCAATCGGCAGAAATGACGCAAAAGATGATGTTATTGCAAAAGCAAAAGAATCAATTGCAGATAAGCTGACTGGAAACATTGTAAAAGAGATTTACGTTCCGGGAAGAATTGTCAATATTGTAATGAAATAAGATGAAAAAAGGAACAAACTTATTAGAGGGTTCCATCTGGAAGGGGATTGTGTCATTTGCAATCCCCCTCTTTTTAGGGAACCTGTTTCAGCAGTTATATAATACCGCCGATTCTCTGATCGTCGGTAATTTTCTTGGCAGTGATGCTCTTGCAGCTGTCAGTTCTTCCGGCAGTCTGATATTTCTGATGGTCGGCTTTTTTAATGGAATTGCAGTTGGTGCCGGCGTTGTCATTTCGAAATATTTTGGAGCAGCGGATTATGAAGGATTGAAAAAAGCAGTACATACCAATATTGCATTTGGTCTGGTGTCCGGCTGTATCCTGACAGCGGTCGGAATGATATTGGCACCCCAGATTCTTGTATTGATGGGAACGCCGGAGTCGGTGCTGCCAAACTCCATTGTATATTTCAGGGTATATTTTGCGGGATCGGTCGCATTTGTCATGTATAATATCGTGATGGGAATCTTGCAGGCGGTCGGGGACAGCAGACATCCGCTTTATTATCTGATCTTCTCATCGATTGTAAATATTGTACTGGATTTATTGTTTGTAGGTTTACTGGGATTTGGCGTTGGTGCTGCGGCACTTGCGACGATCATCTCGCAGTTTTCCAGCGCATTTTTATGTATGCTCCGTCTGATGCGCACCAAAGATGTCTATCAGGTACAGATCTCACAGATCCGTTTTCATAAGGGAATGTTGGGACAGATCATCGGAATCGGACTGCCGTCCGGTATGCAGAACTCCATCATTTCATTTGCCAATATCATCGTGCAGACGAATATCAACAAATTTGGTGTGATGGCAGTTGCGGGATGTGGTGTTTATTCGAAAATAGAAGGATTTGCATTTTTGCCGATCACCTGTTTTGCAATGTCGCTCACAACGTTCATCGGGCAGAATCTCGGAGCAAAACAGTATGACAGGGCCAAAAAAGGTGCGTATTTTGGCATTACCTGCTCGACACTGCTTGCAGAAGTTGTCGGTGTGATCGTATTTTTTACGATCCCGCAGCTTGCAGCGGCATTTAACAATGAAGCGCAGGTTGTTGAATTTGCAACCAGACAGGCTCACATAGAAGCATTTTTCTATTGCTTTCTGGCATTTTCGCACTGTATCGCCGGTATCATGCGCGGTGCGGGAAAATCTACCGTGCCAATGTTTGTCATGCTTGCATCCTGGTGCATCATAAGAATTACATACATTACGGTTACCGTGCATTTTATCCCGAAAATCCAGGTCATCTTCTGGGCGTACCCGCTGACCTGGTCAATCAGTTCGGTGATCTTTTTGATTTACTTCTTAAAAGCGAATTGGCTATATAGTTTTGAAAAGAAATAAAGTTTATTGAGCCAATTCGCTTTGCCAACCTGGCTGTATAGTTTTGAGAAAAAGTAAAGTTTTATTTAGCAGTTGGCTTTGCCAACCTGGCTGTATAGTTTATGATAATAGAATGTTCGCGGAGCGTGCATTCTATTATATTGTATCTGTTAAAAGTTTTTATAAAACCGGATAAATTCCCCAAGTGTTTTGGAAGGTTTTGTCGTTGTTTTATAGGCAAAACCGACCTCACGCTTATGGATTGGGATGCCAAGCGGAATCTCCACTAAGGCGCCGGAGGCGAGATCCTCTTTTACAAAACTTTTGATGACGCAGGCAACGCCGACACCGATACGGGCAAAGTCGATCAGAAGATCCATGCTGGAGATGTCGATGGATTCCTTGACCTGAATCTGGTTGTCAGAAAGATAGTCGTCGATATACTGGCGTGTCATATTGTTTTTATCGAGCAGCATCAGTGTTGAGTTTGTAAGGATCTGATCCTTGTGGACGCCGCGCGCGCGCAAATTCCGCAGATAGTCTTTGGTGCAGACAAAGATATCTTCGATCTCTTCGAGAAAATCAAAATGGATATTTTTTAAATTATCCGGTTTTCCTACCAGACCGATATCGATCTTATTGTCCTCGAGCAGTTCAAGTGTCTCGTTGGTCGACTGGCAGGTGATGGAGATAGAGACATGCGGGTTCTGTCTTATAAATTCCTGCAAATAAGGAAGCAGCAGATATTTACAGAGGGTTGCGCTGACACCGATCTTTAAGTGTCCGACACCGAGCTCAATGGAACGTTTTAATTTTTCCTCACCGAGGGTTAAAGTCTCAAAGGCACTGCTCACATGGTCGTAGAGCAGTTTTCCCTCATCGGTTAAGACAACGCCGCGCGAACTTCGGGAAAACAGCTTGCAGCCGACACCTTCCTCTAATTTCTGGATGGATTTACTGATGGCAGGCTGGCTGATGTAGAGTTCTTTGGCAGCCTTTGAAATGTTGCCGGTATTTGCAACGGTATAAAAAATCCGGTAAGATGATAAATTCTGGTTCATGATAAAATTCCTTTCTGATACTGGATACATCGATAATTTTTCTCATTATACCATGAAGTTTAGTTATGGTAAATATATTTAATATGTATTTTTATTATAGTAATACCTGTGTTAGAATAACATACAGATAGGACAGCGAGTGTTGTTCTACACACACATCACACAAAAAAGGAACGGGCACACACCATTCCTGACACAGATTTTAATTTTTTAGGAGGATATACCCATGGGGATGACGATGACACAGAAAATCCTTGCAGCACATGCAGGACTTCCATCAGTCAGTGCCGGACAGCTTATTGAGGCAGATTTGGATCTGGTTTTAGGCAATGACATTACTTCACCGGTGGCGATTCATGAAATGGATAAAATGAAGGTGGACGGTGTCTTTGATAAGGATAAGATCGCACTTGTGTTAGATCATTTTGTGCCAAATAAAGATATCAAATCTGCACAGCATTGCAAATGCGTCAGAGAGTTTGCCTGCCGGCATGATATTACAAATTATTTTGATGTAGGAGAGATGGGAATAGAGCATGCACTGCTGCCGGAGAAAGGTCTTACCGTGGCAGGCGATGTCATTATCGGTGCGGATTCCCACACCTGTACCTACGGTGCGCTGGGTGCATTTTCCACCGGAGTTGGCAGTACGGATATGGCGGCTGGTATGGCAACCGGAAAAGCATGGTTTAAAGTCCCGGCAGCGATCAAATTTGTCCTGACCGGCAAACCGGCAAAATGGATCAGTGGAAAAGACATCATTTTACATATCATCGGAATGATTGGTGTGGACGGTGCGCTCTACAAATCAATGGAATTTGTTGGGGACGGCATTTCCTGCCTTTCTATGGATGACCGTTTTACAATCGCAAACATGGCAATCGAAGCAGGCGGAAAAAATGGTATTTTCCCGGTAGATAATCTTGCAAAGGAATATATGGAAGTACATTCCAAACGTCCATATGTTGTCTATGAGGCAGATGAGGATGCAGAGTACGAGGAGACTTATACGATCGACCTTAGTACTTTAAAGCCAACCGTTGCATTCCCACACCTTCCGGAGAACACAAAGACGATCGACGAGGTCGGTGACATCAAGATCGACCAGGTAGTGATCGGCTCCTGTACAAATGGAAGAATGGATGACCTGCGTGTGGCAGCATCTATTTTAAAAGGCAAAAAAGTAGCAAAAGGATTGCGTGTGATCGTGATCCCGGCAACACAGAAGATTTACCTTGATGCAATGGAAGAAGGACTGCTTAAGACCTTTATCGAGGCTGGTGCAGTCGTGAGCACACCGACCTGTGGACCTTGCCTTGGCGGTTATATGGGAATTCTTGCAGAGCATGAGCGCTGCGTTTCCACCACAAACCGTAACTTCGTAGGAAGAATGGGACATGTGGAGTCTGAGATTTATCTTGCCAGCCCGGCAGTAGCGGCAGCAAGTGCGATTACCGGAAAACTTTCCGGACCGGATGAAGTAGCATAGGTTTAAGAAAAAGGAGAGTAAACATGAAAGCAGCAAAAGGTCATGTATTCAAATACGGAGACAACGTAGATACCGACGTCATCATTCCGGCAAGATACTTAAATTCTTCTGATCCAAAGGAACTGGCATTGCATTGTATGGAGGATATCGATAAAGATTTCGTGAAAAATGTCAAAGCTGGAGATATCATGGTGGCAAATAAAAACTTTGGATGCGGTTCGTCCAGAGAGCATGCGCCGATTGCCATCAAGGCAGCCGGTGTGAGCTGTGTCATTGCAGAGACATTTGCGCGTATTTTTTACCGCAATTCGATCAATATCGGACTTCCGATCATTGAATGTCCGCAGGCGGCAAAGGAGATCGAAGCTGGTGACGAAGTGGAAGTCAACTTTGACACAGGAGTGATCACGGATGTGACAAAGGGTACCTCATATCAGGGTCAGGCGTTCCCGCCGTTCATGCAGAAAATTATTGACTGTGAGGGACTGGTCAACTATATTAACCAGAAATAAAATGAAAATCAATGAATAAGAAAATCCGTCAAAGACTGGGACTGCATTTCTATGCAGTGGGGCTTTGGCGGATTTTTTTGTTTTGTCGTAATAAAGAAAATGTGTATCATTTTGTGCATGAAATGATCAATTAAGTCTATATGTTTCTATAAAATTTTCAAATATAATAGGAATCATCCTGCATGGTTTTCGAATCTGTTTGTTTCAGTTTACGGTATTGCAGGGGTGACATACCTGTATTCTTTCGGAAAATCTGCGAAAAATACGACTGTGATGAAAAACCTGTGCTGGATGCAACTTCTGCAATCGAGCGACTGGAGCTGAGCAATAGTTCTTTACTTGCAGCGAGTCTGGTTTCCATCAGGTAATTGATGGGGGATGTTCCAACATACTCCGTAAAAGAATGTGATAAATAAAATTTGTTGATATGGGTGAT
>OOAN01000961.1_pt1 | contig 17892 bp, 10 predicted proteins | sample 1671301 | NCBI WGS metagenome assembly OOAN01 (sample SAMN06348142, study PRJEB24527) | human gut metagenome | biome: human gut; feature: ankylosing spondylitis patient; material: feces | host: Homo sapiens | place: China | collected 2015-10
GAAACAGGAAGTTTTACATGATAATTTATTGAAAGCCATCCGGGAGAAGATTCCTCATGAAGAAAATTTGGCAAATGTTTTAGGGAACTTGTTATGTATTGGCAAAGAGGCCATTTATCGGCGCCTACGGGGGGATGTCCCGTTTACCTTGTTGGAAACGGCGCAAATTTCTAAAGAAATGAATATCTCGATTGACGGGATTTTGGAGTCGGTTTCGCCTAAAAGTCGGCCCTTCCAGTTGAAATTGACGGAATTTATCAACCCGTTGGAAATTGATCTTGATATGATGGATAATTTTGTGGATGTTTTCCGTTCGATTGAGCCGAATGCTTATTCCGAGGCGGCTTCGTCTACCAATATCCTTCCACAGGCGCTTTATTTGAAATATAAATTCCTGACTCGTTTTTACCTGTTCAAGTGGAAAGCCCAGCATGACGGTTTGAATGCCGTGCAGCCATTGCACGAGATTATTTTCCCGGAGCGGATGGTACAAATTCAAAAGAATTTTGTTATAGAAACCCAGCGGGTAAAGGATTCTTGCTACATCTTTGATAACATGATCTTCGTGTACTTGATTAACGACATTAAATATTTTTCGAGTGTGAATTTGATTTCTGATGATGATGTACGCGAATTGAAAGAGGAATTATATCAGTTCTTGGATTACACGGAGCGACTAGCTGCCCGGGGAAAATTCGATAACGGGAACAGGATCAGTTTCTACATATCCAATATTAATTTTGACACGACCTACTCGTATGTCCAAACCCGGAAGTGTAAGTTGACATTAATAAAAGCTTTTACCTTGAATTCTGTGGCTTCTCTGGATGACAAAACGTTTGATAGCGTGAAAAACTGGATTTCATCGTTGAAGCGTTTTTCTACCTTGATCTCGGAAAGTGGTGATTTGCAACGTATTCATTTCTTTCGAAAACAACGGGAGTTGGTTTCGACATTATAATTTATTGAGAAATAACTCATACCTTTGGATGTAGGCCGGACGTAAATTTGCGATCTGATGCTTGTTATCATTTAAAGACGTTCGGGGGAACGAGAGTGTATGTGGCTGGGGATACTGAAGATATTCCGGAAATGCAAGACTTGAAGGATATTGATATCGCTTTTCTGCTTGTAAATCAACCTTACACGATGACGGTTCCCCAAGCGGATCGTGCGGCACTGGTGATAAAACCTAATGTCCTTTACCCCTATCATTACGGGGGAGACGAACGTGGAAGAATTGAAATCTTCCTTGAAAGATGTTGCGGGAATTGATGTACGAATCCGGCAGTTGCAATGATAAGGAAATAAGAGGGAGAAGACTTAGAATTCTCCCTCTTGTCAAATCTTTTATATCACTTCAAATAGGAATTTGAACGAGGGACTATTTACCATATCCTTGGCAGCATTTCCAGCGTAGGTTTCTCCGTTTGCGAGGTTTAATTTCTTGACAGGTGCCCCCGCGGAAAAGTCCAGATCTTTCATGTTAATCCAGAATACATTGGGCGTGATCGTGGATTCGAAGAAATATACTTTATTTTTTTGGTCTGCGACCGTTCTCCAGCGGGTGGAAGAGATATTAGGTTGAGCCGGGGTAGAAATCCCAAGCGGAACCGATACGTTTCGTATAACGCTAAAAACTCCGGCTACAGCCTCTCGTTGATTGTCGGTTTGTGGGATGACATTGATGTAAAATGATGCCCTGACAAAACGATCTACTGCCCGGTTGGTCCCCGGTAGCATCACTAGGCCCCCGATTTGTTGCCAGTAATTATTTAGCGTGATTTGTTGTTCGTAAGAGGGAGAGTTTGTCATGACCTGATATTCTTTCCCCTCGTGTATGATGAGTTTTCCCTTGATGTACTCAAATATGGCACTATTCCCCGATGCGTCGGAAATGGCTAGGTGTAAAGTTGATTTCGCCCCGTTCGGCATATCCGGAGCGTCTATCCGGAATGTCTCTTTGCTTAACTCTTTTACGGCCTCATCCACGGTTGCAAAATTGTCAAGCACGTACTGCGTCCAGATGCTCAGCCCCATGACGGGCCGGGTATCGCCGGACCGTTCATAGACCGATTCGGGCAGGAAGAGCAGGTTGGCGACCAGCCCGGCCTCGTTCATGCCGTCGGTGATGCCGATGTCGTAACCTGCGGCCGAGAGCGACCCGTATTTCGAGGTCCAGAAGACGGTCTTGTCCGTGTTCGCACCGCGACGCACGACGCCCCGCGGGAAGATGTAGAGGTTGGTGAGCGGATCTTCGCGCCAGTCCATCGTCCGGCCCGTGACGGTCATGCCGTCGGGTCCGAGGTAAACGGCGCGGGTGCAGGCTTCGGCCTGCGGAGGGAAGACGGCCAGCGCAGCGGCGCACAGCATCGTCAGGAAAGGTGTTTTCATAGACTGCGAAAATTTTGGAATCACACGTCGTCCGCTTCAAATCGGATGCTAAACCCGCATTTCCGGAGGAAATAAATTTGATCTTTCGCGCAGGTTGCCTTATCTTTGTGGAAAATTGACTTTCCCGACATGAAACCCTTTCTGCGCATTCTCCTGCCGGCCGCCGTGTGCGGCCTGCTGCTGGGCGCCTGCACGCAGCGGCAGACGACCCTGAAATTTATGAGTTACAACATCCGCAACGGCCGCGGCATCGACAATGTTCAGGATCTCGGCCGCGTGGCGGAGATCATCAACCGCACGGCCCCCGACATCGTGGCCCTTCAGGAACTGGACAGCGTGACCGGACGCATGGCCGGACGCTTCATCCCCGGGGAGCTGGGTGAAATGACGGGCATGCACGCCCGTTTCTGCCGCGCCATCGACTACGACGGCGGCGCCTACGGCGTCGGCCTGCTGTCGCGCGACGAACCGCTCGCCGTGCGCCGCATCCCGCTTCCGGGACGCGAAGAGTCCCGCGTACTGTTCGTCGCCGAGTTTCCCGACTACGTGGTCTGCGTCACCCACCTCTCGCTTACGCCCGAGGACCAGCGCGCGTCACTGCCGATCATCCGCACGGTCACCGACACCTGCCGCAAACCGGTGCTGCTGGCCGGGGACTTCAACATGAAGGTCGCCAAAACCGTCCTCGACGGGCTGGGCGGCACATTCCGGCCCCTTTCGGACACCACGCAGATGACCTTCCCGTCCGACAAGCCCTCCATCCGCATCGACTACATCCTCGGCCGCGGACTGCCCGAATCGGCCGTCGTCACCGAGCGGCAGGTGGACACCTCGACCGTCGCCTCGGACCACTGCCCGCTGTGGGTGTCGCTCGCGTGGAAAAAGTAGCCGCCCCCTGCGTTACGCAAATCGCAGGCGCAATCCGGACTTTTCCGCGGCCTTAAGGAGGTAACGCCCCTTTTATCAGCCGGAAGGTTTCACAGCCCCGCACGCAACCCAGGTTTGCAGCCATCCGGCTTTTTCGTACCTTTGTATAAAACCAGATACCGATGCAGATCACCAAAGCCGAATTCAAATGCTCGTCCGAGCGCATTTCGCAGGTCCCGAAGGACGACCTGAAAGACATCGCCTTCATCGGGCGCAGCAACGTCGGAAAGTCGTCGCTCATCAACATGCTCACCGCCCGCACAGGGCTGGCCAAGGTGTCGGGGACGCCCGGAAAGACACGTCTCATCAACCACTTCCGCATCAACGATGCCTGGTATCTGGTCGACCTGCCCGGCTACGGCTACGCCCGCACGTCGAAAACACAGCGCAGCGAGTTTTCGAAACTGATCACCGACTACGTCATCAAGTGCGAAAAGATGCACTTCCTGTTCGTGCTGGCGGACATCCGCCTCGAACCCCAGAAGATCGACCTGCGGTTCATCGAGATGCTGGGCGAAAACGGCATCCCCTTCGGCATCATCTTCACCAAGGCCGACAAGCTCTCGAAAACCCAGCGCGAAAAGAGCGTGGAACGGTTCCGGACCGCACTCGCCCAGCAGTGGGAGGAACTGCCGCCGATGTTCGTCTCCTCGTCGGAAAAGGCCGTGGGGCGCGAAGAGATCCTCGACTTCATCGGCGAATGTCTGCGACAGAACTGACCCCTGCCGTCACGCAACGGGAAGAAACGCCCCGGGGCTACGGAATGAAAACCGGGCCGCAGCGGAAAAGTTTAACCGAATGTTGAAAAAACACGCCCGGGCGGGCGTGTTTTTTCATCGTATTGTTCTATATTTGCAACGTCAAAAAAATCCTCGAAATCTATGGCTATCCACAAAATCAAAATTTTCACCGGTCGCGATTCGGAGTATCTGGCCAAAAAGATCGCCGCGAGCTTCGGCACGACGCTCGGACAGTCGGAAGTCCTGCGCTTCAGCGACGGCGAATTCCAGCCCTGCTACAACGAGTCGATCCGCGGCTGTACGGTCTTTATCATCCAATCGACCTTCCCGCCCTCGGACAACCTGATGGAACTGCTGATGATGATCGACGCCGCGCGCCGCGCCTCGGCCCATCAGGTCGTGGCCGTGATGCCCTACTTCGGCTGGGCGCGTCAGGACCGCAAGGACCGTCCCCGCGTGCCGATCGGCGCCAAGCTGGTAGCCAACATGCTGATGGCCGCAGGTGTCGACCGTGTGATGACGATGGACCTGCACGCCGACCAGATCCAGGGATTTTTCGACGTTCCGGTCGACGCCCTCTACGCCAGCGGCATCTTCGTGCCCTACATCAAGAGCCTCAACATCGAGGACCTCTCGATCGCAGCGCCCGACATGGGCGGCGCCAAGCGGGCAAACACCTATTCGAAACTGCTCGGCACGCCGATCATCATTTCGCACAAGGAGCGCGCCAAGGCCAACGTCGTGGGCAAGATGACGGCCATCGGCGACGTCGAAGGCCGCAACGTGCTGATCGTCGACGACATGATCGACACGGCCGGTACGATCTGCATGGCCGCCGACATGCTCATGTCGCGCGGCGCAAAGAGCGTCCGCGCGGCCATCACCCACCCGGTGCTCTCCGGCCCGGCCTACGAGCGCATCAACGACAGCGCGCTGGAGGAGGTGATCGTGACGGACACCATTCCGCTCAACCCCGACAAGGACCTGCACAAATTCACCGTCCTGTCGGTCGCCGACCTCTTCGCCGACGTCATCGAGCGCGTGCACAACTACAAGGAAATCTCGTCGATCTTCTCCAAATAGGAGAACCGGCTTCCACCCAGAAAATTCCCCGGAACCTTTATGGAAAGGTTCCGGGGAATTTTCCGTTCACGGAAGAAGGACTACTCCGCCTTCTCTCCGCCCTTGGTGCGGCTGCGGACATACTCCGTGGGCAGGCATCCGACGTGCTTCTTGAAGCTCGTGGCGAAATACGACGGGGAGTTGAAGCCCACCATCGAACTGATCTCCGAAATCGAGTATTTGCGGTCCAGGAGCAGCTTGCAGGCATGGTTGAAGCGAATCTTGCGGATGAACTTCGTGGCCGACTCGCCCGTGATGGACTTCATCTTCAGGTGGAGGTTCGAACGGCTCATGCAGAGCGCCTTGCTGAAATCGTTCGACGAAAACTCCTCGTTGTCCATGTTCTCCTCGACGATGCGGATCGCCTTTTTGAGGAACTCCCCATCCATTGAGTTGGAGGTGATCTTGTCGGGATCTATTTCCGCATCGTCCGAATAGTAGTGACGCATCCGGTAGCGGGCTTTCAGCAGGTTCTGGACGTTGGCCGCGAGCAGCGAGATCGACAGCGGCATAGGCAAGTAACTGTCGGCCCCGGCCTCGATGCCCGTGATCTGCTCCTCGACGCTGCCCTCCGCAGCGAGAATCACCACCGGAATATGACAGGTGCGGATATTCTGCTTCACCGCCTGGCAGAGTTTCAGCCCGTCGAGCCCCGGCAGCATACGGTCGGCGATGATGATGTCAGGTTCCAGCGTTTTGAGCCTTTCAAGGGCCTCGTTGCCGTCGGAAACCGTCTCCACGTTGTAATGGGCCTTGAAATGGTCGGCGACATAACGTGCCACCTCGGCATTGGACTCGGCCAGGAGAATCGTCCCGCGCGTCTGCTCCGGAACCTCCTCGGCAGGCGCGAAATCGCCGCCCGCGCCCGACCACTCCTCGGGCAGGAATTTCTCGGCGTCGCGGATGATCGAGGCCCGCACGTCGTGCTCCCCGGCGCGCTTCCCGGCCGGATAGGCCTCGATGTCGTCGGGCAGCGTGATGGTGAATTCCGAAAAATGCCCCGGCTCGCTCCGCAGCGTGATCGAACCCTCGTGCAGTTCGACGATGCGACGGACGATCGACAGTCCGATGCCCGAACCGGCATGCGATTCGTTGACCTGGTAGAACCGTTCGAAGATGCGCTCCTGCTGGTCCTGCGGAATACCGATGCCGGAATCGCGGACCGAAAGGCGAAAACACCCTTCGCCGCGCTGCAGGGCAACGCGAATGATGCCGCCATCGGGCGTGAACTTGAAGGCGTTCGACAGCAGGTTCGTGAGCATCATTTCGAGGAACATCCTGTCGACGGGCAGCGCCTCGCCGTGCAGTTCGGAGTTGAGGATATAGTCCATGTCGCGGTTCTGGGCCACCTCCTCGAACATCGAGAAGACCTCGGCGACGATGGCGTCGACATCCTGCACGGCGACCTTCATTTTGAACATCTCCAGCTCGGCTTTGCGGTAGTCGAGCAGCTGGTTGATGATGTGCAGCAGCTTGAGGCTGTTGCGGTAGATGTAATTCAGGCGCGAGGAGACGTATTTGTCGGCCGTACCGTGTTCACGAATCTCCTGCAGGGGCGAAAGAATCAGCGTCAGCGGCGTGCGCAGTTCGTGCGAGAGGTTGATGTAGAAACGGATTTTCTCCTGGCTGAGCTGGCCGATCGCCTCCTTCTCCATGCGCTCCAGCCGCAGCTGCATCTTCATCTTCATGCGGCCCAGCAGCGCCGCCACGACGCCCCCGACGAATCCCAGCGCCAGCAACGCCCACAGAATCTTCGCCGCAAGAGTCTGCCACCACATCGGCAACACGCGGATTTCGACCGTCGCAGGCTCGTCGTTCCAGCGTCCGTCGTTGTTTGCCGCGCGAACCTTGAAGACATAGTGCCCGGGCTTGAGGTTCGAGTAGTTGACCTCGAGGTGCGAGGTCTCGTACCAGCGGGTGTTGAATCCTTCGAGCTTGTAGGCGAAGGTGTTGCAGCCCCCGGCCAGCGGATTGACCGCCACGAAGCGCACCGTGAAGATGTTGCGCACCGAGGGGAACGCCGCCGCCGTGACCCGACCCGCCGAATCGCGCTCGATGCGCACGCGGCGGTCGCCGTCGGCATCGGCCACATCGACGCCCGTGATCTGCGGTTCGGGCGCAAAGGGGTTGTCCACCAGGTCGTGGGGCCGGAACCACGTGATGCCGCCTATGCCGCCAAACCAGAAGATGCCGTCGCGGCTCCGGCAGTAGGAGTAGAGGTTGAACTGGTTGTTGGCGATTCCGTCGCGCAGGGTGTAGCGGCGGAAGGAGTTTTTTCGTGTATCGAAGCACGCCATACCGTTGTTGGTCGAAATCCACAGCCGCGCCAACTCGTCCTCGAGGATGCCGTAGACGAAATCGTTGGGCAGTCCGTCGGCCACCGTGAAGCGTGTGAACGAATTGTCCGAAGCGTTGTAGCGGAACAGTCCGTGGCGGGTGCCGACCCAGATATTACGGTGTGAGTCCTCCGTGACGCACATCACGGTGATATCCCGACGGGGGGGGGAAGTTTCGTCCTTCACCGGCGTCAGTTCGCAGGTCATCACCTGCCGCACGTCGGGCTGCCAGAGGTAGAGCCCGGCCCCTGTACCGATCCACACGCGGTTTTTCGAATCGCGGAAGAGCGTCGTGATCTGCAGCGACCCCAGCCGGGGCTCGTAATCGGCGCAGAGGTGGCGCGAGAACCGTCCCGCGGCGGTGTCGAACGACAACAGTCCGTTGAGCGTGCCGACCCACAACGTACCGTCGCCGCCGTCGAGCAGGGCGTAGCAGCTGTTGTTGATCGGGATCGAGGCGTTGACCGGATAGTGGCGCACGCGCCGCGTGGCGGCGTCCATCGAGCTCAATCCCCCGGCGTGGGTGCCGATCCATACGCGACCGCGGCCGTCGGGAAGCACGCATTTGACGTTGTTCGACAGCAGGGAACCGCTGGCGGTGTTGAACTCCGAGAATCGCCCCGTGCGACGGTCGTAGAGGTTCACGCCGTCGTCGTTGGTGCCGATCCAGAGGCTCCCCGACTCGGGGTCCTCGACGATACAGCTCACCGTGTTGTCGCCCAGCGAATTGCGCGTCGGGTCGTGGCGCAGCACCCCGAAACGGCGGGCCAGCGGATGGTAGTAGCTCACCCCGCCGTAGTAGGTCCCGAGCCAGACGCCGCGCTGGGCGTCGATGAAAATGGAGCGGATCGAGTTGTGGCTCAACGACCCCGGCTCGGAGGTGTGCACATAGCGTTCGAAGCGTCCGCTCCGGGGATCGCGGATCGAGAGTCCGTCGAAGGTGCCGATCCAGAGGTGTCCCGCAGAGTCGGTTTTCAGCACGCGGATGTAGTTCGAGACCAGCCCGGGATTCGACGCGGCGTCATAGCGGCCGGTGACCTGCAGCGCCCCGTCGAGGCGGTAGAGGCCGTTGCCGTGGGTGGCGACCCAGTATCCGTCGCCGTCGGCGACGATGCTGGCGATGTCGTAACGGGCCATCTGCGGCAGGATGCGCACGGCATTGCCGTAGGTGGAGGAGTAGGTGTAGACACCGTTGGAGGTTCCGACCAGAAAACCGTCGCGCGAAGGGCAGACGGCGTGTACGCTGATGCCCGTGAGGTAGGTCCGGATTTCGAGCTCGCGGCTCGCGCGATCGAAGAGCACGATGCCGAGGTCGGTGGCGAGAATCAGGTCGCCGCCGGCCGTCGCGGCGATGTCGGCGACCTGCATGTTGCGCCCCTCGAGGCGGAAGTTTTCGAACGACTGCGTCGCCGCATCGTAACACGACAGTCCCGACGCGGTGCCGATCCAGAGCAGGCCCCCGTCGGCAAAGAGCGCATTGACCGAGTTGTCGCCCAGGCTCTGCGCATCGCCCTCGACATGGCGGAACACCGTGAACGAATAGCCGTCGTAACAGTTCAGCCCGTCCTGCGTACCCATCCAGATACGTCCCATCCCGTCCTGCGCGATGGCCAGCACGGTGCTCTGCGACAAGCCTTCATTGACCGACAGCGTGCGGAATTCGATGGCGGCGGAAACCCGGCCGGAAAACAGGGAAAGGACGGCAAGCAGAAAAAGCGTAGGTTTGAGTTTCAGCATAGTACAACGACTTAATGTATAAATATATGTCATTTTTTCGGAAAATCCGCAACTTCGGGACGTTTTTTCGGTCCCTGGAAAAGCGCCGCCGGGCGTGAAACACGTCCGGCGGCAGGTCTGCATGCGGCGTCAGCGCACCGAGGCGGGCACCGTATCTACCAGTTCGCGGGCAGGCTCGCCCTTGCGGCGCACGACGGTGCTGCCCCCGGTCTTCGACGCCGGGGTGTTGTAGAGCACGGCGTTGCCGCGGCGGTCCGTGACGGAGAGCGACGCGGGCTTCGAGGCGTCGAGCTCCGCCGAGACGGTCCATCCGCCGACCGTCACGCGCCCCTTCGCATCGCGCTTCAGCGCCAGCGGCTTCCGCCCGTCGGGCGTGATGCGGAAGACGGCCAGGAAACGCTGCGCACGGCTCTTCGCCGGGGTCGTGAATTCGGCATGCCACTGGTTCACATACTCCTGCACCCGGCCGTCAGGCCCCGTGCGTCGTTTCCAGTTGATCGCCGGGGAGAAGAACCGGTCGGTCAGGTTCAGCTCCAAATCACTTGAGGTGAAGAGGTCCATCCGCCCATCGGCCAGCCCGTTGGAGGCTGCGACGGCATTTCTCCCGGCCGGCGTCATGCGGTTGTGACTGTGCAGCAGCCACGTCCACGCGACGGGTTTACGGGCTTCGAGTTCGTCGTAAACGACGATCACGTCGGGTTTCAGGAAGAGAAAATGACGGCGGAAGCGCGTGACGCCCGGATCGCCGAGGCCGTTTTCGGGCGTGTAGGCCACCTCCGACTTCTCCATGCGGTCGATCCAGAACGGCGTGCGGATCGAATCGTAGGCGTGCGAGGCGTCGCCCAGCGTATAGGTCAGCGCCTCGTTGTCGGCGAAACGCGCCAGCCAGCCGTAACCGTTCTCGCCGATGACCTGCGCCAGTCCGTCGGCGAGGATCGTGTTATGTCCCCGCGAACGGTAGTGCATCAGCGTATGCTTGTCGTTGAAATTCGAATAGTAACCCGTGCCGCCGAACAACTGGCGGCCGCCGTAGTTGATCGTGAAACCGTTGTGCGCGGCGTGGGCGTGTCCCGTCGAGCCGAACGGCAGGGCGAAGAAGGCCGCCATCAGGTCGTCCGAAGCGTCGGCCGGATCGGTGTGCATCAGCGAGAACCCTGCGTCGGGATAGAACCGCGAGGTGTTGCGGGCGGGGGCTTTCGGAGCCACTCGGTCGGCAGGCTTGTCGGTCAGGATGCGGTAAAGCGAGAAACCCTTCGAACGGTAGAGGTTCGTCGGGTCGCTGCCGATCAGCTGGTCGGCATACCACCGCGCCTCGGGACTCGGGAGCTCGCGGGCCAGCGCGTCGGCGAAGCCCATGTAGAGCTGCGACGGGGAGGTCATCTTTTCGTAATCGTCGCCGAAACCCGTGGCATAGGAGCCTTTCGGAAAGGAGTAGACGAGGAACGACGGCAGGTTGCGGAACCACGGCAGGTCGAAGAAATCCGTACCCGTCAGGCGCGAGAGGACGAACGGCACATAGACGAACGTCACGAGATTGGCCTGCATGTAGCTGCTGCCGTCGTGCCAGCCGCCGTCGTCGCCGCCCAGGATCGGGAAGCGTGCACACCAGATTTCATAGCAGTAGCGGAACCATTTTTCGGCTTCGGGCAGATCGCCCAGCGTGGCGACCGACGTGAAGAGAAAGTTGCGGAAGGTGTGCTGCCAGACGTGGTTGTCCATCGAGTGGGTCTCGAAATCCTTGACATAGTGTTTGTAGAAATGCTCCCCGCGGACACGGATGGCTTCGAGCACCGCGGCCCGCTCGGCGGGGGTCATGCGGTCGCAGGCCGTGTCGTACCCCACGGCCAGTCCGTACATGATGGCCGAGCGGTTGAAATCCTCCGACGTGGCGTCGCTATCGACGGGCAGCGACGCGGCGTGCAGGGCGTGGCGCACCGCCTCGTCGCGGAACGGCTCCTCGCCCGTCAGCAGGTAGGCCATCGAGAAATCGACGACGGGCTGCGTGACCACCTCGCCGAATTTGTGGTACATGAAATTGACGAGCGACTTTTTCTGGAAAGGAGTCATCCCCGTGGTGTCGCGGGGCCGCGTGGGTGCGACGGGCACGAGGTCCATATTCAGGTTCCTGCGGGCCTTGCGCACCAGTTCCTGCGCCTCGGGGTTCCGCTGCGCCCGGGTGCGAAAGGCATCGGCCCCGTCGCGGGAGACATAGAGCCGGTGGTGCGGCATGGCAGCGACCCTGCGCACCAGTTCCTCTCCCGTCGGAGTGGCGAACCTCCTGCACGAAGCATCGACCGTGAAGGCATTGACCGCCGACCAGCGCTCCGCACCGCCGGGTTCCGTGACGGACCACTGCCAGTACCAGCGGCCTTCGGCCAGCGGCTCGTGGCAGGCATAAGCCGCCCATTCGAAAGGCTCCGAGGGCGTAACTCCGGCAAAGGTGCTGTCCTGCGACAGCCGCACGCGGTAAACCGTGCGTTTCGAATCGCCCGCGGCGGGCCAGAGCAGCGCGGGCGGGTTCTGCGTCACAGCCGTGCCGCCCGCAGGTTGCGCCCATTCGCGGTAGCGGGGCCGCAGCGAACGTTTGTCGATCCGGATTTCGGCCGGAAGCTGCGCCGCGGCGTCGAGGGCTGCGAAAAGCGCGGCTGCAAACAAGATTCTTTTCATCGTCATCCCATTTTATCCAGCACCAGTCCCGCGGCGCCCATGCACCCGGCGCGGTTGCCCAGCCGGGCGGCCACGAGTTCGGTCTCTTCGCCGCAGACCGACATCATCTGCCGCCGGACCCCTTCGCGCAATTTTTCGAGGTAGAAATCCCCGGCTTCGGAGATGCCGCCCCCGACCACCACGCGCTGCGGAGCGAAGAGGTTGATCATCGAAGCGATGCCGTGTGCGAGGTAGTTCCAATGCTCCTCCATGGCCTGCACGGCGGCCGGATTGCCCTCCTTGTAAAAGAGAACCACGTCCTTGCCGTCCACTTCGGCATCCCGGGCGCTGCCGTTCAACTCGCAGAACCTCCGGACGAGCGCCGAGGTCGAGGCGTAGTGCTCCAGGCACCCCACCCCGCCGCAGGCGCACCCCTCGCCGTCGCATTTGACGGTGATGTGCCCCATCTCCATGCCGCGGTTGCGGTAGCCCCGGTAGAGGCGTCCGTCGATCAGCGCACCGCAGCCGATGCCGGTGCCGACGGTGACGAAAACCACGTCCGTAGCCCCTTTCGCGGCGCCGAACAGCGTCTCGCCCAGCGCCATCATATTGGCGTCGTTGCCGGCGAGGGTCTTCAGCCCCTCGGCCTCCTCGACGCGGCCAGCGAGGGGAATATTCTCCCACCCCGCGATATTCTCCGCACCGCCCAGCACCGTGCGTCCGTCGGCCGAGACGACTCCCGGGGTGCCGACACCGACCCCGGCCAACGTCAGGCCCTCGCTAACGGCGTATTCCCGGCAGGCTTCAACGCCTTTCAGAACCTGTCCGAGCACCGCTTCGGCGCTCTCCTGCGCAAAAGCAGGGAGCTGACCGCTGAAAGGCATCTTCCCCGAAGAGGCGACCACGGCGTACTTCACCGAAGTGCCGCCGAGGTCTATTCCGATTGCATAACGTTCCATATCCTAAACCCTTTCCACCCAGATCGGCGAACTCCAGCCCCACTGTCCGTCACGCTGGCGCACGCGTACATAGTAATAATCGGTATCGCGCTGGGCTTTGTCGTCGATCATGCAGTGCCCGACGCAGAAAGCCGCCTCGGGCTGTGCGCGTTCGAACTGCACGGCCTCGGAGAGCCATCCGCGCAGAAAATGCGCCCGGGCGCCCTCCAGCAGTTCGGCGATCGGGTGTTCGTAGGTGTGGCCGTTGAACTCGGCGACGAGCTTCGCCGTGCGGGAAGCCGTCACGTCGAGGACGACGCCCTGCATGGCAGGGGTCATCACGTTGGGGTTCTTCGACGAGTACATGTCGAGCTCCACGTGGCGTGCGTCACGCCCGACGACGCGGTTGACACGCGTGTGGAACTCCGTCTCGCCGGGCTGCGGCGAGGTGAAGGCCGCACCGCGGAAGCAGGTCTGCATGTCGTCGATCGTGCCGTCCGTAAGCCGCAGCTGCCCCTGCCAATGCACGTATTCCTCCTCGCGGTTCCAGCCGAAATTGACCTTGATCTTCGTGCGGATCACGTCGTCCGAAGGCGCCGCGGCGCGGTGCGGACCGTTCAGCCGCGCAATGCACTGCCCGTTCTTGATGAGGTCCACATAGTCGATGGCGTTCTGCCCCTCGACATTGAGGTAGATTTCGCGCCGTCCGGCCCGGATGACATCGCCCGAAACGCCGCCGTTGATGCGGAAGTCGATTTTGATCTTGTCGCCCGTGACGCCGCAGACATGGCGTTTGCCCATGTTCTCCCAGATGGCGTCGCGGTCCAAAGCCGGGGCGTAGACGCCGATACGGCCGTCGCCGTAGCTGCCCGGATAGCCGGCATGCTGGTCGGTGGAACACATCAGGCCGAATTTGTGGCCCTGCTCCAGACCGTACTGGATCGAGCCCTCCCAGATGCGCGGCCCCATGTCGTGGAGGTAGTCGTAGTCGCCCGTGTCGCTCTCGGCCAGTCCGTGACGCGAGAACATCTCGACGAACGGCGTCTGCCGGTCCTGACTGAAAGCCGCCCAGTTGTAACCGCGGAATCCGGTCATATAGCCCATGTGGTGGGGCGTAATGTAGCAGTCGTACTCTTTGAGCCTCTCCTTGAGGTCGGGAACCGAGGTGCACTCGACCAGCGGGGCGTCGAAGCCGTGGAACAACGCCACGTGATCGCCGTGCTCCATGCTGTGACATTCGTAGGAGGGGAAGGTCAGGAATTCGCCCGGGCGGTTGGCCGCCCTGACGGCCGCCAGGTATTTGTCATAGCCCCCGGCACGCAGGCGCCTGAACGCCTCGGTGTGGTAGCCGATGACCCAGTTCAGGCGCGGGTCGTTCTCGCCCGGAATGTCGGGCCACAAGGCGTGGGGCGTCACCGAGACGAAATCCAGCTGCTGTTCGGCCGCGGCAAGGGCGTCCGAGAGGTCGCCGTGTCCGTAGGTCACGTTGCAGTGGTTGTGCACGTCGCCCCAGAAGACCTTGAGGTCCTTGAGCGAAGGGAATCCCTTTTTCAGATCGCCGGGCAGCGAATCCCTGTCACCCAGTTTCGCACATCCGGGAATCGTCTCCGCAGCCGCCAGGCCGAGCAGGGTCCAGCCCGAAGCCTTCAGAAAATTTCTCCGATCCATATAATTATCAATTGTTAATTATTAATTTCATAATCGGTCCGCGCCGCGGAAAAATTCGTACTCCCGTTCGCAGGGGTCCGTGTCGCCGCACTCCTGCTGGAGCTTTTCCAGACGCGCGTGCATGTCGCTGCGCACCGGAGCGTAACCGGGGTCGGTGTAGACGTTGCACATCTCGTGCGGGTCCTTCTTCAGGTCGTACAACTCCCATTCGTCCACGTCGTTGTAGAAATGAATGAGCTTGTAATCGTTGGTCCGGACGCCGTAATGACGCTTCACGGAGTGCCACGAGGGGTATTCGTAATAGTGGTAGTAGACCCCCGTGCGCCAGGCTTCGGGGGTCTTGCCGCCCGAGGTGAGCACGCCCTTCAGCGAACGTCCCTGCATGTCGGCGGGAACCTCCAGCCCGGCCATATCGACGAACGTCGGGGCCAGGTCGATGTTCATGGCCAGCGCCTTCGTGCGGACGCCCGCCGCAACGGCTTTCGGATAGCGCACCAGCAACGGCGTGCGCTGGCACTCCTCGTACATGAAACGCTTGTCGAACCACCCGTGCTCGCCCAAGAAAAAGCCCTGGTCGGAGGTGTAGACGATGATCGTGTTGTCCAGTTCGCCGATCTCTTCCAGATAATCCAGCAGACGTCCGACATTCTCATCGACGCCCTTGATGACGGCGCAGTAGTCCTTCATGTACTGCTGGTATTTCCAGCGCGTCAGCTCCTCCTGCGACACGCGGCCCTTCATGCGTTCGTACTCGGCGATGCGCGGGGCATAGGCCCGGTCCCAGTTCGCCCGCTCTTCGGGGGTCATGCGGTTGTAGGCCGCCTGGTACTGCATGACGCTGCTGCGCCAGTCGTTGGCACGCGACACGTCGTCCTTGTTGGCGTCGCCCGAGGTTTCGAGCACGTAGGACTGCGCCAGCTGTTCGGGGGTCATCAGCTTGAGGTCCCACTCGGGCCACATGTCGCGGCCTATCTCCATCGCCTGCCCGCGGGCGGCGCTGCCGCGGCCCGAATAGTCGTCCAGCAGGTTGAAAGGCTCGGGGAAGACCCGATCGTCGTTGATGCCCAGGTGACGCTGCGCCGGCATCCAGTTGCGGTGCGGGGCCTTGTGGTAGTAGAGCATGGCGAAGGGACGCAACTTGTCGCGCCGTTCGAGAAACCCGATGGCCTTGTCGGTGATGACATCCGTGACGTAGCCCGGCTCGATACGCTCCTCGCCGTTTTCGATGAACAGCGGCGAATAGTACTCGCCCTGCCCCACGAGGATGCTCCAGAAATCGAATCCCTGCGGATCGGAATTGAGGTGCCACTTGCCGATCATCGCCGTCTGGTAACCGGCGTCGTGCAGCAGTTTGGGGAAGGTCTGCTGGTCGCCGTCGAAGGTGCGCGAATTGTCCGTGAAGCCGTTCACGTGGCTGTACTTGCCCGTGAGGATGCAGGCCCGCGAGGGACCCGAGATGGCGTTGGAGACGTAGCAGCTCTCGAAGAGCATGCCCTCACGCGCCAGACGGTCGAGGTTGGGGGTTTCGACCAGCAGGCTGCCGTAACAGCTCATGGCCTGCGCGGTGTGGTCGTCGGTCATCATGACGATGATGTTGGGGCGTCTGGTGCGCCCCTCGCTGCACCCCGCAAGGGCTGCCAGCGTCAGCGGCACGGCGGCGTAACGCACACCGCACCGCACGGAATCGAGGTTTTTCATATATCGGGTCGGTTTTCGGTTTCAGTTCCGGGGTTCGGCAAAGGGCCGCAGGTTGCGCACGAGCTTCGGATCGCCGATGCGCACGCCCCAGTCGTACATCGCCCGGCGCAGACGGTTCAGCTCGGCTTCGTAACGGCGATCGACGACCAGGTTGACCATCTCGCCGGGATCGTCCTGCAGGTCGTACAACGCCTCGCGGTTACGGCCCCACTGGTAGAGGACGTATTTGTAACGCGGGCCGACGACGCTCCAGCCGCGCATGCCGGGGCCCGGGAGGAGCGTCTCGACGAACACCTCGTCGTGAAGCGTCGCCTGACGCCCTTCGGCCACCGGGCGAAGGCTCCGGCCGCGGTAACGCCCGGGGTCGGGCGTGACGCCCGCATAGTCGCAGACCGTGGCGTAGAGGTCCAGGCCGACGTTCGACAGCGCCTCGTCGTTGCGCACGCCCCGCAGGCCGGCGCCCTTGGGCGGCTTGACGATCAGCGGCACGTTGATGACTTCCTCCTGCAGATTCCATTTCTGGTTCCAGCCGTGGGCGGCCGCACCGTCGCCGTGGTCCGAAAGGAAGACGATCGCCGCGTCGTCGTAAAGCCCGTGCGCCTTCAGCACCCCGACGATACGGCCCACCTCGCGGTCGGCACGCTCCACCAGACGGTAATAGGCATAGAGATAACGCCGCCAGTCGTCCTGCGTATAGGTGTAGGTGTCGTGGTAGCGGGGCGAAGAGGCGTGTTCGAGCGTCAGGGCCTCGGCGGCATAGGTAGAAGGCATGAAGTTGGCCGGAAGGTTGGGACACTCTTCGGTGGAAAAGGGCGCCAGTTCGCCGTATTGGAGCGTCTCGTGGCGTCCGTATTCGCAGATTTCGTGGGGATTGAGCAGCGAAGCCACCAGAAAAAGCGGCTTCTGTCCGTCGTACTCCTTCAGCGCCGCGTCGCAGGCGTCGGCCAGCGCCGGGTCGTTCATCTTCGAGATGCGGCGGAAACCCGTGCCCGAATCGGGCAGATTGACCTCCGGGACGTGCCATTTCCCGGCGTAGAGGCACTCGTAACCCGCCTCGGCGAGGCGGTGGCCGATACCGGCCTGCATATCGGCGTCGGCGGGGCGTATGGCGTTGTCGAAGGCCCCGACCTCGAAGGGCATGCGGCCCGTGACGAGCGCGGCGCGGCAGGGACCGCTCAGCGGATAGGGGCAGTAGGCGCGCGTAAAGCGCACGCCGTCGGCGGCCAACGCATCCATCGCAGGGGTCCGGACCCACGGATTGCCGGCGCAGGACATGGCTCCGGCGGTCTGCTGGTCGGTCATAATGACGATGACGTCGGGACGTTTCCCGGCGGGGGATTTGGGTTTCGAAGCGGCGGCGGCATCGGCGGCCACGGTCAGGGCGGCGAGCGACGCGGCCAGCGAAGCGTGGTTGAGACAGGTCATAGGTGTAGTTTTTCGGTCATACAAAATTACCACAAACCTACAGCGAAAGCCCCGGAGATTGTCCCCAAAAACGCAAATCGTGTGCAAAAGCCTTTCGATTTTGTAGAATCGGACCCCAAATTTGTCCTAAAACCCCGCCGGAAGACCCTTCGGAAGCCGTCATTCGACAAATCCGGCATCGGACTGCACAAAACTGAAACCCCTTTGTAGAAATTCCGGAAAGGATTGGTCATTATTAATAAAAGGTCCCCGCGCTTTGTC
>OOAN01000962.1_pt1 | contig 17846 bp, 17 predicted proteins | sample 1671301 | NCBI WGS metagenome assembly OOAN01 (sample SAMN06348142, study PRJEB24527) | human gut metagenome | biome: human gut; feature: ankylosing spondylitis patient; material: feces | host: Homo sapiens | place: China | collected 2015-10
GATAAATAAATGGTAACTTTGCAGCCGTTTCAGAATAAAATATTTAGTATAACAATAAAAAGATCAAACTAGGAAGTAAACGTTTTTAATGAAGAATGACACTCTAAAAGGGCAATACAGAATCAATGAACAGATTCGTGCCAAGGAAGTTCGCATAGTAAGCGATGATATTGAACCGAAAGTATATCCAATCTTTCAGGCTCTGAAAATGGCTGAAGAGAGAGAATTGGATTTAGTGGAAATTTCTCCTAATGCTCAACCCCCTGTTTGTCGTATTATTGATTATTCTAAATTTCTTTATCAATTAAAGAAACGCCAGAAGGAACAGAAAGCGAAGCAGGTTAAGGTTAATGTGAAGGAAATCCGTTTCGGACCCCAGACAGACGACCATGATTACAACTTTAAGTTGAAGCATGCTAAAGGATTTTTGGAAGATGGCGATAAGGTGAAGGCTTATGTATTCTTTAAAGGTCGCTCCATCCTTTTCAAGGAGCAAGGTGAAGTGCTTTTGCTTCGTTTTGCAAATGATCTGGAAGACTACGCTAAAGTAGATCAAATGCCGATACTGGAAGGTAAGCGCATGACTATTCAGCTTTCTCCGAAAAAGAAAGAAGCTCCTAAAAAGCCGGCAACAGCTGGAGCACCGAAACCTGCTGTTCCTGCACAAAAAGCAGAGAAGCCGGAAACGGGCGAAGAATAAGAAAGGATGCGTAACGCGCAGGTATAGTGCGTTGCCATTATATATTTAATAATTTAAAAACAAGTAAGATGCCAAAGATGAAGACTAACTCCGGTTCTAAAAAAAGGTTTACCCTTACCGGAACAGGTAAAATCAAAAGAAAGCACGCTTTTCACAGTCACATTTTGACTAAGAAATCGAAAAAGAGAAAAAGAAATCTGTGCTACTCTACAACTGTTGATACAACAAATGTAAGCCAGGTTAAGGAACTCTTAGCAATGAAGTAATCAAAAGCGTAAAAGTATTATTAAAGTATTAACCGAATGCATTAGCCTGAAGTTCGCTGCGTGAAGTAGCGGCGCTAACATTCAAAAAAAGTAAAACTATGCCAAGATCAGTAAATCATGTTGCTTCAAAAGCAAGAAGAAAGAAAATTTTGAAATTAACCAGAGGTTACTTTGGTGCAAGAAAAAATGTATGGACCGTAGCCAAAAACACCTGGGAAAAGGGTTTGACTTACGCGTTCCGTGACCGTAGAAATAAGAAAAGAAACTTCCGCGCTCTTTGGATACAACGTATCAACGCTGCTGCACGTCTTGAAGGAATGTCTTATTCTAAATTGATGGGCGGTTTGCACAAAGCCGGTATTGAAATAAATCGTAAGGTTTTGGCTGATTTAGCTATGAATCATCCGGAAGCTTTCAAAGCTGTAGTTGCTAAAGCAAAAGCTGCTTAAGTTTCAATAGTTTAGGATTTACAAAGTGTCAGTTATCGATCCGATAACTGGCACTTTTCTTTTGTTAGGCGGAGAGAAAGGATGAAAAAAAATGTTAGTGGACGAACAAATTCTTTCTTTTTCTTGCTATTCTCAGAGAATCTTATTACATTTGTGATAGAAAAATATTAGCCGTATCGACTGGATCGGGAAACTCTTCAAATTAATCTGATGCACCGAGAAAGCTTCGTTCTTCAATGGCGGGCCACATCCTTCGGGACAGCTTTAAGCCGGTGGATTACAAAGAGGGCGAGCGCTCAAATCTTGTTCTATCAGAGTTTCATCACATCGTCGATGCGGCTTTTTTATATACTTTTCTATGATATTCTATTTCTCCGGTACAGGTAATTCTAAATGGATTGCAAATCAGCTTTCCAAAGAGCAAAAAGAAGAATTAGTTTTTATTCCCGATGCGTTAAATAACGGAATGTTCGAGTTTTGTTTGCGGGAAGATGAAAAGATCGGTTTTGTATTTCCTGTCTATTCGTGGGCTCCTCCTGAAATCGTACTTAATTTTATTCGGCAACTCTCTTTAAAGGGGTATAAAAGACAATATTTGTTTTTTGTTTGTTCCTGTGGGGATGATACCGGGCTTACGCAGCAGGTGCTGGAGAAGGCTTTGAGTCATAAAGGCTGGAAGTGTCATGCAGGCTTTTCTGTGACTATGCCCAATAATTATGTATTGCTTCCCGGTTTTGACGTAGATAAGAAAGAGCTGGAGGAGAAAAAACTGGCAGATGCTATTCCGGCTGTCAATCAAATAAATGCTTCGATAAGTAGGAGAGAGGAGTTGTTTCTTTGTCATGAAGGGAGTATTCCTTTTATTAAGACGAGGATTATCAATCCTTTATTTAATCGCTTTCAGATGTCTCCCGGGAATTTTTATACTACGGATGCTTGTATTGGATGTAAGCGTTGTGAGAAGAGTTGTCCGGTAGGGAATATTATGATGATGGGCAGAAAGCCTGTTTGGGGGATGAATTGCACCTCATGCCTGGCATGTTATCATGTTTGTCCACAGCATGCGGTGCAATATGGGAAAAGAACGAAAGATAAAGGGCAGTATTTCAATCCTAATTAATCTACTCGCCAATTAATCTACTCGTCTTTGATTTTAATGCAGCAATTGGATAAATCTTCAATGATAGCTAGGCTTTCTACTCTGACGCCTTGCTCCTCAAGTTTTTTACGCCCATTTTGGAAGGCTTTTTCAATAATGAATCCCATTCCTACCAAGTTTGCTCCGGATTGCTTGATGAGGTCGATAATGCCTAATGCGGCATTGCCATACGCGAGGAAGTCATCCACGAAAAGAACATTGTCATTTGGAGTGAGGAAATCGGCACTGATAACGACTTCATAATCACGATCTTTGGTGAATGAGTGCACAGTGGTGCTTAGTGCATTCTGGATGGTTTTAGGAGACTTTTTCTTTGCAAATACAACTGGTAAATCCATCAGGTAGCCTGTCATGATAGCCGGGGCGATGCCGCTGGCTTCGATTGTCATAATCTTATTTACGTTTGTGGCTGCAAAACGACGGACAAACTCGACTCCGATTGATTTCATCAGGACAGGGTCCATTTGATGATTAATAAAACCGTCTACTTTCAGGATACCTCCTTCGTAGCATTTTCCGTCTTGCAGAATTCTTTTTTTAAGTAATTGCATGCTGTATGATATTAATTAATAATGTGCTAATATTCCATCCCGCATGGTGAAAACGGCGGTTGGTATATTAGCACATGGATATTTGAATCGTTACTTGTTGTCTCTTAAGTCTTTCACCCGGACGGCTTTTCCTTCGCTTTGAGGGAGAGAGCCTTTCTTTACCAGTTTAACTTTAGGAGTTACCAATATTTCATCCTTCAATTGGCGGGTAATATCCTTGCGGATCTTCTCCAGTTCAATATAATTGTCGGTAGAAAGGTCGCTTAATTCTACTTCGACGATCATTTCGTCTTGGTTGTTGACAGTTTCCAGCGTAATCAGGTAGTTGCTGCCTAATTCGGGGAATTGTACCAGAATCTTTTCTACCTGCATCGGGAAGATGTTTACTCCCTTGATAATGAACATATCATCACTGCGGCCTTTGATACGGTCGATACGGATATGGGTACGGCCACATGGGCATTTTCCGGGAAGAATACGGGTTAAATCGCGGGTACGATAGCGAATTAACGGCATCATTTCACGATCAAGAGTCGTAAGTACTAATTCTCCGATTTCTCCTTCCGGAACAGGTTCGCCTGTTTCCGGATCGATAATTTCTACCAGGTAACAGTCTTCCCAGAAGTGCATTCCATTCTGTTCCTGACATTCGAAGGCAACACCGGGGCCGTTCATCTCTGTCATACCGAAGCTGTTGTATGCTTTTACGCCCAGCATTTTTTCTATTTTCCGGCGTTGTTCGTCGGTATGGGGTTCGGCACCGATAACCAGGGTTTTCAGTGTGGTTCCTTTGGGATCGAGACCTTCTTCCTGGAAGACTTCTGCAAGGCGGATGGCATAGCTGGGGATAGCATGTAAAGCGGTAGTCTTAAAGTCGTTGATGAATTTAATCTGTCGTTTACTGTTTCCTGCAGCGGCAGGGACTGTCAGGCAGCCCAAGCGTTCTGCACCGTATTGGAAGCCTAAACCTCCTGTAAACATACCGTATCCGGAGCTGTTTTGGAAAACGTCAGTCTTGCGTATTCCTACTGCATACAGACAGCGGGCTACCAGGTTAGCCCAGGAATCGAGGTCGTGTTGTGAGTGAACGATAACAGTCGGGTTTCCGGTGGTACCACTGGAAGAGTGAATACGTACACCATCATTGCTCATATCACCTGCCACCAGTCCGAACGGGTAGTGGGCGCGCATGTCAGATTTGGTAGTGAAAGGTACTTTGCGGATATCATCCAATGACTGTATGCTATCTGCCGTGATGCCATGTTTGCTGAAAACTTCTTTGTAATATGGAGCGTTCGCAGCTATATTAATTGTTTTTTTAAGCCGTTGAAGCTGCAATTCCTGCAACTTCTCCCGGCTCATGGTTTCTAATTCTTCTTCCCAGTATTGTGTACTCATGGTAATGCCTTTTATTGCATCAGCTTTTCCGCAATTTCTTTGCCGGCTGCCAATGCTTTAAGATTCATTTCTACAATTGCTTCTCCCTTGCGCTGGAAGATTTCACGGATGCTGTCTTGCACTTTTTCGTAATCAATACCCAGGAATGGGATTGTTGCTCCCAGTAAGACAATGTTGGCAACGCGGGCGGAGCCTACTTCTTTTGCCACTTTGTCTACGTTCAATACTATCTTATGAGGCAGTTTGTTGATTTCTGCCATCACTTTGTCTGTTTCCGGATAATTGGGGATGTTGACAAACGGAGTTTCGTTAGTCACCAGCCAGCCGGTAGGGCTAAGGTAGGGGAGGTAACGCAATCCTTCCATCGGTTCCAATGAGATGATGAGATCACATTTGCCTGATGGGATCAGGTCTGAAGCAATCGGCTGGTCGCTGATACGGAGATTGGATTGGACATCTCCTCCGCGTTGGCTCATTCCGTGCACTTCCGCTTGTTTCATGTATAATCCTTCTTTCAAGGCAGCTTTGCCGATTACTGTGGCAATGGACAGAATTCCCTGTCCGCCGACTCCTGATAATATAATGTCTTTTTTCATGGCTTACTTACTTCTTTTTTTGCGTGCTAATGTCTGGATACACTCTCTGCGTGGGATAATGACAGATACACCACGATATTCGATTTCTTCGCGAATGATTTGCTTCATCTCCTCATAGTTTTTCTTCAATGGAGTAACTACACGGATATGGGCCGGATCTACTCCGATACCTGCACAGATCGCTTCGATGCGTCCGGTTCCGGCAGAGTCCTGTCCACCTGTCATGGCCGTGGTTTCATTGTCGGAGATGACGATGGTTACACTGGCGTTCTCGTTCACGCAATCTAACAGTCCGGTCATTCCGGAATGGGTGAACGTTGAGTCGCCGATGACAGCTACAGCCGGGAAAAGACCTCCGTCAGCGGCACCTTTTGCCATCGTAATGGAAGCACCCATATCCACGCATGAATTAATTGCATTGAAAGGAGCATTTGCACCTAATGTATAACAGCCGATATCGCTGAATACTTTATGAGATGGATATTCTTCTTTCAGAACTTCGGTCAGCGTGATATACATATCGCGGTGTCCGCAGCCTTCGCAAAGTGCAGGCGGGCGCATTTCTACAACAGAAGGAATACCGAATTCCGATTTATTCTCTTTACCTACGGCACGGGCTACAGAGTCCGGATTTAACTCTCCGTCCTGTGACAGAGTACCGTCAAGACGTCCTTTTACTTTAACGCCGATACCCAGATAGCCTTTCAATTGTTTTTCTACAAAGGGTTGTCCGTCTTCCAGAACTAGGATTTCGTCACAAGACTCGATCAATTGATGCAATTGTTTTTTAGGCAATGGATATTGGCCGATCTTGAGTACCGGATATTCGCAACCTTCCGGATAGTTTTCCATCAGATAATTGTAACCGATACCACAAGCTACGATTCCCAGCTTTTTGTTAGGACCGTCTGTGTATTTATTATAAGGTGATTCTTCTGAAGCTTTGATAAATTCGTCTTGGCGGGCAAGCAATACTTTGTAGCGTTTGCGGGCATTTCCCGGCAACAAAATGAACTGACGCGGATCTTCGCTGAAAGAGATGCTGTTCTGCGGCTTTTGCTCTTTGCGTTCTACTCCTGAACGGGAGTGTGCCAGGCGGGTTACCATACGCATCAGGATCGGTTCGCCTACTTTTTCAGAGAATTCGAAACCACTGTATACCATATCATACGCTTCCTGCTGATTGCTTGGTTCGTACATCGGTATCAGTGAGAAATCTCCGTAGAAACGGCTGTCCTGTTCGTTCTGCGAGGAGTGCATACTGGGGTCGTCTGCGGCTATCACAATCAATCCGCCTTTCACGCCTGTGATGGCAGAGTTGACGAAACAGTCGGCAGCTACATTCATACCTACGTGCTTCATACAAACTAATGCCCGTTTACCTACGAAAGACATACCCAACGCAGCTTCCATCGCTGTTTTTTCATTGGCACACCAACGGTTGTGTATATTCTGTTCGGTCGTTATAGGGGCCATTTGAATATATTCCGTAATTTCAGTTGAAGGAGTACCCGGATAGGCATAAACGCCTGAAAGTCCGGCATCCAGTGCAGCTTGTGCAATGGCTTCATCGCCAAGTAAGAGTTGCTTGCTCATATCTATTTCTTTTATTTAGTGTTGATCACAGTTTGTTAATCTATCGGGCAAAGATAGGCTTTTCCGTTCGTTTTATCACAAATTTACTTGAAAATCTTTCTTTCATTCAGGGCTTTCCAGTATTTTCTTGCATTTGCCATGTGGTCGGCGTAATTGGAGGCAAAGTTGTGAGTACCGGAAAAATCTTCTTTGGCGCACATGTAGATATAGTTATGTTTGGTATAGTTCAACACGCTGTCTATTCCCTTTTTAGAGGGAATACGGATGGGACCCGGAGGTAATCCGGTATTTATATAGGTATTATAGGGAGAATTGACTTTTAAATGCTCGTTGGTAATTCGGCGCAGGCCAAAATCCTGCAGGGCAAATTTGATAGTGGGATCTGCTTGCAAGGGCATATCTTGATGTAACCGGTTGATATACAATCCGGCTACCATTGGCTTTTCTTCGTTGTTGTTGGTTTCTTCTTCAACGATGGAAGCAAGTGTGCTGACTTCTTCCGGTGTCATGCCGATGGCGGTAGCTTGTGACAGGCGGTCTTTATTCCAGAAGCGTTTGTGTTCGTCCTTCATTCGTTTGAAGAATTCGTCTACGCTTATGTCCCAATATACCTGATAGGTTTCCGGTATGAAAAGGCTGGGGAGTGTTATGTTGGTATATCCCATTTGAGCTAGGAAAGTAGAGTCGAACAGTTGGCTTGCGATTTCGGCAGAGTCTATCATGAGCTGCTTGCCGATGCTTCGTGCCAATCGGTCTAATGTCCGGACGCTTCCGATAGTAAGGTTCATAGGTTCCTGATAACCTCTGGAAAAACGGCTATATACATGATAAACATTGTCATTGGGGCGAATGGCATAACGACCGGTGTGGATATTCTGATTGAAATCCTTGTATTTTGCCATCCACTGGAATCCGGTGAACTTATTGACATGCCCGAATTCTTTTATTTTATGGTAGATAGAATCGGCAGTATCATCCCGGTCTACATAAATATATACGGTTTTAGATGGGTGAAATTGGGGGGCAAACAGATAATAATAAAAGGTGCCTCCGGCAACTGCACAAAGGAGGAATGCTCCGATTAGAATTGATAGTAGAATATTTCTCTTTTTTTTCTTCATCTTTTGAGGTGTATTTAAAAAGTTCGTCAAAGATAAAAAGAATTTGGATAGGAGTGTTCTCTTTTTAGGATGAATCATAAGGCGACTACATCAAAAGTATATTTCTTTCGGTGCGATTGTGAATTCATTCTTTCACGTTACGTCTGCCTTGCTTGATTTATTCAGCTGCTTATTGTGTCTCTTTGTTTTCATTGTGATTATCTTTTTGTTTCCAGAGTAGTTCCATTATTCCCATATATTGTGGGACTATTTTCCCGCAATATATGGGAATGTTTTCTCATAAAATAAGGGAATACTTTCCCACAATATGTGGGAATAAGACAATCTCTTGACGTTACAATGGGAAACCTTGAGAGTAATACAACAACTCCCTTTTATTGAAGTGCGAGTCTGTTTGTAACTAGAATGCCATTGGCACAAGGAAATGAATTCATTTCAGAGAAACGAGTTTTGCTACTTAATTAGGCCACAGGGAGTAATTAATATCTGCTTCTATTTTGTTTTCTATCTCATCGGGCAGAGGTGCGAAGAAATCCATGTTAGTCAGGTTCTCGATGCTATCTATTGTTACTGCATAGGATGATAGAGGTTCTACTGCCTGCTCATTATTAAATAAGAAACCGATAGCTCGCATCGGCTTGACAAAAGGAGAAAGGACTACTTTAAAAAACTTTTGAGGGACTACGACTTTATTCTTTCCGATTGTTTTGGGATATTTTTCAATAATAGGTCCACATATAATAATGATGGCACTGTCTGCTATAGCCCAATCCCGGATCTTTTCTTCCAGATTTTTCCATCCTCTTCTGTTTAGTTGTGGATGTTGCGGACACATATTGCTGAAATAAAATGATTCTTTCATGGCTTCAGGACTCCATTTCATATCTGCGGCGGGAGCCATATGACCTTTGTCATATCCTGAACGGGTATAGTCGGCATTCGTTGCAATCGGTCCTGTCACTAATGGATCGGCAATAAAGCGATTACCTCTTTTTTCTTTTCCTTTGGTTTCTTCCCTGGTTAATTCGTAAGAAACCCAGTTGGGGATTTTTAAATCTTTGTTGTATGATACCGTATATCCGCTATGCCGGATGATTTGTTCTTGCCGGGGAACTAGTGATACAGGTGTCTCCAGATCTTTGCCGGGTGGAATTTGAAAGGAAGTATCAGTTTGTGGTTCGTTATTTTTCTGGATATTAATCTGCTGGCAATACAAATAAACACCAAAAAGAATAGGAATGAGCACAATAATGGCGATGATACATCCTAATCTATTATTAGAGTGTGATTTCTTTTTGAATAGTTTTCTGTTTTTACCTTTTTTATTTCGATTCATTGATTGGCTGGTGATGACAGGTTTGTTTTATTCTTCTTTTCTCATGCTGAATTCGCAACCGCAATATTGTTGGTTGTAAAAGTTGTATTCTTTAATGATGGCAATACGTCGCTCGCTAAGTCCCCCTTTCCGCCAATTCTGTTCCCAGTACGTAACATCCGGGTAAGAGGCGGTAGCATATTGTCCGGCTTCATTGATCTGCTCCAGACTTTTCCAACGGCTGGAGGCAAGTGTCGTGGTAATTACAGAGAAACCATGTTCGTGTGCGTAACGGGCTGTCTCCAATAAACGCAGTTTAAAACAACGCAGGCAACGTCCTCCTCTTTCAGGTTCCTGCTCCATTCCTATTATGTGACATCGCCAGTTTTCATGATCGTAATCAGCATCTATGATCTCCAATCCCAATGATTGGGCATAGCGCGTACATTCTTCTTTTCTTATCATATACTCTTCCTGCGGATAAATATTAGGATTGCAATAATAAATAACGGGGGTGATATGATGTTGCATCATACATTCAATAATGGCTGATGAACAAGGAGCACAACAAGTATGAAGCAAGACTTTATCGGCTCCTCCCGGAACTTCAAGTTGGAATTTCTTTTTCATGCTGTAAAGTTAGTACATATTTACGATACGAGTCAATGGTTTATGTTTTATTCAGAATAGTTTTTTTAGTATCTTTGTCCACTCAAGTTTATAACAGAACAATAATGAATGAATTAAATTGCGGGCAAGAAGAGCAATATGCAGGCCCGGAGAAGAAAAAAAGTACCTCGAAAATTGTAAAGAGAACTTTAGTTGTGGCTGCATTAGCTTTGGCGGTATATGTTGTATATTCCGTAGTTTATTTATTTGTTTCGCCTGATCGTAATATTCAGCAAATCTATCTGGTTCCCGAAGATGCTGCGTTTATCATTCAATCATCGGCCCCGATTGAAGATTGGGAAAAGTTTAGTGGAAGTGAAACATGGCAATGTCTGAAGAAAGCGAAATCTTTCGAGGAAGTAACGGAGAGTGTAGAGAAGCTCGATTCAGTAGTCAAAAGCAATAAAGTGTTGTTGTCGCTTGTTGGTGAACGGGATATGCTTATTTCGCTTCACAAGACCCGTGCCACAAAGTGGGATTTTCTGCTGATTCTGGATATGCAGAAAACATCGAAAATGGATTTATTGAAAGATCAGGTGGAAACCGTATTGGTCATGAGTGGCTTTACTGTCACCAACCGGATGCATAACGGCATTAATATCCTTGAAATGCGTGATTCTGAAACAAGGGATATTTTCTATATTGCTTTTGTGGATAATCATTTGGTAGGATCTTATACGTCCGGGCTTGTCGAATCGGCTATTGATTCGCGTAATAAACCCAGTCTTTTATTGAAACGGAGAAGTTGGTTTCCGGCAAGGGGCTTGTCAGAGTCTTTATTAATTATGCGCGCGTACCTCAATTCATGTCTATTTATCTGGGGGCAAGAAACGAATACATTGATCTGTTTAGCAATTCTATGAATTTTGCCGGACTTTACCTAAATACGGATAAGGAGCGGATGGAAGTGAAAGGGTATACGTTGAGAAAAGATTCTGCCGATCCTTATGTCACTGCTTTATTGAATTCGGGAAAACATAAAATGAAAGCGCATGAGATTCTGTCCGGGCGGACGGCTCTTTATACCAATATAGGTTTCAACAACCCGATAACTTTTGTAAAAGAGCTGGAGAATGCAATGTCGGTTCATAATAAACAATTGTATGATTCTTATCAAAGTTCCCGGAAAAAGATTGAAGGGCTATTCGGGATATCTTTGGAAGAAAACTTTTTGAGTTGGATGTCGGGAGAATTTGCTATTACGCAATCCGAACCGGGGTTGTTGGGACATGACCCAGAACTAATTCTGGCTATCAGAGCTAAAAGTATAAAAGATGCCCGTAAGAACATGGAATTAATAGAAAAGAAGATTAAGCGGCGCAGTCCGGTTAAGATAAAGACGGTCAATTATAAAGATTTCGAGATTAATTACGTCGAAATGAAAGGCTTTTTCCGCCTGTTCTTTGGAAAACTATTTGATAAATTTGAAAAGCCATATTATACTTATGTCGATGATTATGTAGTTTTTAGTAATAAGGCTGCATCTTTGCTCTCTTTTGTGGAAGATTACGAGCAGAAGAATTTATTGAAAAATAATCCGGGATTTGAAAATGCGCTTTCCTATTTAAAGTCAAGTTCTACCATTTTCTTATATACGGATGTGCACAAGTTTTATTCCCAACTGAAACCTATGATGAATCCTGCCACATGGAATGAAATACAATCCAATAAAGATATTCTGTATTCGTTTCCTTACTGGACTATGCAGGTTATAGGAGATGGACGGTCAGCTTCTTTGCAATATGTGATGGATTACAGTCCATATCAACCGGAGGAGGTTGTTGCCATTGCTACCGATGAAGATGATGAGGAAATGAACGAAGATGCTGAAACTGAAAAAGAACAGATGAGCGAATTGAAGCGTTTCTATGTCGAAAAGTTTGAAGGAAACGTTTTGAGGGAGTTTTATCCGGAGGGAGCGTTGAAGAGTGAAGTGGAAGTAAAGGAAGGAAAACGTCACGGTCGTTACCGTGAATATTATGAAGATGGGACATTGAAGCTTCGTGGAAAGTATGCAAATAATAAACCGAAGGGAACATGGAAGTACTATACCGAGGACGGGAAATTTGAGCGCAAAGAAAAGTTCTAGATTACGTCAACAAAAGTTGATTTAAAAATTATGCTCAAAAAATAATCGGATTCTTTTTGTTTTCTCAAATAAAGCTGTAATTTTGCACGCCGTAAACGAGAGACAAACGCCGCTATAGCTCAGTTGGTAGAGCAACGCATTCGTAACGCGTAGGTCGCCAGTTCAAGTCTGGCTAGCGGCTCTCAAATTAGAACGCTGATTATTAATTAATAATCAGCGTTCTAATTTTTACAGGATTCCCTATTCTTATTTTAAAAGGGAAATCCTGCGTATGTAATAGATGTGAAATATAAAAATGTAATCTATGTTGAGTCGTATTATTGTTTTAGTGGTTGCCGGAGTAGCCGTAGTCTATATCGTTCGCTTTATAGATAACTTTTTCTCCCAGCGTAGAAGATAAAACTAGCTTTCAAACATTCTGCTGCGTGCGAGCATACAAGCGCCAACGATGCCGGCTTTGTCTTTCAGCTTAGATGTGATGATGGCTGAATCTTTATTAACCAGATTTAGAGAGTACTTGCGTACGGCTGTTTTTATGGGCTGGGTGATATAATCACCGGTTAAAGATAAAGTTCCACCTATAATGACCAGTTCCGGGTTGAAGATATTGATTAGCCCGGCGATCTGTTTGCCCAGTTTCTGCCCGATTTCTTCTACAATTTCAATGCAAAGCAGGTCTTCTTTATTCACAGCGGCAATGATCTCATCGAGAGTGATCGGGTTTTCCTCTGTGGCGATTCGTGTAGATAGAATGGAACTTTCCCCACTTTGAATACGCTCTAATAAGATACGATGAAGTGCCGATCCGGAAGCTTCCGTCTCCAAACAACCTTTTTTTCCGCAATGGCAGATTATCTCATTATCATAAGCACTCATGTGTCCAAATTCACCGGAGAATCCGGATTTTCCGGTATAAATCTTACCATCAATAATAATTCCGATACCTACTCCCCAGCTTACATTTACAAAAATGATATCTTTTTCTCCTTTTACGCAGCCTTGCATATATTCGCCATAAGTCATGGCACGCGTGTCATTATCAATGGTTACTTTATATCCCAATTTTTCGGATAATACATCCGCCAACGGCCTTTCCTCAAAATTGAACTGACTGAAGCTATACCCTGATTCAGGATTTACACGTCCCGACACATTTACATTAATATTTAAGATCTTCTCTTTATTAATAGTGAGCTTCTTTATAAAATTGAGAATATGCTTGCATAACTCATTCATCCCTTCGATTGAGTTCTCAAACTTATAAGGTATATTCATTTTTAATTCTACCATATCGCCTTTGAAATTTATCAGTCCAATATTGACGGCGAATCTTTTGATGTCTACACCCAAAAAGTAACCGGATTCCGGATTAAGCCCATAGAGGTTGGGATGGCGTCCGCCACTAGTCTCCAATTTGCCATAATCATTAATATATCCGTCATCACACATTTCACCGATAAATTTGGTGACGGTCGGTACACTTAAATCCAGCTCTTTTGAAAGATCGGGAATTGTAGAACTTCCATTATATATATAATGTGTAATAATCCTCTTTTTGACAAGAGCACTTTTAGAGCCTTTTTCTATTTCTTTCAAGAATTGTTGGTTCATAACTATGTATATTTGGTAATTCATACAAAGATAATTAATTTTTTTATTAACTAATAAGGTTCTTGACGAAAAAATTAGAATTGAATCTGAGATGATGCTGTGCTGATTCCTTATAGAAAGTGAATTCTCTCATTGATAGTTATTTGAAATCTTCTTATATAATAAGGTAATAAGGGTACTGGTATCTGAATAGCTTCATATTTATAGTCTTATTAATGAATAAAGAAGCGAAAATCAACTTTATTAATAAAATATTTTATTATCTATTGTTTATTTAATAAATATAGCTATATTTGTGTCGTGATATTATTAATAAAACTCTATATCCTTAAATGAATTTAGTATGAGAAACTATTTTTTAGGTCTGTGTTTATTATTTGCTTTGTGTTTTACAGCATGCTCTCATTCAGATGATTCTGTTGATGTGCTAATTATTGGTGGAGGCGCTAGTGGAGTGACTGCTGGTATTCAGTCTGCTCGAATGGGGGCTGCAACATTGATAGTAGAAGAAACAGAATGGCTGGGTGGAATGCTTACATCTGCAGGTGTAAGTGCTGTTGACGGAAACTATGATTTACCGGCAGGCTTGTTTGGTGAGTTTCGCGAACATTTGGCAGATTATTATGGAGGGCTTGATTCTCTAAAAACCGGTTGGGTGAGTGCAGTGTTGTTTGAACCTTCAGTCGGAAATAAAATTTTCCATGAAATGGTTGACGCGGAGAAAAATCTAAAAGTATGGCATAATGCTACTTTGGTAAAGTTGGAAAGAGAGAATGATGCTTGGATTGCTCAAATTCAGATGAAAGATAATACAATTAAAAAAATACATGCTAAAATATTGATTGATGGTACTGAATTGGGGGATATAGCAAAAATGTGCGGGGTGAAATATGATATCGGTATGGAAAGCCGTCATGATACAAAAGAAGATATCGCTCCGGAAGAGAAAAATAATATAGTTCAGGATATTACATACGTAGCAATCTTGAAAGATTATGGTAAAGATGTGACTATTCCTTGTCCTGAAGGATATAATAAGGATGAATTTGCTTGTGCTTGTGCCAGTCATGTTTGTATCACGCCTAAAGAACCGGATCGTGTATGGTCTAAAGACATGATGATAACTTATGGAAAACTTCCTAATAATAAATACATGATTAATTGGCCGATAGAAGGCAATGATTATTATGTAAACTTGATTGAAATGACCCGTGAGGAACGTGAAGAAGCCTTGAAATATGCAAAACATTATACGATGTGTTTCGTTTATTTTCTGCAACATGAATTAGGTTTTAATACATTGGGCTTAGCTGATGATGAATATCCTACAGCCGACAAATTGCCATTTATTCCTTACCATAGAGAGTCTAGGAGAATCCATGGGCTAGTACGTTTTGATTTAAATCATGCTTGTGAACCGTTCAGGCAGTCTCAACCTCTTTATCGTACTTGTATTGCCGTGGGGAATTATCCTGTGGATCATCATCATACGCGTTATCATGGATATGAAGAGTTGCCTAATCTTTATTTTCATCCGATACCGTCATACGGTTTACCTTTAGGAACTTTGATTCCGAAAGATGTTGAAGGATTGATTGTTGCTGAAAAATCAATATCTGTTTCTAATATAATTAATGGTACCACTCGTTTGCAGCCGATGGTTATGCAGATCGGGCAGGCAGCGGGAGCATTAGCAGCTCTTGCGGTGAAAGAAGATAAAAATATAAGAGAAGTATCTGTTCGGGAAGTACAAAATGCGATTTTGGATGGAAAAGGATATTTATTGCCTTATTTAGATGTTGAATTAGATCACCCAATGTTTAAGTCACTACAACGTATCGGCTCTACAGGTATATTAAAAGGTATAGGTAAAAGTGTTGACTGGTCAAATCAAATGTGGTTCAGAGCGGATACATTATTATTGGCAAATGAGTTGAAAGGATTGGGTGATGTTTATCCTTTTGTCAATAAGCAAGTATTCGAAGGTAATAATACTATATCAATTCAGAAAGCTACAGAGTTAATAGGAGGAATTGCCGAAAAAGAAGGTTTTGAGATGAAAGAGGGTAGGGTAGAAGAGATATGGAATGAATTTGAATTGAAGGACTTTGATATGAATCGAGGCATCCTACGAAGTGAAATGGCTATTTTGATTGATCAGATATTAGATCCTTTCAATAATAAAAAAGTAGATATTACAGGACAGTATATTCAATAGGTAATAATAATATAAGTGTTAACTGCTGTTTTAATTAAACTAATATGAAAACATTAGATCGAAGAGACTTTCTAAAAAAAGCCTCATTGGCTGGCGCGTCAGCCTTGACTGTACCAACTTTGTTTGAATCTTGTACTTCAAAAGCTAGTGCCAGTACAGTAGTGGCAATTGATGGTTTGGAAAGTAAACTCATTGTTCCTAAAAACAATGGCTTAAAAATTACCGGAACTTTTTTGGATGAAATATCACATGATATTCCACATCAGAACTGGGGTGAGAAAGAATGGGACTTGGATTTTCAGCACATGAAAAATATAGGAATTGATACGGTAATAATGATCCGTTCTGGTTATCGTAAGTTTGTCACTTTTCCTTCTCCTTATTTATTGAAGAAAGGTTGTTATATGCCTTCCGTTGACTTGGTGGATATGTTTTTACGTTTAGCTGAAAAGTATGGAATGAAATTCTATTTTGGACTATACGATTCGGGTAAATACTGGGACACAGGAGATATGACCTGGGAAGTGGAAGATAACAAATATGTGATTGATGAGGCCTGGGAAAATTATGGTTCCAAGTATAAAAGTTTTGGAGGATGGTATATCAGTGGTGAAATAAGTCGGGCAACGAAAGGTGCGATTGGTGCTTTCCATACATTAGGAAAACAATGTAAGGATATATCTAATGGATTGCCGACTTTTATATCGCCTTGGATTGATGGAAAGAAAGCAATAATGGGAACGACGAAAATGACTAAAGAAGATGCCGTTTCTGTACAACAACACGAAAAAGAATGGGATGAAATTTTTGATGGAATTCATGATGTGGTAGATGCATGTGCATTTCAAGATGGTCATATTGATTATGATGAATTGGATGCATTCTTTTCTGTCAATAAAAAATTAGCAGATAAGTATGGTATGCAATGCTGGACAAATGCCGAATCTTTTGACCGTGATATGCCTATTCGTTTTCTACCCATTAAGTTTGATAAACTTCGGATGAAGTTGGAAGCAGCCAAACGTGCCGGATATGATAAGGCTATTACTTTTGAATTTTCTCATTTTATGAGTCCGCAATCAGCCTATCTACAAGCTGGTCATTTATATGACAGATATAAAGAATATTTTGAAATAAAATAAATGTTATGAAGTCTACAATCAATTTTGGTTATCTTATATTCCTTTCTGTTGTGGCAGCATTGGGAGGCTTTTTGTTCGGATATGATACCGCAGTTATATCGGGAACAATTGCCCAAGTGACTCAACTTTTTCAATTAGATGCACTACAACAGGGATGGTATGTAGGATGTGCTTTAGTAGGCTCTATCGTAGGTGTTCTTTTTGCTGGAATCTTAAGCGATAAGTTAGGAAGAAAACTTACGATGGTTATATCAGCTGTGTTGTTTTCCACATCAGCTCTAGGATGTGCTCTATCAGCCGATTTTGCCCAATTGGTAGTTTATCGGATTATAGGTGGAGTAGGAATAGGGGTTGTGTCCATTGTTTCTCCTCTTTATATATCAGAACTAGCTGTAGCGCAGTATAGAGGACGCCTAGTGTCATTGTATCAGTTGGCTGTAACAGTCGGTTTCTTAGGAGCTTATTTAGTTAACTATCAATTATTGGCATGGGCGGAGAGTGGTACGCAATTGAGTGTGGATTGGTTGAATAAAGTATTTATAACTGAAGTATGGAGAGGTATGTTGGGTATGGAAACATTGCCAGCAATCTTATTCTTCATAATCATATTCTTTATTCCGGAAAGTCCTCGCTGGTTAATCGTGCGTGGAAAGGAATTGAAGGCTGTAAATATATTAGAAAAAATATATAATTCAATTACAGAAGCGAAAAGTCAATTAAAAGAAACGAAATCTGTACTGACCTCTGAAACGAGATCGGAATGGTCGTTATTAATGAAGCCTGGAATCTTCAAAGCTGTTATTATCGGTGTTTGTATTGCCATTTTAGGGCAATTTATGGGAGTGAATGCAGTGCTCTATTACGGCCCTTCTATTTTTGAAAATGCAGGACTTTCAGGTGGCGATTCTCTTTTTTACCAAGTTCTGGTAGGACTAGTCAATACTTTGACCACGGTTCTGGCTCTTG
>OOAN01000965.1_pt1 | contig 17804 bp, 13 predicted proteins | sample 1671301 | NCBI WGS metagenome assembly OOAN01 (sample SAMN06348142, study PRJEB24527) | human gut metagenome | biome: human gut; feature: ankylosing spondylitis patient; material: feces | host: Homo sapiens | place: China | collected 2015-10
GGATGTGCCACTTCTGGCCCGGCTTTTCCAGTGCCTGATAGGCCCGCACCGGGCTTTTGCGGGAAGCGCGGCCCACCGCAAACTCCATGGTCATGATGGGCAGGCCCAGAATGATGAGGAAGATCAGGTAGAACAGCACGAACGCGCCGCCGCCGCCCTGACCGGCAATATAAGGGAACTTCCACACGTTGCCAATGCCGATGGCACAGCCCGCTGAAAGCAGAATGAAGCCCAGCCGGGACTTCAGTTTTTCTCTTTCCATGATTCCAAACTCCTTGTTTTCCGTTCTGCTCTGCCCTGCCCTTTGCGGGGCCGGACGAAGCGTTGCTTTTGTATTATAGCACAAATTTGGTCGAAGAACAGGGGCGCTTCAGTGAGATGAACTTTTGTTGTCAAAAGTATTCTTTGTCTTTCCCGCGTGCACAGCCCGTCCTGCCGCAGGGTCGTACCGCAATTTTCGTTGCAGATGCGTCTGTTTTCGGTGTATTTGTGGCAGGCTGCAATTTTTCTCACCTGAAAGGTGAAGAGCTGACAGTTATTCACTTATATAAAAATGCCTTGCATAACAGCCGAGAACCATCTCTTGACAAACCAACAAAAAGAAACTATACTACAAATAGAGAAGGTGCTGTCCGCAATGGTCAGCTTCCTCCGGCTAATTGGTCAATAAGAAGAATGACCGCTCACCGTTTGGAGACTGGGGCGGTCATTTCTTATTGTTATGGATCTCTTTGAAGATTGCCCATGCGATCTGAAATGTAATCCCAACTGTGCCGCCAACAATGACGAACAGCTGCAGAACATCGTTCAACACCATGATGCATCCCCCCTTCCGCGTTTGCGAACGGGGGAACAAACAATAAGCTTTTACGTCCCCCGGACGCTTGCCGGAGGGAAGCATGACCACCTGCGCTTGCAGATAACACCTAATCACCGCCTTTTCAGGCGGCATTTTTAGTTTAACATACTTTCTGACGAAATACAATAAGAACCCACAGAAACGACGCTTTGTAAAATTTTATGGTGCATGGTTGCTTTTTGAAAAAAGCAGAGTATAATAAAAGTGAGAAAGTAAGAAAATCGCACAAAGGAGGATGAAGGATGCTGACGGAATTGAGGACAAAATCCCAGATCACCATTCCAAAGGATATTGTAATGAAGATGGGCTTGCGTGAGGGCGACAAGCTGGAGATCGTGGAGAAGGATGGCGTGATCGAGCTGATGCCGGTAGCCGTTTACCCCAAAAAGTATCTGGACGAGCTGCGCAGCGAGATCAACGAAGCAAAGGCCAAAATTGCGGCAGGGGAGCAGCCGGTGTTCGACACGGTGGACGCACTGTTTGAAGCGCTGGACGGTGCGGACGAATGAATTACAAGATCACCTACACCAAACGATTCATAAAGAACCTGAAGCGTTTGAACGCAGCGGAGCGGGCGCAGCTGAAAAAGAAGCTGGAAATTCTGGAAATGGACCCGCTGTATCCGTCGCTGCGCACAAAGCGTATTCAAGGCACGGTAGACTTGTTCGAGTTCAGCGTAAACATGGATGTGCGGGTCATCTGGCAGTACGACGGTGATACGATCATTCTGCTGTTGGACATCGGACACCATGATATTCTGAATCAATTTTAAAAGCCTGTAAACACGATAAAAAGGCCGCTGCACGGTTCACATGCAGCGGCCTTTCCGTATTCAGCGGCGGTTTACTGGATGCCGGTCACAGGGTAGTCCTGATCCTCAACGGCCTTCTTCAGCACGTCGTCGGCGACCTCGGCGTTCAGGGTGACGATGGCGGTGCCGGCCTCGTGGCTCACGACAGCCTCGTCCACCTCGGGCAGGGCTTCCAGAGCCTTCTTCACGCGGGCTTCGCAGTGGCCGCACATCATGCCTTCTACTTTCAGGGTCTTCTTCATGGTATGATCCTCCGTTTTGACTTCGGGCGCTTCAGCGTCCGATTTTTTGTTATTTTCAGCCGCAGACTGCACCGGGGCAGCGGCGGGAGAAGCGGTTTTGTGGTCGTGCCTGGTGCTGTGCAAATCGAACAGGTTCAGCCGCAGCGCGTTGCTCACGACGCAGAAGCTGGACAGGCTCATGGCAGCAGCACCGAACATGGGGTTCAGCGTCAGGCCGAAGGGGATGAACAGACCAGCCGCCAGCGGGATGCCGATGATGTTGTAGATGAATGCCCAGAACAGGTTCTCGTGGATGTTCCGCAGGGTGGCGCGGCTGAGGCGGATGGCCGCAGGCACGTCCGAGAGCTTCGAGTTCATCAGCACGACGTCGGCGGCGTCGATGGCCACGTCGGTGCCTGCGCCGATGGCAATGCCGGTGTCGGCACGGGTGAGGGCGGGGGCGTCGTTGATGCCGTCGCCCACCATGGCCACCTTGCCGCTGGCCTGCAGCTGGCGGATGACGGCCTCCTTGCCGTCGGGCAGGACGCCCGCGATGACCTCGTCCACGCCCGCCTGCCTGCCGATGGCGTCGGCGGTGCGCTGGTTGTCGCCGGTGAGCATCACGACCCGGATGCCCATGTTCTGCAGCTGACGGATGGCTTCGGGGCTGTCCTCTTTGATGGTGTCGGCCACGGCGATAACGCCCAGCAGACGGCCTGCGCCGCCGAAGAAGAGGGGAGTCTTGCCCTCAGAGGCCAGCTTTTCAGCCTGCTGTGCCAGTGCGGCGGGCAGGGGGAGCTTGGTCTGGATGAAGGCGGCATTGCCGGCATAGATGTCCATGCCGTCCAGCTTGGCCGCCAGACCATTGCCCGGCAGGGCCGCGAAGTCAGTGACTTCCGGGGGAGTGATGGCCTTTGCCTCGGCGTCGGCAAGAACTGCCTTTGCCAGAGGGTGCTCGCTGCGGCTTTCCAGCGCGGCGGCCAGCGTCAGCAGCTCCGTCTCGGTGACGCCCTCAGCGGGCAGCAGGTCGGTGACGCGGGGCGCGCCCTCGGTGATGGTGCCGGTCTTGTCCAGCGCCACGATCTGGGTGCGGCCTGCAGCTTCCAGCGAAGCGGCGGTCTTGAACAGGATGCCGTTCTTTGCACCCAGCCCGTTGCCCACCATGATGGCCACCGGCGTTGCCAGACCCAGCGCACAGGGGCAGCTGATGACCAGCACGGAGATGCCGCGGGCCAGCGCATAGCCCAGCTCATGGCCCAGCAGCAGCCAGACGATGGTGGTCACGACGGCGATGGAGATGATCGCCGGGACGAAGAAGCCCGACACGGTGTCGGCGATCTTGGCGATAGGAGCCTTGGTGGCAGCGGCATCGCTGACCATCTTGATGATCTGAGCCAGCGTGGTATCCTCGCCGACGCGGGTGGCCTCACAGCGGAGGAAGCCCGACTGGTTGGTGGTGGCGGCGCTGACTTTGTCGCCGACGGCCTTGTCCACCGGGATGCTCTCGCCGGTCAGGGCGCTCTCATTGACTGCGCTGGTGCCTTCCAGCACCACGCCGTCCACCGGGATATTCTCGCCGGGGCGGACCACAAAGACGTCGCCCTTCTGCACGTCGGCGATGGCCACGGTCACTTCCGCGCCGTCCCGCACCAGCGTGGCGGTCTTGGGGGCCAGCTTCATCAGGCTCTTGAGGGCGTCGGTGGTCTTGCCCTTGGAGCGGGCTTCCAGCATCTTGCCCACCGTGATAAGGGTCAGGATCATGGCGGCAGACTCGAAGTAGAACTCCATCATATAGTGCATGACGAGCGCGTCGTTGCCGTCCACCTGGGCGCGGGTCATGGCGAAGAGGGCGTAAGTGCTCCATACGAAGCTTGCCATGGAGCCGAGGGCCACCAGCGTATCCATGTTGGGTGCGCCGTGGATGAGGCCCTTGAAGCCGTTGATGAAGAACTTCTGGTTGATGACCATGACGATGCCCGCCAGCAGCAGCTGGACAAGGCCCATGGCGACGTGGTTGCCGTCGAACCAGTGGGGCAGGGGCCAGCCCCACATCATGTGGCCCATGGAGAAGTACATCAGCACCAGCAGGAAGCCCAGCGAGGCGATGAGGCGGCGCTTGAGCTTCGGTGTCTCGTGGTCAGCCAGTGCATCGAGGTCGGTGCTGGCGTCCGAAGCCTTACTGGCAGAGGCGGTCTTCGGGCTTGCGCCGTAGCCTGCCTCCTGCACAGCCGAGAGGATGGCGGCAGGGGAGGCTGTGCCTTCCACGCCCATGGAGTTTGTCAGAAGGCTCACCGAGCAGCTCGTGACGCCCGGCACCTTCTTCACGGCCTTTTCCACCCGGGCAGAGCAGGCCGCGCAGCTCATGCCCGTGACATTGTATTGTTCCATTGCGGATTCCTTTCCCTCTTATAGGATGCCCGGAACGGGGTCATTTCATGAGCCGGGGCAGCAGCTGCAGCAGTTCGTCCAGCTTCTGCGTCCCGCCGGCTCTCAAATCGTCGGCCACGCAGGTGCGGACGTGCTGGCTCAGCAGCTCTTTGGAAAAGCCGTTCAGTGCAGCGTTCACCGCAGCCACCTGCACCAGAATATCGGCGCAGTAGACGTCCTTGTCCAGCATCGTGTGGATGCCGCGCACCTGGCCCTCGATGCGGCTCAGCCGGTTGGCAAGGGCGCGGTACTCCTCAGGGGTACGGTCCTTGTGGCGGCAGCAGGAGGGAGCAGTGTCCTTTTCGGCAGGCTCAGTGGCGCAGCAGGGCTTTTTTTCAGCATCGGTCATAGCAGATGACTCCTTTCCGGGTGTATCAGTGTGAAGAGGAAATGTACCCTGTGGGGGTAAATCTCCCGACACCTTGATTTTACCACTTGGGGGTATCTGTTTCAAGTGGATAGAAGACGCTAACTGTGAAAATTCTGTGAAAATAAAAGTTCCGAAATGCAGAAACGGGAGCCTCCCGGTGAAGGAAAGCTCCCGTTTCTGTTTAGGATAGGAAAGAGAATGTCATAAATAGGGGGAGGGGGTCACAGATTGGTGTAACCCATCAGGTAGCGGTCCACCTCGGCGGCACATTCCGCAGCGTCCCTCTGAATGCCGGTAAAAAGAAAAGGCGTCCCAGATGGGTCGGCAAAGACTCATCTGGAACGCCCTTGTTCCGGATAACAAGAATATTATACAAAGGTGCTGAAAAAGATTCAAGTGACAGCTGCACCAAATGTGGGTACACCGGCCCTCTTTTTTCTTGTTCAAAACAGACACACCCGGTGGGAAAAAGTATGGCTTATCAAGGCCGCGCTTTCCGATGAGCCGATGGACAAATCGCTCACACCACTGCACAGAAGGTGTGGCCCAGCGGCCTTTTTGTAGAAAATGACAAATATTCGTCCGAAAGATTGTTGACAAAAGCTATTGAAAAACCTATAGGGGGGGGGGGTAGAATAAAAAAAGGGAAAAACCACGAAACAGGAGGTAAAAATTATGCGGTTACGGAAAACGATGAAGCGCACGGCGGCAGCTGTGCTGGCGCTCAGCATGGCGGTGTCAGCTGCGGCGCTACCGGCATCGGCCGGTTTCAACATCGATATGTCTAAGGTGGATGGCGATGTTGAGATCACGCAGGTAGACGATAACGGCAGCGCAAAAGTGACCATCAAGGTTGGCGGCGTTGATAAGACGAACGATTTCAGCGACGGAAAAGAGGGTAATGATGTCACCATCACCGGCGACAACACCAAGCCCACGGCCACCGAAAGCCTGAACGCAGAGGATGAGAACACTTCCGAGGTTGAAAAGTCCGGCGAAAACACCTCCGAGGTTGAAAAGTCCGGCGAGACCAAGACCGAGGGCGAGGGGAAGACCCAGAACTCTGCCACCGAGGGTGAGGACGAGGGCGATGAGCCCACCTCTCAGGAGCTGCTGGCCCCGGAGGACGAGGAGAAGAAGGACGAGCAGAAGGAGACCGACCAGAAGCCCGCCGAAACGCAGGAGCCGGAGCAGGACAAAAAGACCGAACAGACCTCCGATCAGGTGATCGAGTACGGCCAGTATGACGCCGAGGCCCAGCAGGAGGCCACCAAGCCCGCAGCCAAGCCTGCTGCGGAGCAGAAGGCTGAGGAGAAAAAGCCCGCTGAGGAGAAGACCTACGAGGCCACCAACGCCCCCACCTCCCTTACCGAAAAGGCTCAGGAAGCCGCCCGCAATGTGGTGAAGATCATCAATAACTCTGCCAAGGCCCTGAAGGTCATCCTCCGTGACCTGAAAGTGGATGCAGGGGATACGAAAGAGAACGCTGTGACCGTTTCCGGCACCGGCAATGTGACTCTGGAGCTGGACGGCAAGAATGAGCTGACCGGCGGAACAGGGACGGTACAGAATGATCGTTACATGACCCGTGCAAGAGCAGGCCTTAAAAGCGAAAACAATAAAACGACCATTACGGACAGTGACGGCAACGGTACGTTGATCGCCACAGGCGGAACGATCGTAGTAGATGACTCTTATGCGTCCGCAAAAAGCGGTCATATTGCAGCAGGATTTGGTATTGATGGAGCTGCAGTCGCAGGCGGAACGATCGTTGCAAAGGGCGGCGATGTGGTGTATCAATCCTCTGCTAATCGGACAGAGAGTGGTTATATTTACTTTGCAACGGGTTCTGGAATTTTGACACCGGAGATCTCCGGAGGCATCGTTGAGGCGACCGGAGGCAGTGCCATCGGGAACGGAACCTTAGGTGGTCTTTCGGAAGCTGGCAGCGGGGTCGGTGGCGAAGATGCATCGGCTGGTGTGTTCAAAACTAAGATCACTGGCGGAACGGTGAAAGCCACCGGCGGAAACGCCAAAAATTCGGGTGGATATGCGGGTGGATTTGGCATCCGTGTTGATAACGGTGTAAGCATAAGCGGCGGCACTGTGATAGCACAGGGCGGAACCGGAGATAACGGCGGCGAGGGTATATCCTATGGAACGATCTCCGGCGGTAAAGTGACCGCTCAGGGCGGCAAGGGTGAAAGTGAAGATGGTGCTGCAACTGGCAGTAGTGTGACTTCGTCCGGCTCTGGCACTGTAACTAAAGTCGATTCGAACCATGTGCATCAATACTCCGAGGGCGACATTGTGAAAAAGGCCACCTGCACCAGCGAGGGCTACAAGCTGAAGAAGTGCAGCAGCTGCGGTGCAGAAGAATTGGAGCACATCGCCATTGATCCAGAAGCCCATAACTGGGTGAAGAGCGAGCACAAGGATGCGACCTGTACCGAAGACGGATACACCGAGTATAAGTGCTCTGCCTGCGGCGAGACGAAGCGTGACAACATAATATCTGCTACCGGTGAACACCACTTTACCGTAGTTAAAGAGGTGGTCGCCCCCACCTACACCTCCGAGGGCTACACCATCTACAAGTGCGAGACTTGTGATGAGACCGAGAAGCGGGACGTTGTGCCTATGCTGGTACCCGAGAGCAACGGCGGCTCCTCTGCCGTCACCCTGACCGTTACCGGGGCAGGGGCCTACGAGACCTCCATTGCCGATGGCCGGTATGTTATTGCAGTGCCTGCTGAGGCTGCGGTGCTTTCCGGCTGCCTGAGCAACCTGAAGGAGCTGAAGGCTCAGGGCGCAGACACCATCGTGTTCCGCACCCAGCTCCGTGAGACCGTCCTGAACATCGACAGCATGCTGTCGCTGGGCGTGGACGACACCCTCTTTACCCTCACCCACTCCGGTGAGAGCGCAGAGCTGACGGTGGGCGGCGTTGCACACAACGAGCTGCTCCACTAAATAACCAACCTCCCAAGGCGGAGAGCTTCCGCATCTCCCCGCTTTGTACGAAAAGCCCCCGGCACGTTCCGCATCGTGCCGGGGGCTTTTTGTTCATGTGACGCTTACGAACCGCCCAGACAGGCGGCAAGATCGTCCTCCGGCGTGGTGATGGGCCGGAGGTCATACTTCTCCTGCAAAACAGCGGCCACCCCGGGGGAGAGGAAGGCGGGCAGGGTGGGGCCGAGACGGATGCCCCGGATGCCCAGCGCCAGCAGGGCCATCAGCACACAGACCGCCTTCTGCTCGAACCAGCAGAGGATGATGGAGAGGGGCAGCTCGTTGACCGAGCAGTCAAAAGCGCCCGCCAGACCCAGCGCGATCTGGATGGCACTGTAGGCGTCGTTGCACTGGCCCACATCGAGGATGCGGGGCAGACCCGCCACCGTGCCCAGCGGCAGGTCGTTGAGCCGGAACTTGCCGCAGGCCAGCGTCAGGATGACGGTGTCGGGCGGGGTCAGCTTGGCGAAATCCGTGTAGTACCGGCGGGAGGGGCGGGTGCCGTCGCAGCCGCCGATGAGGAAAAAGTGCCGGATGGCACCCTCGTGGACGGCTTGGACGATCTCCTCCGCATGGCTCAGTACGGCATGGTGGGCAAACCCGGTGGTGACCACACTGCCGCCGTTCATGCCCGGGATGAGGGTGTCCTCCGGGTAGCCGCCCAGCTCAAGCGCCTTGGCGATGACCGGCGAAAAATCCCGGTCCTCTCCGATGTGGGTGACGCCGGGATAGGAGACGACAGAGGTGGTGAATACCCGGTCGGCATAGCTGGGCCGGAGGGGCATGATGCAGTTGGTGGTGAAGAGCACCGGCGCAGGGATGTCCTCAAACTCCCGCTGCTGGTTCTGCCATGCGGTGCCAAAATTGCCTTTCAGGTGAGGAAAGCGCTTTTTCAGTTCCGGGTAGCCGTGGGCAGGCAGCATCTCGGAGTGGGTGTAGACATTGATGCCCTTGCCTTCGGTCTGCTCCAACAGGCACTTGGCGTCGTAGAGGTCGTGGCCGGAGATGACGATGAAAGGCCCTTTCTCGATGGTCAGGGGCACCTCCACCGGCTCCGGGTCGCCAAACGCGCCGGTGTTGGCCTTGTCCAGCTCAGCCATGACCCGGTAGGCCATCCGCCCGGTGTCCTCCACCAGCTGGAAGAGCTTGTCCTTGTCCCGCTCCTGTGCGATGGCCCGCAGCGCCGTGCAGAAAAACAGGTCGATCTCGCCATCGGTATAGCCCAGCACCCGCGCGTGGTAGGAGTAAGCCGCCATGCCGCGCAGCCCAAAGAGGACAAAGGAGCACAGGCTCTTCCGGTCGGGGTCCGGCTCCTGCCACAGCTTCTGCATATCGTAGTCCGACACTGGTGCAGGTGCAGGGCTGGCCGAGGCAAAGGCTTCCTGCTTGGCCTTCCAGACCTTATCGGTCAGCTGCGCCACCGTCTGGGGGTCGAAATCAACATTGGTGATGGTGGTGAACAATCCTTCCGTCAGCAGGAGTGCCTGCGGGGGCTGGATGGGTCTGCCGATGTCCAGCAGCAGGGTGGCAAAGCCGATGAGTGCCCCGGTGAGCTTGTCCTGCGCGTCGGCTGTCTCGGCTGATTTGCCGCAGACACCCGCTTTTCCGGTGCAGGCCGTGCAGTTTGCCGCCTGCTCACATTGATAACAGAACATCATTTCGTCCATGCAAAAACCTCTTTTCGTTTGATGAAAGGAGTATGAGCGGGACAGCAGACAGTTATGCAGACAGGCGGGCAAAACAAAAGGGCTGCACCCGGTGTGGGTGCAGCCCTCTGGAACGATTTGGAAAAAGCTTAGTAGGTGATGCCCTGAGCCATCATGGCGGTAGCGACCTTCAGGAAGCCGGCGCAGTTTGCACCGACCATCAGGTTGCCCTCGGAGCCGGCGGCCACGGATGCATCGTAGGAAGCATGGAAGATGCCCTCCATGATGCCCTTCAGCTTTGCATCGACCTCTTCGAAGCTCCAGCTCAGACGCTCGGAGTTCTGGCTCATCTCCAGACCGGAGGTAGCCACGCCGCCGGCGTTGGAAGCCTTTGCGGGTCCGTACAGGATGCCGTTGGACAGGTAGACCTCGATAGCCTCCGGGGTGCTGGGCATGTTAGCACCCTCACAAACTACGGTGCAGCCGCCCTTTACCAGAGCCTCGGCAGACTCCTTGTTGATCTCGTTCTGGGTAGCGCAGGGCAGGGCGATGTCGCAGGGGACAGTCCAAACCTTGCTGCAATCAGCCACATAGGTTACACCCTCGTGGGTCTCGGCGTACTCCTTGATACGGCCGCGGCGCACTTCCTTCAGATCCTTGACGTAAGCCAGATCGATGCCGTTGGGGTCGTAGACATAGCCGTTGGAGTCGGACATGGTGACCACCTTGGCACCCAGCTGGGTAGCCTTCTCGCAGGCGTAGATGGCCACGTTGCCGGAGCCGGAGATGACCACGGTCTTGCCCTTGAAGCTGTCGTTGCGCATGCACTTCAGAGCCTCAGCGGTGAAGTAGCACAGGCCATAGCCGGTAGCCTCGGTGCGGGCCAGAGAACCGCCGAAGGTCAGACCCTTGCCGGTGAGCATACCGCCCTGGAAGCTGTTGGTCAGGCGCTTGTACTGGCCGAACATATAGCCGACCTCGCGGCCGCCGACACCGATATCACCGGCGGGGCAGTCCACGAACTGGCCGATGTGGCGGTACAGCTCGGTCATGAAGCTCTGGCAGAAGCGCATGACTTCCATGTCGCTCTTGCCGTGGGGGTCGAAGTCAGAGCCGCCCTTGCCGCCGCCCATGGGCAGGGTGGTCAGGCTGTTCTTGAAGGTCTGCTCGAAGCCGAGGAACTTCAGGATGCCCTGATTGACAGAAGGATGGAAGCGCAGACCGCCCTTGTAGGGGCCGATGGCGCTGTTGAACTGGACGCGGTAGCCGCGGTTCACCTGGACCTTGCCCTGATCATCGACCCAGGGTACACGGAAGGTGATGATGCGCTCAGGCTCGACCAGACGCTCGATGAGGCCGGCCTTCTCGTACTCGGGATGCTTCTCCACGACGGGCTGGATGCTCTCCAGCACCTCGCGGACAGCCTGCAGGAATTCGGGCTCGTTGCCATTGCGCTTTTCCAGGCCCTCGTAGACACGCTTCAGATATTCATTCGTCAGCATAATGATATACTCCTTTTCCCTTATCTCTATTGTGTGGAGGCTCCGTCTTTCCCGTTTCCCACGGCGGGGCTGATAAGCCTCTGACCACTTTGCTATTATAAAGCTTTATCTGCCGATTTACAAGATGGCCCGCCCCGCAAAAACCGGAAAATCTTTCAAAATACAATGGAAAAGATGAATACACTTCACGAAAAAGACGGGACACATCAAAAAACTGCGATAAAACCTGCTTTTGTAAAGAAATAGAAAATCCCTGCACTGCCCTTTCCGGGCCGGTGCAGGGAGGAAAAGTCTTACTTCAGCAGCTTCTCGCAGGCGTCAGCGGCACCCTCGAGGAACTGTCCGCCGTAGGTCTCGATCATGCCGGCGTCGGACAGCGCAGCCAGCTGCGGGTCGATGGGGCATTTAGCCAGAACGGGCAGGTGATGCTTTGCGGCCACCTCGTCCACATGGCTGTCGCCGAACACGTTGATGTGCTTGCCGCAGTCGGGGCAGACGATATAGCTCATGTTCTCGACGATGCCCAGCATCGGCACCTTCATCATCTCGGCCATGTTCACGGCCTTGGCCACGATCATGCTCACCAGCTCCTGGGGGCTGGCCACCACCACGATGCCGTCCACGGGCAGGCTCTGGAACACGGTCAGGGGCACGTCACCGGTGCCCGGGGGCATGTCCACGAACAGGAAATCCACGTCCTTCCAGACCACGTCGGTCCAGAACTGCTTGACCGCCCCGGCAATGACCGGGCCGCGCCACACCACGGGGTCCTCTTCGTTTTCCACCAGCAGGTTGATGCTCATCACGTCAATGCCCATGCGGCTCTGGATGGGCCAGCAGCCCTTTTCGTCGGCCATGGCGCGGCCATGGATGCCGAACAGCTTGGGGATGGACGGGCCGGTGATGTCGGCGTCCAGGATGCCGCAGTGGTAGCCGCGGCGGGCCATGGCACAGGCCAGCAGGGCGCTGGTCATGCTCTTGCCGACGCCGCCCTTGCCGGATACGACGCCGATGACCTTCTTGACGCTGCTATTGGGGTTGGGTGCGTCATGCTGGGGCGCAGCATCGCGGGAAGAACAGGCTGCCCCGCAGTTGGAGCAGTCATGGGTACATTCTTCGCTCATTGTCTCGTTGCGCACGGCCGTGGTACCGGGGTGCGCTTCCTCCTTGCATTCTTAGATCCTGTCTGGCAGAACATTCCCGCCAGATACAATATATATCATATCATAAAACTGGGAAAGAAACAACCCACGGCCCCGCTCATATTTCCCGGAGCAGCTTACATATCTATAAAAAGATACACTGGGGAAAGGGAGGGGTGCGCTGTGCGGCAGAGCTATCTGAAAAACGCAGCCTTGATGACCGGGGCGGACGTCCTGCTCCGCCTGGCGGGCATGGGGCTGCGCATCTGGCTGGCGAACGCTCTGGGCGGCGAGGGGATGGGGCTGTACCAGCTGGTGCTGGCGGTCTATTCACTCTTCGTCACGCTGGCGACGGCGGGCGTCTCGGTGGCGGCCACCCGCCTGATGGCTGAAGAGCTGGCCCGCAGCCCGGCGGAAGCCCGGGGGATGCTTCACTGTCTCCTGCTGGCGGGGGCCGGGTTGGGCGTGCTGGCGCTGGCGGCGCAGTTCTGGCTGGCGGGCCTCGCCGCAAAATGGTGGCTGGGCGATGTCCGGGCAGCGGGGGCGCTGCGTGTCTCGTCGCTGGGCCTGCCGTGGATGGCGGTGTCGTCGGTACTGCGGGGCTTTTTCATCGCCCGGCGGCAGGTGGAGCCAAACGTCCTGAGCCAGCTGGCCGAGCAGACCGTCCGCATCGGCATCGTCTACTTTGCGCTGGAGCGGGCCGACGCCCTCGGCTGGGACGTGGGCGGGCGCTGCACGGCAGTGCTGGGGGCAACGGCGATCAGCGAGGCCGTCAGCACCGGGCTGATGGCACTTTTTTACCGTAAAGAGGCCCGCCGCTGCTTCGGTGCGCGGCCTGCCTGCCGCCCGCAGGAACCGGGAAAGCGCCTCTGGGACATTCTCTGGCCGGTGGAGGGAGGACGCTGTCTCGCCAGCGCTCTCCACACCGCGGAGAATATGCTGGTGCCGGCCTGTCTGGCAGTCTATCTGCAGTTTTCCGGCGGACGTGCCGAAGCCGTGGCCCAGTACGGCAGCCTCAAGGGGATGGCCCTGCCTCTGCTGACCTTTCCCTTCGGACTGCTGGGGAGCCTTTCCGTTCTGCTGATGCCCGAGATCACGCAGGCCCACCTCCGGGGGCAGAGCGGGCGGCTGGCGGCTCTCATCGACAGGATGCTCCGTCTCACCGGCTATTTCTCGGCGCTGGCAGGCGCGGCGTTCTGGGTGTGGGGTCAGCCGCTGGCCGAAGCCCTCTACGGCAGCGCCGAGGCGGGCAGCTACCTCGTCATCCTCGGCCCGGCCATGCCGCTGATGTACCTCGAGAGCATGGTGGACGGTGCTATGAAGGGAGTAGGGGAACAGAAAGCCGTCTTCCGGTACAGCATGTGGGACTCCTGCCTCCGCATTGCGGGCGTGCTGCTCCTGCTGCCCCGCTTCGGGATGAAGGGCTTTCTTTTTGTGATCTTGCTGTCCAGCTTCTACACCTGCACCGCCAACACGGGGCGGCTGCTGTCCAGCTGCGGCCTGCGGCTGCAACTCTGGCGGTGGCTGGGCGCACCGGGCTTTGCGGGGGCCGTCAGCGCCGGGGCCGGGCTGGCCCTGCGGCATCTTTTAGGAGACTGGCTCACCGGTGGAGCCCCCTTGCAGCTGGCGGCGGTAGCGCTGGGCGGCGCGGGGATGGCAGCGGTCTGCTTTGCGGCGGCGTGGCCGCTGGGCCTCGGCGAAGAGCTGCGGGCTGTGGCGGCAGGGGAGAGGCGGCATAAGAAAAATGTCCAAAAAGTGAAATAGCTGGACACGGGGGAGAGAATCGAGTATAATACTAAAGATATTATGGGGTGATAGGCCCTTGAAATGAAAAACGGCAGCTGACATCTTCGGATGCCGGCCCCCGATGCAAAAGAGGATATGCTGTGAAGGAAAAGAAAACAAATCTGCTGCAGGTACTGGCCCGCCGGGCTCTGCTGGTGGCGCTGGACGGAGCCATCGTAGCCTTCAGCTTTTATTTCGCCCTGCTGCTGCGCGCAGACGGTGCTGTCGAGGCCTCCTGGTGGCCCCACAACCGCGCCCTGCTCTACGCGAATCTGCCCTGGATCGTGGCGGTCTACCTGCTCAGCTTTCTGGCCGGGCGGCTCTACACCATCCTTTGGAAGTACGCCGGGGAGCGTGACCTCATCCGTCTGGCCGGGATGATCGCCGTCCCGACGGGCATCGTCTATCTGGTCAACCGCTGCTTCATCCACGGCGTGCTTTTCAACTCGGCCAACGCCATGGCGGCGGTGCTCATTTTACTGTTGATCGGCGGGAGCCGTCTGGCCTGGCGGCTCTTCCTGAATCACCCGCTGGGCGAGCGGCTGCGCGGCAACGCCAGCAAGGACCCCAACCGCCCCGTCATGATCGTGGGTGCGGGCGAAGCTGGTGCGTGGGCCATCAATGTCTGCAAGACCAACACCAGCTACGGCCATGTCATCGTGGCCGTGGACGATGACCCCAACAAGCTGGGCCAGACCATCCACGGTGTCCCGGTGCGCGGCACACTGGAAGAAATTCCCGACCTGTGTACCCGCTACAACATCCACACCATCATCGTGGCGATCCCGACCCTGAAGGGAAGCCGCCTGAACCACGTCATCGACCTCTGCGTCTCCACCCACTGCGCCGTGCAGATGCTCAGCGACCCCCAGCTGGTGGGTGCAGGCACCCCTCAGCAGGGCGCGTTCCGTGAGCTGAACACCGCCGATTTCCTCTCCCGTGAGGAAGTCACGCTGGATACGGAGAAAATTTCCGGCTACCTCACCGGCAAGACCGTTCTGGTGACGGGCGGCGGCGGCAGCATCGGCAGCGAGCTCTGCCGTCAGGTCATGCGCTTCAAGCCTGCAAAACTGCTTATCTTCGATATTTATGAGAACTGTGCCTATGAACTGCTGATGGAACTGCAGCAGAAGTATGGCCGTGATGTGCCGGTCACGGTGCTGGTCGGCTCCATCCGGGACAAGGCCCGTCTGGACGAGGTATTTGAGACGTACCACCCGACGGTGGTGTTCCATGCCGCCGCCCACAAGCACGTCCCACTGATGGAGATCAGCCCCGCCGAGGCCGTCAAGAACAATGTCTTTGGCACCAAGAACCTGCTCACCAGTGCCAGCGAACACGGCGTGGAGCGGCTGGTGCAGCTCTCCACCGATAAGGCCGTCAACCCCACCAGCGTCATGGGCTGCACCAAGCGCTTGTGTGAGATGCTCATCCAGACCTTCGCGGGCAACACCGACATGAAGTGCGTCGCCGTCCGCTTCGGCAATGTGCTGGGCAGCCACGGCAGCGTCATCCCGCTGTTTGAGGCGCAGATCAAAAAGGGCGGCCCCGTCACCCTCACCGATGCCAACATCGAGCGCTACTTCATGACCATCCCGGAGGCGGCCCAGCTGGTGTTGCAGGCCGGTGCGCTGGCCGAGAGCGGCAGCATCTATGTGCTGGACATGGGCGAGCCGGTCAAGATCATGGACCTTGCAAAACAGCTCATCCGCTTCTACGGCTATGAGCCGGGCGTGAACATGGATATTAAGATCGTGGGTCTGCGCCCCGGCGAAAAACTCTACGAAGAGCTGATGATGGACGAGGAGCAGGACAAGATGCGCCGCACCGTCCACAATAAGATCTTCGTGGCTCCGCCCCGGAACATCGACCTGGGCGAGTTCTACCAGCAGCTCCAGGAGCTGTCTGCCGCCGCCGAACACAACGACGACAGCGTGGTGGAGCAGTTGACAAAAATGGTGCCTACCTTTACCCCCACCCGCGAGAACCTCAAGCTGTAAAACCGCTGGCTGCACGGCACCTTTGCTGTGTAAAAATATATGAGAGGGATGTACAATCATGGAAAAGAAACCGTTTTTGACTGAGTCGATGGCTCAGGACATCATTCAGGACGTACCCACCCCCTTCCACGTCTATGACGAGAAGGGCATCCGCGAGAACGCCCGCCGCATCAACAAGGCATTCAGCTGGAACAAGGGCTTCCGCGAGTATTTTGCGGTCAAGGCTCTGCCGAACCCCGTCATCCTCCAGATCCTGAAGGAAGAGGGCTGCGGCGTGGACTGCTCCTCTCTGACTGAGCTGATGCTCAGCGAAGTGTGCGGCTTCAGCGGCAGCGACATCATGTTCTCCTCCAACCAGACCCCTGTGGAGGACATGAAGAAGGCTTACGAGCTGGGCGCTTATATCAACCTCGATGACGCCACCATGGTGGACTTCCTCGACCGGGTGGCCGGTGTGCCGGAGAACATCTTCTGCCGCTACAATCCGGGCGGCACCTTCCAGCTGGGCGAGAGCAAAGAGGGCTTCCAGGTCATGGACAAGCCCAGCGACGCCAAGTACGGCATGACCGAGGAGCAGATGATCGACAGCTACAAGAAGCTGGCCGCAAAGGGTGCCAAAAACTTTGGCATCCACGCCTTCCTCGCCTCCAACACCATCTCTGACGCCTATTATCCGGAGCTGGCAGGCATCCTCTTCCAGCTGGCTGTCCGCGTCCAGAAGGCCACCGGCGTGCATATCGCCTACATCAACCTGTCCGGCGGCGTCGGCATCCCGTACCGCCCCGAGCAGACGGAGAACGACATCATGGCCATCGGTGAGGGCGTCCGCAAGAAGTTTGAAGAAATTCTCGTCCCCGCCGACATGGGCGATGTCTCCATCTTCACCGAGATGGGCCGCTTCACCACCGGCCCCTACGGCGCTCTGGTGGCTACTGCCATCCACGAGAAGCACATCTATAAGGAATACATCGGTCTGGATGCCTGCGCGGCCAACCTGATGCGCCCCGCCATGTACGGCGCTTACCACCACATCACTGTGCTGGGCAAGGAAGACGCACCCCACGACCACAAGTACGATGTGGTCGGCGGTCTGTGCGAGAACAACGACAAGTTTGCCATCGACCGTATGCTGCCCAAAATCGACATCGGCGACATCGTGTATATCCACGACACCGGTGCGCACGGCTCTGCCATGGGCTACAACTACAACGGCAAGCTGCGCAGCGCCGAGGTCCTGCTCTGCGAGGACGGCTCTCACCGCCTCATCCGCCGTGCTGAGACTCCCCGGGACTACTTTGCAACGCTGGACTTCCTGCCCTTTATGAAGCCGCTGCTGGGCGAGTACAACGACGACTGAGCACGCTTCTGACTCCATCAAACCAGAATAAAGCGAGGAACGACGCAGATGTTTTTTGGATTCCAACTCACCTGTGGCCTGATGCTGGTCTTTTACGGCTATTCGGTCATGAAAAATCCACGGGTCTGGGGCGACCAGGGCCGTCAGGCCGTCAAGGCCGAAAATTTCTCCGAGTACTGCCGCCAGAACGGCCTGTTTTTCCTGAAAGCTGGCTTCATCATGGCGCTCATCGGGGCGCTGGACGCGTTGGTAACGCTTTCGGGTCTGCTGTACGTCCTGCTGTACCTGTTCGGGCTGGCGTTTGCGTTCTACCCGCTGACCCGCTGGTGCAAGGAGAACGAGGGCTTCTCGTGGCCCTGGCCCCGCGTCGAGAGCGAGAAAAAGCGCATCAAGAAACTGCGTCAGCAGCAGGAGGCCGAAAAGGCGGAACGAGAAGAAAAGTAAATAGCAAAAAATAAGAGGCCGCTGTAAAAGCAACCTCTCAGTCTCACTTCGTTCGACAGCTCCCCTAGTAGGGGAGCCTCTGGCGAAGAGGCAAAGCGCTACGGAATGCCAAAGCCTCCCCTACTAGGGGAGGTGGCACGGCGAAGCCGTGACGGAGAGGTTGTACGAAGGAAGGCTTGACCGTAGTCTCACAAATCTTTCAACAAATTCAAATCGTGACATCCGCCC
>OOAN01000977.1_pt1 | contig 17579 bp, 11 predicted proteins | sample 1671301 | NCBI WGS metagenome assembly OOAN01 (sample SAMN06348142, study PRJEB24527) | human gut metagenome | biome: human gut; feature: ankylosing spondylitis patient; material: feces | host: Homo sapiens | place: China | collected 2015-10
ACAGTTCGCAACGCCCAAGCAATGCCTCGTGCCGCCCGATGTCGACGATGCGCCCGCATTCCATGACCACGATGCGATCCGCTTCCAGAATGGTGGAAAGCCGGTGCGCGATGATAAGGCTGGTGCGGTTGAGCATGAGATTGTCGAGGGCCTTCTGAACCATGTGTTCGGATTCGGAATCAAGGGCGCTGGTGGCCTCGTCCAGAATGAGCAGAGGCGCATCCTTGAGCAGGGCGCGGGCAATGGTCAGGCGCTGTTTCTGGCCGCCGGAAAGACGCACGCCGCGTTCTCCGATGGGCGTTTCGTACCCCTCGGGCAGCTCGCGGATGAAGCCGTCGGCATAGGCGGCCACGGCTGCGGAACGCACGCGATCCATGTCCAGCTCCGAGGACAGGTCACGCCCGTAAGCGATGTTTTCGGCAATGGTCATGTCGAACAGGAAGGCATCCTGCGACACCATTGATACGGAACGCCGCAGGGACGCCAGCGAGTACTCCTTGAGCGGCTTGCCGTTCAGAAGGATCTCGCCGCGCTGCGGATCATAGAAGCGGGGGATCAGGTTGAGCAGGGTGCTCTTGCCGCAGCCGGTGGAGCCGATGATGGCGGTGGTCTCGCCGGGCTTTGCGGTAAAGCTGATGTGCTCCAGTGCGTCGCTGTCGGCACCGGGGAAGCGGAAGCTCACGTCGTGGAACTCCACCACGCCCTGCCAGTTCTTGTGCTCCTTTGCGGCCTTGGCGTCGGCTTCGTCCGGGTCGTGGATGGTAGCCTTGGCGCGGATGACCTCGTCGATGCGGTCTGCGGCCACACCGGCACGGGGCAGCATGACGGCCACCATGGCCAGCATCAGGAAGGACATGACGATCTGCATGGTGTAGGTGATGAAGGCGATCATCTCGCCCACCTGCATGGTGCCGTTGTCCATGGCCTTGCCGCCGAACCACACGATGAGCAGGCTGGTGCCGTTCATGATCAGGGTCATAAAGGGCATCATGGCCACCATGGCGCGGTTGGTGAACAGCTGGGTGCCCATCAGGTCCTTGTTGGCCTTGTCGAAACGAGCCTCCTCAAAGGCTTCCCGGCTGAAGGCACGCACCGGCATGATGCCGGTGAGGAGCTCGCGGCTGACGAGGTTCAGCTGGTCCACCAGCGTCTGCATGATCTTGAACTTGGGCATGGCCACGTTCATCAGGAAGAGGATGAGCAGCAGCAGCAAAGCCACGTCCAGCACCACGATCCAGGACAGGCCCGAAGAGCTGCCGATGACGTGCAGCACACCGCCGATGCCCAGAATGGGCGCATAGGCCACCATGCGCAGCAGCATGACGCAGACGAACTGCACCTGCTGGATGTCGTTGGTGGTGCGGGTGATGAGGGACGCGGTGGAGAAGTTCTCGATCTCCGCATTGGAGAAGTGGATGACGCTGGAGAAGGTCTCGCGGCGCAGGTCGCGGCCGATGGCGGCGGACACCCGGGAGGCCAGGAAGCCCACCGCGATGGACACGGCCACCATCAGCAGGGTCAGGGCCAGCATCTGGCCGCCTACCTTATATAAATAGTGCATCTGCACAGCGTGGGCAATGCCCTGGGCCTCGTATTCCAGCCCCACCAGCAGCAGAGCCTGGCTCTTCAGGTTCTCCACCACGGTGTCGTCCAGCTGGCCGATGGCACCGGTCAGCTGCTGCTGCACGGCGTCGCGGCTGAAGCCGGGCATCTGGCTCATGGCGGCAAACTGGCCGCACACGGTGTCCAGGTCCTCCGCCGTGGGGGCCACAGTCTCGGTTTCTGTGTCGGGATTGCGGTCGGCACCGGAGGCCTGCAGGTCCGCAAGGCCGGTCATGCCCATGCCGGTCTGCCCGGCGGGGGTGTTGGCTGCCTGGGCGGCCGCCAGATACAGCACGATGTCCGGCGTGGTCACAGCATCTTCCAGCGCAGTGCGCTCGTCGGCGGTCAGGTCGGTGCGCAGGCGCAGCACATCGCCGTCGGCGGTGTAGGCGTTCTGGAAGGCAGCGGCGTCCTCCTCGCGCATCAGCAGCGAGAGGGCATCCAGCGTGCTCTGCCGCACAGTGGCAGGCAGGGGGCTTTCGATGCCGCCCTGCTGGATGCCGGTGTCCACGATCTTGCTGGTGTAGTCCGGCAGCGACAGATCGCAGTACGCCTGCACGAACAGCAGTGCGAACACCACGAGGCAGACGGCCCAGTGACGGGCCAGCTGCTTAAAGATCTTTGTCATGGTTTGGTTCTCCCTTCGGTTTGGTGGTACGCGCAGCATTTTCCGCAAGAATGGCTTCCATCAGCGCGCCGCGCAGCGCTTCCATCTGGGCCAGCTGTTCCGGCTCCAGCCGGGCCATGACACTGGAAAAGTAGTCCCCAAGAGCAGCCTCGCACTGTCGGCAGGCCTCGTATCCCTTGGGCGTGAAACGCACCAGCGTCTTGCGGCGGTCGGCAGGGTCGGCAAAGCGTTCCACAAGGCCGTCCTGCTCCATCTGCCGCACCGTGCGGGAAATGGCAGGAAGCGGTTGATGAAGCTCCTGAACAAGGTCGGAGATATAAACGGCACCGTCCTGTCCATGGAGCCGAATGCAGCCCAGCAGCCCTTCCAGCATGGGAAAGTGGCACTTGGGGCAGTCGGCCAGAGCGGCCTTCATGCCGGCCTTGGATGCTTTGCTCAGCCGGTGGATGTAGCGGCAAAGCCCACGGAAACTCAACGTGGATTCCTCAGACACGCGATCCCTCCTCTCGAAAATTGCTTAACAACTGTTAACTGTTAACGCTTGATAATAATAGGCTTTTGCAGGCCGGATTGCAACCCCCTGCAGGGATTGTTTCACAAAAGTTCACAAACGTTTGTGTCCCGCATACACATAAAGCAAAGGGGGCATCGGGCATGGAACAGCGTTTGTGGATGATCCTGCAATTGTTCGGCGGGGCGGCACTTTTCTTATACAGTATGGACACCCTCACGGACGCTTTGCAGCAGGCGGCGGGGGACACCCTGCGGCAGGCCCTTGCCCGGCTCACGGCCCACCCGCTGGCCGGGGTGCTCACGGGGGCGGCGGTCACGGCGGTGGTGCAGAGCAGCTCGGCGGTCACGGTGCTGGTGCTGGGCCTTGTGGGGGCCGGGCTGCTGACCCTGCAGCGGGCCGTGCCGGTGGTGTTCGGAGCCAACATCGGCACCACGGTCACCGCGCAATTGCTGGCCTTCCGGCTGGAGGATGCCCGGTATCTGCTGCTGGTGGCGGGGCTGCTGCTCTGGTTCGCGGGGCGCGGGCGTCTGCACGCAGCCGGGCAGGCGCTGTTTGCTTTCGGCCTGCTGTTTGAGGGCATCGCGGTCATGGCCGAGGCCATGGAGCCGTTGGCAGCGGGGCCGGTGTTCCGGCAGTGGATGGCCCAGGTGCGGCACCGCCCCGGCCTGGGCCTGCTGGCAGGGCTGGGCATGACCCTTGCCGTGCAGAGCAGCTCCGCCACCATTGCGGTGCTGCAGCAGGTGGCCGCCCGCCCCGGGCCGGACGGCGGGTGCCTGCTGGGCCTTGCGGGAGCCATCCCGGTGCTGTTGGGGGACAACATCGGCACCACCGTCACGGCGGTGCTGGCATCGGTGGGGCAGAGCCGGGACGCCAAACGTCTGGCGGCGGCCCACGCCCTGTTCAACCTGTCCGGGGCGGCGGTGTGCTGGCTGCTGCTGCCCCAGTTCACCGCGCTGGTGCGGCTGGTCTCGCCCCACGGGCCGGAGAGCGCCGTGCTGGCCCGGCAGATCGCCAACGCCCACACCCTGTTCAATCTGGGCTGCACGGTGCTGTGGCTGTCCCTGACCCCTTGCATGGTGCGCATCGTGTGCATTCTATTGCCGGAAAAGCACGCCCCTGAGTTGAAACGAACGCCCTAAAATGGTATAATGACAGTGTATCGAAAATTTTGTGACGCTTTTGTTGCACAAACGATGAACGGACCCTTCTGTGGGCCTGCGGCGGTGTGCGGCTGCCAGGGCACAGAGCAAACCAAGAGGACGTGTTTACTATGAAGGATATCATCAACGGGTTGATCGAGCGGTTCCGCAGGCAGCATGTACAGGCCCGGCGCTATGTGGCCATGATGCTGGTGCTGGCCCTGCTCACCACCCTGTTCGTCAACTGGCAGCTCCATGGGGTGGGCATCTCCATGACTGCCGACTACCACTGCGGCTACGAGGAGCACCAGCACACGGCGGCCTGCTACGAAAAAGTGCTCACCTGCGGTTACGAGGAGGGCGAGCCGGAAACGCCCGTCACCTCTTCGGACAGCAGCGCCGATCCGGTGTCCGCCTACAGCGCGGCCGAGCCGGAAGAGCCGGAAGAGCCGGTGCAGACCGAGCCGGAGACCATCTGGGTGCCCCATGAGCACACCGATGCCTGCTACGAGGAGCACCGGGTGCTGACCTGCTATCAGGAAGAGCACGAGCACACCGACGACTGCTTTGACGAGTACGGTGCGCTCATCTGCGGCGAGTTCGAGCATATCCACGACGACAGCTGCTACACCACCGAGTATGAGCTGGTGTGCGGCCTGGACGAAGGCGAACTGGTGGAGGAACCCAACCCCGCCTATCAGGAAATGCCTGCCAGCCGCCCCGTGGTGGACTTGCCCCCTGAGCCGGCCGAGACCACCCCGGCCGAGCCGGTGCTGCATCACCACACCGACGCCTGCTACACCGAGGAGCTGGTGTGCACCATCCCGGAGCACCACCACACCGTGGAGTGCCTGGCCGATACCCAGGCCGACGTGGAGACTGCCGAGGAATGGCAGGCCGCGGCCAACGTGGCCCTGAACGGCAACTGGGCCGAGGACCTGCTCACCGTGGCAAAGTCCCAGCTGGACTACCAGCAGAGCGACAAGAACTTCAAGCTGGATGTGGAGGACCAGCAGGTGCTGCGCGGCTACTCCCGCTATGGTGCCTGGTACGGCAACCCCTACGGTACCTGGGACGTGATGTTCCTGTCCTACTGCCTGCACTTTGCGGGTGTGCCCCAGACGGTGGTGCCCCAGCGTGCGGGCGTGATGGCTCTGCACAGTGACCTGCGCGGCTCCCAGTGGCTCACCGACGCCGACGGCTCCACCGCAAGGCCCGGCGATATCGTCATCTACAACACCCTCACCACCGAGCAGGTGGCTGTGGACGAGAGCTCCTATGGCATCGCCCTGCTGGACCTGGACGAGGACCCCGACACCGCCGCCCAGATCACGGCTTCCGAGCCGCAGGTGGACACCCGCACCGTGACCACCGAGACGGTGGGCGTCGTGTCCGCCGTGGACCCCGACGCCGGGACCCTGACCGTGATCTCCGGCAACGTGGACGGCAAGGTGGCCGAGGTGCCCGCTGCCATGTCCGACGTGACCAGTGTCATCTCGGTGACCGGAGCCTATGCCGCCGAGACCACCGCTGTGGCCCCGGAGGCCCCGGCAGGCTCCCAGGAGGAACTGGACGGCAGCTATGCGCTGCTGGAAGATGAGGATGGCTTTGGGGCCACCGTGGAATGGGTGGGTGACGCCGACCCCTACGGCATCGCCCTGCTGGCTGCCGGGGACCCCTACGACCTGAAGACCTGGATCACGGCTGTCAATTATGAAAAGACGACCGACGGGAAAACATGGACGCCTATCGGCGCGGGCAACGTGACCGTGGAAAGCGGCACCCACGTCCGCGTTAACCTGAAGTATACCGTGACTGCCGGTGTGCTGACGCCCGACCACAATACCCTGACCTACCAGCTGCCCAAAGGCCTGCCCATGCCGGATGTGACGACGGGCAACATCGTGGATGAGTCCGACAAGGACGAGGCCGGCAATGCAAAGGTCGTGGGCAGCTTCACCGTTGACACCAACGGCACAGTGACCCTGACCTTTACGGACAGAAGGTTCATCGGTACCGACGACAAGGGCGGCCTGACATTCATCGGTACCTTCAAGGCCGCCGTTACGGCGAGCGCCGACAGCTTTGACGAAAACAAGAAGATCGAGTTCAAGGACGGTTGCACCCTGACCATCGAGAAGAAAACGGCAGATATAAAGATCAGCAAAGGGAGTGGGTCTCCGCTGATTACGAACCGTAAGGACGGCACCTTTGTAAATAATTACAAGGTGACGGTGGAGACCACCAACGGCACCAAAGACCCGGTGATCCTTACGGATACCCTGAACACGAATAGGAATGGCGAAAACCGTAGCGACTACCTGAAGGGCGGCAAATATCTGGAAGACTCCTTTAAACTTTACAAGGTGGATGCTTCGGGCACAAAAACGGAGATTGACGTCCCTACGCATGAACTGAAAACCGACGGCAACGGCAACCCCCAGGTGGTCCTTGCTCCGCTGCCTGCATTGGAGGCCGGAGAGAAGTACATCTGGAACTACGACGTTCAGCGGAACTATGCGGACTTTGACGAAATGCCCGGCGGCGTCGCTATCATCAACAACACGGCGCAAGCCGAGGCAGGGCTCAATGTAAAATATGGGGCTGACGCATGGTACACATGTAAAACCCAGCGTATTGAGAAGAAGGGCCAGTACGACCCCAAAACAGGCCACATCCAGTGGACGATCACTGTAAAGGTACCCCATTCTTTCCTGGGATCCTATCTCCTGCAGGGCTGCAAGATCACAGATGACTTGCCAGATAGTGTGAAAATCGTAGGGGATGTAAAGGTAGGCAACGATACGATATCGGCAGAGGAATTTCTGCAAAAGGGCTATACCATCCCGGCGGATTTCACGGGGACGGAGCTGACCATCACCTTTGAGACCACCACCCCCATCGGCGGCGGCTCGGTGACCAACACGGCACAGATCCTGACCAAGAGCGAACATATCTTTGAGGACTCGGCTACCGTGAACATCGGGAAGGGCGATTGGACCCTGAGCAAAAAACTCGCCGCCAGCGGCAAGAACCCCACCTGGAACATCACGGCCACCAACAAGGCCGGTGAGGCAGAGTTTACCCTGTGGGATGTGCTGAGTGACGCTGTGAATGATGCCGAGCAGACAACGAAAAACACCCACTATGCCTATGCGGCAGAGCTGGATGCTGCTATCAAGGCCAATCTGACCCTGACCATGCACGATAACACAACGCTGAGCTACCAGCAGGCGATCAACGCAGGCAACACGATCGAGATCACCTATTACAGCGGTATCGAGGGCGGCGGCATTGTAACGGCAAACGACCCCACCACCCACGTGTGCAGCTTTGCCATCAAGGTGACAGCCGGGAACCAGAATAACCCCGTGCGCAGCATCTCGGTGACCGGCATCCCCACCCACGAGGAGCGGGACGATGTGCCCACCGGTGAGGTGTGGATCTATAAGAACACCATCCATATCCAAGGCGTGAGCGGCGAGGCCTCGGACACCGATACCTACCGCAGCTACAAGCAGTTTGAAAAGGGCGTGGCCGCAAAGAGCAGCGGCGACGAGACCGGTTATCTGACCGGCAGCAACAGCTTCGAGCTGAGCGACCTCAGCGGCAACAACCTCCACTATCAGCTGGTGCTGCAGACCTCCGCCGATGATAGGGACGAGATCACGGTTACCGATACCCTGCCGGAAAACGTCGGCTTCAAGGTGGATAATGTCAAGATCGCGCTGGATGAGGGCGACTTTGTAAAGATCAAGGATAAAAATGTAGACTGGGCGACGGCAACGTATGACGAAACTACCCGGCAGCTCACCATTAAAATCAGAAACTACAACCAGTCGGGGCAGGAGGAACACCGCATCCGCATCCAGTATGAAGTGAGCGTGAGCGACGATCCCACCTGGAAGAACCCCTCGGTGGGCAAGCTGATCTACACCAACACCGCCACCTGGGGCGAGCTGACCCAGACCACCACCACCACCGTCACCCGCAAGGTGGAGCAGGTGAAAAAGACCGGCTGGCAGGACACCGGCAACGACCGGAAGCTGCACTATCAGGTGGTCATCAACCCGGCCCACGAGGATCTGTCGGCCGGGCAGAACAAAGCGGAGAAGATCGAGCTGTGGGATAACATCAGCACCACCAATGGTGCCATCGCCACCGGCGATATCAACTCGGTCAAGTTGTATTATTACGATTACGACGAAACAGTCGGCGTGACCCTCGGCCAGGAAGTGGATCGCGATCTTTACCGCATCCTGGAAGCGGACAAGAACGGCTGGCTCCATATGGAGATCCCCAATATGGCGGCCCTGATCCTTGTGTATGACTGCAATGTGAAGGATGGCAGCGCTGCCGACAGCTACCAGGTGAGCAACACCGTGACCCTGAGCAACGGCAGCGAATCCAGCGACAGCGGCATCACCTACAAGGTCAAGGCGGATGCAACGGCCACCACCGCACAGTTCGTGCTGCGCAAGAAGGACAGCTACTCCGGCGTGTCGCTGAAGGGCGCGGAGTTCACCATTTACCAGTACAACAAAGAGACTAGCGGGTGGACGAAGTGGAACGGCAACGGCAGCAGTACCCTGACCACGGACGAAAACGGTCAGGCCAGTCTGGCTGTGCTGGATAGTGAGGGCACTGCAAACTGCCTGAACCCGGACGTGCTGTATAAGCTCGTGGAGACCCAAGCGCCCACGGACTATCAGCTGGATGCCACCCCGCACTACCTGTTGTTCCGCAAGAACGCCAGCGCGGAGAACGAGCAGCAGGCCTTTGCGGCGGCTACGGGCGCACCCGGCACCACCCTGACCGTGGGCACCGAGACGGTGGACCTGAACAGCAATGTGCAGGTGGGCAGCGACGCCGGCACCACCACTGCTGAGTACAGCAACGTGTACAGCAAGCTGACCGTCAGAAAGCTCTGGCTGGATGCCGACACCCGCCAGCCGGTAGATCCTGCGGCAGAGCAGATCGACATCGAGGTGTGGCGTTACACCGACGACGTGGAGCATAAGGAGCTGTTCAAGGAAGCTACCCTAAACAAGGATAACGGCTGGACTGCTACCTGGTCCGGGAAAGATTTGCCGCTGAAGGACGAGAACGACAACCCGTACCACTACCTGGTGGAGGAAACGACCACCGGAAACTGGAACGTGTACATCTCCAACAACGGCGTGCAGACCGGCAATATCACGGTGCAGAACTACGTCTACACCGGCTACGAGCTGCCGTCCACCGGCGGCATAGGCACGGCACCCTTCGGGGTGCTGGGCGGCGCACTGGCCGCTGCAGCAGCCCTGCTGCTGGTCCGCAAACGGAAACAGAACGAGGAGGAGTGAGCAGCCATGAAACAAAACAAAAACAACCGGTTTGCCGCTCTTCTGCTGGCGCTGTGCATGGTCGTGTGCTGTGCACTGCCCGCGCTGGCAGCCCCCGCGGCCAGCGCCAACATCGACCTGAGCCGCACCGGCAGCATGGACGTGACCCTGTACGACCACCAGAACGACGTCCCCCTGCGGGGCGGCGCACTCACCGTGTACAAGGTGGCGGACGTGGCCCGCACCAACGGCGACCTGCACTTTGTGTACACCGCCGACTTTACGGGCTGCGGCATCGCGCTGGGCGACCTGACGGACAGCACGCTGGCTTCCAGGCTGGAAGCCAAGCTGCCCGCCCGCGCCGCCGGCACCACCCATAAGATCAGCGAGCAGGGCATCGTCTCCTTTGACGCGCTGCCGCTGGGCCTGTACCTCGTGGTGCAGACCGAGAACTCCAAGGGCTACGAGGCCATCAATTCCTTCCTGGTGTCGCTGCCCATGGCGGACGAAAGCGGCTGGCTCTACACCGTGGACGCCACCCCCAAGGTGGGCGCGCCCACGCAGGAGGTGACCCCGCCCGAACCGGAAACTCCCAGCACGCCTTCGGAACCGGGCAAACCGTCCAAGCCGGAGAAGCCCTCGGAACCGGACAAGCCCACCCAGCCCGAAACCCCGGATGAGCCGGACAACCCGGACATGCCGGTGGACCCCAACGACCCCAACCGCCCGGTGTCGCCCGGCAACCCGGACAACCCGGTGGCCCCCGGCACGCCGGATAACCCGGTGGCGCCGGGCCGCCCGGACGGCAATGCACTGCCCCAGAGCGGCCAGCTGAACTGGCCCATCCCGTTCATGGCCTGCAGCGGCGTGCTGCTGTTTGCCGTCGGCTGGGTGCTGGACCGAAAGGAGACGCTGGCATGAACACAAAGCAGAAGATCGGCCGCGCCTGCATGATCGTGGGCATCCTGCTCATTCTGGGCGCGCTGGCCCTGCTGGGCTATAACCAGTGGGACGCCAACCGCGCCGACAAGGCTTCGCAGGACGCCCTGGGCAAGCTGGAAGAGACCCTGACCGAGACCATGGAGGACAAGACGAAGGACGAAGAGCCGGTGGTCCAGCCGGAGCTGGACCCGGAGCAGGAAATGACCGTCACCGACATCGACGGCTGGGGCTACATTGGCTACCTGTCCATCCCGTCCATCGGGCTGGAACTGCCCGTGATGAGCGAGTGGAGCTACGCGGGCCTCAAGGTGGCCCCGGGCCGTTACAGCGGCTCCACCTACGCCGACAACATGGTGGTCTGCGCCCACAACTACGCCAAGCATTTCAGCCCCATCAAGTGGCTGGCCCTGGGCAGCGAGGTGTACTTTACCGACATGGACGGCCAGCGCTGGAGCTATGAGGTGTCCAACGTGGAGACCATCCAGCCCACCGACATCGACAAGATGATCACGGCCAGCGACGAGGACGCCTGGGACCTGACCCTGTTCACCTGCACCACCGGCGGCCGCGCCCGCTGTGCTGTGCGCTGCACCCGCACCGGTTACCCGGTCTTGGAGACCAGCGCGGCAGGGCGGATCACGGAGTAAGCAGGACGATTTGGAATTGCCTCCGCTTTGCTCTGGCAATATCAGCGGAAAATTATTTTTAAAGATATGCAATCCCGGAAAATCTGCGGATTTTCCGGGATTGTTTTTTCACGGATGGGCGTTAAGGAAAGTGGCCTGTTCTCTGGAAGGCAAACGATTTAGAATGCCCTCCGCGTTGCTCTGGGCATGAATAGCGGAAAAATTATTTTAGATTTTGCAAATCCGGCAGGGCTGCGGCCCCGCTGGATTTGCTTTTTCACTGGAAGGGTCGTTACGGGAAGTGGCATCGGCTGCTGTTGGCCTGCGGCCAATGCGCAGCGGGAATAGGTGCTTTTACGGAACCCGCTCCCCTGCGGGGAGCTGTCGCGCAGCGACTGAGGGGCCTTTCAAATCGGCGGAAGCCGAAAATACGGTGAAAAGATCTTCACGCCGAATGGCGTGAATCTTCAGTATTTTCGGGTGGAGCCTACCCCTTTGGGGTCTGAAAGGGGCGAGCAGCCCCTTTCTTGCAACGACGACGACCGCTGCCTGCGGCAGAAACAGGGAGGAGTTGTTGGGGCCGTGGCCAGCAGGATGCAAGGCCCACTCAAGGGCCGTAGCATACGCTGGGAGCCACAACCCGTCCAGGGGAGAGGGGTGTCCAGAGGGAGAGAGGGGGGAGTCGAAACACCCCTCTCACCCTCTGGCCCAGCGGAGCGACCACGGCGGCGATGCCGCTTGCAAAAGCCATCGGGCCAGCCCCACGCGATTGCACTCTGCATGAGAAACATTACAAAAAAGCACCCGCCATGCGGATGCACAGCGGGTGCCTTGAAGGGCTTTGCGGGGGTGCTCAGTGGGTGGTGCCCATGTCCACAGCCAGGTCGGCGTCGTTCTTCACAACGGCCTCCACGGCCTTCTCCAGGCCGCGGGCGATCTGGTGCAGGTCCATGCTGGGGGTGCCCAGGGGCTTGTTGACCACCTGCTCCATGGCGTAAGGCACATGGATGAAGCCGCCCCGGATGTTGGGGTACTTCTTGTCGATGAGGTACAGCAGGGTGTACATCAGGTAGTTGCACACATAGGAGCCTGCGGTGTAGGACAGGGCGGAGGGGATGCCTGCGTCCTTGATGCTCTGCACCATGGCCTTCACGGGCAGGGAAGTGAAGTAGGCGGTCTCGCCGTCCTCCTGGATGGTCACGTCGATGGGCTGATAACCGGCGTTGTCGGCGATGCGGCCGTCCATCAGGTTGATGGCCACCTTTTCCGGGGTGATGGCGGAGCGGCCGCCGGCCTGACCGATGCAGATGACCACATCGGGCTGGTTTGCCTGAATGGCAGCTTCCAGCACCTCACCGGCACGGATGAACTCGGTGGGCACTTCCTGTTTGACGATCTCGGCACCGGCGATGGTGTCGGGCAGCAGCTTCACCGCCTCAAAAGCGGGGTTGACGGCCTCGCCGCCAAAGGGGTCGAAACCAGTGAGCAGAATCTTCATAGTAAAAAGCCTCGATTCTCAGATATAAATGGACGGCTCCAGAACGGTGAGCTGTCCGTGATCCATGATCATGCGGTTGTCCACATAGATGCAGGGAGCGTGGGTGACCAGATCGTAATGGCCGGAAGCATCCTGCACACCGCCCAGCGCGATGTTGCGCCCGAACCCGATATGGAAGGTGCCATAGGTGGATTCGTCCTCGATGTAGCAGTTGCCTGCACAGCGGGAGTGGGTGTTGAGCCCGATGCCAAACTCCGCCGCCACCACCATGTTCTCCGGGTCGTGGAAGCGGGCCAGAAACTGCTTGAGCCGCCTGCCGCTGGCATTGTCCTCGATCTCCACGATGCGGCCGCCGCGCAGCTCCACCCGCACGGGGCTGTCCACGATGCCGATATAGCCCATGGAACCGTCCAGGATCAGGGTGCCGTTGGTGTCGCTCTCCACCGGTGCCACATACACTTCCACGCTGGCAGAGGAAAGGCCCTTGCCGTCGTGGCAGCAGCCGTTGAAGAAGCCGGGCACACGCCCCTCGATGTTGAAATCCAGGTTCGTGCCAAGCTCCGTGGTCACATGGATGTGTCTGGCGTTCTGGTAGCAGGCCATGATGATGCTGGCCATGATCCTGCTTTTGGGCAGGCTCATGTTCAGGAAGTCGTAGCTCAGCAGGGACTGCCCGTTGCTGGTGCTCAGCGGCAGCGACAAAAACCGGTTGCGGCGGGCGATGACCCGCTTGACGGCCCGTGTGGTGATGAGGGAATACTCGGCAGCACCGATCACGGCGTTGTAGGGGTCAAAGGCGTCCTCGCGGTCGTCGAAATACTGGCCCACCTGCTCGTGCAGATCGTCCAGCATCAACACATCCGCCACGCCGCCCACCGCCTGTGCGGCTTGTTGCATGGCCGCCACCTCGACAGCATACTTCTGGCTGGATACGATCAAGATGCGTTCGCCTGCACGGAGCCGGACCCAGTCGCGAATAATGATATCGGCTCCGTGCTGAATTGCTTGTTCCATTGAATCACTCGATCTAACAAAAAAATCACTTCAGGAGGATCATCATCACGATCTGGACCACCATCATGATGATGGCGACAGGAACCTGATTCTTGATGACGCCCATGGGCTTCTTCATATCCAGCAGTGCCACGGGCACGGTGTTGAAGTTTGCAGCCATGGGGGTGCACAGGGTGCCGCAGAAGCCGCAGGTCAAAGCCAGCATGCCGATGACCACCGGGTTTGCGCCGTGGGCCAGCACGAACGGGTAGCCGATGCCCACGGTCATCACGGTGATGGCGGCGTAGGCGTTGCCCATGATCATGGTGAACAGCATCATGCCGATGGCGTACACCACGATACCGGCGTTCACGTTGCCCTCGGGGATGATGTGGCTGACCAGGTCAGAGATCACATCGCCGACACCGGCAGCGGTGAAGACGGAGCCAAGGCAGGCCAGCAGCATGGGCAGCATGGACAGGGGGCCCACGGTGGACAGCATGCGCTCGGAATCGTTCAGGAAGGTGGAGGGTTTGTTGTCGCGGTTCATGATCATCAGCAGGATGATGGCCACGAGAACGCCCAGAGCCACGCCGTTCAGGGCGGACAGGCCGATGCCCATGCCGGAGATGGCGCAGACGACGGCCAGCACGCCGATGCTCAGGGTGGGGACAAAGATCTTCATGCCGATCTTCTCATAGGTAGCCTCGGTCTCGGCCTTGGTGGCAGCAGAGACAGCGCCCTTCTTGACCTTCTTGAGGATGGCGGGGATGCACATCACCACCACCAGGATGCCGCTCACCAGAGAGGGCAGCCAGCGGCCCAGGGCAAGCACGACGCCCAGCACGGCCCAGAAGATAAAGGTGCCCACGGGTTCCGGGTTCTCCTTATCCTTCAGGTTCTTCACACCGCAGTAGATGCACAGCAGGCCGATGATAAAGTAGATGATCTCCATCACCTTGGTGGACAGGCTGTAATCAGCACTCATAAAAAAGCTCATTCTTCTGTCCTCCCTTACTTATAGTACTTCTGGATCATCTTGCGATCCTTGATCACATAGAATACGATGGCGACCACAGTGGCAATGATGCACACGGGGATCTCGATGGCAGCCAGCTGGGCCAGCTCCACCTCGATGCCCAGGCCGGCCAAAGTGCTCTGCACCAGCAGGCCGCCGGAACCGCCCACGAACAGGACCTGACCGAAGAACCAGGTGATGTTCTCCATGCCGGAAGCCATGCCCTTCAGCTCCTCGACATGCTCCTCATTGGGCTCATAGCCCTGTGCCACAATGGCACCTTCGGCCATGGGCATGATGACGGGGCGCACGAAACCGGCCACGCCGCCAAAGCCCACGTTGAAGGCTGCAAAGACCGAGCGCATCACGCCGTAGATGCCGATGACCAGGCCGGAGGTGGCACCCTTGAACTTGCCGATCAGGGCAGCGGCTGCTTCACGCAGGCCGTTGCGCTCCAGCGTGCCGGTGACCAGCATCACGATGATGAAGATGGCCATGCTGCGGTTTGCCACAAAGGTGCTGCCCAGCGTTTCCAGCAGGGTGACCGGGCCCAGACCGCCAACCAGTGCAGTCACAACGGCTGCCACCAGAATGACCAGAATGGAGTCCAGCTTCAGTGCAAAGCCAGCGATGACGATGACAATGCCGAGTAGTTTTAGTAGTTCCATAATTGCCTTCCTTTATACTTATATTTTTCCGGCATCGTACCGCGCCCCGGCAGCCTGTGGGTCAGAGGGCCGCCGGGGAAAAGCCGTGTACCGAAAAGACGAGAAGGGGAAAAGAGCCTGCTCAGAGGCGGACGAAAGCCGCCAGCAGAGCCGAGAATGCGGCCGCCGTGATCCACAGCGGGACAAGGCGGCGGCGCAGGTGGGCGGCGATGTCGCACTGCTCCAGCACACCGGAGGCCTTGAGGGGCACCACGGTGGTGGAAGCGGGCACGGCGGCCTCGCTGCCATAGGGATTTGAAGAGGTGAACTCGCCGGTGCCGTCCTTGGCCGGGCAGGCGTACACGCCGTACCAGGAAGCCAGAATGCCGCCCTTCCCGGCGGCGGCCTTCTGCACCCGTACCCGCTGCACGGTCAGTGCCTCGGCCCTGCGTTCCTCCACCATCAGGTTGACGCGCATCATGTTCACAAGGTTCAGCACCGAGGACACGGCGATGAGCAGATCAAAGACCAGTACCAGAATGAGCAGCGGGTGCATGGGCAGTTCCCTCCAAAAGCGGTGCCGCAGCCCGCAGGCGGTGCAGCACCTTATAAAGTTAAGTTCATTATATCATAAAACCATCACAAAAGTAAATGAATCGCCCCAGATTTGCGTTTGCAAAGAAAAATAAAAAATCCCCCGTTTCCCGGAGGAAACAGGGGAGGGGACTGCCTTGCGGCAGCAATTACTTGTTCTGGATGTACTCGTGGATGGCCTTGGCGGCAGCCTTGCCGGCACCCATGGCCTTGATGACGGTGGCGGCACCGGTCACGGCATCGCCGCCGGCGTACACGCCGTCACGGCTGGTCTTGCCGTCGTCGCCGTCGGTGACGATGCAGCCGTGCTTGTTGGTCTCCAGACCCGGGGTGGTGGAGCGGATCAGCGGGTTGGGGCTGGTGCCCAGGCTCATGATCACGGTGTCCACGTCCAGCTCAAACTCGCTGCCCTTCTTCTCGATGGGGCGGCGGCGGCCGGAAGCATCGGGCTCGCCCAGCTCCATCTCCACGCAGGTGATGGACTGGACGAAGCCTTCGTCGTTGGCGTGGATCTCCACGGGGTTGCACAGGGTCTTGAAGATGATGCCCTCTTCCTCGGCGTGCTCCACCTCTTCCTTACGGGCGGGCAGCTCGGCCATGCCGCGGCGGTAGACGATGTACACGGTCTCGGCACCCAGACGCATGGCGCTGCGGGCAGCATCCATGGCCACGTTGCCGCCGCCCACCACGGCGACCTTCTTGCCGGTGCGGATGGGGGTCTTGCTGGTGGGCAGGTACGCCTTCATCAGGTTGGAGCGGGTCAGGAACTCGTTGGCGGAGTACACGCCCTTCAGGCTCTCGCCGGGGATGCCCATGAAGCGGGGCAGACCGGCACCGGAGCCCACGAACACGGCCTCGTAGCCGTACTCGCCCATCAGCTCGTCGATGGTCAGCACCTTGCCGATGACCATGTTGCACTCAAAATCCACGCCCATCTTCTTCAGGCCGTCGATCTCCTGCTGCACGATGGCCTTGGGCAGACGGAACTCGGGGATGCCGTACATCAGCACGCCGCCGGCCACATGCAGGGCCTCGTACACGGTCACCTTGTAGCCCAGCTTGGCCAGGTCGCCTGCAGCGGTCAGGCCGGCAGGGCCTGCACCGATGATGGCCACCTTGTGGCCGTTCCACTCCGGCACGACGGGTGCGGTGTGCACGTTCTCGCGGTGCCAGTCGGCCACAAAGCGCTCCAGACGGCCGATACCCACGGGATCGCCCTTCTTGCCACGGACGCAGTGCATCTCGCACTGGCTCTCCTGCGGACAGACACGGCCGCAGACGGCGGGAAGGGAGCTGGTCTGATGGATCACCTGATAGGCGCCCTCATAGTCCCGCTCCACGATCTTGGCGATGAACTCCGGGATGCGGACGTTGACGGGGCATCCGTTGACGCAGGGATGGTTCTTGCAGTTCAGGCAGCGGGCCGCCTCGTCCAGAGCCTGCTCCTCGGTGTAGCCCAGAGCGACCTCGTCAAAGTTCTTGTTCCGGACGTTGGGGTCCTGAGAGGGCATGGGATTCTTCTTCAAAGACATATTGGCCATGGTTATTCGGCCTCCTTCTTGAACAGGTTGCAGGTCTCCTCGTACTTGTGGGCCTCGAAGTCCTTATACATCTGGTTCCGCTTGACTGCCAGATCCCAGTCCACCTTGTGACCGTCAAAGTCAGGACCGTCCACGCAGGCGAACTTCATCTCGCCGCCCACGGACAGGCGGCAGCCACCGCACATGCCGGTGCCGTCGACCATGATCGGGTTCATGCTGACCGTGGTCTTCTGGTTGTAGGGCTTGGTGGCAAGGCAGACAAACTTCATCATGACCAGCGGTCCGATCGCAATAACAACGTCGTACTTCTCGCCGGCTTCCAGCGCCTTGTTCAGCGGAACGCAGACATTGCCCTCTTCGCCGTAGGAGCCGTCGTCGGTCATCAGATGCAGCGTGTCGCTGGCAGCCTTGAACTCATTTTCAAGAATGACAAGATCCTTCGAGCGGAAGCCGATGATGGAATGCACCTCGCAGCCGTGCTCATGCAGCTTCTTGGCGATGGGGAGCGCGATC
>OOAN01001004.1_pt1 | contig 17181 bp, 11 predicted proteins | sample 1671301 | NCBI WGS metagenome assembly OOAN01 (sample SAMN06348142, study PRJEB24527) | human gut metagenome | biome: human gut; feature: ankylosing spondylitis patient; material: feces | host: Homo sapiens | place: China | collected 2015-10
AGATCCTCGGCGACAACAAGATTCTCGTCACCAACAGCCCGCTCTACGACTCCTATTTCAACAGCTGCCAGCATTTCGTGGCCCTGTGGATCAAGGTGCACGTCGAGGACATGGGCGTGAACGTCGGTACGGTAGGCCACTTCTATAACATCATCGAATGGGTCAGCGACGAGGAGGCCGAGCGGCTCCAGCGGGAAGAAGGCATGCTCCCGGGAGGCGTCATAACGCCCGAATCGCTCTAAATCATAACGTAAATAAAGAAACGAAATATGAAAAGACATTATTTGCACTTGGTGATGTCGCTGCTCGCCGGAGCATGTCTGGCGGCCGCTTCGTGTTCCGATTCGGATGAGGATACGAAGCTTCCCAGCCCCAACTTCCCCGAGGCGGTTTCAGCGACCATCGAAGCCGGCGGCACCTACACGCTCGAGATAGAGCCCAACCAGAACTGGGAGGTGAGCGTCCCGACGGCCACCGCCGCATGGTTCTGGATACAGGACGAAACACAGAAAGTCTGGACGCTGCGCGGCAGTGCGGGTGCATCGCGGATCGTAATCGGCGTGGCCGAGCTCGATGAGTTCGACGACACGCGTGTCTGCGAGGTAACTCTGAAAATGGGAGGCCAAAGCAAGGTCATCGCCACGATCACACGCGGTACGCTCGAACGCGGCTTCAGCCTCCGCACATGCAAGCTCGACCAGTACGGCGACTTCGAATACGGCGACAGCGAAACCGGCCTCACCTACTCCTATAACGAAGGGGAAGCTCAAAGCATCGACCTGACCTGGCCCGAGGGGCGCACCGACTTCTCGATGCCGATCCTGGTCGAAGCCAATTACGAATGGGCGATCAACCGGATGCCGGAATGGGTATCCACCCCGTCGGTGACGGTCGGGCAGCCCGGCACGAAAGTCGAGATCCGCATCCAGGGCAACCCGTCGGCCTATCCGCTCGACGGAGCGCAGGACAAACTGGTGTTCATCGACAAGAGCAACCTCGACGCGAAGGTCGAGATTCCGATCACGATTCCCTCCTGCCGCGACATTTTCGACGTCACGCTCGACAAGGAACTCAAATTCAACGCCGCAGCCGAGATCTACAACAGCATGAACGGCGACTGGTCGCCCGGCGCCGCACGCGGTTCGGTCAAGGGCATCAGGGGTGCGAGGATCTACGTCATCGCCGAAGTCACGGATCGTTGGGGCAATACCAGCCTGAGCGGCGACGAAGCCGACACCAAATGGGTCACGGTCACGGAGAATGCCTGGGACGACGACCTGGTAATCATGGACAGGGGCTTCACCATCGGCACGCAGGTCAACCAGGGCGACGCCCGCACGGCACGGATCATCATACTCCCGGCATCGCTGGCCGTAGAAGACCCCAACGAACTCTTCGACTACGACATCAAGGAAGAGTTCCAGCCCTACGTCTTCGCTACCCTGACGCAGCTGGCCAGCCCCGGCCCGATCCAGGCTGCCAACCCCGACGGCATGGCGGAGATCGGCACCATGTTCGAGAAACTCCCCTCGACCCACTGGTCGCTCCGCGAGCTCGAAGTCGACGACGCCTACAAACTGACCTACACCAAGGCCTGGTCGAACGACCCCGAAGCCACGCTGACATTCGAACGCGACTTCACCGGCTATAAATGCTACGACGCCGACTGCCAGCCGCTGTCGGACGAGGAGAACTGGCTCTCGGTACGCCGCGTCGAAGGCGGGGCCATCATCGACATGGATCGCGAGGACGAAGGCTACATCGTCTTCTACGACGCCCAGGGCAACATCGCGGCCGTCAACTGCCTCTACGATCCCAATGCGGACATCGGCGGCACGGACATCGGGTTCGCATATCCCGAATACGTCACCGGCGCAACCCTCGAAGAGATCACCTCGGGCGAATACTATGAACAGTATGCGGAGTACGGCGCCCCGATCTACCACCTGACCTACGAGGGAGAAACCACGAACGCCGCGATGAACGTCCCGACCTACTCGAGCTTCATGGCCCAGGGCGATGCGGAAAGCTGGCTTACGGCCGAATCCTACGGCCCGACCCAGATCTACGTCAACATGGACTCTCAGACCGCCGCGGAGGGCGTCATGTTCCTCTACGGAGCCAACTGGAACGTGGTAATGGTGATTATCTGCACGCTCAACATCTGACCCCAATGATTCAGGGCCCCTCTCCGAAGGGGCAGGGGCCCTGTTCGATACGACTACAATTTATGGAGAACATACAGACCAGGTTTTTAGATATGAAACTTTTTAAATTTTCCGTAGCGGCACTCCTCGCACTGGCCACGGCCTTCCTCGGCGGATGCTCCGACGACGACGGCATCGACAACCGCGACCAAGATTACGGATACGTTCAGTTCAAGCTACACAAGGAGGCGTCCTACGACGCCCTGAGTCGGGCCCAGAAACCCCAGCTCGACTACCTTTCCGAAGCCAGCAAGGTGCAGGTCTCGCTCTATTACGACGGCACGACCATCACCCAGTCGCTGACGCTCTCGGCCCCCGACAAGCAGAGCGCCGAATTCGGGCTGCGCAGCGAGAAGCTCCGGCTGCTGACGGGACAATACCAGATCATCACCTTCTCGCTATTCAATGCCGACGACGAGCTGATCTACAACGGCATGCCGGGCGAAGAGAGGCTCGACATCGTGGCCGGCGGCCTCGTGTCGCACGACCTGACGGTCGACGTGGAGCCGCGCGGTACGGTACGTTTCTCGATCTCCAAGGACTTGTCGGACTTCACCGAGACGCCCGTGGTGACGCGCGCCGCCGAACGGCAGTACACCTTCGACGAGATCGCGTTCCTCGACCTGACCGTAAGGCACAAGACGACCAACGAGCTCACCACGTTCGAAAAACTCCCCGCGAAGTTCTCGATCCACTTCAGGGACGACCGCGAGGACGGGGCTCCCGAGGACATCGAGGACGGCTACCAGACCTCCTCGCTCGAATGCGACACGCTGCTCTCGCTCAAGGCGGGCGATTACAGCCTGGAGAAATACCAGGCCTACGACAAGAACAAAGTCCTGCTGGAGACCAACAAGCGTCCCAAGAACCTGGATTTCACCATCGAGGACAACAAGACCACCGAGGCCAAAGTCGGCGTCACGCTCTACGAGGCCGACGAGTATATCCGCGACTACTACGCGCTTTACGAAATCTGGAAGGCGCTCGACGGGGAGCACTGGTCTTACAGGGGTGAAAACTATCCCACCGGCGTCAACTGGGATTTCAACAAGGATCCCGACCTGTGGGGCGTCCAGCCGGGCGTGGAGGTGCACTCCAACGGCCGCGTGGCGAAGATCACCATCGGCGAGTTCGGCTTCCGCGGGCACCTGCCGGCAGCCATCGGCCAGCTCTCGGAGCTCGTCGAGCTGTATCTGGGTACGCACAACGACGGCAACCTGCTCGAATACGACCCCTCGCTGGCACACGACAAGAGCCTCTCCGAGCGCAACCGCACCCGCATGGAGCGCCACAAGGAGTTCCTCTCGCTGATCCATATCCCGACCCAGACGTCCGAGCCGATCGCCCGGGCCCTTGCCGAGCACGGCATCTCGATCCCGGCCACGTCGCTCTACAAGAATTTCACCGAGGATCAGATCATCGACCGCAAAACCGGCCTCCAGAACAATATCCGTCCCTACGACGTCGTTCACGGCAAGCTCACCAACGGGCTCAAGTCGATCGACCCGGCCATCGGCAAACTCGAAAAGCTCGAGTACCTCAACATCGCCAACGGCGAACTGGAGGAGATACCCGCCGAAGTGGCCAACCTCAAGTCGCTGACCGACCTGGAGATCTACAACTGCCCGAAGATGACCCGCTTCCCGGTGGAGATCGCGCAGATGCCCGAGCTCGTTTCGGTCAACATCTCCAACAATGCCCAGTGGTCGGCCGAAGAGCTGTACAAGGGGCTCGACGCCATCGCCAACGGCCCGTCGAAGGAGAAGCTCCAGATCCTCTATGCGACCAACAACAACCTCAGGGAGATACCCGAGTCGTTCAGCAACCTGAAGAAGATCAGCCTGCTCGACCTGTCCAAGAACCAGATCGAAACGCTCCACCCGCTGGGCAAAGAGGTCGCACCCATGCAGCTCTACCTCGACCACAACAACATCACGTCGCTCCCGGCCAACAGCGACGGCATCTTCTGCGGTACGGACGACACGGAGACCTTCTCGGTGACCTACAACAAGCTCAAGAAAGTTCCCAACATCTTCTCTGCCAAGTCCAAGTACGTCATGAAATCGGTGGATTTCTCCTACAACGAGATCGACGGCTTCGAAGGCGAAGAGGAGGGCAAATACAAGGGCCTGCGGGTCGAGACGCTCTCCCTGGCGGCAAACCCCGGGCTGACGAAGTTCCCCAAATGCCTCGGCACGACCAATTCGCTGATTTCCTACATCATCCTGCGCGGTTGCAGCATCGACGAAATCCCCGAAGGCAGCTTCAGCGGCAAGAACTCGACGGCGCTCATATCGCTCGACCTGACCTACAACAAACTGAAGACCCTGTCCAAGGATTTCACGGCCGAGCAGCTGCCCTACCTTTACGGGCTGGATATTTCGTACAACTCGTTCGACAAGTTCCCGTTCGGGCCGCTCAACTGCGCCGGGCTGACCGTCTACGCCATCCGCGGCCAGCGCGACGCTCAGGGCAACCGCTGCCTGCGCGAATGGCCCACGGGACTCTACCAGCACACCGGCCTGCGCGGATTCTACATCGGTTCGAACGACCTGCGCAAGATCGACGACACGATCTCCTACCTGATCTACCACCTCGACATCAGCGACAACCCCAACATCACGTTCGATGCCTCGGCCGTCTGCTACTACTGGCAGCAGGGTGTCTACAACCTGATCTACGACAAGACCCAGAACATCCTGAACTGCGACAAAATGCTCGAATAACACCTAAGGAGAAACGACAATGAAAATACTGAATTACATACCGGTCATCCTCTGCTCGATCGCATTATGCAGTTGCTCCGACGCCGACAAGAACGTCGCGTTCGGACTCGACAGCGACGCCATCAAGGCCGAAGCCGCAGGGGGAAGCCACAAAATCAAAGTATCGGCATCGGGGGATTGGGTCGCCACCACCGACGAACCGTGGATTTCCATTTCGCCGGCCAACGGCCGCGGCACCACCGAGTGCAGGATCCTCATCGACTCGGCGCTGACCGACTCGCCCCGCCGCGGCGTGGTGCGCATCCAGGAACAGAACACCTGGGACAAGAAGGAGATCACCATCGACCAGCAGGGCTTCGACTACGCCATCACGCTCGGGGAGAAAGAGGTTTCCGTAGCCAATTTCTCGGCCTTCGGCACCCGTCATTTCGACGTGAAGGTCAAGACCAACGTCGACTTCGCCGTCGAAGTCCCCGCCTCGGCCGAAAGCTGGCTCAAATACGACAGCTATAAGGTCGAACTCGACCGCGGCATCCGCCCGCGCGAGGTGACCGTACGCTTCAACTGGAGCATCAACTCCCAGCCCAACGAGCGTATCGCCGACGTGGTGTTCAAGCCCAAGCGCGAGGTGGAACTCGCCCGCCAGGACAACCTGCTCGTCACGCAGGGCGCCGCCGAACCCATCGAGGAGAACACCCGCAGCGGCGACTCGATCGCCCTGCTGGCCATCGCACGCACGCTCGGAACCAACAGCTCGTGGGAGAACGGCGAGCGCATGGACAACTGGGACGACGTCACCCTCTGGGAGGAGGGCATGGCGGGATACACGCCCGAGAAGAACGGCCGCGTGAAATACGCCCGGTTCTTCATGTTCAACACCAAGGAGGAGCTGCCTTTCGAGGTGCAGTACCTGACGGCCGCCGACGAACTGAACTTCTACAGCAACGTCAACGCCTTCCTGAAAGACCTCACCACCGGCGAGCACATCACCAAGCTCACCCAGCTCAAACGCCTCACCATCGCCGCCTACGGGCTGGTTTCGCTGGACAAGAACTTCACGGCGCTCAAGAACCTCGAGTTCCTCGACCTGAGCAGCAACAACTTCCAGAAGATTCCCGACGAGATCAACCCGACCAACTTCCCGAAACTGCGGACGCTGCTCATGGGCGCCAACACGCGCAGGAATATCTATGACCTGAGCAACACCGTCGAAACCAACTACGGCGGCCTCGTCGATGAAGAAGGATTCCCGCGCCGCATGATCGAATGGGATCTCGACACGCTGCAACTCTCGGTCAACTACCTGCAGGGCCCGCTGCCCAAGATGGACGACTGGGAGAAATACACCGAACAGGACATCATCAACGCCGACACGCTGCCCCGTGCGCTGATCGGAACCCCGAAGGTGATGCCGCACACCAAGCGTTTCGCCATCAACCTCAACCGCCTGACCGGCGAACTGCCCGACTGGCTGCTCTACCACCCCGCCCTCGACTGGTGGTCACCCTTCCAGCTCGTATTCACGCAGGAAGGTAAGGACGCGACGGGCGCATCGGCCGGATTCGGCAACGAACCCGCCAACCTGAACTACTACTATAAATTCTATGAGGGGTACAAGAAAGACCCCGGTGCGGAAGACGAAGACGAGGATACGACCAAATAATCAAGACGATGAAAAACTATTTATACGGCATTTTTGCCATTGCATTCCTGGCATTTACCGCCTGCACCAACGAGGAGCTCCCGACGCCCGGCACGGGCCCGGACACCCCCGCCGAGCACAAGTCGGGGGAGATACTCGTCAAATTTTCGCCTTACGTGAGCGAGATACTCGACAAGACGGCCGCAGCGACCCGCAGCGGCGGCCCCGCCAACCGCTCGGGCATCCTTTCGGTCGACGAGGTACTCGACATCGTGGGCGGCTACCAGATCGAGCGCGTCTTCCCCGTAGACGGCCGCAACGAGGAGCGCACCCGCGAATCGGAGCTGCACCTGTGGTACGTCGTACGCTTCGGCGACGACTACTCCGCCGAGCAGGTCGCCGAGAAACTTTCGGCCCTGGGCGAAGTCCAGCACGTGAACCTCAACCGCACGATCCGCCGTGCCTACAACGCCGGCAAGAAGGCGATGCCCCTCACCCGCGAGGCCCTCGCCGCCATGCAGCGTGCGACCCGTGCCGCCGGGGAGACGGGCTATCCCTTCAACGACGAGCTGCTGCCGATGCAGTGGCACCTGATCAACCGAGGCAACCTGTTCGGCGAGAAGTCGATCGTCGATGCCGACGTGCAGTGCGAAGAGGCGTGGAAATCCTCGACGGGCGACAAGTCGATCATCGTCGCCGTGCTCGACGAAGGCGTCATGGTCGAACACCCCGACCTGAAGAACAGCATGTGGGTCAACGAAGGCGAGGTTTACCGCTCGAAGCAGGACAACGACGGCAACGGCTACAAAGGCGACGTCTACGGCTACAATTTCGTATTCGAGACGGGCGTCATCTCATGGGATGACATCAACGACACGGGGCACGGCACGCACGTAGCGGGCGTAATCGCCGCGCAGAACAACAACGGCATCGGCATCAGCTCGATCGCCGGCGGCAACGGCGACATCCCGGGCGTGAAGATCATGAGCTGCCAGATATTCTCGGGCAACACGGTCAGCAACTCGCTGGCGACCGTCCGGGCCATCAAATACGCGGCCGACAACGGCGCCGTCATCCTGCAGTGCAGCTGGGGCTATGTCTCGGGCAGCGCCAACAGCTACGAATGGGGGACGCCGGGCTTCAAGGACGAAGAGGAGTGGGCGACGAACGCCCCGCTGGAAAAGGACGCCCTCGACTACTTCCTGCATAACGCCGGGTCGCCCAACGGCCCGATCGAAGGCGGCCTGGCCATCTTCGCAGGCGGCAACGAGAGCGCCCCGCAGGCCGGGTTCCCGGGCGCTGCCGAGGACTGCATCTCGGTATCGGCCACGGCTGCCGACTATACGCCCGCAACCTATACCAACTACGGCCCCGGCACGACGATCGCAGCCCCGGGCGGCGACCAGGACTACTACTACGAGTACTTCGACGACAACCACAAACGCGGCGAGATCGGCTGCGTGCTCTCCACGCTGCCCTACGACATCAGCGAAACGGGCTACGGTTACATGGAAGGCACCTCGATGGCCTGCCCCCACGTTTCGGGCGTCGCCGCGCTCGGGCTCTCGTACGCCGCACAGCTCCGCCGCCACTTCACGGCCGACGAGTTCAAGGCACTGCTCTACCAAACCACCACGCCGATCGACTCCTACATGACCGGCCTGAAAAACTACTACCGCTACGTCGCCGACGTCGGCCTGAACCAGCCCATGCAGCTGACGCTGGCCAACTACCGCAACCAGATGGGCACGGGCCAGGTCAATGCGGCCAGGCTGCTCAATGCGGTCTCCGGCAACGGCAAGCAGGTTTCGTTCCCGAACCTCTACATCTCGCTGGGCAAGGAGGTGAAGGCCATCCCGGCCAACTACTTCCTCGGCGGCGAAACGCTGACCTACACGGTCAGCATCGCCGACACGGCGGTCGCCACGGCGTCGATGGAGGGTGCGAAACTGACGGTCAAGGGGCTGAAGGCCGGTACGACCAGGGCAAGCATCACTTCGAGCAAGGGCGAGACGCACAATTTCAACATCACGGTGCGTAAATCCGCAAACGGTAACGGCTGGCTTTAACGAACGATGCGCTGCGGAACGACGATAGCACGTATGCTCTTCTGCTGCGGGGCGTTGTGGGCGGTTACCGCCGCCACACCGCTCTGCGGACAGATCCGCATCGTCCCCCGTGCCAAACTCGACAGCCTGGCGCACCCCGCCACGGCCGACGGGGCCCAAGCCATGCGCTTCGAGCGCACGCAGATCGACGCAGGGCATATCGGCGAGGACGATACGCCGCCGAGCTACACGTTCAAATGGCATAACGAAGGAACGGCACCGCTCATCATCACCCGCGTGCAGACCACCTGCGGCTGCGCCGCGGCCACCTACGGCCGGCAGCCCGTCCGCACAGGCGGCGAAGGCACGGTGACGGTCACCTACCACCCGAAGGGACACCCGGGGAGCTTCGACAGGCGGATCTTCGTCTATACGCAGCTCTCGGACAAGATGCCGACGGCCATCCTGCACCTCACGGGCACGGTCATAGCCTCGGAACTCACGGACGGCGATTACCCCTATGCAATGGGGACGCTGCGGCTCAAACAGCAGTCCGTGCGGTTCGCCCGGGAAGGGTTGCAGAGCGAGCGCATCGAATGCCTGAACACGGGCGGCAAAGCCATGCGGCCACGCTGCGACGATCACCTGCTCCCGCGGGGAATCACCCTCAGGTGCGAGCCCGCAACCCTCGCCCCGGGCGCCAAAGGCGACCTGGTCATCGGGTTCGACCCCGCGCAGGCAACGCACAGGCCGCCGGCCCAGCTGCCCCTGATCCTCGAAGGGCCCGATGTCCCGCCGAGCGGGCGCACGCTGCAGATCCGGTTCGAAGAAACAGAGTAAGAAACAGACAAAAACGAGTCATATGAAAACAATTTTTAGATTTACGCTCCTTGCACTTATCGTGACGGCCTTCTGCGCCTGCGATGACGACAAGTCGTATGTAGCCCCCCTGGATGTCACGCCCAACAACCTCGCCGGCACGTGGCAGCTCGCCCAATGGAACGGCGCGCCCCTCGCCCAGGGCAGCTACGTATACATCGAGTTCATCCGCAAAGACCAGAAGTACGTCATGTACCAGAACTTAGACAGCTTCGGCGCCCGCAAGCTCACGGGACGCTTCGCCATCGAAACCGACGAGGAACTGGGCGCCATCATCTACGGCAACTACGATTACAGTGCCGGCGACTGGCAGCACCGCTACATCGTGACCGACTTTTCGAAGACACAAATGATATGGACAGCCAAGGACGACCGCTCGGACATTTCGGTCTACGAACGCTGCGACGGCATCCCCGAGGATATTACCGGAGGGAAAACGGAGTAATAAAAAGTTCACGCCGCAAGGCAGTAAAAGGGACTCCCACGCAACAGGGAAGTCCCTTTTATCTTTTGCCCGGAGCGCCATGACCGGCCTATCCGGGTTGGTAATGCGGGGAATTTGCAGTATTTTTGCGCAAAACAAAACGGACTATGACACGACCACTGCAATTCATACCTTTCAAATCCCGTGCTGACAAAGGCTGGGCCGAGGCCTGGGAGCTTTACGAAAAGTCGTTCCCCTACAACGAACGCTGGAGCGAGGAGGCCTACGACCGGGCTTTCGGCGACCCGAATTTCGAAGCCGACGGCATCTGGCGCGGCGGGGAGTTCATCGGCATCCTCTTCCACTGGGGTGCCGACGGCTACCGTTATGTCGAGCACCTGGCCGTCTCGCCCGCCCTGCGGGGACAAAACATGGGCTCCGCGGCACTCTCGGCCTTCTGCCGGAAGGTCGGGCGCGTCATCCTCGAAATCGACCCGCCCGAAGACGACATTTCGATCCGCCGCCGGCATTTCTACGAGCGGCTGGGGTTCGTGGCCAACCCCTACCGGTACATCCACCCGTCGTTCCGCAAGCCCTTCACGCCCCACCGGCTGGTGCTGATGAGTTATCCCGGCGCCATCACCTACGAAGAAGCCCGCAGTTTTGCGGACTTCGTTCGGGAGGCAGTCCTCCGCTATTCGGAGCACGAAGCCCCTGCGCTGCCGAAACTGCCCTGAACGGACATCGCCCGCACACCGCCGCCCTGCGCTGCGTGCGGCAGGCGGGAACGGGCGGTGAAAAGCAGCGGTGAGAAACGGCGGTGGGAAATAGCAGAGAGAAACAGCGGTGGAAAACGGCAGGTGCGACGGGTGCAGCGGGCGCAGCGGGTGCAATGGGTGCGGCGGGCGCAGCTATAAAACCCCGACCAGGTATTTGGTCACGAAATAACCGCCCACGACCAGCCAGACATACAGCAGGCCCGCCAGCACGAAGGGCTTCGCCCCGGCCTGCCTGAACTTGTCGATGCTCGTTTCCGTACCCAGCGCCGTCATGGCCATCGTCAGCATGAACGTATCGACATATTCGATGGCGCCGTTCAACGGGATGTCGCGGACACTCTCCGCCCCGGTCAGGTATTGCAGCAGCGAATTGAGGCCGATGACCGCGATGAAGCCGAAGGCGAACCACGGAATGGTAATTTTGCTCTTCTCCTTGCGCCCTCCGGCGGTTTTCCGGCGGCCCGCCAGCACGAACCCCAGGATAACCAGCACGGGCGCAAGCATCATCACGCGGATCATCTTGGTGATGGTCGCCGTCCCGGCGATACCCAGGCCGTCGGTCGGATCCATCGCATTGCCCGCCCCCGCCACATGGGCCACTTCGTGAAGCGTGCTGCCCGTATAGACAGCCACGCCCGTGTCCGTCAGGGCGTCGAGCATCCCCGTGCGGTACATCAGGGGGTAGAGGAACATCGAGAGGGTGCCGAAAATCACGACCGTGGAGACGGCGATGGCGGTCTTGTACCCCTCGCATTTCACGACCGGCTCAGCACCCAATACGGCCGCCGCGCCGCAGATGGCGCTGCCCGTCGAGGTCATCAGCGCCGTGTCGCGGTCGATTCCCAGCAGCCGCCCGAGCGCGACGCCGCCCAGAAGCGTTCCCGTCACGACGACCAGGTCGACCGCGACGGCCGGGATGCCGACAGCCGCCACCTCGGAGAGCGTCAGGCGGAACCCGTAGAGGATAATGCCCCAGCGCAGCACCTGCTTGGTACAGAACCTGATGCCGGGCACCCACGTTTCGGGCAGCTTGTTGCGCAGGCTGTTGGCATAGAGCATGCCCAGCACGATGCCGACGATCAGCGGGCTGAACGAAAGTTTCTTTACGAGGGGGAACCCGGCGATATAGAATGCCGCGAACGAGAACAGGACGATCAGCAGAATCCCGTGCAGGGTATTCGCCCTGTTACCTTTTTTCAACATATCCTTCGTGTTTTTTAAGGAGCCGTTATAACTTTTCCTTTGTTTCGCCGGCAAAGATCGCATCTTTTGGCGGGATATGAAACAAGAACCGGTTATCCTGCATAACATAAAGTTATAACGAAAGCCCCAGCCGTGCAGCGGTGCCCGGAAACGGAAGCGGAATATGGGAACGAAAACGGGATGCGGGATGCAGGAACGGGATGCAGGAACGGGATGCAGGAACAGGATGCAGGAACAGGATGCAGGAACAGGATGCCCGCCGGGTCAGCGGTCGGCCCGGGCGAAATCGACGAACTGCCGGACAAGCCGGGCAGGTTCGGCCTCGGGATGCACGAACACGAAGTCGCGCGTGAGCGACAGGGAGTCGACATCGACGATACGCAGCGTACCGCTGCGCAGCTCGTCCACGACCGAAATCACCGACAGGATGGCCATGGCGTCGCTGTTGCGCACGAACGCCTTGATCCCCTCGGTCGAGCCGAGGCGCATCACCACGTTCAGCTCCGGGATGCGGATCCCGGCCTTGCCGAGTGCCGTCTTGATGACTTCGAGCGTCCCCGACCCGCCCTCGCGCAGCACGAGGGGAATCTGCCGCAAACGGTCGGGCGTCACGGCATCCGTCCGCGCATAGGGGCCGCCCGTACGGGCGACAAGCACCAGTTCGTCGGGCGCGAAAAGCGTATAGTGCAAGCCCTGCCGGCGGCTGAGGCTCTCGACCATCCCCAGGTCGATGCCGTGCCCGCACAGCGCCTGTTCGACCTGATCGCTGTTACCCGACATCATCGAAACCCGCACGCCGGGGAAGCGCGTGGTGAAGCGGGCGAGGATCGGCGGCAGGAGGTATTGGGCGATGGTCGTGCTGGCACCGAGGCGCAGTTCGCCCTCGACCGCACTCGCGCAGAGGCCCATCTCGTACTCCATGCGGCGGTAGTCGCCGGCCAGCCGTTCGGCGCAGGCCAGCAGGGTCTCGCCGGCCGCGGTGAGTTCCAGGCGGCTGCCGCGGCGGACGAAGAGTTGCACCTTGTAACGGGATTCGAGCTCACCGACATGCTTGCTGACGGCGGGCTGGGAAATGAACATCTGTTCGGCGGTTCGGGTGAAACTGAGCGTCCGGGCCGCGGTGATGAAAACTTTAAGTCGGAAATCGTCCATAACTTTCGTAGGTTATCGGCGCAAGGCCACCAGCCATAGTGTCCTCAACCCAGATGCCCGTCTTGGGCGAACTCCTTTACCGACTTGATATAGTGGTCGATAGTCTCCTGCATCGAAACGAACGATTTACCTCCCGCGGCATTCTTGTGGCCGCCGCCGTTGAAGTACTTGCGGGCGAAGAGGTTGACGTCGACATCTCCGCGCGAACGTAAACTCACGCGGATGAACTTGCGGTGGGCCAGGAACATGGCCGACATCTTCATCTTCTTGATCGTCAGCGCGTAGTTCACGAAACCCTCGCTGTCGCCCTGCTGGAACTGGAAACGGCGCATTTCGTTCTCCATCAGCGACATGTAGGCCACCGTCCCGTCCTGGATGATCTCCATCTTGCGGTTGATGACATAACCGAACAATCGTGCGCGGCCTTCGGTATAGGCGTTATAGACGTTGTTGTGTATCTCGGGGATGCTGATGCCCTTCTCGACCAGCACCGCCACGGCGCGGAACAGCTCCGGCGTAAGGAACGAGTAGGCGAAGTTGCCCGTGTCGGTCATGATGCCCACGTAGAGCGCCTCAGCCATCTGCCGCGTAATGGCATCGGTGCCGAACAGCGCTTCGATGATGCTGTATACGAGGAAGCAGGTGCTCGACGAATCGGGATACGAGAACGAGAGGTCGAAATGCCCGTCGGGCGAAAGGTGGTGGTCGATCAGCACACGGCGCGCCGTGGTGTTGGCCTCGATCGTATCGCTCAGGATTTCGAGCCGCGACACGGCGTTGAAGTCGAGGCAGAAGAGCAGGTCGGCCTCGGCGATGGCGCGCACGGCATCGCCCGCGGTGTCGTTCTTGAAGACCACGACCTGGCCGATACCCGGCATCCAGTCGAGGAAATAGGGATATTTGTTCGGGACGATGCACGTCACCGTATGTCCCATACCCCGCAGCACCTCGGCCCAGGCGAGCGAAGAACCCACGGCATCGCCGTCGGGATTGGTATGGGCGACAATCACGATCTTACGGTTTGCCGGGGCGAGAAGTTCCCTGAGGGATTCGATACGCTCTTTCGATAGCTCCATTTCAGCCTTGCTTCACATTGGTGATACTGGGCAAAGGTAGCAAAAAAGAGGGAGATAACAAACCGCGCCCGCCGATGCATACTGAATTTGCACGTTTGCATACACCCCGCAGCCGGGAATTTCGTTAATTTTGTCCCGGCTAACCAAAACCGTACGTATGAAAAAACTTCTCCACCTGCTGCTGGCAGGCCTGCTCCTGGTAACGACCGCCGCGACGGCCGCGGCACCCTATGCCAACAACCGCGCCCCGCTGCGCGAAAAGCCCTTCGTAAAACTTCCGCTGGGCGCCATCCGCGCCGAAGGATGGCTCCGCGACCAGTTGCAGCGCCAGGCCGACGGGCTGACGGGGCACCTCGATTCGGTCTACCCCGAGGTGATGGGCCCGCGCAACGGCTGGCTGGGCGGCGACGGCGACGTCTGGGAACGCGGCCCCTACTGGATCGACGGGCTGCTGCCGCTGGCCTATATCCTCGGCGACGAACGGCTGATCGAAAAGACCCACCCCTGGGTCGAGTGGGCGCTCGGCAGCCGGCAGCCCGACGGCTATTTCGGCCCGGCGGAAGACCGCCCGTTCGAAAGCCCGGCCATACAGCGCGACAACGCCCGCGACTGGTGGCCCAAGATGGTCATGCTCAAGGTGTTGCAACAATACTACTCGGCGACGGGCGACGAGCGCGTCATCGAACTGATGAGCGCCTATTTCCGTTACCAGCTGCGCGAGCTTCCGAAGACCCCGCTGGGGCACTGGACTTTCTGGGGCGAACAGCGCGGCGGCGACAACCTGGGCATCGTCTACTGGCTTTACAACATCACGGGCGACGAATTCCTGCTGGAGCTGGGCGACCTGATCCACCGGCAGACGCTCGACTGGACGGGCATCCTCGCCGGCGGGGAGGTGATCCCGACGCCCTTCTCGCTGCACTGCGTGAACCTCGCGCAGGGGATCAAGGAGCCGGTGGTCTACTACCAGCGCAGCAACGACCCGGCGCATGTGGCGGCCGTGAAGAAAGGCTTCGCGGACATACGCCGCTACATCGGCCTGCCGACGGGGTTGTACGGGGGCGACGAAGCGCTGCACGGCGCCGCCCCGACGCAGGGTTCGGAGCTTTGCACGGCCGTGGAGATGATGTACTCGCTGGAGGAGATGGCCGAGATCACGGGCGACGTGCAGTTCGCCGACCACCTGGAGCGCGTGGCGTTCAACGCCCTGCCCACGCAGGCCACGGACGCCTATGACGCCCGCCAGTACTACCAGCAGGTCAACCAGGTGATGATTACCGACCACCGCCGCAATTTCGAGCAGAGCCACGACGGCACGGACATCCTCTACGGTCTGCTGACAGGCTATGCCTGCTGCACGTCGAACATGCACCAGGGATGGCCCAAGTTCACGCAAAACCTGTGGTATGCCACCCACGACGGCGGGCTGGCCGCGATGGTCTACTCGCCCTGCAACGTCACGGCCGAAGTGGCCGGCGGCGTACGGGTGACGATCGCCGAGCGGACGCAATACCCCTTCGACGAGCAGATACGCTTCGAGATAAGGATCGACGGCCGCAAGGTGAAAACGGCCGAATTCCCGCTCCGCCTGCGCATCCCCGGCTGGTGCGAAGGGGCGACCGTGGCGGTGAACGGCCAGGCCGTGGCGTCGCCCGGGAAAGGTTCCGTGGCGGAAGTGCGGCGCACGTGGCGCACGGGCGACGTGGTGACGCTCCGCCTGCCGATGGAGGTCGCCGTCAGCCCGGCAAGCAGATCTACGGCCCGTGGTATTACGAAGTGCGGCCGACGACCCCGTGGAACTACACGCTCTTCGAGGAGGACGTCCGCCCCGAACGCATTGCGGAGGCATTCAGGGTCGAGCGGCGCGATATCGGCGACGCCTATCCGTGGACGCTGGAAAATGCCCCGGTGGAGATCAAGGCGCGCGGGCGCAGGCTCGACGAATGGGTGCTCTACCAGGAGAGCGCCGGCCCCCAGCCGTACAGCACCAACGAGACCGCCAATCCCGCCGAAGAGATCACACTGATCCCCTACGGCTGCACGACGCTGCGCATCACCGAGTTCCCCCTGACGCGCGACCTGCGCAAGAACTGGTAGTGCGCCCGAAAGGCAGGGCGGGGAAAAGATAGTGCCTGGAAACGGGTGTCCGGGAAAGCGGATGCCGCAGGGAGGGATCCGATGCCGGAGAAAACGCCGTAACGGGAACCCGCAACCCGGGAGAAGGGAGGTTGACGGAAGAAGGGAACCGCCCGGAAAGCATGACGCCGGGAGGGGTGAAAACCGGAACGGCACAACGTTTCCGGGGGGGGGCGGCAACGAGAAACGGCGCACGAGGGGATATGACCGTCGTGCGCCGTCCTTTTTTCAGGGAGGGGCAGCCCGTTTTCCGAGGGTCGGGGCCCCTTTCCGGGGCGGCGATTGGCACGGTTCGGGATTTTTGCGTAGCTTTGCAAATCTAAATCACACGTTATGGCTTCTTGTCTCCAGGTGGAAAACCTCACCAAATCGTACGGCGAGCAGGTGCTCTTCGAAAATATCTCGTTCACGATCGAGGAGGGCCGGCGCGTGGCCCTCGTGGCGAAGAACGGCACGGGGAAAACCACGCTGCTGAACATCATCGCGGGGAAGGAAAGCCACGACGCGGGCAGCGTCGTGCCGCGCCGCGGCCTGAGGATCGCCTACCTGAAACAAAGCCCCGCATACCCGGCGGGCATGACCGTACTGGAAGCCTGCTTCCACGCAGCAAACCCGGCTCTGAAGGCCATCGCGGAGTATGAGCGGGCGATCGGCAATGCGTCGGGCGAAGGGCTGCAGGAGGCAATGGCGCGGATGGATGCCCTCGAAGCGTGGGATTACGAGCAGCGCGCCAAGCGGATCCTTTCACGGCTCAGGATCCGCGACTTCGGGCAAAAAGTGGAGACCCTCTCGGGCGGGCAGCTCAAGCGCGTGGCGCTGGCCAACGTGCTGATCAGCGAATCCGACCTGCTGATCCTCGACGAGCCGACCAACCACCTCGACACCGACATGACCGAGTGGCTCGAAGAG
>OOAN01001013.1_pt1 | contig 17019 bp, 20 predicted proteins | sample 1671301 | NCBI WGS metagenome assembly OOAN01 (sample SAMN06348142, study PRJEB24527) | human gut metagenome | biome: human gut; feature: ankylosing spondylitis patient; material: feces | host: Homo sapiens | place: China | collected 2015-10
ACCACCGAGATCTACACCTTTCCCTACACGACGCTCTTCCGATCTATTAAAGTCCTCTTTGTTTAGTCTGTCAGGCTGCACAGGTTTCCCTTGCTTGCCCCTCATAATCCCATAGGGACTTCTGAGTCAATTAAAAGAGGTTTTAGATGGACATTGGTTCTAATCCATCTTCCTTATCCCAATTATAATTCTTTCCTCCTAACCCTTCAGCAGGAACAACCTCTGAATTAAACAAGAATGGTCTATTGGCATCATGGATAGAGTGTATCTTATTCTGCTCTTTGATAGTACCAAGAACCAGTTGCAGGAACTCAATATACTCCTTGTTGTTGCCAACAGTCATACCTAAGAATCTTGCAGCCTCATTCAAGCCATTGATACCTATAGTACTATACAACTTGCTAATATGAATGTAACCACCATTTGAAGCTGCAAACATACCCTTATCTTCAAGGTCATATAGCATTGTCTTAAATGCAATATGATACTTGTAGACTCTCTGGAGAATATCTACTAAGTAATCTCTAAGAAATGAAGTATTTTCTTTCCATCCTCCATTTCTCTTCAATCCATAAGCCTTATCACAATCCTGAACAATCCTATTGATATTAAGAGTAATAACATTGCATGAACCTGTCATCACACCAGTAAGACCTGATGTAGGATTAAAGGTATTCTCTGCTAACTCATTCCTAAGTCTACAGCAGGATGCAAGTGAATCAGCACTATCTGATATATAGGTGAAGAAGCTATGACCCTCTGCATACATCTCAGCAGTAAAGTCCTTATAGTCTTTATCTATAATATCATTGGTCTTTGGGTCATACACCATAGCCATTGTCTCTACAGGGAATGTAAGAATCTGTTTGGTTCTCAGCTTATTGAAGAACTTCATAAACAGCCTTTGCAGACAATCTACTGCTTCCCATTGAGGCTTAGTACCATCAGGATAATAGAACTCTCCAAACAATGAATCAAAATAGGTGTGGTCATAATAAGACACATTGGTAAATGGACTCTGATATGACCTATTACCAGCAGGCTGGTTCACACCATAAATGAATTGTTTGAATGCTTTATATATGGCATCTCTTATGGTTCTTTGCTTACTACAATGGTCTGTAGTGGTTACTACATCCAGCTTTTCATACCAGCTAGAACCAAACTCCTGTACAATGTAATAGTTAAGGGCAATAAAGTATTCACCTACTGCCACTGCACCCTTACACTGAGAAGATAGCAAGAAGATAAGATTGGTTACTTGACCACTGAATGACTGCAAATCATTAGGAGGTGTTGGAGTGATACCATCAATATTGCCTACTCCTTCCATCATAAGAGGATATAGACTTACAGCCATACAATACTGCTTCAAGACAGGAGTAGTTGCTTCATCATGTGTATAGATGATGTGAGAGTTCAAATCCTCTTCATACTTCTTGGCTACTTCAGGGTACATTTCATTCAGCTTGTCTTTCATTCTTTGCCTCTGAATAACCCTATTAGTAGTCTTATACACTTCACCCTCAAGATTAGCAACATTCTTCATAGTTACATTTGCATTGGCATCTGTCTCTGATGAAGTAGCTGCATTCTCATTAGACTGACTGTACTCATTCATATAGTCAATTCTTTCCCTAATGAATCTTGCCTGCTTATGCTGTTCCCTATAAATGATATAACTCTTTGCTACATCAAAGTGTTTGTCATTCATAAGAACATCCTCAACCTTATTCTGTATCTCCTCAATACCTATAGTATCTCCTTCCAAAGTGCCAAATAAAGCACCTAGCATATCATACAAATATTGAGGCATTTTCTTGTTGCAAGATTTAAAGGCTTTTTCTACAGCACTTATAATCTTATCAACATTAAATTCCTCTATATTGCCATCTCTTTTTACTACTTGCATATTACAATGTATTTAACCATTCTCTTAAATCATTAGGACCAGCTTCATTAATGCCCACAGGAACTCTTGGTCTGGAAGTGAGATAAGAAGAAAGCTCTTCTCCTATCACAAAAGGACTTCTCATTTCTATTTGGCTATTCTTTCCAAATTTCAATGTACCTACTGCCTGTGTAAATGGACAAGTCCACACCAATGGAACAAGGATTCTCCTATTGACTACAATGAAATCATAGTCAAACAGCTTGAAGTCTTTGAAGTACTCATCCTTATCCATATTCTGCCTTATAATAGCCCAATATAGTCTGGCTTGAATATCATATCTCCAATCTACAAAGGATTTATAGAAATCCCACTCTGTATGGGAACTTGTTTTCAAATCTACTGGCTTTACCCACTTCTCTTTATGATTGACTATGATTAAGTCAGCCATATTTCTATACTTTACACCATTGAACTCTCCTTTGAACTTTAACTGATAGAATCTTTCAATGTCTGGTTCAAATGGATTATCCTCTGCAAAGTAGAATTGAGTGGATTTGCTCTCTTTCAATGCTCTTACTGCATTGCACACATCTTGATAGGTCTGAGTATCAAGTATAGTCTTACTGCCTGCTATAAATAACAGGTTATAGTAGTCAGCTCCTTTCTCCTTGATAACCTTAGCTCTTGTCTCAGGCTTCCAGTTCATCTGATAACTCTGATATTCAGTCTCCTTAATGATTGCATCATCAGGAATTGTGATAAGACTCCTATAAGAATCTCCATACTGACTGAACAAAGATTTTACCATCTTTGTAATAGAGTCTGGAGTAGAAGGAAACTCAGCAACCATAAACCTTTCATCAAACTCTTCTTGACCACCTGTAATAATGCTGTCTACAGCACTACCAAAAGTAAGAGAAGGTGTTTCTAACCTGTCAAATAATTTATCCAAGTTATTGAATCCCTCCCTCTCATATCTTGCAAGGGTTGAATAGCTTAATGCTGGGTCTGCCCTATATGCTTCTTCAGACACATCCCAAGATATACTTCTTAAAGATTTCCTCTCCATTAGTAATAATCTTGATTGTATTCCTCACTACTGAAATCTTCATACTCATCCTCCTGCTCTGGCAACTCAAGAGCCTCACAGTAAGTATCTATTTCTGACTTCAATCTCCTCATTTCTCCAAGGTCTGCTTTCAGATACTCCTCTTTAGGGTTTTCCTTATTAAGACCTTTCTTTACTCTGACAAGAGATGAATCAACTAAGAGTTGGAGAGATTCAAAGTCCCTACTATTCAAGAACTTATGTGCAAGCTTTGCATCTCCCTCAGGCAATGAGGGAATCAAAGCCTTTATTCTGTCTATTGGTTCTCTATTGTCCATAACTCTTGATAATTTCTATTGCCTGCAAGAGTTGTTTCTTGGTATATACCTCAAAATAGATAGACCTTTCACCTTTTTCAGTATATAGGTTATCAAGATATTTTATAAACATCTTTTTCTTGATATAGAATACATCATTCTCTATTCCTTTGGCTTCAATGTAAACATTAAGGTCATTATATTTGAAATAAAAGTCTGGTGTATATCTGATACCAACAATTTTACCTGTTTTCTGAATTAGTATCTTTGAGGGACAAGTATTTGTCCCGTCTGATAATCTTTTGATTTTCTGCTTGTCAGTCTCCTTATCATAATATGGGGTGATAGGTTCAAAACCCTCCCATAAAGTGAAGGTAGTTGGCTCATATTGAGGCTCAAACCCTTGTTGAAGAAGAGTATTGTATATGCTCTTCTCCAACTGGGATTGGAATGTTATACCCTTAGAACTACTCTGCGTGGCATTTCTAATCTTCTTATTTACCACTTTTGAACATTTCCTTGAGAATATCTCTTGTAATTCTGCAAGCAATCTTAGCATCATTTACAGACCTGAATGCTGCGAAGTTCCTATAGTTCTTGATGTGGGCTTTGTTAGCCTTAGTGATTCTACCATCAAGCATAGAGATTACATAAATCTCAGGACTCTTCTCAATGTGGTCCTCATACTTCTTGTCCAGTTCAATGGCTACCTCCCTAAGTACCATAGAGAATGCAGCAGCAGGAAGAATGCTATCTACACTATTGAGGTAGTTATAAACTTTCTCAATCTTCCAACCAAGTCTGTCCGCAATCTTCTGTACATAGTACCCCAGCTCCATAGGAACTCCAGATTCAGCCACAGCAGGCTTTGCAGGCTTGGTAGTAGTAACAATGCCAGCTTCAAGGAGTTTAGGAAGAATACCTTCAGTCACTACAATGTGCTGAACTACAGTACCCTCACCAAAGAAAGGGCCTACTACCTTAGATGCTTTAGTCAGAGTGTCTCCAATCTGTACTTCCTTACCATTTGTCAAATAAATCTTTTCCATTTTTTTTTGTTTAGTATTAATACTCTTCATACCATTTTGTAGGTACACCATAAATCTCTTTTACTCTATTACTTATATCAATGAATAACTGATGTGGCATTTTAGTACCACTTCTTGCAAAGTATGCAGGATGCTCAATCTCTATAATATGATTGAACTTTTCATTTATATAAGGCTTAAAAGTCTGAGCCTGCTTCCCAAACAGGACATATACTATCCCTGTATCATAGTCAGACAGGTTCTTTAAGAGTTTAGATATGAAAGGTCTCCATAACATCACATGGGAACCTATCCTATTCATTTCTACAGTGAGGGCAGAGTTTATCATCAGTATTCCCTGTTTAGCCCAACTCTCTAAAGTCTGGTCAAAGGTAATACAATAATGTGGAACTTCAAAATTAATTGCTGCTTCTTTAACAACATTTAATGAAGGAGATAAGTTATCCTCATCAACTTCCTTTCTATTTCCGAATAATACTCCAGTTGCTACTCCCTTTTGTGGGTAGGGGTCTTGACCTAACATAACTACTTTCAAGTCATTGAGAGGACAAAGCTCGAATGCTCTGAATACATTAGATTGGGCAGGACACAAAGGCTTTCTCCTGTATTCTTGCCCAACCTTAGCCATTACATTATTAAGCTCTGTCCTATCAATTGCCTTCATCCAATCTCCAAAGTATTCATCTAATGTCATATCAACATCATTATGTCATCAATATTGTCAATAAGGCATTCATTCAGTGCATCATTAGAGCAAGCAGATGGAGTAGGCTTGATAGGTTCTACAAAGAACTTATCAAAATTATCTACTATAACCTTTACTTTCCTGTCTTCTGGATTACTGCTGAAGCTGTAATTGTTTCTTGGGAAATTTATATCCCTACTTGTATAATAGGGAATCAATTTCTTGATAATACCTTTATTAATCAACTTATCAGACTCTAAGAATACTTTGGGACTGACATGGCATACAGGTCTATAATAGACCATAGTATTACCATTATCCTCAGTATGTACACTTCTTGCAGTTAATGTACATAATAGTAATGGAGTGTAGCTCTCATCAAAGATGATACCTTTACCACCATAATACACTTCGCCCTTACTGGTAGTTATCTTCTGCAATCTTTTACCATATCCTACATTAGTAAATAATTGAGCTATGATACTATCAAAGGTTCTTCTTTCTTGGCTTGGTGCATTATCATATAATGGCAATATTATCCTCTTGATTCTCACAATTGCGGGATAAGCCATATTGTCTGAAACCAGCTTTTCAAAGTGTTCTCTTGCAATCACAGGTATCTCTACCTCATCATTGTTTACTTCAATGACAAGGCTTCTTCTAAATACATTGTTACTATCAAGAGACAGATTCATTTCAAGCTGGTCTGGATTACCAGACTCACTGCTATTGAAAACACCCATTACATTATATGCAAATCTTGGGTTAAATTCCATTATACTTCAGTTTTAAGATACATTGTTTCTGCATTATATGTGGTAAGGAATGGCAGGTCTCTATCAATGAGAGGCTCACATTGATTAGCACAGAAGTTTACAAACAAATTAACCATATAAGATGCAATCATATTTGCACAGAAGGTAGTTTGTTTATAGGAGCAGATAGTTTCATCAGCTTCTGCATCAGAGAATAGGAACTCATTATTGTACCTACTGATGTTGTACTCATCATCTCCCTTGATGCACAATACCTGAAACTCTTCTGCTGCTAATCTACCATCAATAAACAGGCAATTCTTTCTCTCCTCCTCTGGTTTGGATTGAACATGATTTACCCATTTATTAAAGAAAAGTCTTCTTGCTGCCATGTTATCAAAGCCACAAATCATAATGTCTGATGCCTCAGATTCATCAGTGAATCTTTCACTTATTGCAAAGACACTGCTGTAGCCAGCATAGTTTCTAATCATCTCAGCCAGTGCAGATACTTTAGGTCTACCTAAATCAGATTGACCATATAACTGACCTGACATATTGACAGTTTCCACTATGTCATCATCATAGATAAACATGGAAGCTGGCTTCATTCTTGCCAATAAGAAGCCTACATAGCTACCAATACCACCCACACCTGCCAAAATGACAGTCTTCTTCTGAATGTTCTCATACCAAATGGCAGAACTAAACCTACTTGTAGCTTCATCCACAAGCAAAGTTGCAGAGTTTGTAGGTATCTCCTGATGTGCATCTTCTACAGCTTGGTCAAGGATAGCTTGTTCTTCCTCTGTCAAAGGTGAATCACTATCAAGATTCTGAAGAGCCTCTTCATACTCTTCTACTGAGTTGAACTCTTCAATAGCTTCTTCTAAAGCTCTCTCAGATTCTGCTACTCTGTTTTCTATTTCACTATTTGTCATAATACTAAATACTTTTGAAGTGCATCAATATACCCTTTGATATAATCATTTTCAGGAAGTTTTGTAAGCTCCTCTATCATATCATGGGCACAAATAGCACAAATTTCTGTTTCATCAAAGCCAAGCTCTTCTAATTTCTCATCTGTTATATACCATGTCAGATACTCTGTATAGGTCTCTGCCCATATCTTGAAATTATCCATGCCAACTTTGCCTTTACCAAACCTCTTTTCATACAGTGTAGGCATTGACTTAGCCCATTTAGTAATGTCAATCTTACTATCATTAGAAATGATAATACTACCTGTAATCAATTGAAGTACAAGAGATTTCAAAGTAACCTTATCAAATGATACATGACCATAAGGTATGTCATACCCCTCTTCAAATGGCAAGTCATCTGCATTATCAAAGAGAGTTGGCTGAACTACCTTAGGCTTATCAGCTTCCTTCTTGACAAGATTTGCTGGACCTGCCTTTGTACCATAGGAATTAGCAATAACAGGTTTATAGCCACCTTGATATACAGGTGTTTGAGCTTTCTTGGCTTTCTCTGCCCTTTCTGCTTTAGCTTGCTTGATTTCCTCAAGTCTTGCTGCCATGTCTGGAAAGGAATAATTCTCACCTTCCTTCTCTATTTTAAGATAGAACCATTCAATTTCATCTGCACTACTTACATATTCCTTAGTATCATGCTTTTCACCATCACCAAAGAACTCATAAGACACAGATTCTTTGACCTGCTTTGATTTAACCCTCCTTGTAATTGCAGCAGTATAAGTACCTGCATTATTCACAATAAGGGATACAAAGTTATTCCTATCTATACCCTCTTCCCTCAGTGTTGCAGTATCTGTACCACTAAAGAAAGTACTCATATTGTTATGGGAATGTATAAGACCCATTTGGCAATCAAGTAGCTCAGGATTCTCACACATATAGGCTATCACATCAGGATTCATATCAAACTCTGTATAGGCTTGAGTACCAATATCCATAATGTAAATATCCACACATCTTATTACAAGGTCATTATTTTCAAATGAACCTTCATGTGTAAAGAATAGTGTACCTGACCATTCAGTACTCCACACCTTTTGGCAGGCAAATCTTATCTTTCTCTCCACTTCTGCTGGGATAATCAGCTTATAATTATAAGTACCTGACTTCTGTACCAAGCTGATTACTTTCGTGGGTTGCTTTACTTCTTCCATATCTATAATTTAACACTTTAAGTATTGTTGCTAATATGTATAGTGCAGTATGAGTATTAAGAATTATACTCTTATTCTCATTCCTTACCTCAGCAATATCTGTAATATCAATAGTAACCTCTCTTCCCTTGAATATGCAAACCTTCTTGCCTATATATTGGGCATAGGTATTTACATTGTTCCCACCTTTATCATAGTAAATCTTCCCATTATCTATGATACACTCTTTCAAGATACCTTTCCTCTTCAATTCTGCAAACTTGGCAGTTAGCTCCTCTTTATTAAACTGGTCATTATACCACTTAATAAATTCATTGCTAATAAGTACAATAAACTCAATAAGTGACATACCAATAGAATAAGAGCCATTTACATAATTGAATTTAAGTTTCTTTGAATTGATAAAGCCTCTTACAAACTCCTTCAACTTATCAGAACTAAGAGCATCCCAATAGTAGTCTGGTGATAGATATGTAACAAACCTGTCCACACCCATCTCCATGTTATTAGTACCTAACTTTTCCAAATATTTATAAGGTCTGCCAGCAATGGATTCTACAGTTACATACTTACTTAATTCAAGACAAAACATATTCCACATATCCTCATCATAATCTCTATTAAGGGCACTGATAGTACCATTAATAGGACCACTACCTGTACAAGGACTCTGGAAATTAGCAAAGTTACTTGTAGGAATGCTACTAATATGGCTGTGCATATACCCACTACTAATATGAAGCATAGTATATTCTGACCTGTTAAGTGTAAATCCACCATTTAATGTGCCATTATACATTACCTTCACCTTAGCCCATAGATGGTTAATATCCACAAATCTGTCATGCTCATTAGTTACCCTTACATGAGGAAAATGTACAAGAATGAATATGCCATTGAACTTAGCATTACCAATTCTTTCCTTTACTGTAGTATTTGTAAGCACATTTACAACCTTTTCTACTTGGTTTTCAGGTAAATCAGTAATAGCAAATGTCTTGAACATGCTCCAATCATTACTGCTCATGCCTGCAATACTACCATCAGGAATATAAGTAGCCAAAGATTCTATCTTTAACCAAGATTTGAACTTGTCCAAACTCCAATATCCTTGCATATCAACTTTGTCCTCTCCAAAGAAATCATTGAATATGCTTAATACTCGGAGTGGTCTGTCCATCAAGGAGTTATATAGTTCTTCTATCTTCTCCTCAATTAATTTAATTGTTTCTCCACTCATATTACTGTAAAAAAAAAGTAGGTAAGGGGGCATTTCTAACCTCCTTACCTACTGTTACTTACCCTTGTTAATTGACACCCATTCCTGCGAACATATCATCAATCTCATCATCAGAGTAAGGAGAAGCTGACTTAGGCTTATACTCCTCAGAAGGTGCAGCAGCTACAGCTACTTCACCCCCAAGAATATCAAGCACTTTCTCCTTCTCATAATCTTCAATTGTGCCATTGTCCTCAAGAATTTCCACCAACTTGCTGATAGCAGCTCTTGCTACAGTATCAACACACTCACCACCATTACTTGCAGGTGCTACAGGGGCACTTACTTCAGGAGTGTTTACAGGTGCTTCTACCTTTTCCTCTTTCTTAGTCTCAGCCTTAGCCTCAGCTTTAGGAGCAGCAGGAGCAGGCTTTGAAGCACCATTGCTCTGTATCAATGCAATAAGGTCAGCAGTCTTACACATAGTGAAGTTCTTGCCAAACTTCTTTACACAAGCATCCTGTAAACCCATAGATTTGATAGCACTGTATGCCTCAGCTCTACTCATTGCAACAGCACCACTTCTAATTTTCTTGTTGGTGTTAGTAAGCATGAAAACCAACTCATTTGTGATAGTACCCTTATAAGGAACATCATGTGGCAGAACTGAAGCATCATTCTTCAATTCAACCTTTGATGTACCTTCAAAGAAGGTCATACCATCATAGTCAATGCCATTGGCTCTCAGGTCACTCTTCAACTCAGCAAGGGTCGTGGCTGCTGACATGATAACACTCTTTTTCTGATTCTTAGTCTGTACGACTGTAATTTTTCTTGCTTCCATGTTTTCACTTTTTTTTTTATAAATTGGACTTATTGAAACTTTAATCTATACAAAAGGGCAAATCATCCCAGTCATTGTCCTCTTGTCTTGAAGAGTTGAATAAAGGCTTGATTATTCTAAGGAACTCATCTTTGCCCTTAGCCTTATACAAGTCTGAAATATCTTTCCCTTCATTAAAGGGTGGTAATACTACATTAGTAAATCCTGTTTCCTCAGCTAACTTCTGAGCATCTTTCAATCCTGGCTCATCATTATCCAAGCAAATGAAGACCTGTTTATATCTTCTTTTCAGCTCACTAATTGCAGTATCACTCATCCTATACCCCTCACCTTGAATGGCAAGAGATGGAATACCTGTATTAGCCCATAGACATAGAGCATCTTTCAATGAAGAACAAATGCAAATCTGTTCCCCATACTCAGGTACTTTAGTCCATAGGCTCACTACAGAATTGTCATGCTTATTACTCCACTTATAACCAGCTTTATTGAAAGGCTGATATATCTTTAGGGTAACTTTACCTTCCTTGTGTTCTACATAAGCATAGGCATACTTATCAGCTCCAAACACATATCTATGACCATCCTTTATGACAATCTTATGAGATATGGGATAAACCTCTGCATACTTGAGCCATTCTAAAGTTATACCATAGGATGCCCAGTATTCAATATCATAACTCCTCCAATCTCTGACTTTGCACTGCAAGTCTGTATCTTTGTTGTAACTACTTGTACTTCTTACAGCACAGGGAGTATATGAATGAATATTGGCACCACCACAGAACTTTGAAATGTCCTCATTAACCCTTGTTAGAACTTCCTTATAACCACAGTTCCACATATGACCAAGCAGGTCAAACAGACCTCCTCTATCCCTCGTAGATAAATCTGTGTAAAATATTCTCCTACCATCAGTAGAATAAAGACCAAAAGAAGGTCTCCTGTCCTGTCTAAGAGGACTATTTATGATGGTTGGAACCTCTGTGACTCCTAAGTAATATGACAGAATGTCTGCTTCTGTCACTTTACTTAGAATATCATCAAGGCTCACAGAAGATTTACCTTTGCTGATTGCCATTGCTTTTTTTTTTAGAAATTACTACTTACTTACCAAAATCCCAAGGTGTACCACCAGCAGTATCACCAGCAGGGAAAGGCATATCACCTGCTGCACCAGAGTTACTGAGGTCTGTAGATTCTACATCATACTCCTTCAAGTCACCCATAGTGAACTCAGTAGTAGGATATGCACCAGCAGCCTTTCTTTCCTGCAAGTCTGCATCCAACTTACTGTAGTCAGTGATATTGTTCTTCAGGAACATCTGATTATAAACAGCCTGATACTGCTTGTTATCATCAGTGGTTCTTACACCAAACAATACCTTAACCTTGTTATTAGGCTGCAATGCAATAACATCTCTCAGCTCCTTGAAATTACCCTTGAAGTACTCAGCAATGCTCTCAAGTCTTGCTTCACAATCCTCAGGTTTGTCTACCATAACCCAAGTATTATTGACATACTTCATTACATTAGGAATGTTGAGGTATGCCTTGATGAAGTTAGTAAGCTCTTCCTCACCATGATAAGCAGGTCTGTAGTCCTTATCAATATTGGCAGGACCATTCTTATATACAGGAATTTCATGTGCCTTAGCCTGCTCTACAGTAACCCAAGCAGTTCTACCATACTTATCAATTACCTGTACCTTAGTCTGGTCTCTATTGTATCTGTATTCCTTTCTGATGAAGAAAGCTACCTTAGTGGTAAACTCAATACCACCACACTTCTCAGCATCAGTCTTAACAATGAAATCAAGTCTGACATTCTGTACCTTGTGCTTGTCCTCACCTACCTCAACTTCACCCAGATACTCAGGGTCATTTTCAAGCTGGGTATTATAGAGTTTCTCTAACTCTGCCTTGTTAGGATTTACAGCCAAAACAAATACAGGAGCTACACCTGTATATCTCTTTACTGCATTACCCTCAGTAGATTCCTTGCCTGATGCAAATGCCATAAATGCAAAATTTGTCTTTTTCATCTTTCTAATGATTTTTCTTGTTCTTGATTCTATTTCTTACTACTCTGATTACTCTTCAAAGGGCAGTTTATCACCATCTTCTGCACCATTGTTGAAAGGGTTAGTAGGGTCAAAAGGAGCCTCTTCATCAGCTTTTACTTCTGTCTCAGGTGCCTTCTCAGTATCATCTACTGTCTCAGGAGCAACATTGTCAATAGTAGGCTCCTCTACATGAATTTCATATACATTAGCCTCCTCATTGAACACTACTACACCAGCCTTAGGCTCATACTTAGTAACCTTTACAGGCTTACCATCCTTATCAACCTTACCAGTATCTTCTACCTTCTTGACAACCAAGTCTTCACTTGTGAGACCACCTGTCAAAGCCTTGACACCCATCTCATGTCCTTCAATCTCCTCAGTCAGAGCATTGTACTCTGCATTGAGTTCATCAATCTTGGCAGCAATCTTATTCTTCTTCACTACCAAAGGATTAACATTCTGTGCAATTCTTTTTACACCTGCAAACTGTCTTACTGTCAATGTTTTCATATTTTCTTACTATTAAAAGATTTGTAATAATGTTCTTTCTTGCCCCTGAATATTTAATAGATTAGGAGCACTCCATAGCTTATATACAGTGAACTTCCTTTCATAGAAACTTAATGCTATACCCAGACAATATGACAATAATTGCCTGTTTCCTAACACATTAGTCACAAACATAGTAGTTTCATAATAAGGCTTGCCATGCTCTATGCAATACTGCATGAGTACTATACTGGCATCACTCTCAGTAAGTCCACCAAAGGCAGCCAACCTTGATATTCTTACAGTCTCATTCCTATCCATAAATCTCCTTCAATTTGTCTACTACTATAGACAAATCATTAGGAATCTCATCAGGAAGGTCATCCAATGCACCAAGACTGTCTTTAGCAGGATATTCTCCATCAAACTCCTTGACAAAGTGCTTGATAGGTCTCTTGTTTTCTGCATCATATCCTACCTTGCCAAAGAGGATAATATCAAACTTACCCTCAGGAGTAATATAGTCATCAACCATCTTTCCAGTGGTCTTGAACTTATAAGAAATGGAATCACCATTCTTATCCTTATACTCCTCATAATGAGCACAACAAATGATGTTCTTATCCTCAGGGAATCCCTTAAAGGCATCAAAGATGAGTCCCATTCCATAGCCAATCTGCTTAGGAGTATCCCATCCACCCTTCATGGCATTAGCCATATAGAAATCCTGTGCAAGATAATTCATATCATCTATAAGGACATTCTTATAGGGAGATTTCTTCATTATATTGACAATCTCTGCAACTGCTGCAAATCTGTCAAGTCCTGTAAGACTATCTACCTGTACTCTGTTTCCTGTGGCAAGGGCATTTGCATTTACAAGCTTCTGTGTAGGCTTACCTACATTCTCCACTCCAATGTTGCCTTCAATCAATTTGAAGTTAGGGTTAGGAACACCCCTACCAATACATTGGATAACATAGGTCTCTTTAGGGTTAAGACCTTTAATACCAAGCTTCTCCCTACCACAATAGGAAGTGGTTTTTCCGAAACCACTTTTTGCAAGAACTAAAATCTTTGCCATTGTTTTTGTTTTATAATGTTACTTTTACTTGAAAAGGGTTGCAAACTTATGAAACATTTTCCACCTGTGCAACTTTCTATTCATTTTATTTATTCCATAACTAAAGAAAGTCTTAGCAGTTTTGCTCTTCCTTGATTCCATATAGTTATATACTCTTTGAAGTGCTTCCCTATCATCAGGTCTTGGGAGTTCATAAAATGTACTCACCGCACCATCAAAGAATAAAGGACAGATTTGACCATTTGCTCCATAGTCTCTATCTTCAATCACCTCCATGAACCTTATATGATTCCTGAACTTGGTTATATCATATCCTTCATACTCTCTTAGTCCATACTTGAATGGGCTATAGAGACCTATAACCATATTGGCATCTCTGGTAGTAGTCTTACAATCTGCAAGACCATCAGAAGATGGTTTAAGCTTATTCAGCTTTTGGTTCTCAATACCCTCTTGAGCCTGTGCTTGATGCTGAATCAATACAAAGATGAACTTCAATTGATTTCTGAGAGTAATACCATACTTGCTCATCTTATCAATAGTTTCCATCTTCTTCAATCCACTTTCAAGAGATAGATTTGAGGCATTATCTATGATGATTATCCTCCTCTCCTCTGGGTCATCTGGGGTATAAGGATTGTCATTGTCTACCATATCTGCATCTATGATTTCATCTGTGATAGGGCCTTTCCTCTTACCTTTCTTGAAGTTAAGATGTCCATGAGTTAAGGCATAATCCCTACAGTACTTATTGATTCCTGTAGGATTCCTTTGGTCATCAATGTACTCAACCATATCCTCAAATGCCTTGATATATCTCTGATACTTATCAGATTCAAGTAATTCAAGAATCTTCTCATCAATAGGATGGTCTCTATCTGTACTTTTCAGTTCAGTGGGAGATACCTCTATTCCATCCAATCTAAACAATAGATGACACAAAAACTCATTATACTTTTCCTCTGGACTCATCTCCAAAGTAAAGTAGAGAACCTTAACTCTCATCTCAGGATGCTCCAATATAAAGAACAATGGTTCATATACAAACAGGTAATCACAGAACTTTGATTTACCTACCTTTTGATTGGCAGTCACCACTATGAACTTAGCAGTTTCAATGCCTGGAACCCATGCTCTAAACCTTGGAAAAGGGAAAGGAATACAATTATAAAGTCCATTAAGAACTCTCTCCCTCCTTAACCTCAGATTTCCCATTACTTGCTTAAATCTACTCATAATCAGTTAATTGTAGAAGTCCAATCATTTCTTAAATTCTCTTCTTGACCAGCATTCTCAATGTAACTAATCAATTCTGAGTCTCCCTCAACCTCACCAGCAGCACCAACTTTCTCTTTGAATATGAAATACTTTAATAACCTCATATATGTATAGTTTCCATTGAAACCTTCCACATACTTACTGGTTGCCTGTATGATTTGCTCATCAGTATAAGTATTTCCATATTTCTTAAAGAATAACTTTAATCTTCGTACAATCAAAGCTACTCCATCTGCCCAATAATAGTTAGTGCCATCTTTTTTGCCTTTAGGAAATATCTCTTTGAGCCTTGTAGCCAACTGAATTAACCTGTCATTGGGTTCCTGTTTCTTATCAGAATCTACAATTACAGAATCTATTACCTCAGTGCCTTTATTAGTAAGTCTCCATCCAATCTGTTGGAATAAGTCATCCCTATCAGCAGTTATGTAACCCTTCTTAATCAGCTCTTTTTGAGCCATATCAAGGTCAGCATTATTATGGATGGCAAGCATTAAGAGAGCCTCAGCAAGACTAATGTTGTTCTTCTGACATCCTTCTTTACTTAAACAAATTGTCATAGCTTAATGTCATTAATACTATCAACACTTATGATAGAATCCTCAGAGTACTCCTCTATCATCTTCTGTACAAGTTCCTCTTCCCTTGTATCCTTGAAATAAGGTATGATGATAATAGGGGATTTATGTCTAAGTATTCTACCAACTCTTTGCTTTACTACAATCTCCGAACTATTCAAGTTGCAGAATATACCTATCCTACAATTAGTCAAGTTCACACCTTCATTGAGTATATTACAGGCAGTAATATGCTTAATCTTGTTAAGATTAAACATTTCAAGGTTCTTCACTGAAGCCTTATTCTTCGAGGTGATATTGTATTTACCTAACCTCTCTGACTGCTCAATACTACTACAGAAAGTCAAAGTCTTGTAATTCCTGAACTTGTCAAGAAGAGATAGTACAAGGGCTTCCTTCTGTTCAGCACACCACTTCAGCCTTTTGCCTGCTGTTGAAAGCCATAAGTTCTTTATCCTCTCATTTCTTGAGTTAAAGTACTTATTCTTGTACCACTCTATAAGTGAAGAGATACTATCATAACAACCTTTCTGAGTGGTGATTATGTCACGACCAAACTTCTTAACCTTATAGGTATAATTAGTAGTGTCTAAAGACAAAGGCAGTAGATATACTGTAGGCTCAGGTAATACTTCATCTTCTACAGCTTCCTTGAGACCACACTTAATGACCTCAGCCTTATGATTGTAGATGAAATAATCCCTCATGTCTCTCTTAATAGTGGCAGACAATCCAATGAAAGACTCATTGATATGAATAGTCTCCAATACATCAATTCTTGCTTCTGACAAATGCTGCATCTCATCTGCCACTACTACATCAAAGTATGAGTTCTCATAGTTCTTTAGTGACTCATAGCACTCAATAGTAATATAGTCAGACTTGATACCTCCCCATTTCTCAATCTCATCCTTCCAAGTCTGCTTATGTACAGTCTTAGCCACAAGAATAAGTATGGTAGTAGGGCTTTCATCATTCCTGAATACCCTATCACATATATGATTAATGAGGTCTATTGCTACTTTGGTCTTACCCATCCCAGTAATAAGCTCTAAGATAAGATACTTAGCCCTATCAGCCTTTGATAGAGCTAATTCTTGTACTTCTTTTCTTGTCATTGTTTATATTTCCACTTATATCCATACATACTTTTATACTTTCCTTTACAGCAATTGGTTATGTTTGAACTATTAAATCCAAGAGTAGATTCAGCCTCTTTTGCTGAGCCTTAACTTCGTCTTTATGATTTACTTGTGGAAAGTTATTAGGATTAGGTATAAAAGCTTTAGCTACCAACCTATGCACTTTACAAGCAACTTTCTTTCTGTTGGCATATAAATATACTAATAGATACCCATCTTTATCTTTACTCTGAGATAGAGTAATCCCATTATGTCCTCCAGAGCCTACTTTGGGCAAACTCTTTACCCTACCTAAATTACTAACCTGATACAATCCTTCAAAATTAGCAATATCTTTCCATTCTTCTTCCATATTACGGTGGATTTTTAATTAATTCTCTAAGTTTGCAAATATACTTAGAATCCTCAGCATA
>OOAN01001026.1_pt1 | contig 16887 bp, 19 predicted proteins | sample 1671301 | NCBI WGS metagenome assembly OOAN01 (sample SAMN06348142, study PRJEB24527) | human gut metagenome | biome: human gut; feature: ankylosing spondylitis patient; material: feces | host: Homo sapiens | place: China | collected 2015-10
TACGAGATCGTACGGTGACTGGAGTTCAGACGTGTGCTCTTCCGATCTCCGGAAGTTTTGAGAAGATGACATTCCCGGACGGCGACAGTTGGACGGTGTTCGACCGCAACCGAATATATGAAGGCAAGGATTCTCCCAAACTGCGTGAATATCTGAAAAAGAAATATGGAAAATGAGTATGGAAATCATGCTGCGCTATATAGTCGGAATCGCTATTGCTTATGGCATAGGCAAATGGATATATCAGTCGATACGTTCACGGTCGATTGACTATTTTTTATTGGCGATTATCGCGCTTATGGGTGCAGTTTTATGGCTTTCAAGAGGGTTTCTTATCTCCAACCGTGTATATGATTTCTTGATGATTGTCGTATGGCTTGTTGCTGTCGGTTGTTTTATCATTTCCCGAAAATCCCAATATGGCAAGTATTTGAAATTTGCTACTGTTGGCGGTCTTTCTACTTTTCTTGTGCTTTTTGTCTATTGGAATGTAAAAGCGGAGTCTATCAAACCGATAACATTGACAACTCAGCTGAGGGGATATTCAACAAGTAGAATAGTTGAGGTATGTTTCCGTTATAACGAAACTCCATTTCGGAGAAGTTACAATCTCAACCAATACCCAAATGTAAAGCTACTCCCTGAACAGTACGATGTAAGGCTGACAATCAAACCTATCTCGGCCAATGTTGCCAAACTTGAATCAATAACGCTAATTCCAAAAAACAGAAAATGAAGTAGTGGTAGAAAATTCGGGGTTTATAATCTTTGAAATCATATTGAGAATTTAATATGTTTTGAAAGAAATATATTCCTTTGTAGCATAGACGAGATGCCAAGAAAGCATATCAAAGCAGAATGCAGCAACAAGAACGGTTGGCAATTCGTTACCTCAAAATCGGACAATCCTCCCAATGTCCTTATTATAAAGGGATAAAGATTATATTCCAAAATTACACTAAATAAATGAGAGGGGAATGTATTAAGTTTATTTCCCTCTCATTTAGTTTAGTTAGTTTCCAGAAACTTTATTTTGAGCTTTTCATAGCACGTTTTATGCGATTTGATTCTTGCAAAAGCTTATTGGCTATACTATCTTTATAAGCAGCCATTTCAACCATTTCATGATGATGGCGAATAGAATCCTCGTAGGCTGCAACACGATTTCTTACATCATCTATAACTTTCTCATCTCGGCAAACAGAAAAATGCTTTTCGATGTAGTGAATATTCGGGTCGTCAGATGGAAGCACCATCTTCAATGCCCTATACTTCAAGTCCGCCTCTTCCCAATCTTGGTACTCTTGCCATTGGGTGAGGTTGCCCCAAATTGAGATAACCAAAGACAGAGCCAAGCCGCCAATGAAAAGAAGAACATACTTTGAAGTAGGCTCGAAGCGATGGGTTACGACTTTCTTTTGAGGTGTGTTGTCCATTGCGTTAAGTTTGTCCTGTACAAATTTTGATGTGACATTCTGCTCTTGTTTCACCTGATTAATGGTATCAAACAAGAGTTTGCTTCGCTGTTCATCTTTGCTTGCTTCTTTCTTGGTAAGGTCGGTAAAGATACAGATAGCCTCTCTTAATCTTACCAATTTGTCAATAGCTTCCCCTTCTTTTACAGCCATAGCAAGAATAGCTTTTTCAAGTTTGCTTGTATCAACACTTACAGAGACCGGAGTGCTTTCCGCCTCTGTATTCTTTGGTGAGGCAGAAAGTTCATCGACTTTTTGCTCCAATCTCTCAACTGTGCCGTAGATGGCTTCTAACATTTCTTCTTTCATGTTCGATTCTAATTTTAAGTTTATGACTTGCATCAAAGGCTAAAGCCTCTTCTGCGTTTCTTCTTTTTCTTCTTGACTGATTCATCCTCTGGGAATGGCTCAAAGGTCTGAGCATTGGCTGGAGCAAAAAGTCCAATGGAAGAAATACCGTTCCAAGGGTCCTGGCTGCTCTCCGATATGGATGGCACCTGCTCATTCTTGCGACAGCCCTGCTCATATTGCTGAGCAGAGCTGGCTCTTGCTGATAAAAGGTTCTCCGTTCCCTCAAATCTCGCATTCAGCTTGCCAAAGCTATAGCCTCGGCTAATCTGCGTTCCCTTGAAGCTATATCCATCCTTGCAAAAGCGGATGCCTTGAACCTTGGTCCGCTCCTTGTCCTTATAGACAAGCTCCAGGTGAACACCTCGTTTTTCAAGCTCACTCTTGAACTTTTGCCAGTTATCTGCGACTTTCAAGGCATCTTTAATAGCATTGTGAATCTCATCTTTGGCACGCTCCGCATTGCGTAATTTGCGAGTGTTAGTATTGCTCTTGTCCGTTCCGTAAGTAAATCCATACCTGGATTTTAGAGCTTTGGTCACTTGCTCATTACGCCTGTAATCATTCCTGTCTGATATGAGTTTGCCCTCGTTATTGATGCGGTTGTACACGACATGACAATGTGGATTGTCCGTATTGTAATGCCTTACAATGATGAATTGGGTATCGGTGATGCCCATCATCTGCATGTATTCAATGGCTATCTTAGCCATGAACTCATCCGTCAAGCGTGGCTTGTCCTCGGGCTTGAAGCTCAAAGCTATATGTCCCACCGGCTTCTTAATCCTTGGATTTAGTTGCCTTTGCAGCTCAAAGCTTTGCGCCATTTCGGTATTCGTGCCGAGTAACACACCATCAGAGGCAAGGATCTTCGCCTCGTCCTTGCCTGTCACATAGCGGACGCAACCACCAAAGGATGCACCTTTCTTTAGCTTGCCTATCATGTGGTATCCTCCTTTCTGCCCATACTGCTTGGCTTCGGTTTATAACTTGCTTGGCGATACTCGCCAAGGATTTCTTTCAATCTTCTCAACAAGTCCACCACATATACATGGGTCTCATGGAAACCTCTCTGATGCGACAGCTTGGTAAGTTGGTTGAGGTTGTTTGCCATACCGATGAGGTTCTTGGCAATGGCAACCGTCTCTGTGTTGTGTCCGCTCACCACCTCACCATTCAAGGCTGACTCACGGATATACTCCGCCAACTTGCGGTTGGCTTTTCTCGCCCTCAGTCTCAAAGCCTCATAGCTTGGCTTCGAGAACTTCACCGTGACAGACTTCGACAGCTTGCGAACCCTGCCTGTGGGCGGTCTTCCGCCCTTTCTCTTGTCTTGTTCATGTATGCTTGTCATTCGATATACTGTTTACAGTTGGTACACTCACTTTCTGCGACCGTTGGGAGCAAAAAATCTCCGCCCTCATGGTGGAGCGAGGCGTTTTGGGGTTCCCAAAACATAACCTCGCTCCCTCTCAGAACACGTAAGTTGGAACTACAGCCTTTCAGCTATCCACGTCCAAGGTCGCAGACCTTAATTCTCACAATTTGCGCCAAGCCTCGAAGTCCTCTTCATAAAGGCTTAGGTGGTGGCGCACGATGTTCTCGATGATGCCCGATACGCTCATGCGTCTCCCTCCGAGGATGCGGACGACACGATCAAGACGGTCTCGTACATCGGAACTGACGAAGACTGGCTTGCGGTCGTCAATCCTTGGAACTTGGAGGAAGGTCTGCTGATACTCCTCCAATGTCGCCTTGCGCTGCTTGCCGCTGATGCGCTTCTGTGGATTCGGTGGCGATTGAGCCTCATTCGTTGATGTTTCCTCTCGATAGGGAGTTGTTGCAGCAACTTTCTCTACAATTGCTCTCAACTCTGGGTTCTCTACATCATCATAGAGAGAATTACAACTACTTGGATTGGCTTTGTTGCCATACGTAGAGGGTTTAACAAAATCCAAATACTCTTTTTCCATCAGCTCCTTTTGCTCAGGAGCCAAGACTACATCTTTTGTTCTTGCCATAGCTTATGCTGTTTTATTTGTTAGTATAGTGGTCACGGTTTGCACCATTGACCGATTGTCGGGTGCAAAGTAAGTGTACTGAGTGCAGCCATGCAACTGATAGGGTGTAACGTGGCAATTTAGTTGTGGCTTGCTTATTTGCATACCGAGATAGTTGTGAGAACTTCAACGTATTTCTCAACTCATCATTGTTCATGTATTCGTTGCAGTCGTGCAAGTTTTTCTTGTTGTTTTTGGCGTTGAAGTCGGCAAACCCCGGCAAGATACTGCCACAGAAATTGAAAACGCTTGTTTTTAGATTGCCGTGCCTTATCTTTGCACTCACAAACGTGGAGCACAGCATATGCGTGGAGCTTTGCGACATATAATATAGTATTAACTTAGAAAAAAGAAAAGTATGGGATTCATCGTATTCGAGGAAGAGGCATTCAACTATCTTGATGCCCAGTTGGAGAACTTCGTGAAGCGCATGGACAGAATCCGTGAGCGCAGTGAGGATAAGATCATGAACAAGTGGCTCGACACGCAGGACGTGTGTCAGACGCTCAACATCTGCCCACGGACAGTGCAGACGCTTCGGGACAACGGAACTTTGGCTTATACGCAAATCAGCCACAAGACCTACTACAAGCCGGAGGACGTGATGGCTATCGTAGCAGTAGTGGAGGACAGGAAAAAGGACATGCGCTTTCGCAAGCGCACAGGTTAGGCTGTCAATATACAACAGCCACTTTATCCAATGCAGCAAGTAAACCGAGTAACGTAAGTATCAACAATAAAACGAGACAACTATGAGCAATGAAGTAATGACAAGAAACAGCGAGTGGATGAACCACATCGTGAACCACCTCAACCGAATGGTTGACAATTTTGAACGTGCCGTGATGAACTACCGCCCCATGCTTGGCGGTGAGCGCTTCATGACGGACAAGGAGCTTTGTGCCAGGCTGCAACTGAGCCGAAGAACCCTGCAGGACTACCGAAACAACGGTGTCATCCCGTATATCCAGCTTGGCGGAAAGATACTCTACCGCGAGTCCGACATTCAGAAGATTCTGATGGCTAACTATCGTGAGGCGTACAGAATGAAGGGCTTGTAGGAGAATGTCCTTGATGAGTGTGTGAAATGAACAAGGCGACAACGTATAACTTACCGAGCGTGGCTGTTATAGGTTGTCGCCTCGTTTTATTGGCTATACCGAGTTGGTCGTGTTTGCCGGGTATCATTTGTGTTACCTGTATAAATCTAATACCATGCTAAAACACACTGCGGTGGTTCGCCCAAGTGGCTGGAGGCGCAAAGCCTCCAAGGAACGTTGCTTTATGGCAGGTCTATGCCATTGCATTCTCTGTAAAGATACAGACCAGTTTAGTGCGGCTTGTCTGTCTGCCGATGACGGACTGCATGATGAACTCCCGAAAGGCTCTGCTCTCAATGCTGTCAATACGGAAGGATACCGCAATGACGAGTTCAAGGCTATACACATCATAGCTGATGCGGTCGTTCTTCCTGACATGACGGCGTACACCCTGCTCTTTCAGGATGCCATCCTTGAATACAGCCTTGACAGCCTTGCGCACATAGCAGCCGAACACATTATACATGTCGGCAATCTCCTGCATGGTCATCCATACAGTATCGGTCGGCATGGATACCGTTCCGCTCTCGCTGATAGTTATAACTCCTCTGTTCATTTTCCAATAGTTTTTTCGTTCGACAATCTGTTCCTTTCTCGCTTGGCAATAAGCTTATCCATGTCATTTGAAATCTTCTGCTCCGTCACCTGCGCATAGACCTGTGTGCTTGTGATGTCTGCGTGTCCCATCATCTTGGCTATGCTGCCGATGGGAATGTCCTCGTTGAGCATCAAGACTCCGAATGTATGGCGGCTGGCGTGGAATCCCAACTTATTGCTTATGCCAAGCACCATTCCAAGGGTATGCACATCAAGATAGATGTCTTTCTTCTCACCCAGTGGAAAAACAGGCTTGCTGTCGTCCGTGGTATTGTAGAGCGAAAGAATCTTCTCGGCTATCGGATGGAGTGGCACGAAGAACTCCACGCCAGTCTTCTCTCTTTCCTTGCGGATGAACTTCCTACCCTCGGAGTTCTCACTGATATGGTGAGGGTACAGTTTCTTTACATCTATATAGGATAAGGAGGTGAGCGAGGCAAAAATGAAACATCTGCGTGCAAGCTCCGTTCGCTCGTCAGCCATCGGGGTAGAGAGCATCCTGATGAAGTCTGCCTTGCTGATATGGGTCATCTTCGGGGCTGCCTTCTTCTCATACTCTATCTTGGCTATGGGATTGAAGCGGATAATGCTCCTGTCCACTGCCTTGTACATCAACATGTTCAGCCAGAGAAGGCAATGGTTCACGTAGCTGTCGATGCGTCCCTGGTCTCGTTTCAGGAACAGCTTGTATTCCTCCCCGAAATTCTCGTCTATGTCCTCAAAGGCGATGTCGTCCTTATCCAACGAATGGACAAAGGCTCTCAGGTTCTTCTGCCATGTCCGCTTGTGCAGAAAGGTTTGTCTGGCTTTTGAGGTTCGATACCATTCCACGATGGTATCACCAAAGTTCAGCAAGAACCTTCCTGTCGTGTCCTTGTCCTTCAACACAGCCTTCAGCATTTCCACGGTGATGATGCCATTGGCGGTAAGAAGTGAGTTGTATTTATCCTTGACCTCAGCAAGGAAACTTGCCAATCGTCCGTTGTCCCTTGCGTTCCGTACCTCTCCCTTCTTGGCGTTCCACTCCTGTGGGGTACAGGATATGCCTGTGGAAATGGCTGCGCTTTTGCCGTCAACGGTGATGCGGCAAAGTATGTTGGCTGTTCCGTCTGCCTTCACCTTCTGTCTGTTGATGTAAGGCAAAATTGAAAATGTACTTCTGCTCATAGTTGTTGTCCTTATAATATAATAATGTAGTTGAAACTGTAAAAAGAAAAGTTGAAAGCCTTGTTCATAATGCGAGAATAAAGTCCTTCTCGGTTGCAGCGATGAACTTGTCCATGTCCTCAAACAGCTTCTTTTGGGTTACTCTCGCATACCGCTGCGTCATCTTCACATCCTTGTGACCGAGCATCTTGCAGATGGTCTCCATCGGCACACCAGCCTCCAGCGTAATGAGGCTGGCGAACGAGTGTCGTCCCGAATGGTAGGAATAGGTCTTGCTCGTTTCCGCCAACCTGCAGATGGTGATGAGATCGATACGAACACGATTCGTGCTCAGCAATGGGAAAAGGGTATCTCTTGCCCCGTCCTCGTATTTCGCCATCAGCTCCAACGCCTCGGGCAGGAGTTTCACCCTGGCAAGTGTTCCGGTCTTCTTGCGGTTATAGACGAGCCATTTGTCGCCATCCTCCAACACCTTGACATTGGCTTTCGTAATGGAAACAGTGTCTATGAAGGCTGTTCCTGCATAGCAGGCGAAAAGAAACAGGTCACGGCTAACGGATAGTCTCGGCTTGTCTTCGGGCAGTTCCACATCACGGATTTTTATGAAATCAGACATGCTGAGAGCCTTGGGTGTCGTAACCCTTGGAGTGCCAACCCGATAATGGGCGAACAGCAGGTTCTTGCACAAGCCTCGCTCAAAGGCGATGCGGCACATCTTCTTGAAGAGCGACACATAGATGGTGATGGTTCCTGATGAAAAGCCTTTCTCGTCAAGCAGGTAATGGTGAAAGTCACTGATGAAAGGCTCGGTCAGCTGTCCGAAAGCCAAATCAGTCAACCTATACTTCTCCCCGATGAACTCAGCGAGATTCTTGCGAATCTTTCTGTAAGTCCAGACACTGCTCTTCGACATATCGATGCCCTCATGGGTGCTGAGTTCACTGATATGCTCGTCCACGAAGGAGAGAAGGGTGGTCTGTGTCTTGATGCTGCCCTGCAAGGCCTCCTTGACATCCTTAGCCTCGAAGTCCGTTCTCTTTTCCACAAGCACATCGAATGCCTTTTGGATGGAAAGCAACAACTGCCCGATGTCCTTGTTGGTTTCCACGGCTTCCTTGCTCTTGCCCTCCAATCGGCTGGCACGAGGATTCCAAAGCGATGGAGTGCAAGACAACTTGCAGGAGAACTGCGCCATAGTCCTGTTCACCGTGATGCGTCCCATGATGGGAGCTTTTCCATTCTTGTCCATTCCGCTCTTTTTGAGGTAGAGCAACACCTTGAATTTTTCGATTTTCATAACGCTTACATTTTGAGTGTGCAAATATAATCATTTTGTAAGCGTTCCTTGATACGCAAAACATTGAGAATCAGTGCAATAAAATCCGTTGATGCACAAAGTTGCCTTTCCGTATTGTTACCTGCTTTGCATTGGTAACTGTGGCTCACGATTTAGTAACTGAACTACTTCAATATTCCTCACTCGCTTGCTTTATGCCGATTTGGCAACTTTGTGCAAATCTACTCATTCCCAACTGTTTACGTTCCAACCTCTCTTATTTTCCTTTGGCTGCTTTAGAACCTTATGTTAATTTATCTAACTCATAGAGATATAAGTTACTTAATACTGATGAAATTGGATTGCCTTGAGGTATTCCTCCTTTGGGAAATTGATCTATATCGTCTTTTTTAATGTTCGAATAGTCAACAATAGGATTAATGCCTTTACAAATTAAATCCTTTACATAGTTATCAATCGGTTGATGATCTAATAAATCTAAAAGAATCGTCTTATCAATTTCATCAAAAAAATGCTTTATATCTATTTTCAATAAGGCATTTTTTGTATGGTGCATCCTTTTTAATTGAATTAAAGCATCTCGTGTACTTTTCCCTTTTTGATAGGCATAACTAATAGAGCTAACACTGTTAAATAAATAGGATAAAGTTTTTGACAGATAGTCACTAATGGCCTTTAATACAATTTTATCACTAATAGAATATGGAATGATTAGCGGTCTGTAACTTCCATCTTTCTTGGGTATTAGAGTTGCTTTCCATTTACCGAAGCTATAATCTTTTCTTTGAAGATGTCGTTCAATAACCGCCAACCTTGTTTTATAAGATTCAGCAAAAGAATTTAGGTATGGCATAAATTCTGCACCTTCACTCTTTTTCTTCTCAAAAAAGTTGTTCCATGCATTATTTAAGAATTTACGCCATTCCATATTTTTTAGAGTACAAGAAGCAAAGACATATGAGTAAAATAAGCTCAATCAACAATAAATATTCTTATAGAGAATACACTGACTTATCAAGTGATTGTAATGCAGATGATTAGTTGTCAATATTGATATTATTATCTATGTTAATACTCGGCACATTGTTTCTTACAAATTCAGCCCTTTCATTAAGTTCAAACTCACGTTTATTTCCATGATTATCTTCTATGATAACAGGAATGAAATTATCTCCATCTGTAAGATGTAACATATATGTAAAGGTATAAGGACTGGATTTTCCAGTTAAATCTATAACCTTATTTTCTACTTTGTGTGTCCAACTGTCATAACAAAGTTTCTTGGTCCTTTTGACCGTTACCGATTTTACATCACCAGCAAATACTATTCGAAATGAAACATTACATTCAATACCATTTCCCGCAGAATTTGTGATAGATACATCGCAAAGGCCATTGATTTGTGGTTTATCTTGAGGAAAAAGAACCGTTACATTATTCGGAAATTTAATAACTGAAACATCACCTTCGTAGGAAGACAGCGCAGTCGTGGGTGGTAAATTATCTATAGCAATTAATCCTAGTGGTTGTATCTTATAACTCCAATCTTTATTTATAGCAACTAAACAAATACATTTATATCCGTTGCTTTCGGATTGTCGATAGCATTCCATTCTGTCATTAAGAGTTTTTACACACAAATCAAAATCGTTGGATATGACATCTTCTACAAATTCATCAATTTCTTTTGTTGAAGAACACGCATATAACACATAGTAATCTGCCACAATAGAAGAAATTACGTTGTATTTCAAACCGGAAAAACTATGAATTATAGGGATAGTTGAATTTGTTATGTATTCAGTCATGTTAGTTTTAGACAACTGATTAACTAGCCCACATAATAAATGTATATTTTCATCATCTAAATGTTCTTTCTTTCTAAATAACCACTTTTTAATATCAATTTTCTGAGTAGGATTAGAAAATTTAGATACTAATGGCGCACATTGCCCTGATATTGAAGAAATAACATCTTCTTCATAATAAGGGGAGAGATTGTATTTGTAAATGGTATCTAATTCATTTTCAACAACGACTTTAATTTGCAATGTTTTATTGTTTTTTAGAGCATATAATGCCGTTTCATTTTTATCTTTACATTTTCTTACGACATCAAGTAATGGCATAGATATCGAATTATCTTGATTTCCATCAAACGACATAACGATTTCATCTTGAACAAATATGGATAGTTTTTTATTCGATACATTGTCAATTGATAATGTATCTGTCGTAAATCCAATAGTGGGCTTAGACTGTTTTGATGCGGTATTGCCATTATTACATGATGAACAACAAATCAGTAATATCATCAAGGAAGTATAGAGAACGTTATTGTACATATTTACCCGATTTTGATTTCTTAGTAGTTGAATGAGTTTGCGAATTTCTTTTGGATTCATTATTTGAGGATGGTTTGCGAATTGAATTAGCTTTTGTCTGAGGTTTGAAAGACTCTTGAATAGATTTCAACTCGTTATATATTCGATCTCTCATACCTTCTGATTTACAAGCAAAAGTAAACCAATCTACCAATATGGTTTCAGAATCATTATTTGTTTTACGAACAACTATATTCCCCGGCCCTGCAAACCAAGCGTTGTAATTATATCCTATTCCCTTTTTCGCTTCTACCTTTCTTAAATTAATTTCAATAGAATAGCGGCTAGTATATGATTGATTTCCTAAAGAATATTGAAAAGTTAAAATACCATTTTCAATACGCATGTTTCGTACTTCATAAGGGACTCTAGTCATTAGTTGTTTCCCATTATAGTATTCAGGTAACTCTATTGACGATTTAAATTCATTTATAATATGTTCTAGGCTTTGTTGAGCATTGATGTTTACAGGAATAAACATCAACATCACAATAATAAATATGAAATATCGTCTATTCATGATATTCTCTTTCCTTTGTGATTTTTATAAATTCAAACTAAATGCAAAAGTACAAAAAATCCGTGATACGTCATTCAACTACCACGGACTTTATTTTGATTTACAAGTTAATACCCCGATTTTGTTTCCTTGTTTGTGGTTTCAGCCTTTCCATAAACTCCTCTTTCTTTCGTCTGAACCAGCTGACATGTGTAACACCATCTATGTGAAGGTTGTATTTTCCCTCCTTGTCCTCTTTTAGTGAACATACTGTTTTGTCCGCCTTGAAATACTGGTTGAATTCACAAGAATAGAGTTCGCCTTTGACGGAAACATCTTTGAACGTGCATAGCTTTCGTATAACGGCATCACCAAAGTTCAGCGTATCACGCAGAAATTTGATAGTCGGCATCAGTTTCTCCACATACGGGAAATAGTGCTTGACATAATCCACGAACTCGGACAGCTTGCGGTGTCGCTGTTCGTAAGCATCCGTTATCTCCTGTATGTGCTTAGCCTGTTGATGTTCCCTTTGTCGTGCTTCTTCTTCAAGTTCGTGAATGCGGTCTTGCAAGTCCTCGTTTCTGCGTTCCAATGTCCTGACCTTGTTGCTTCCGAAAAGAGAACCGACACTCACGGCTATGTTAGTGACTGCGGTGGTGGCTGCGCCTTTCAGTTTCTCGGTCTGTACTTCTTTCTTGGCTCGTCTGAGTTCCTGTTCCGCTTCGGTTTTCTGCTCCTGCAAATCCACCACTTCCGATTTCAAGCTGTCGGCAAGTTCCTGTATGTCCCGATAATACTGCTGCGTGGACTTGTGGCGAGCCAGAGAACCGTCTATGCCACGTTGCAGACCGTACTTTGACATGGCAACGGCATAACTGTCCTGGTAGGATTTCAAATTCAGCCGTGTCATGATGTCATCGGCACACAGGCGGACGGCATGGGCTGGTTTCTTTCGATACCGCTTCTTTACCTGTTCCTCACGTTTCTTGCGCTTGCGCTCTCCCTTGACAATCGGGACAAGAGTGATGTGTATGTGTGGCGTTTCCTCGTCCCTGTGCAGATGTGCTGCCACGATATTCTCCCTGCCGAACAGGTCGGCAAAGTATTTCATGTTGTCGGCACACCATTCATCAAGTCTGTCCTCCTTTTCGATACGCTTCATGTCCTCGTGCGTTCCCGACACGTTGATACGGATTGCCCGAACTTGGTTGTTCCCGATTTTGCGTGTCAGTCCTGCTTCCTCCAATCTTTTCTGAATGGCAGCCGTGCGGTCTTTTATTCCATCGGGGTATGTAATGAGTTTTCGGTTAAGGTGTGTGCGTGTGGGGTCTGCGTTCTTCGGTATGATGAAACGCTCGATGTGGGCTGTCGTTCCGCTGTCGGAACCGTGCGCCTTTTCCATGTGCAATACTACGAATCCCATATATAAATCCTTTATTCTTTTACTTGTGAAACATTGTTTGATTATTGCTTATGTACGGCTGTTGCCGTTGGTCTTGGAGAGTCCAGAGAGGTGCAACCTCTTTGGCTTATTGGGGAATTTTCAGCGTTGCTTGCAATGCGGCTCGGAAAATTCCCTAATAAGCTACGGTATTTTCCATCGGTAAATACCCGTGCCGCTGCAAGCATCCCTCTCACATCTTCAGCCCTTTCTTTTTCGGTGGCTGTATCATCCGCCTTGCGGATTGGACCTGCTTCTTCTCCATTATCGGTTTTTCCGATTGGGACACGGGCTTGCCGCACAGGTAATCGTTCAGGTCTTTATGTCCGTTGTAGTTATCGGAGAAATCCCGGATACGACCGCTGAACTCCCTTGCCAATTCCAAGTAGGCATTTCTTCCTGCCTCGTCATTGTCAAGCAGGCAGTGGATGCGCTCGTAGCCGTGCAGCACGTCCATGGCTTTGGAAACATTGGCAACCGAATTAAGGATGACGTAATCCTGCCTGTCAAGGTTGGGCATGATCGGGCAGTTCTTCATCCGCAACGTGAGGAATGACAGGTAGTCCATCATACCCTCGAACACGAGACATTTCTCTCTCGGTTCTCCCTGCTGACGGATGTGGCTGATGTCCTTCGGTGCGATGCAACCCTTGAAGAAGCGATTGCGCACTTCATACCCTCCTGCCACATTCGAAAAGCCAATGGCGAAGTAAGGCTTGCCGTTATGGATGAAGTGCAGCTCCTTACATTTCAGCCTTGCCAAGTCGGTGTTTATTCCCCTTTCCTGCAAATAGCGGAGCAATGCGGGATGGGCAAGTTCTCCCACCTCCAACTGTTGGAAACTCGGTTCGGATGGTTGCTGGCGAAAAGAGAAAGATACGGGACGAATGTGCGGTACTCGCTCCGCTATCTTGTTGAGCAAGTAAGGCACATAGTCGGTTGTGTATAGTTCCTCTGCCAATGCGATGATGTTGCCGCCTTTGCCAAGTCCGAAATCGTACCACTTGTTAAGCTCGGTGTTTACCTTGAAAGAGGCATCCTTTTCCTCTCTCAACGGTGATTTGTACCAAAGGCTGTTGCCTTGTTGTTTGACGGGCGTGTAGCCCAGACTTTGCAGATAGTCTGCGATGCGTATGTTCTTTACTTCCTGTATGTTCATAATTTCCCTATGGTTTGATGATGATTGTAAAACCGATGAATTGATGAATGTGTATGCCAAACTATTGGATAGCAATCTTATACGTTCTCATCATAGTTTCATCAAAGCACTTACCAAAAGAGAAAATCATCATTTGCTTTATAGTGCATGGTCTGCCTGACCCTTTTTCTCTTTTCATCAGCAAGTTGTTTTTGATGAGGGTTTGATGAAAGTGCAAACCTTTATATTTCAGTATGGTTATATGTTTATTCATCATTTCATCAAAATAATCAGAGTGCTGTCAACTGTTCTCTTGTTACGGTATAGAACCGTCCTATCCTCCGTATGGGAGAATAGCGACACTCTCGGGTATAGTCCACTTGATAAGTGGTGTAAGTAAGCGTATTCGGTGCAGGCGCTAATTTCCAACATTCTTGTAACACCTTTCGGACTTGATGCTTCTCCACCTTTACCTGTGAGTGTACCAGCAAAAGAAGAAGGTCATTGTAGCAGAACGAGAATGTGTCCGTACCTACACTATCCATGATGTCAAGGATAAGTTCTTGCATCTCAATCTCCAGTCGGTTGCGGTTGCTACGGATAATCTTCCGCAGGGCTTCGGTATGCAGCAACGTGGGTGCAAACCACATACGGCTCTCCTTTTCGGTGGATAGTTGTCTGTGTTGCAGAAAATGGAGAAAGGCGGGTATCTCCGCTTTCAGCTTTTGCAGGAAGTCGGTGTCGTCGGACTGCAAGCGGTCTATTTTGCGCACCCAATAGCGTGTTTCTCCTGCATCTATGATTACGGGCAGATACTCGTTGTTGGAGCATAGCACGAACTTGGCAAAGAACGCTATCTCGTCACGGTCTTTGCCTTTGGCTTCCACTTTATAGGATAGAGTTGTACTGAGGTTTTTCAACCTCTCGCTGTCCTCCCTGCGGTTGAGCAGCACCTCATCCACCACGATAAGGAGCTTGCCTGCCCAATCGGAATTGAACTGGCTGCGGAAATCCTCGTTGGTGTTGAAAGTGACATTGTTCTGAAAGACGGCTTTCAGAAAGTTCAGAAACGTACTCTTGCCAGTGTTGCGTTCTTCTGATACCAACAGCAGAATGGGCAACTTTTGGATAGGTTGCAGATAGAGCAGTTGCAGATAGTCCATCCCCAACTCGTATTGTTCCCCGAAGATGTGCCTTACCAAAGATTGGATGTGCGAGAAATCGCCTTCCTTTGGTTGGTGGTCTATCGGTTCATAGAGGTTAAGGAACTTGCCGACCACGGGGCGGTAGCCGATGTGTTCGGGTACGGTGCAGAAACCGTCATACTTGGGAACACTGCCGATGTAGTCCTTGCCATAGTCTTGGCGCAGGGTCTCATTGTTCCAAGGGATGCGTTTCTTTACATACCCTCCGTTCAGTCTTGGCTGCTCCACAATCTTGTAGAGTGTTGTTCCCACTCGGATGAACTCTTCTTTTGCCACGCTGCCATCTGATGGCGGTTTGTGGTTGTCTTGTTGTTTGTTAGCTGACATAATCAAATGGTTTTAAGTTTGAAAAATACCAGCTACAAAAGTATAAGCATTTAATGAATAAGTTGTTACGCAAAATATGGCAGGATACAGAAAAAAGCCCCTCGAAACAAAAACTTTCAATGGTTTGGCAATGGAATCGGATTGAAAGGACGAAAAAACTCCCGAAAAACGAATGGTTGGATTACGCTTTTCGGGAGAAAAATCAGAGTATCTGTTGTGTTGTCGTGCTGACTTACAGATTTACTGACTGCATTACGGCAGTCTCTCATCCAAATCTAAGAGAGGTATTTGTCTTTCCTGCATCGGCACTGCCCAGCGAAAAGAAGATGGCTTGTTTCTCTTTTCGCAAGTACAGTCTTTTCAGAATGGCGTTGCGCACCAGCTTCGCTCCGAATGTGCCGAAGTGGAAAGCAAGGGCGATTATCGTTTCAAGATTGTAAAACTTCATGTTGCACTTGTCGGATATGCGTATGGTTCGCTTTATCTCGTACTCCCTTAACACGCCACTTTTACAAAGAGCCTTTATCCTTGCCCGAATGGTCGGGGCGGTAACACCGAACAAATCCAACAACTCGGCTTCGTTCATCCATACATTGGTTATGTCATTCGGCAAAGTCACATTACCGAACTCGTCTATTCTTATGATGTTCCTTTCCATAATCCTATGCCATTGTTGTGTTTCCAAAAGACTGGTTCAGTTTGTCACCGAACATCGTAAGGTCGTGGTCTATCTTTTGCGTTGTTATTTTCGCATATAGTTGAGTCGTGACAATGTTCGTATGTCCCAACACACGGCTGACACTTTCAATCGGCATACCCTTACTCAGTGCGAGGGTGGCGAACCCATGCCTCGCACAGTGGAATGAGATGTCCTTTGTGATTCCGCACTCTTTTATCATCTTTTTCAATGGCTTGCATATAGACCAATAGTTCAGATTCGGGAAAACGGACTTGTCCGTTTGGAACTCCTCGTAACGCTTGATAATCTGCAAGGGGATGTCAAGCAGTTTCACTTGGAACGGGACTTTGGTCTTGTGCCGCTTGGATAATATCCACTTCTCACCGTTCACCTCCACTATATCATCAGTGGTAAGTTCCTTGACATCCACGAATGACAGTGCGGTAAAGCTGGCGAAAACAAAGATGTCACGGATGTAGGAAAGTTTGGCATCCGCAAATTCGTGTGTCATCAATGTTTTCAGTTCTTCTTCCGTCAGATACTCACGTTCCTTTATGTTGGGGCTTATGTGGAATTGGGCAAACGGATTTCTCGGTACCAGTCCGTTGAAGTGCGCACGCATGACCACACCTTTCAGCCACATGCAGTTAGTCCAGATACTACCGTTCTGCAATCCTCTGTCGGTGGAAAGGAAAACGGCAAACTCCTTGATGAAGTCGGGTGTCAGTTCAAGCATCGACAGGTCGCTTCGCTTGTAGTTCGCCTTGATGAATGCCGCCACATGGTTTCTTGCCCGAACCCTTGCTATATAAGTTCCTTTTACACGGTCTGTCCCCACACGCTTTTGAAATGTGGCGTTGTCCTTGTCAAATGCTCCGAGCAGTGTCTCATACTCGCTGCCGATTCCTTGATAGGCATTACGCACCATTTCTGCCGTAACATACGCCTCTTTGTCTGAAATGCGCTGGTAGTGCTTGATGATTTGCGCCTTGATGTTATCCAAGGCGTGGTTGATGTCCCTCGCTTCAATGCTCTTGCCCTTGGCTCGGTTGCCTTTTGCATCCCAAAGTGTTTTCGGGATTGTCTGCTTGCAACTGAACTGCGCCACAGAACCGTTGATTGTCACTCGTCCCATGATGGGGACAATACCGTTTTTCTCCTTGCTGC
>OOAN01001038.1_pt1 | contig 16734 bp, 7 predicted proteins | sample 1671301 | NCBI WGS metagenome assembly OOAN01 (sample SAMN06348142, study PRJEB24527) | human gut metagenome | biome: human gut; feature: ankylosing spondylitis patient; material: feces | host: Homo sapiens | place: China | collected 2015-10
GAAAAAGCGATGCAGCTGGTACGTGGAATCTACGAACAGCACACCCTGCTCAAGGAGGGCGACCTGGCGGCCGATTTCCGGGCTGCGAAATATGCCGGAGGGGATCTCACGCTTACAGCTCTGCGTGGCAAAGTCGTGCTGCTGAACTTCTGGGCTACCTGGTGCGGCCCCTGCCTGCGGGAACTGGCGCCGGAAGCCCTGCCGAAAATCATTCTCGAACGGTTTGCCGCAGACAGCGAATTCGTATTCCTGCCGGTCGCCTATACCGATTCGAAAGAGAGCCTCGACAAGTTTTTCGCAGGCGACGAACAGCATAATTACGCTTATCTGCGCGACCTGACGGCAATGGATCCGGATAAACGGGTATTCGGCCTTTATGCGGAGCAGGGCGTCCCGCGCTCCTTCGTAATCGACCGCAACGGCCGCATCGTCCTCGGGTCGCTGGGTGCGGCACAGGAGGAGCTGGAACGCATGGCCGCGGCTATCGAAAAAGAACTTTCCAGATAACGGATAAAAACAGCCCGGCCGTAAAGGCGTAGGATTATAATGATGTAATGACTTGATTATTCAGGTCATTACATCTTTGTATAGGGATAATAGATAACGACAAGGCAACGGTTTGTTTTCAGCCTATTCCGATCAAAGTAAATTAAAATTCATAGATTATATCTGAAGTTCAAGAAGAAATAAAACTGAAAGATTATCACCACAATGAATCTCAAAACACGACAATGGTCAAACCTTGTATTATTTTACTTTTTTGTTCATTTTAATTTTTAATATAGTCCGTTTCCTGTTTTCCTTAAAACTTATTATCTTTAATGCATGCTTTTCCGATTCCCGCATTCGTCATGGTTGCCGGCCTGCCGCCGGTTGTTGCTGTTGCTACCCGCTTTGGCGCTGGCGGCGGGACTTTCGGCGCGGTCGCTGGTCAAGGCGGACGTGCAGCTGGCGAACAACGCCGTGTTGGCGATGTATCAGGACGAGGATGCCAATATGTGGATCGGAACCTACGACGGACTGCACCTCTACAACGGCAAGAACACCTTTGTTTTCCGCATGGAGCTGGACAACGAATTTTCGCTGTGCAGCAATATCGTGCTGGAGATAGCCCCGGCCGAAAAGGGCTACCTATGGGTAGCCACTTCGCTGGGGATCAATAAATTTTCCCTGCGCGAGCGACGCGTCGTCGAAAGCTATATGCAGTACGTCGACGTGGAGAATATCGCTTCGGACAGCGAGGGAAACACCGTGCTTTTCTCGGGTGAGGATTTTATCACCTGCTACCGCCCAGGGCGCGCCTTTTTCGAGGACGTGTATATTCCGGGCGTCCGCGCTGCGGAGATTGTCACCGTCTGGTCGGAGGCACCCCGGGTGTTCTGCACCTTGGGGCGGGACGGAGAGTTGGTGCGTTACCGGCTCAACGACGGCGAAGGGAAAAGTCTCGTGCGGGTATCCGGGCGCCAGCTCTCCGCGCGTCCGGTGCGCAAGGCGTTCTTCAATGGCGGCAGGCTCCATTTCGTCGACACCTCGGGCGGGCTGTGGCGGTATACGTACAAGGACGAATCGCTGGTGCTGCTATCCGACCTTTCGCAGCTGGGCGAAACGGGCTTTACCGTGTCGACGGTCTGTTCGTTCGGGGACGAGGTTTATGTGGGCTTCCTGGCCGGGGCCCTGGGCCGTGTTCCCGAGAAAGGAGGCCGCTGCGAGCTGATCGCCTCGGACTACCGCGTTTTCTGCCTGTGGGCCGACTGCAACCAGGATATCCTCTGGGTCGGAACCGACGGCTACGGGGTTCATATGTACTGCGACAAGGAGGAGCTGTTCACGACGCTGCTCATGGAGGACATGCCGCAAAAGGTGCTCAAACCCGTGCGGGCCATCCATACCGACGACAGGGGAAACCTGTGGATAGGCACCAAGGGCGACGGCGTAATCCGCATCCGCGATTATGAAAGCTATGCCGGCGGGAATATTCCCGTCGACCACCTGACCCGTTTCGACCGCGGCAAGGGACTTACGAGCAACGAAGTTTTCAGTTTTTGCAGCAGCCCGGCCCGGAATGTCATATGGCTCGGAACCTCGGGCCCGGGCCTTACCTATTATTCATACAGGGACGACCGGATGCGGACGTTACCCCTGCAGCCGGGAATGCCGGAGATACGCGGCGTCCACCAGATGTGCGAGGTGAACGACTCGACGCTCTACCTCGCCTGCGATACGGATGCGCTGGTCGAACTGACAATCGGAAAGGGCGACAGGCCCGTCGTGACGGCGATGCGCCGTTACCGGTTCCGGCTGGAGCGCCGCGACTGCAATGAGTTTTATGCCCTGATACGCGAAAGCGACTCGACGCTGCTGCTGGGCATGCGCGGCGGTTACGGGCTGATACGCTTCGACATGCGGACGAAGAAGTACGTATTTGTTGATATGCACCGCCTGCAAAGCCGGGCCCTGGGCGATTTGCTCTGCCTGTGCAAGAGCCGCGAGTCGGGACTCTACTGCGGCGCCAGTTCGGGGCTGATACTGCTTACGCCCGAGGGTGACATCCGGCAGTTCAACCGCCGCAACGGCATCGTCAACGACATGATACACGGCGTGCTGGAGGATGCGCACGGCTGCATCTGGTTGAGCACGAACAAGGGCCTCGCGCAGTACAGCCCCGGCCATGACTTTTTCCACAACTACTCCACCTCAGATTTGCGCGTCATCGAGTTCTGCGATGACGCTTACTGGAAATGTCCCTATACCGACCGGCTTTTTTTCGGCGGCGTGAACGGCGTGGTGTGGATAGACCCCGCGGCCGAGCCTCCCTCTAACTACAAACCCCGGCTGCGCTTCATGGATCTCGAACTGCCGGACGGAACACTCGTGCCGCTGTCGGATCATACGGGCGACGGACACGACCCCCTCCCGGTGCGTATTGCGCCCCGTACGACCGGCTTCGCCGTCTCTTTCGTGGCTGTCGACTACCTGAATGGCGATAACTACGAGTATTCCTACATGCTGGAGGGCTATTCCGACGAGTGGGTGGAATTACAGAAAAACAACCGCGTCGCCTTTATGAATATTCCCGCGGGCAGTTACCTGCTGCACGTGCGCTATAAGAGCAACGTCATGGATCGTGCCACGCAGGTCTACACGCTGCCCCTGACGGTGCTGCCGCCGTGGTACCGCACGACGGCAGCCCTCGTGTGCTATATCCTGCTCGCGGTGGGGCTCGTATGGCTGTTTGCCGCCTTGCTGCGCAGGCATTACCGCAGGCAGCAACAGCGTGTCGTAGCCCGGCTGGAGGAGGAACAGCGCGAGAAGCTCTATGAGGCGCGGCTCAATTTCTTCGTCAACATTTCGCATGAACTCTGTACGCCGCTGACGCTTATCAACGGCATGAACGAGCGTATCGCACAACTGAGCGCGGAGAATCCGCAGCTGCACAAGTATACGGATGTGATGCACGAGAATGTCAAAGGCCTGAACGACCTGATTCAGGAGATACTGGATTTCCGGAAAATCGAGGAGGAGGGATTCGGCCGCGTCCATATCCATAGCGTCGATATCGCCGCGATGCTCTGCGTGCAGGTACGCTCGTTCGCCGACGCTGCGGAGCGCAACGGCATCGAACTGTTGTTGGAGGTACCGCCGGAGCTGACGTGGAACACCGATGCCGCATTCCTGAAGAAAGTGGTCTTCAACCTCATGTCCAATGCGATGAAATACACGCCTCAGCGGGGATGTATCCGCATTTCGGCGGCGGCAGCTGGGGACGGGCTGGAGCTGAAAGTCCGGAACACGGGGCGGGGAATAGCCCCCGAGCAGTTGATACATGTCTTCGACCGTTACCGTATCCTGGACAGTATGGATCGCAATATGTACACCGACTCTACGTCGCGCAACGGGCTGGGGCTCTTCATCTGCCGCGGGCTGGTGCAGGCGCTCGGCGGGGAAATTTCGGTGGATAGCGAGGTCGGCCGGTATGCCGAATTCACGGTGCGCTTGCCATACCGGGAGGTGACGGACGGGGATGTCGGTGCGGAGGCGGTGCAGAAGCCGGCCGGTATCGCTCCGACCCTGCCGCGCGCGGGGGGGGGTGAAAAACCCCTCGTGCTGGTCGTGGACGACAACAAGGACATCGTATGGCTGATCGAATCGGCGCTTTCCGGGCAGTTCCGCGTCAGCACGTGCCACGATGTGGCCGAGGCGCTCGCACGCCTGGGCGAGATGACGCCCGACCTGATTATCACCGACATCGTCATGGCGGGCGCGAGCGGACTGGAGTTGGTGAATGCCGTGCGCAGCGATAAATTCCTGCGCGGTATCCCGGTCGTCGTCGTTTCGGCGAAGATTACCGAGAGCGAGCAGGTCGAAGGGCTGGTGTCGGGAGCTGACGCCTACCTGACCAAACCGTTCTCCGTGCCCGTGCTCTGCGCCACGGTCGAACGGCTGATAGCCAGCCGCCGGATGCTGAAGGATTATTACAATACGCCCGAGAGCGTCTATACGGTCGTCGAGGGACAGAAGATGCATCAGACCGACAAACTTTTCATGGACACCGTCGTGGACACCATACAGGAGCATATCGAGAGCGAGAACCTGCGCATGGAACTGATTGCTGAACGCCTCGGACTGACGGCCCGCAATTTCTACCGGAAGTTCAAGAAGATTTCGGGACGCACGCCGAGCGAATTCATCAAGGAGTACCGTTTCGAGTATGCGGCCCGCCTGCTGACGACCACCCACCTCACCATTCAGGAGATCATGTACCGCGTGGGGATTTCGAACAAGTCCTATTTCTACCGCGAATTCCAGAAGAAATACGGGCTCAAACCCAAGGAATACCGTACGAAGCAGTAGTTTGCACCGGGAGCGGAAAAGTATCCTGATTCGCATAAAAGAGGTGGTGATTTACCTTGTGCGAATCAGGATACTTTTTTTGTCCGCGATGCATCCCTTTCCCCGGGGCTGTTTGCTAAATTTGTATAAACCTCAAACCGAACCAACTGACTTCCCATGACTTTGAAATAGTCTATTCTCTCAAAACTGCGGGCAGCGTTTCAGGGCCCGAAATTACCGCTCCCGCATGATTTACGAAACTATTGTTCTACGGAAACCATTTTATCAACCTAAACCAAAAATTAATGAAATTACACTTTTACTCTGTTTGTATGGTTCTGCTCTCCCTGTTGCCGGGATTGACCGTGTCGGCGCAGGAGCAGAAGACGACCGCCGCGCGTACGGTGATTGTCGTTGACCAGGCGGGGCCGGTAATCGGTGCGAGTGTCGTGATCAAGGGAACCGTATCGGGCGCCTCGACCGATGTCAATGGCGTTACAACTATCGCTTGTCCGGACGACGCCGTTCTCTCCGTATCGTATGTAGGTTACAGTACGCAGGAGGTAGCCGTCGCTTCGCGCACGACGATCGAAGTCAGACTCGAAGAGGACGCCCAGCGGCTCGATGAGGTCGTGGTCGTAGGTTACAACACCGTACGCCGCGCCCAAACCACGGGAGCCCTTTCGCAAGTGAAGGGCGAGAAGCTCGAATTTCAGTCGTCGCCGACGCTCGAAAACCGATTGCAAGGCCAGACGCCCGGTGTGATGATCTCCAGCGGTTCGGGACAACCGGGCAGCAACGATCTGTCGATCCGCATCCGCGGTACAGGATCGATCAACGGTAGCAACACTCCTCTTTATATTATGGACGGCGTGATGGTGCAATCGGCCGATTTCGCGGCGCTCAACTCCAACGACATCGCCGACATCCAGGTGCTGAAAGACGCTTCGGCCACGGCGATTTACGGTTCGCGCGGCGCCAACGGCGTGATTGTCATCACGACCAAAAGCGGCCGGAGCGGACGCACGAACATCAACTACCGCAACCAATTCGGTTTCTCGTTCCTGGTGGATTACATCGATATGATGAACAGCGAGCAGAACCTCCAGTACCAGCTGCAGTGCGTGATGTCGGAACCCAACAGCAACTTCTATCCGATGATGCAGTACCTCAAGCGCGAAATGGACGGCACGGCCTCGGAGGCCGACCTCGCGCGTCTGGCCAAGGCCCGCGCCACCGACACGGACTGGATGGATCTGATGACCCAGACGGGTTTCCTGCAGGAGCATAGCGTTTCGGTTTCGGGCGGCAGCGACAAGACCCGGTTCTTCATCTCGGGCTCTTACCTGACGCAGCAGGGGATTCTCAAGAAGTCGAGCCTCGACCGTTATTCGACGCGTTTCAATATCGACCACAAGGCGACCAAGTGGCTCGACCTGGGACTGAAGGCCACGGTCGGTTACAGCAAGACCAACTTCGCAGACCCCGAAGCCGGTGCCGGACGCCAGAACTGGGGCAACCCGTGGTTCACGACGCTGCTGGCCTATCCCTACGAGTCGCCCGACGACTGGTACAACGTCGACAACCCGACGCTCATCACCAAATATTACGACCGCGAAACGGGCCGCCTGAAAACCGTCGCTTCGGTGTATGCGAAAGCTTCCATCACAGACTGGCTCTCCGTAAAGACCAATTTCGGACTGGATTTCATGTACAACCGCAACGTGTCGACGCTGCACCGCGACCATCCCAATGCGCAGCAGAACCACGGTTACTACGGCCAGACCTCGTCGGAGCTATTCCGCTACACGTGGACCAATACCATCAACGTCAACAAGGATTTCGCCAACGGACATTCGCTCAACGCCGTAGCCGGTATGGAGATGTTCCAGGGCAAATGGTACACGTCGAACTTCACGGGCTACGACCTGAATTCCGACATGATGCAGTCGCCGGCCGGTATCGGCGACAAGTCGGGTTCGTCGCTTTTCCCGCCCTCGATCGGCGGCGGCCGCACGATGAGCAACCTCATGTCGTTCTTCGCGCAGGCCAGCTATTCGATCGCCAACAAGTACAACTTTTCGGCCTCGCTTCGCCACGACACCTCGTCGAAATTCTACGAGGACAACGCCAGCGCAACGTTCTGGTCGATCGGCGCCAGCTGGCTCATCTCGTCGGAGTCGTGGTTCGACAACGCGAAGTGGCTCGACCAGCTGAAATTGCGCGCCAGCTACGGTACGACGGGTAATCAGGACGGCGTGAGCGACTTCGGAACGTTCGACGGCTACTACAACTCGTCCTACAACGGCGAATCGGGTTACAGCCACGGCCAGCTCGGCAACAGCGAACTGCGCTGGGAAACCTCGGCCCAGACCAATGTCGGACTGGACGTGTCGGTGCTGGATTCGCGCGTGAACGTCACCTTCGACTTCTATAATATCAAGACCAAAGACCTCTACATGTCGAAGAACATCTCGATGACCAGCGGTTTCAACTCGATTTTGGCCAATGCGGGTTCCATCGTCAACCGCGGTGTCGAGCTCGGCGTCAACACCACGCCCGTCAAGACGCAGAACTTCCAGTGGGATCTCGGGTTCAACTACACCTACAACAAGAGCGAGATTACCGATCTGGGTACCTGGTCGAACAAGGAGGGGCGCTACAAAAACGGCAACACGCTCTATGAACTGGGCCGCCCGCTCGGTACGTGGATCATGCCTTACTACGCAGGCGTCAGCCCCGCTAACGGCATGCCCGTCTTCTACGACAACTACGGACAGCTCACGACCGACATCAACCAGGCGTATATGGCCGACCATCTGGGAACGTATGAAGTGCCTGTCTTCGGCGGCATCACGACCCGGCTGCGCTACAAGGGCGTGCAGCTCGACGCACAGTTCACCTATGCCTACCACTATACGGTGATGAACTGCCAGCGCTGGTATATGGACAACCACAAGTTCAACGGCAACAAGCCCGTGCGCATGCTCCGCATGTGGATGAAAGAGGGCGATGTGACCGACGTGCCGGCTTTCCGCGACGGCATTCAGCCCTCGCCGATGGCCTCGCAGTTCCTCGAGGATGCCTCCTACCTGCGCCTGAAGACCCTGCGCCTGTCGTGGACGCTGCCCGACCGCTGGATGCGGAAGACCCGCTTCATCCGCAACCTGACGCTCTATGCACAGGGCGAGAACCTCGTGACATGGACGGGATATACGGGTGCCGACCCCGAGGTCAACGGGGCACAGGACGTCATGTCCTATCCGAAGCCCCGTACCATCACGTTCGGTGTGGATATGAATTTCTAATCCTAAAATGAACCAGACAATGAAAAAAATACAATCGATATGCATCGTGGCGCTGCTGGCGGCTTTTGCGCTCACGTCATGTAACTATACCGACCTCGATCCCACGGACATGGTCGGCCCCGACAAGGCGTTCGGCAACGTGCAGAACGTCCATAAGGCCGTGGTCGGCATCTACGGCAAGGCCAGCCTGCGCTCGAAACTTGCCGTTACGGAATATATCGCCGACGACTGCGTGCAGGGCGGCGATTCGGGTGGCGCAGGAACCGACCTTGCCGGCTGGGTCTACACCGCCACGTCGGGCGACGTCAGCGGCTTGTGGGCGCATTACTACGGTATCATCAATCAGGCCAACCGCGTGCTTAACTACGGCCCGAAAGTGAAGCCGCTCAACGCCGAGGAGGAAACCTCGCTGCAGGTGTCGCTCGGCACGGCTTACTTCTTCCGCGCCTATGCGCATTTCGAGCTGCTCTGCTTCTTCTCCGATTTTTCGAACGACGACGCGCTGGGCATCCCGTACGTCAGCCATTACCACGTGGTGGGCAATCCCCCGCGCGACAAAGTCGGCGCATGCTACGAGCAGATTATGACCGACCTCACCCGCGCGTACGACATGCTGACGGTAGCGGCTCCCGACCTGGCGGCCGACAACAAGGCGACCAACTCGACGGCATACATTTCGCAGGCCGCGGTCGATGCGCTCCGTGCGCGGGTTTCGCTCTACCACAAAAAGTACACCCACGCCTACATCTATGCCAGCAACGCCCTGCGTGCCGTAGGCATCGCCAAGCTTGGCGAGGTGCAGAACCTCTGGCTGGACAAGTCGAACGCCGGTACGATTTTCAAGCTGTCGCGTCCCGCAGGCTCGTCGACGATCGGGACGCTCTTCGTGGGCCGCGACTATTCGAGCGTTTTCCGCCCGAGCAACGAACTGCGCGCCCAGTTTTCCGAAAAAGACGTCCGCGGGCCGGTTTTCTTCGAATACGGCCGTGACCGCGCTGGGGCGCCCGTGTGGATGGTCACCAAGTGGTTCGGCGACGCGTCGGATATCGGCCGTCTCGATGAGAAAATGTTCCGTGCCGAGGAGATGCAGCTCATTGCCATCGAGGCGCTGATGATGCGTGAGAACCCCGACCTGGCTGAGGCCAACCGCCTGCTCAACGAACTGCGCGCCGAACGTATCGAGGGCTACACGGCGCAGACCTATCCGGGGCTGCTGGCCGAGATTATCAAGGAGCGCCGCTGCGAGCTGGTATGGGAGGGACACCGCCTGTTCGACGCGCGCCGCCTGAAAGTGACCATGACGCGCGAGGGCAAGACGATTTCCGCCGACGACTACCGCCTGACGCTGCCGATTCCGCAGGCCGAAATCGACGCCAACTCGGGCATCTCGGAGAGCGACCAGAATTACGGATATTAACGGACTTTAAAACCTGAAAATGATGAAAAAGATAACATATATGCTTTTAGCGGGGGCGCTCCTCTGCTCCTGTGCCGATGAAAAGCCGCATTTCCTGCCGGCCCCGGGCGGCACCGTGGAGATCGGCGGCATCGGCGCCACGCCGTCGTCCGACGCGGCGGCGCTCCTTGACGACGACCTTACGACCTACTTCGAGGCCGAAGTCGGCTCGGAGAACAGCGTCGAGGCGGTCGTGGATTGCAGCGCCGGGCGGATCGTGGCCTACACGCTCGTATCGTCGGGCGTGGTGGAGCAGGGCGACAACGGCGTCGAAGCGCTGTACGACCCCGTGTCATGGAAGGTCTACGGGTCGGACGACGGCGCGTCGTGGAACGAGGTGGACAGCCGTTCGGAGGTCGCGTTCATCGCCCGTTTCCAGAAACATATCTATTACCTGGCGGCGCCGGCCGACTATGCCAAATACAAATTCGTGTTCAAGGCCAACGGCGGCGACAAGCTGACTCTTTCGGACATCCTTTTCCACACGGAAGACCCGTATGCCGCGTGGAAGAACTTCGAGTCGCCCGAAATCCTGTTCATCGACCTGGCCGAGGACAAGGGCTCCAAACTCTACGACGTGCTGGTGCAGGACAAGATCGCCTACCTGAAGTGGCATGCGCTGGAGATTTGCACCTACCTCTACTTCAACGACCGGGACGAGCGTTTCCCGGTGAACACCATCGAGTATTTCCTCGAACCGATGCCCGGCGAGGTGTCGTACAAGGGAGGCTCGTCGCCCAAAATCAACATCCATTACTCGACCGACTGGATTCAGAAATCGGCCAACGAGTCGCTGCTCAAGTTGAGCCTCGAAACGCGCGGCGTGCTTTTCCACGAGATGGTACACGCTTTCCAGCTCGAACCGCAGGGCATTCCGGCTTACAGTCAGGGCAACATGTCGTGGGCGGCAATCGAAGGTCTGGCCGACGCGGTGCGCACGGTGGCGGGCTACCACGACTATGCCACCCGCAATACCAACGGCAGCCTGATGTCGGGCTACCAGACGACGGGCTTCTTCTGCTACTGGCTGACACAGACGCAGGACAAGGACGCCATCCGCAATATCAACGCGTCGATGCGCACGATCAATCCGTGGAGCTGGGACGCGGCGCTCAAATACGCACTCGGCGAGGATGCCAATGAGCAGACGCTTTGGGCGCTCTACAAGGCCGATAAAACCAATTACCAAAAACGCTAAATCTGAATGACATCCATGAAAAAGATAACGATATTTCTGGCGGCCTTGCTGCTCGTCTTCGCTGCGGGATGCCGTGAGGATGCTTCCCTCGACGGACTCGAGTCCCAGACCAAGGAGGAGGGCACCTCGGCCGGCGAGAATGCCGAGTCGATAGCCGTGAAAGAGGCGCTGACCTACGAAAGCGCGCTGGAATACAATTGGGTGGCAGAATATGCCCCCGCTGCTGGAAAAAGCTATACGATTCTGTTCAACTTCCTGTCCGACAGTTCGGTGGCGACCGATTCGCCCGTTTCGGAAACCGAGAAAAACCTGGCGCTTTTCAGCGTTTCGGCGCTCAAGGAGGGCGGCGTGATTATCAAGTTCGACGGGCCCACGATGCTCAACGACGAAATCGTCGATTCGGAATTCCGCGAAAGGCAGCTCATCGTCGAGTCGAAGACCGAGACGACCATCAACTGCGTAGGCGCCTCGTCGGGCAAGCCAGTCGTGTTGACCAAAGCCACGTCGGAAGACGTACTCAAGCTGGGCGAGAAGTTGGTATGGCTGGCCCTGTCGAAGAAAAACGCCATGCAGGGTGTCCTGCGCGACAGCGAGAACAAGTTCCTGGCCCGCTATGCCGTCGACAAGAAATCACGCAGCATGGAGTTCACCTGGATCGACGCTGCGAACAAGGACGCCAAACACGAGTCGGCAGGCTTCGAGCTGGAGGTGACCGACGCGCAGTACGGCATCCAGTGGCCGGCCGTCACGATTAACGGTGTGGGGTACAGTTCGCTCACCTACACGATTGCCGGCGAAAGCCTCGCCTTCAACGTGGCGGACGCGAAAATCACCGCCGTAACCGAGGCGCATCCCGGTTTCGTGGACAAGGCTTCCAAGCAGTATAACCTCGGTGGCAAGCTCGAGTGCGGCACGGCCCACCCGACGCTCTGGTCGGCGCTGGTTTCGGACAAGTTCCGCAGCATCCTCTTCTATCCCTATGCGGACGACATTCCGCTGCGCGTGGAAGTTTATGTGGGCGACGGCACGACGGGCAACTATCTCTTCGTGAACGACTATACGACCGATCCCAAGACCGCGCGCTTCGACAGCGACGCCGACTGGATTCGCTTCTACGCCAGCGTGCAGGGCGACTTCCTGAAGATTGCGACCGGTTCCGAGATTGCATCGTACCCCATCAGCCAGGCGGCCGCTGACCTGAAACCGTTCACCGATTTCTATTTCCATGCCGACGGCCTGTACGTAATCGAGGAGAGCGATTCGCGCGGTAAAGGCTTTTACCTGATTTCCAAGACGGGCAACCTCTGGGTGAAGGTGCGCGACGGCCTCTACTCCGAAGGCGGGGGCGAGGAGCCGGGCGGCGAGAACTTCCTGCCGCAGCTCGTGGCGCAGGGCATGAAACCCTACGGTACGTTCTTCGACAACGACAACAAGAATTTCAAACTGCATTACTCCCTCAATGCAGAGGCGGGTACGGCCGACCTGATTTGGATAGAGGATTCCGAGGCGGTCTACACCGACGGCAATTACCGTGAGATGGCGCGCAACAAGGCGCAGTACAAGACCGTGGCCGTCGATGCGACCGAGGCAGGCGTCATCACCTTCCGGGAGCCGTTCACCGTGGGCAGCGTCACCTACAAGGGCCTTACGTGGACGGGCTCCTACACGCCGAACGTGGACGGGCTTTCCTGCACGATCCGCACGCCGCTGCAGAGCGAGGCTCATCCGCTGGAGTATTTCTTCACCTATCCGGTCAACAAGTACGAGGGCGGCACGCCGGTATTCATTCCTTATTCGCGGCTCTGCCTGCCAACGGCTGAGGACGATATTCCGGGCATGACGGGCACGGAACGCTATATCTTCTATCCCTACACGCAGCCGGGAGGCGGCACGCCCGCCGGGCCTTGCGCCATCGAGGTTTTCGCGGTGGGCAAGGGACAGCGCATCGACATCAAGTCGTTCCGCAACGGGTTCGAAAATCATCCCGTATCCATCGCCGTCAGCGCCTACAAAGTCGAAGACGACCGTATGATTTTCACCAAAGGCGACGTGACGGGCGCATTCGTGGATGCCGACGGCAACGAGATGAGCAGCGAGGAGTCGCAGAAACTCGTCAAACCGCTCGAGCGGCTGCTCTTCGGCGAGCGGGGATTCCACGTCTACAAGGCAGAAAGCGTTTCCTACGACGGCAACAAACACTATTTCTATCTGGTGAGCCCCGATCCTTCCTATCCTTACTGGATTAAAATACGCGAGGCTTAATAGCCTGCTGCGGACGGAGGTGTTCCGGCTTTGACCGGGGCATCTCCCGTCCTGCGGCACAACAAACCGAAATGACAGTTATGAAGAATTACCTGATTGCCCTGATTGCGGCCTGCCCGGTCGTTGCGGCCGCTGCACAGACGCGCCCGGCGACGGACTACATCGACCCGATGATAGGCACCCGCAGCATGGGGCACGTTTTCCCCGGGGCCTGCGTGCCGCACGGCATCGTGCAGTTGAGCCCCGACACGGAGATGGTGCCGCACAACATCGACGGCAAGTACCAGCCCGAGGCCTACCGCTACTGCGCCGGATACCAGTACGACGACCCGACGATCGTCGGCTTCTCGCACACACATTTGAGCGGCACGGGGCACTCCGACCTGGGCGACATCCTGCTGATGCCGACCGTGGGGGAGATACGCACCGAGCGCGGCACGGCCGAACACCCCGAAACGGGCTACCGCTCGCGCTTCTCGCACGAGCGCGAACGCGCAGCGGCGGGTTATTACGAGGTGATGCTCGACGACTACGGCATCCGGGCCCAGTTGACCGCAACCGAGCGGGTGGGTTTGCACAAATACACCTATCCTGCGGGCGAAGACCAGCACCTGATTCTCGACCTCGACCACGGCATCTACAACTACGAGGGCAAGACCCGCTGGGCGCAGGTGCGTGTCGAGAACGACACGTTGGTGACGGGCTACCGCATCACCAGCGGATGGGCGCGCACCAACTACACCTATTTTGCCATGAGCTTCTCCAAGCCCGTGCGCGAATACGGCGCGCGCGACCGCCGGCCGCTCGATTACGGCGGAGGCTGGCGGAAGTTCGACACGGAGCGTAACTTCCCCGAAATCGGCGGGTGCGGCATCGTGATGCACTTCGATTTCGGCGACGATTCCGCACCGCTCGAGGTCAAGGTGGCGCTGTCGGCCGTGGGAACGCGCGGGGCGCTGGCCAACCTGTGTGCCGAGGCTGGCGGGCGCACGTTCGACCAGGCGGCGGCCGACGCCGCACGCAAGTGGGAGGAGCAGATGTCGGTAATTGAAGCCCAAGGCAGCGACGAGGCGCTGCGTATGCTCTATACGTCGCTCTACCACACGATGATAAACCCGTCGGTCTATATGGATACGGACGGTAAATACCGCGGTGTCGACCACGAGATACACCAGACCCGGGATTTCACCAATTATACCGTTTTCTCGGTCTGGGACACCTACCGGGCATTGCACCCGCTGTTCAACCTCATCTGCCGCGACCGCAGCCGCGACATCGTGAACTCGATGCTCGCACACTACCGCCAGAGCGTGCACCGCATCCTGCCCGTATGGTCGCACATGGGCAACGAGAATTGGTGCATGATAGGTTACCATTCGGTGTCGGTGGTGGGCGACGCCCTCGACAAAGAAATCGACGTCGACCGGAAGTTGGCGCTTGAGGCGATGATCGGCAGCGCCAACTGCGACTATTACGACGGAACGGGCATTTACAAGCAACTGGGTTACGTCCCTTACGACGTGAAGTCCACCGGTTCGTCGATGACGCTGGAATATGCCTACGACGACTGGGTGATCTACCGGACGGCCCGGCGCATGGGACTCTCCGATGAGGCCGAAACCTACCGCCGCCGGGCGTTGAATTACCGCAACGTCTTCGATCCGGAGACGGGGTTTGCCCGGGCGCGAATGAGCGACGGAAGCTGGAAACCCGACTTCAACCGCTACGATACGCACGGACAGGGGTTCATCGAGGGCAACTCGTGGAACTACTCGATGTACGTGCCGCACGACCCGGCGGGGCTGATTGCCCTGATGGGCGGCGATGGTCAGTTCACGGCGCGTCTGGACAGCCTCTTTACCGAGTACCTGCCCGACAGGTATTTCGCGCAGACCGAGGACGTGACGCGCGAGGGGCTGCTGGGCATGTATGTCCACGGCAACGAGCCGAGCCACCATGTACCCTACCTCTACATGTGGACTTCGCAGCCGTGGAAAACGCAGTACTGGGTGCGTGAGATCATGGATCGCATGTACCGTCCGACGGTCGACGGCCTGTGCGGCAACGACGACTGCGGCCAGATGTCGGCGTGGTACATTTTCACGGCGATGGGATTCTATCCCGTCTGCCCGGGCACCGACCAGTATGTGCTGGGCGCACCCTACCTGCCTTATATGAAAGTGAGGGTCGGGGAGGGGCGTTACCTGGAAATTAAGGCACCGGGCGTCAGCTCGAAGAACCGATATGTGCATGGGGTGAAACTCAACGGGAAACCCTACACCCGGGCGTATATCACCTATGCCGACCTGAAAGGGGGCGCCGTGCTGGAATTCGACATGCGTTCCACGCCCGACAAGCGCCGCTGCTTTTCGGCCGAAGAACGGCCCTACTCCCTGAGTTGCGAACAGTAAAACGACTGCAAACATGAAATTTACGCTGATAAAGCTTGTTGTCGCATGCGCTGCGTTGCTGTGGGCGTTCGCGGTTGCGGCCGAGGATGCCCCGCGCATCGGCTATGTGCGCGACCGGGCCCTGTGGTTCTATTATGAGGAAAATTTCGAAGCCCTGCGCCGGGCCGGAGCCGAACTGGTCGAATTGAGCCTGCTCTCGCCCGAACCGTGGCCCGGCGATCGCCTTGACGGGCTCTATCTCGGCGGCGGATTCCCCGAAATGGTTCCTGAACGCCTCGCGGATTCCCCCCATCTGGCGGAAATCCGGGAATACTCCATGCGCGGTATGCCTATTTATGCCGAGTGTGGGGGATTCATGGTTCTGTGCCAGGAATTGCAGGTCAACGGGAAAGAGTATCCCATGACCGGGATTTTCCCCGCACGGGCGGAATTCTGCCCGCGCCCGCAGGGCCTCGGCTATGTGGAGGCCACCGTGGAAGCCGAAAACCCGTTCCACCCGGTAGGCGCTCTCCTGCGCGGGCACGAGTTCCACTATTCCCGCTGCGTCGCGCTCGGAGAACTGGAGCCGACCCTGCGCCTCTCGCCCGGCGTGGGCATGTCCGGACCGGGGCATCGCGCCAAAGGGCTTGCGGCGGAAGGCCCGGACAACCTCAAGAGCCGCGACGGGCTCCTCGTCCGCAACACCTTCGCGGCGTACACGCACCTCTTTGCGCCAGCCGTCCCGCACTGGGCCGCCCGCTTTGCCGCCGCCTGCCGGGAAAAGGCCTGATCCCCAGAGAGGGTGGCGTTTCCTCAAAGAGTCGCACGCCTCCCTCTCTCCGAACCTTCCTTCCCACGCGCTTCATCTTATCCGCCACCTTGCGTTTCGATCTTCGTTTTGACGCTGCCACTCTCGTTGATAAAACACCCGCCATCGTTGCGCCGCCCCAAAAAAAGAAAGGGAGCATGATATGTTCCGTGATTTTTTCGCAATCAGGAATCATTTCTATTTACATCCTATCGTGTTTGCGGTAACGTTTTTCCCACATCACAGAACAATACTACGCTCCCGCTTTTTGGGGGATGGAGGCTTATCATGATTGAGGAACGCACCGGCGTCATCACTTTCCAGGGCAATCCCCTGACCCTCCTCGGCAAAGGCGTTTCCGTGGGCGAAACGGCCCCGGAATTCTGCGTGCTCGCCAATGATCTCACGCCGCGCACGCTGGCCGACTACAAGGGCAAAGTGCTGGTCGTCAGCGTGGTTCCTTCCCTCGACACGCCCGTCTG
>OOAN01001046.1_pt1 | contig 16645 bp, 20 predicted proteins | sample 1671301 | NCBI WGS metagenome assembly OOAN01 (sample SAMN06348142, study PRJEB24527) | human gut metagenome | biome: human gut; feature: ankylosing spondylitis patient; material: feces | host: Homo sapiens | place: China | collected 2015-10
CTCTCCTATCTTTAACTCTTCTTTTTTGTTTTTTATTTTATAATTTCAGTAATTCGTATACCATAGCTTTCTTCTATTACTACTACCTCGCCTTTGGCTACGAATTTACCATTTACCAGAACATCAATCGGTTCTCCGGCAATCCTGTTTAATTCTATAATGGTTCCCGGTGTAAAATCAAGTATTTCTTTAATTGATTTGGAAGTTCTTCCAAGTTCTACCGTAACTTCAAGTGGTACATCCATAATCAAATCAATATTTTCCGGTTGAAAATTCCCCGGTACTGCTCCAGTAAATGCCTGGAATTGTGCCGGCTGTACATTTACCTGCTGTTGTCCATACATCTGCGACATCTCCTGACCCATCATTGGTTGTCCCATCATCGGCTGACCCATCATTGGCTGCCCCATCATCGGCTGTCCCATCATTGGCTGCTGTGCTGCCATCTGAGGTTGTGGCTGCGGTGCAGGTGTCGGCTGAGCTGCCGGTGTACTCTGGGTGTTCTCTTTTTCACTCATTCCTGCAGTGGAATTACTGTCTTCTTCCATATTGCTTGTTACATTTGCACACATTTCTTTTGCAAAAGAAACAGGATATAACTGCATGATCTCACTATCAACAAGATCACCAATCTCTAACCGGAATGAAATTTTTACAAATTCACCTGCAAGGAACTCATCAATCTGACTCTCATCAATTGTCTGTTGCAAATCTATCAGATCTGCACTTGGCGGGCTGATATCAATTACCTTGTCCAGCATGGAAGACAATGATGTTGCTGCCGAGCCCATCATCTGGTTCATTGCCTCGCTGATTGCACTCAGGTGAAGTTCTCCAAGTTCTCCATCCGTATTTGTTCCATCACCGCCCATCATCAGGTCCGTGATAACTTTTACATCATGTTCCTTTAACACAAGGATATTGCTTCCATCTAATCCCACGGTATACGCAATTCGTATAAATACACATGGCTTTTCATATGCGTCACATATATCACTCCAGTTTGCAAACGCAACCACTGGGGTGGAAATCTCAACCTTACGGTTTACCAGTGAAAACAGTGTAGTTGCCGCTGTTCCCATACTGATATTCGAGATCTCACCGATCGCATCTTTTTCCTGTTCTGTCAATGTATTTTCCGGATTTTCATCTGTACCTGAAGGATTGTTCAGTAAAGCATTGATTTCTTCCTGTGACATCGTTCCATCCATCTTACTGCTCCTCCCTAATCACTGATGTAATTCTTACTGCATAGTCATCACCGGTTTCTCCCGGCAGAGCAGTAAATTTTTTTATACTTCCAACAAAGACACTCAGTTCCTGATCAACCTTCGTATCCAGCCGGATAATATCTCCTACCTGCAGTCCCAAAAAATCATTTACTGAAATGGAACTGTTACCAAGTACAGCTTTGATCGGCATTGGTGCTTTTGAAATAAGTGCCTCGATCGTTTCTGTATACTGTTGTTCATCTTTTTCCTGCAGACTCGAATACCAGTATTTGGTATTCAGTTTGTCCATAATACTCTCTAAAGTCAGATATGGAAGGCATACATTCAGTAATCCCTCCACATCGCCAATCTTAACATTGAGCGTTACCAGAGCTATCATCTCCGTCGGCGATATAATCTGTGCGAACTGCGAATTCGTCTCAATACGCTCTAACCGGGGTTCTAACTCACATACATTCTCCCACGGCTCCACTAAAAGATCTACTGCCACATTAAATATCCGCTCAATGATCAGCAATTCTATCTCCGAGAAATCCCTCGGTTTATCCAGAGGCACTCCCTTTCCACCTAACATTCTGTCTACTACAACATATCCAAGATTTTGTGCCATCTCAATGACAATGCTTCCATTCAATGGAGATGCATTTACAATTCCAAGTAATACAGGATTCGATAACGCATTTGAAAATTCTGAATATGTAACTGCTTCTGAGTTCATCACCTCAACCTGAACATTTTTCCGTAAATAAACAGGAAGATTGGTTGACAAGAGTCTTCCGTAATGTTCAAAGATAATCTCCAGCGTTCGCAGATGTTCCTTTGAAAACTTTGCAGGACGGGCAAAATCATAATTTTTGACCTGTTTTTTATCTTCATCTTTCATTTCATCTACATCAAGTTCACCACTGCTTAACGCTTTGAGCAAACTATCTATCTCATTTTGAGATAAGACTTCACCCATTCTTTCTCACCACCTAACACAATATTTGGGTCTATTCCGTCTGAACGCTTGAGAAGTTTACACCAACGATGAAGTCTGAACCTCCAAACATATCCTGTAATGTTTTCAATATATCATCTTTTACATTCTGATAGCCATTTGCATTAAACTCATCCAATGTATATCCATTTACAATGGTATTAATCTCGCTCTGAATGATCGTCACTTTTGCAGCAAGTCCTTCGGATCCACCATAGGTTTTGTATCCGTCACTCTTTGTATTCAAAGATAAACTGACTGAAAATACAGCATAGTGCTGTTTGCCATCTTCGCCCTGTTTTAAGTTCACGGTAAATCCATCGGTGATCGCATAAGTCTCAACATCTTCGATCGGCACCTCCGGTGTAGCCGGCGTATTTTCTCCACTCTGAAGTTCCAGATTAATAGCAGAGCATACCTGATCGATCAGCTGATTCGATTTTTTTGTCTGCGGAATAATCGTGAACACAAGAATTGCAGTTAAAATAAGATTTGCTAAAACCAGTGCCAGAATAATTACGGTTATCAAATTCTTTTTCATAATGCTACCTTCCTGTTCAATTAAAATCTGAACTATAAGAATTATATATTTTTATAATAACGCGGCGGTTTCTTGATCTTCCCTCCTGCGTTGTATTATCTGCAACAGGTACATACTCACCTCTTCCAGATGCCTTCAAATGTGCGGGCTCCACTGTTGTAATATCTCTCAGATAATCTGTAACCGCCCGTGCCCTGTAAAATGAAAGCACATCATTATCTTCATATTTTGCAGAATGAATCGGCACGTTATCCGTGTGTCCCTCTACTTCTATGATATTATCCTGATAAGGTTCGATCAGCTTACCCAGCTTATCAATCAGCGGATACGCCTCTGATCGGATTTCAGCATGCCCGGAGTCAAACAAAAGAGCTCCATTCATATTGAGCATGACATACTGTGCATTGAAATCAACTTCCACCTGATCCTGGATTCCATATCTTGCAATGGCATCCTCCAGCTGTTCAGACATTTTTTCTGATTCTTCCAGTGCCTGTTCTTTATATTCTTCCACTACATCATTCTCTTCGTCTGTTTCCTGATCCGTTTCAGAGTTCGCTTTGTCTTTATAATAAGAATCTAACATTTCAAGCTGGCTCACACCGGATGATATCAGAGTTCCATCTCCAATAGAAGATCCTCCATTGGGAAGAATACTAAATGTATTCTGAAAGGAAGCCACCATTTTTTCAAACTTTTCTGCATCTACCGTTGACATAGAGAATAACAATACAAAGAAACATAACAGTAGGTTCATCAGATCTGCAAATGTATTCATCCATGCCGGTGATCCTTTTGGTTCATCAGGCTTTCTTTTCACTATTCTTCACCTCCAGCCTCGCTTTCCTGCGCTGTATTACGCGCCGAAGGTGCAAGGAATGATTTCAGTTTTTCTTCTATAACACGTGGATTTTCTCCTGCCTGGATCGACAGAATACCTTCCACGGAAATTTCCTTCATCATCATTTCATTATCATTATTCAGTTTTAACTTACCTGCAATCGGGTTACATAACCAGTTTGCAAGTAATGAACCATACAATGTTGTAACAAGCGCCGTTGCCATCGCCGGTCCGATTGTGGATGCATCTTCCATGTTCTTCAACATGAGGATCAATCCAATCAGTGTACCGATCATACCCCAGGCAGGACCTAATTCAGCCCATTTCTCCCAGACAGCAATTTTAGCTTTATGTCTGCTCTCAACGCAGGCTAAGTCAGTCTCCATGATTCCTCTTACCAGTTCCGGATCTGTACCATCTACAACAAGCATAATTCCTTTTTTCAGAAAATCATCTTCAATCCCGTTTGCTGCTTCTTCCAATGCCAGAAGTCCTTCTTTTCTCGCAGTATTCGACAGTGAGATAATCTGGTTGATGACAACTGCCGGATCCTGAACCTCATCCTTAAAAATCAGCTTTATTGACTTTATACCATTGATAAAATCTGCCAATTTAAAAGATGCGAGCGTACCTGCAATGGAACCTCCTATTGTAATAATGAATGATGCCGTATCCCACATGGAGTGTAAACTTGCAACACCTCCGTTGGAAAGTACACCAAACACAAACATTACAACGCCTAATAACATACCTACTATTGATGCTATATCCACTTTTTGCACCTACCATCCTTGATTTTTCAGATTATAAAATCCCATCCGTGGGACTTATTCTTCTCTTAAAAGGCCATTTGTAAAAATATCCCTTTTGTATGATTTTACTAAATTTTTGACCTCTTGTCTACTTTCTTTTACAATAAACTTTTTACCTGTTGTAAGAGAAATAACTGTATCCGGGGTCTCCTCCACCGTTTCAATCAGATCCGAATTGATTAATACTGTTGTTCCATTCAATCGTGTCACTTCGATCATAAAGTAATCATTCCTCCATTATTAATCAACAGTTTTTATTGTGACCGATTTTTTCAAAAACCGGTCACAATGTTCAGTATAACATATGTAACTGATTGTGTAAAACCTGTTTCAACATTTTAAGACAGGTTTTACGCAAATATTATCTTTTTCTTACTTTACATTAACGTTTCAGATTAACCAGTTCCTCTAAGAGGGTATCTGATGTTGTGATGATACGGGAGTTTGCCTGGAAACCACGCTGTGTGATGATCATCTGTGTGAACTCCGTGGACAAGTCTACGTTAGACATTTCAAGTTCTCCGGATGTCATGGAACTTCCGTCCGCAGAAATCTCAACACCAATTCCATCAAATTCACCTGAGTTTAAGGTTGTACGGTAACAGTTCTCTCCAACCTTTTCAAGACCGGATGCATTTGCAAACTGTGCAACAGCGATCTGTCCAAGTATCTCTGTATTACCATTATCATAGGTACCTTTGATAAGACCATTGTTATCGATGGAAATACCGATCATGGCACCTAATTTCTTTCCTTTTCCTGTCACACCATCATCTATAGATCCTGTAGACATAACCGCTGTGGATTTACCACCGTTGTTTGCATCTTTCAGTCCCGAAAAATCAATGGTAATATCATCAAACTGGGTTGGATTATTTCCCAGCTTACTCATATTAAGTGTAACAGAATTTGTCTTATTGTTGGATGTTCTTGCTCCAACACCTGTAAACGTACCATCTTTTGTACTGAAGTCGATTGCATAATCCGTTACATCTCCGGTAATTGTCAACTTTCCGGTCGTGGTATCTACAGTTGCTTTCGCACCATTTTTTATCTTCTCAACCATTCCATTCGAAATTCCGTATACTTGTTTTAAGCTATGTGTATTGGTTGGATCATTTTTTTCTTTAAATGTAGATGTAGCAGCGTCCCATTCTAACTCTGTGCCATTATTATTACTGCCTACATAAAACTTCTTTTGGGTGGCATCATAGTAATAACCACTCTGCACCTGATTATAAGTACCAAGTATAGCATCAGCTGTCTTTGATCCAAACACATCCTCCAATTTAACCTGACTGGTCGCTGGATCATAGAATGTTGTTCCATCGCTGTTCAAGATTTTTTCCAGTTCCACCGTATATTTTCCATCTGTTCCGGTAGATTTCATTGCAAAACGCGCTGTATAGGAATAACCGAGATTATCAAAAAAAGTCAGTGTTTTGACAAGTCCGTTGTCTGACAATACATCCTTATCATTTTTATCAATAATACCGGAAACATTTGCCTGTGTGGTTGCTTCCGGAGCAGATGTCAGGTTGGATGTCTGCATGACACGAAGTGCAGATACGGTATCCTTCTTGATATTTCCTGTTGTCGGATCTACCTGCCATCCCATAACTGTATAACCGGTGGATGTCATACATAAGTTACCGGCACCATCTACATAGAAAGAACCGGCTCTGGTAAACAGGTTCTCAGAACCGTTGTTAACTACAAAAAAGTTTGTCGTAGACTGGTCTGATAAACGGATATCGAATGCACGTCCGGTTGTTTCAGCCGCACCGGAAGTTGTGATGCTTAAGTTTGTTGCACCGGTCGTAACACCAAGACCGATCTGTTTTGCATTCACACCACCGGTACCTGTTGCTGCGTTCGCACCGGATGCATTGCTTGTCATCTGATATAAAACATCCTGAAATACGACTGAGGATGATTTAAAAGCTACTGTGTTTACGTTGGCGATATTGTTACCAATAACGTCCATTTTTGTCTGATGTGTCTTAAGACCTGACACAGCAGAGTACATTGATCTCATCATAGTTGAAATTGACCTCCTAAGTTCTTTTGTGCTGCCTTCCCTTCTGTCATTCCGGGAATCTAGCCTCCATTTCGGTCCGGCTACGTGATCACAGCACCATCAATATTGGTATAAATATTATCATCGGACTCTGTCCGGTCCATTGCTGTAACGACTGTCCTGTTCGGAACATTTACGATAAAAGCGAGTGAATCAACAATTACTAACGATTCTCTGATTCCCTTTTCACCAGCCTTAAAAACGCCTGTCTCAAGTCGTTCATTCTGCTCTTTAGACAAATTGATATTACGATCCATCAGGCGCATCGTGGCATGCTTGGAAAATTTAAGTGTCCCACCTGCTTTTGCATCCTGCTTCTGCTTTAAAATATCTTCAAAGGAGACACCGCTCGAAGTTACCGCATCCGTGCTTTTCCGAGTCAGATACTGGTCAGTTACCTGCTCAATGGAAGCAAACTGGTTACTGATCTTATTCATAATCGCATTTCCCTTCTGTCAGATATCAGGTTTTATCTGTACCTGTCGTTGTGTCTGTATCCGTTTTTGTATCTGTTCCTGTTGTCGTATCTGTTGTTGTACCTGTCGATGATGAAGTACTTTTATACCAGTCTTTTCCTGCAAGTTTTTCCATCTGTGCAAGCAGTTCCTGATATTTTTTCAAAGTATCTGTATCGATCTTTGACTGCTGATAAGAATTCAGATTATCGTAATATGTCTTTAAATTCTTGACATCATCCTTGTCACTTAATGTAAGCTGTGCTGCGGATGGCAATTTAGCAACCGCTGCTGCAAACGTCTTAGCAAGTGTCTCTGCCTCCATGTATTCGGTATCTGCAACCTGATATACATCAGAAAGTGAATATAACACCCCATTTACACAGATCTTCTGCTCACCGTTTTCTTTCTGTACATAATCAACAAATCCCTCTGTTGCTGTTGTTTCTCCAGTCGAAGATGTTGTCTTGATAATAACATATTTTCCAACAAGTGCATTTGCATTGCTGCTCTCGATTGTACTCTGCATACCAAGTGTTGCTTCCATCTGTGAAAATGTAGCAAGCTGTGCAACATACTCCGTATTGCTGGTAGGCTCTAACGGATCCTGATACTGCATCTCTGCACATAACAGCTGTAAGAACTGGTCATAGCCAAGGTCATTGCTGGTATCCGATTTGCTTGTAGTACTGGTATCCTTTGGTATTTTTCCGTCTACAACGGGCTGAATTAATGCCATTTTTTTCTCCTTTCTTTTGTTTTAAGCAGTATAATCTACGGAATTACCGTGATCTGCCATAATCTGCGCCACAAGGGCTTCTTCCTCACTCATGACTCCGGAGAGTTCATCTAACTCATCTAAGTTGATTCTTCTAGTCTTTGGCGAAGCTTTTTCCTGCTCCTCTGCCTGTCTCTCTTCCTGTTTTGCATTCTGCTCTAAGTTTTTTTCAAACTCATGGCTTCCAACCGTAACTTCTACGGCATCCACCTTCACACCTGCCTGGTTCATACTCTGTTTGAGTTCTGCCATCTGCGCTTCTAACGCTTCTTTTACCAGTTCGTTCTGTGTCATAATATGAGCAGATACATTTCCTTCCTTGGTCGTTACTTCGATATAAATCTTGCCAAGGTGTTCCGGGTTCAACTGCATCTCCATCGTCGTCTGTGCTTCACGGACAGTGATTTTTGTAAATTCTGTTACCTGACGGATCAGATCTAAAGTGTCAAGCTGTCTTGAAAATTCCGGCACATTTTCCGGTGTTTTTACTGCTGCCGGATCTGCCACATGTTCCTGATTCACAAATGCTGTCTGACCCGATGCATTCCCAGATTCATTTTTACTGCCTGTCTGCTGTCCCTTATCTGACTCTGTCTTTACATCCGGTTCTTCTGTTTTCTCCGGCATCAGGCCATCATTTACGTCATCGGTATCCTTCACATTATCTGCGACTTCTTTCTGCAGAACAATGTTGTCCTCCGGCTTCTGTGTTTCCACTTCATCTTTATCATCTTTTGCATCTGAAATCATCTGCTCCGGCACAGCATCTGCTGCCGTCTGTACTGCGTTGTCATTTTCCGGCACCTGAATATCCGCCGGTAACTGCTCTGCATTCACATTTGTGTCTGTTGCAGCAGCCATCTCAGTAAACATCTGCGTTGTCATTCCAAGTTCATCTAACAGGTTCTGTGACAACTCTCCAATTTCATTTACAATTTCCATAAATGAACTGTTGCACAGCAGTTCTCCAACATTTTCACATCCTGTGAGTTCAGCTGTAAGCTGCGCAAGCTGATTCGGCTGTATCAGATCTGCAACAGTAAGTCCTAACTTCTGCATGGCATCTGCGATTTCTTCATCTGTCACACCAAGTTTATCTTTCAAAACCTGTCTCACATCCTCATCAAATGCAGCTAACTTTTCATCCGCATTTTCTGATTGAATGTCCGTTTTGCCTGCTGAATTATCTTTTATACTGCCCGCAGCATTCTGATAACGTTCATAATCATCTGCCACACTACTGTTTCCGGTTACAGCTGCCACATCCTGTCTGCTGTTCTGTCCACCATAATTGTAACCGCCTCCAACCTGGGTTGTCATCTGGCTCATCACTTCTGCAAACTGAACTTTCAGATCGCCTTCTTTTGTTCCGGTCAGTGTCTGGCCGCCCTGTCCTATGGACATAATTCCAGCCACTTCTGAAACGCGCGTGCTTCCCATGTTTCTTCCTCCTTTCCCTTTCGCTGCATGTACTGCCGCTTAATGATCTATTCTGAAGGTTTCATGATCTCTGTTACCTTTGCAGCGGTATCAGAAGTCATTTTACCAAGAATAGCAGCTCTTGAATCTGCATCCATACCATCTAAAATCTGTGCAACCAGTTTCAGGTTGTCTGTCATGGTATCAAAAATTGCTGCTGCCTCTTTTGGCTTCATGGATGAATATGTTTTGATGTAATCATCAAGCTGCTCATCCTCTGCCGTCTGTGCCACTACCTGCTTATACAGTACTTCTGCATTTGCAGGATCGATGCTTTCGTAATATTTCTTATATTCCTCAATATCCGGGGCTACATCAGAAAAGACAACATCCTCATAGAAGCTCTGCTTTTCCTTTTCAAATTCTGCCTCGTTTTCCTTATATTGCTGTAATTCCTGTGATTGAGCTTCTAACTGGCTGATATAATCCGCATTTGCAGACGATGCATTCTGTGCATCTGCCAGTTCTTTTTCAAGTTCTTTAATGCGCTCAACCGCATCTGCCATCGTATCATACGCATAAGCACTGTCCTCTGTTGAAACCTGCTCCACCGCATCATCCGGTAAAATCTTATTTACATAAGGGACATCTTTCAGGATCGGTGCAAGCACGCCTGATCCAAATCCTCCAACATCCCATTTAATCAGAAGGGCAATAATTGCAAACCATACAACTATGATCAGAAGGGAAACAAAAAATACCGCAACTTTGCTGCCGCCGCTTTCTTCTTCAAGTTCATCGCTCTCTGCTGCATGCTGTGCTTTCTTCTGCTTTGCCTCTTCTTTTTTTCTTTGTTTTTCTTCAGCTTTTTTATCTACAACTTCTTCTTTTTCTTCTGCCATATTTTCCTCCTGTCCGCTCAAACTGCCTAACTACGCTGTCCATTATCGTGATAGGTATAACTGACAAGCTCATCTATTTCTTTTGACTCTTCATGTAAAAGTTCCTGTTTAAACTCCTCAAAAGCTTTTTCTTTCAGTTTTTCATGTGTCTTGCGTTCAACCATTGCTTCATTCAACTGTTTTCTCGCCAATTCAACATCACGTTCTGCAGCATGTACATTCATCATCTGGCTGCGCTGTTTGCTTTTTAAGACGTCAATCGCCTTCCTGCATTCACGAATTTCCAAAACATTAATACTGCCACTCACCAATTCTCTTGCTTTTGATTCATAACCGGCTCTCCGGATCAGGATATCCTGAAGTTTCTGCTGTTCTGCCGCAAGTTTTGCATTCGCCATACCATAGGCTGTCTTTGCCTGATTTTCCATTTTTTCTTTGATATCAAGAATGTTCTGCATTCTGTATCTGAACTTTGCCATACCAGAAACCTTTCTTAGTTTTCAAACAGTTTTCGCAGCAGGTCAATCTCTTCGTTGAATTCAAATTTTTCATCGGTCTTTTGCATCAGGAACTCATTTACCGCTTGAATTTTTTGAATTGCATAATCAATTTCACGATTGGTTCCATTTTTATATGCCCCGATATTAATCAGGTCTTCTGCCTCATTATAAGTAGCCATAACATTTCTTAATTTTCCGGCAAGCTCTTTATGCTCACTTGTAGCAATCGAACTCATAACACGGGAAATACTCTGTAATACATCAATTGCAGGATAATGATTCTTTTGTCCTAATTTTCTGGACAACATAATATGTCCGTCTAAAATACTTCTCGCCGTATCTGTGATTGGTTCATTCATATCATCACCATCTACAAGCACGGTGTAAAGTCCGGTAATAGATCCCTTATCCGAAGTTCCTGCACGTTCCAGAAGTTTAGGCATTTCTGAATACACACTTGGTGGATATCCTCTTGTTACCGGTGGCTCTCCGGATGCCAACCCAATCTCCCGCTGTGCCATAGAAAATCGTGTCAGTGAATCCATCATCAGCAACACATCTTTCCCCTGATCTCTAAAGTATTCAGCAATAGCTGTTGCTGTTTTTGCAGCTTTATTTCTTATCAATGCAGGTTTATCGGATGTCGCAACAATAACCACGGAGCGTTTCATGCCTTCTTCACCAAGATCGCGTTCCACAAACTCTCTTACTTCTCTTCCACGCTCGCCAATCAATGCAATCACGTTGATATCCGCTTTTGTATTTCTCGCAAACATACCAAGTAATGTACTTTTCCCAACACCGGATCCGGCGAAAATACCGATTCTCTGTCCTTTTCCTACTGTAATCAGACCGTCTACTGCTTTCACACCCAAAGGTAGTACTTCATCAATAATTTTTCTTGCCATCGGATCTGGTGGCAATGCTTCAACCGGATAATCATACGGAAGTAATAATTCTTCCACATCGGTTGGCCGTCCTATTCCATCTAATGTATGACCTAACAGTTCTTCTCCAACTTTTACCGTCAGAGGATGTCCTGTATTTTCTACAATACATCCAACACCAATTCCTTCTACGCTTTCAAACGGCATCAGGAGTAAATGTTTATCACGGAACCCGACCACTTCAGCCATCGTTGAAATATTTTGTTCCCGATTGATAATGATACGGCACAGATCATTCAGTTTTGCATTTGGTCCTACAGATTCAATTGTAAGACCGACAATCTTTGTCACCTTGCCTAAACGGTTAAAATACGTCTTATCGGCAAGCTGAAGATATTTATCAAATGTACCCATTCTGCCGCCTCACCTCTATGAGCATAATGCTTTGATATCCTTCATCAGATTATCAAGCTGTACGTCTACACCACAGTCAAATATTCCTGCGTCAGTCTCTATGGTGCACGCATTTTCATTCAGTGTATAATCAGGAACAATTTCAAGTTCTATGTCATGTCCGACATAATCTAATATTTCATCTTTATGCTTTTCTAAAAATGACACATTGTCTCCTGCAACCTTAATCCGGAAATGCTTTTCATCTTCGATATTTGCGATAGCATTATTGATCAGATGAAGCAGGATCTCTTTCTTATCATCAAACTGGATATGAAAAACCTTATTAAAAACATTTAATATCACATTTACCAGTTCTTTTTCCATGTTTTTTTGTTTTTCCTGATAAGAATTCTGCAACTGTATTTTTTTCTGCTGTTGTTCCTGTTCTAACTGCTGTTTTTTCTGGTTATACTCCTGTTCTAATGTATTCTGTCAGATCGGAAGAGCACACGTCTGAACTCTGTCCTTCCAGATAACCCTGTTTTTTTGCTTCATCACGGATAGCTTCCGCTTCCTGTCTTGCATCATCAATCAGCACATCTGCCTGTGCTCTTGCCTGCGAAAGTATCTGCTCCGCTTTTTCATTCACAGCAGTCATATCCTGTTCCGGTTCTTCTACAGGGATTACATTCTCTGTTTTGTCAGTAATAATCCCCTCCGCAAATCCATCCGGTCCTACAGGCCGGTCTTGTTTTACCATCTGTTGTTTCAGAAACTCCTGTATATGATCATTTGAATCGATCACCCTTGTATTCTGACTCTCTGTATGCACGAACCACGGTTTGTAAAGATTAGACAACGATCTCGTCACCTCCGCCTCTGGAGATTACAATCTCTCCAGAATCCTCTAATTTACGAATGACACTGACAACTTTCTGCTGAGCCTCCTCAACATCTTTCATACGGACAGGTCCCATAAACTCCATATCCTCTTTGATCATCGCAGCCAGTCGTTTTGAAAGATTCTTAAAGATAACGTTCTGTACTTCTTCGTTTGCAGCCTTTAAGGCAACTCCAAGGTCAGCATTATCGACATCACGAAGCACTCTCTGGATTGCACGGTCATCAAGCAGCAAAATATCCTCGAATACAAACATCTTCTTGCGGATCTCGTCTGCCAGTTCCGGTTCTTCGATCTCCAAAGACTCCATAATATGTTTTTCTGTCGTACGGTCTACCGTATTTAAAATGTTTACGATGGCATCCACACCGCCAACAATGGTGTAATCCTGGTTGACAAGGGAAGAAAGTTTCTTTTCTAACACACGCTCTACCTCTTTGATCACATCCGGAGATGTACGATCCATCATTGCAATACGTTTTGCAACATCTGCCTGTTTTTCCGGCGGAAGTGCTCCAATCACAAGTGCAGCCTGGGCTGATGTCAGATACGACAAGATCATTGCGATTGTCTGTGGATGTTCATCCTGAATAAAGTTCAATAACTGGCTTGGATCTGTTTTTCGAACAAATTCAAATGGACGTACCTGCAGGGACGCTGTAAGTTTTGTGATAACTTCCTTTGCCCTGTCCTCACCAAGAGCCTTATCCAGCAGCTCTTTTGCATATCCAATACCGCCTTCTGCAATATACTGCTGTGCCAAACAGATCTGATAAAATTCATTTAAAACATCTTCCTTAACCTGTGGTGAAACACTTCTGGTGTTCGCGATCTCAAGTGTCAGTTCTTCAATTTCATCTTCTTTTAAATGCTTAAAGATATCTGCAGACCGCTCCGGTCCCAAAGCAATCAAAAGGATTGCTGCCTTTTGTATTCCAGTATAATCTTGTGTGTTCGTTGCCATACCTTATTCCCACTCCTCGTTCAGCCAGTTGCGCAATAATGATGCTGCCGCTTCTGGATTGTCTTCCACAAATTTTTCAATCAGGATACGTGTCTCAGACTTCTCATTATATCCAATATCCTGCATTTCTTCCTGGCTTTCTTTTGTTGACTCAAGCAGGCTTTCAACAGAAAGCTCCGGTTCGATCTCTGCCACTTTCTCTTTTCTGGTACTGCGGAACACCACATAGCCTAAAAGAAGAAGGATCAATACTACAAGTACGATCTGCAAATAATCAGAAGCACTTCTTCCACCGGAAGAATACTGGAAAACCGGTTCTTCCTGTGCAATGATGGTAATCTTGTCTGTTGGGATTCCTGTTGCATTTGAAATCATCGTGATATATTCCTGATCAACCGTAATCGGTGTCGGATCACTGTTTGCTGCAACATACTCATCAAATGTCATGTTATCGAGTGCTCCGGATGCACGCAATGTATCTTCATCGTAAATGCGGTATTTCGTTGCTACCAGAGAAACGGAAGAGTCTGCATAATTAACAGTTCCGCCATTTGATGACTTTTTCGTTACCTTTTCATTGTTCTGGTAGTTTGTGGTTGTATCTGTAACAGTACTGTGTGTGTAATTGTTATCTTCAATCACATAAGACGTATCATCATTCGAATCTGTTCCAGGTGTTGCAGCTGCACCACCTTCTGATTCTGATTCGTATTCACTCTTACTGCCAACCATACCATTCGTCTGTCCGTCCGGTGCATAATATTCATGCGTTGCTTCTTCTGACGTATCGAAATCCATCACAAGTTCCGGTGCCACTTCCACATGGTCAAACAAAGAAGAACCCACCATAACATCTTTCACTTTACTCTTTACCAGGTTTTCTGCTTTTGATTTTACAGAGAGCTGGCTGTTTGCAGTTCCCACATTGGTATCAGAAGAGTCTCCAGAGAATAAGACATTCGAATTAGAATCTAAAATCTGAATATTATCTGTATTTTTATTTCCAAGCTGTGTTGCTATGTATTTTGCAAGACCTGCTGCCTGATCCTCATCCATATCTCCGTTTAAAGTAAGAATCACTGCTGCATAGGAATCCTGATCTTTTGCAAGAATTGTTCCATCATCATTTGGAATATCGAGTGTTACAGAAGCACTTTCAACATTTGACAGGGTTTCCAACTGTTCAGCAAAATATTTCTGCAGATAAACTTTGTATTTCTTTGTCTTGTCTGCCTCTGTCGAACTGAATCCACCATCAAAAACATTATCAATGGATGCGCCCTGGCTCGGTATATCATTTTTTCCGAGCAGAATCGAAGCAGCCGCCTCATCTTTTGCATCTACATAAAAGATCAGTCCATCCTGAGACATCTGATAAGAAATGCTCTCGCCATCCAGAAGATCCTTCACTGTACCTGCCTCTGCTGTTGTCTGACACTCGTGCAGTGTAACCATATTGGGTTTACTGACAACCGCTGCCAGTATTGCCAGCGCAACAATGATCACTGCAACAATGCTGATCAATAACGCTTTCTGCTTTGTATTAAACTTTTTCCACCATTCTGTAATCTTATTTAATATATTTTGCACCTGTTCCGGCATGTTATCTGACTCCATTCATTAAATTTGCATATTCATGATTTCTTTATATGCATCCAGCATTTTATCCCTTACCGCTGTTGTATACTGAAGTGCTGTAAGTGCTTTCTTTGCCGCAATCTGCATATCATGCGGATTATCTGCCTTTCCAAGGGCAAATTCCATCTGGGCCGCTTCTGCATCATTCTGTAAATCGCTCGTTTCTGACAATACATTCATCGCCGAATCAAGCACCGACTGAAAGCTGTCATCCGAAGTATTTACAAGTCTGTTCTGTTCCGCCACCTTTTCAATATAATCTGATGTGATCCCTGTTAATGAAGTAATATCCATTTACCGTCATTCCTTTCCTTACTTACTGATATTCAGTGCAGCCTGCACCATACTTTTCGTCGCGTCAAATGCTGTTGTATTTGCTTCATATGCTCTTGTTGCATCAATCAGGTTTGTCATTTCAGTTACCGTATTCACATTCGGGTATGTAACATATCCATTTTCGTCTGCATCCGGATGAGACGGATCATAAACCATACGCATCTCTGTCTCATCATCCTCTTTTACAGATGTCACCTTCACGCCATTTCCAACCGCTCTCGCTCTTGCAGTCTCATAATACTGTGAAAAAGGTGTTTCTGTCTTTTCTGCAAATGTAACGATCTTTCTCCGATATGGTGTACCGTCTTCCGTCCTCGTTGTATTTATATTTGCAATATTCTGTGCGATCGTGTCCATACGAAAGCGTTCTGCTGTCATTCCACTTGCGCTGATATCAAATGCCTGAAATAATCCCATATACTTTCCATCCTTTGTTCCATTTTCAATCTTTTATCCGTGGCAGTCAAATGTTCGTAAAAGTATGTATTCTATTACTTTAGAACCGTCTGCATTCTCGAAAAATTATTTGTTATCGCCGTTGTCAAAAGCTGATATCTCAGTGATTCAGAAGCCAGCTCCGCATTTTCTGTGTTTTCATCCACATTATTGCGGTCAAGTCGATAAGAATAATTTGCCGCATCTGTATAAGATGTCGTTGTAAGTTTCCCCAGATCCTGATTCAGCTCCCTCACCTTTTTATCAAGGCTGCTGTATTTTGTCTTGCCAAGTGCTTTCTGCAATACGGACTCAAAGTCAACATCCTGTCTCTTGTATCCAGGTGTGTCTATATTTGCAATATTATTGGTTATCACATTCTCACGCATCCAGCTTGCATCAGCCGCTTTATCAAGTATATTTGTATAGTCAAATACATTTGTTGTAAACATACTGTTGCTCCTTTCATGCACTATTTTCTATATTATTCTATTTTATTATAAAATATCTCAAAAAAAACACAAGAGTTTTTTATTTTTTTTCGTAGTT